>Ga0209683_10000041_pt1 | contig 42378 bp, 42 predicted proteins | sample DOMMetBare2Fresh_FD_187474 | JGI IMG/M metagenome (GOLD analysis project Ga0209683, IMG submission 187474) | Wetland sediment microbial communities from St. Louis River estuary, USA, under dissolved organic matter induced mercury methylation -... | ecosystem: Environmental > Aquatic >... | reverse complement strand
CATTATCATGAGTGGGACCCTGGATATCTACACCATAGTCGAACAGCAATCCGGGGCCTACGGCATGAACTGGAACATTTTTTACCAGCCCATTGGGTTCATCGTCTATCTGATTTCAGCAATTGCGGAGACCAATCGCGTTCCCTTTGATTTGCCCGAAGCTGAGACGGAACTCGTGGCCGGGTTCCATACCGAATACAGCTCAATCAAGTTCCTGCTTTTCTTTAATGCCGAATACATCAACATGATCACGGTTTCGATGCTGGCGTCATCGTTGTTCCTCGGCGGATGGAATGGCCCCGGAGTGTCGTTGTTCCCCTGGTTGGGAGTCTTTTATTTCGCCGGCAAGATTCTGTTCTTTATCTTTCTTTATATCTGGTTACGCGGCACGCTGCCAAGATTTCGCTTCGATCAGCTGATGAATTTTGGCTGGAAGTTTTTGATGCCAATGGCGTTGATAAATATCTTTCTAACGGCGACGGTGCAGGCGTTTGGAGCGGATTTGCTCAAGCTGATTGGGTCATGGTTTGGTTAGACGTTTTTTAGCCCGGAGTCCGGCTGCCGTGCGTCGTGCCAGGAAGCGATTCCCTGGAGTTTGTCGGACGTAAACTTTGCGATGATCACTTCTCTTCTTTTCATCCTGTTCGCGGGCCTGGCCATTGGCTGTGCGCTGGCGGTGGTGGCGCAACGTCACCCGCTCTACAGCGCCATCTCGCTGATTGGCGTTTTCATCTCCCTTTCATGCTTATACCTGATGCTGTCGGCCCCTTTTATCGCCGCCGTTCAAGTGATCGTTTATGCCGGCGCAATCATGGTGTTGGTCGTTTTTGTGATCATGTTGCTGAACGTGGAAGCTGAAGAGCGTCGCCGGCCGCGGCTGGGCTATTTGGTGCCGGTCGCAGTCTTGTTTGCGGCCGTTCTGATGGGCGAGGTCGCATTTGTCCTGAAGTCTGTACCGGTGCCGGCGGGACAACCTCCCGGTCCCGCCGATGTGGGACTGACGGCTTCCATTGGCGTCGGCCTCTTTACGAAATACCTTCTGCCCTTCGAAATTACTTCCATCTTGTTATTAATGGCGTTGGTTGGGGCCATGACCCTCGCGCGACGGACTCCGATCCTGTCGGCAGCTGGGCGCCTGGTCACCGGATCAAAACTGCCTGCGCCGGCGGCAGCCGTCGAAGCTGAAACGCAACTGGCAGCGGAAGAGAGGAAATAGAGAATGGATGGTCCCCAGCTCTCGTGGTATCTGGCGCTCTCAGCCATTTTGTTTACGATTGGCGTGGTTGGCGTAATCATCAAGCGCAACGTGATCGCGATGTTCATGTGCATCGAGCTGATGCTCAACGCAGTTAATCTGACCTTCGTGGCCTTCTCGAGTTACTTTCGCGACGTCACGGGCCAACTATTTGTTTTCATCGTGATGACGGTGGCCGCAGCGGAGGCGGCAGTCGGTCTGGGAATCATCATCACGATCTTTCGCAATCGCGAGTCGCTCGATGTCGATGAGGCGAGTGTTCTGAAATTGTAGTTTTGGTTTCTGGTCCCGAGTCTTTGGCGTGCGTGATACCGCAAGGTTGACTTTTTAAACAGCCAGGACCACAACCAGACCTTTAACGAATTAATGTCCGAAACGAATCTTCTCAGCTTAATCATTTTTGCTCCGCTGACCGGGGCGGCCATCAATTGGTTTATGGGCCGCCGGGTGCGGAGTGAGAAGTTCATTGGCGCGGTAGCCTGCGGCGCGGTGGCTATCTCTACGATTGTTGCCTTCTATCTGGCCTTTAAACCCGACGGAGCGCTGCAGTCCGAAGCTCCTCTGCTCGATCACCTCTGGACCTGGATTCAGGTAGGAAAGTTTCGCGCCGATTTTGGTCTGGCCATGGACCGGCTCAGCGGCGTCTACTCCCTCTTCGTGACCTTTGTTGCGTTTCTGATTCATGTCTTCGCGGTCGGATACATGCGCGGCGACAAAGGTTTCTATCGCTTCTTTGCCTACCTCAACCTGTTTATGTTCTCCATGTTGACGCTGGTTCTGGCTGACAACTTCCTGTTGATGTTTGTTGGCTGGGAAGGCGTTGGTCTCTGTTCCTACCTGCTGATTGGCTATTACTTCGATAGAAACGAGGCCGGTGACGCGGCCAAGAAGGCCTTCATCACCAACCGGGTGGGCGACTGGGGTTTCGTGATGGGGATCATGCTCGTCTTCACCATGACCGGCTCAATCAGCTTTTTCGAGAAAAGCGCTTACGGCGTGACGAGTGCTTTGCAGACTATTAATGCGTTAACGCCCGATCCCTTTGCCTGGCACATGCTTTGGGCCGGCGGGATCACCACCATCGCCATCTTTCTTTTTATCGGCGCCACTGGTAAGAGCGCGCAGATTCCATTATTTGTCTGGCTGCCGGATGCGATGGCCGGACCGACACCTGTTTCTGCCCTGATCCACGCCGCGACCATGGTGACGGCGGGCGTTTACATGATCGTGCGTTGTAATGCCATCTTTTCGCACGCGCCCACCGCGATGTTCATCGTGGCCATTATCGGCGCGGCCACGGCGCTGTTCGCAGCCACCATCGGCCTGGCACAGAACGACATCAAGAAGGTGCTGGCGTATTCAACCATCTCGCAACTTGGTTACATGTTTCTGGCTTGTGGCCTTGGGGCGTTCGTAGCCGCCATCTTTCACGTGATCACCCATGCATTTTTCAAGGCCCTGCTGTTCCTGGGATCGGGTTCGGTGATTGACGGGATGCATCACGAGCAGGACATGCGCCGCATGGGCGGCCTGAAGAAGTATATGCCCATCACCTTTGCGACCATGCTGATGGGATGGTTGGCAATTTGCGGCATTCCGATTTGGGCCGGCTTTTTCTCCAAAGATGAAATTCTCTGGAAGACCTGGAGCGCGACGGCGCTTGGCGCGAATGCGGCTGCGTTGCCGAACGGGGCGGCCAAGGCGCTCTGGATCGTTGGGGCAATCACCGCACTATTGACCGCTGTCTACATGACCCGTTTGATGGTCATGACTTTCTGGGGCGCAGAGCGTTTTCGCGAAGCCGTCACTCACGATGATCAGCCGGGGCATCACGGTGAGGAACATCCCTACGCAGTACATGAGCCCCACGAATCCGGCTGGTTGATGACCGTGCCGCTCATTGTGCTGGCAGTGTTATCGACTATCGGTGGCTTCATCGGTGTGTCCTATGCGCTCGGATCTTTGGTCTCGAGTCATCCGACAAACTATTTGGAAAGGACACTGGAGCCCGTGCTGGCCTCGCCTGCCGGCGAGACCCCGACCGGCGAAGTTCGCTGGCTCTCGCCGCCCCCGGCTCCTCATGATGGAGAGCCCGCGGCGGCCATCATCGGCACCCGGCAAAGCAGCGCAGAGATCCATTCCGCGGAGGAAGTGCTGCATGAACGATTACTGGCGTTGACTTCGGTTCTAATCGCACTCGCGGGTGTGGGGTTGGGATTTGCAATCTACAGCAAGCGGCCGCTTCTGCAGATGCCCAGTCTTTTGAACAACAAGTATTACGTCGATGAAGTCTACGATGCGACTGTCGTTAATCCGATCAAGTCAGGCTCTCGCGAAGTGCTGTGGAAGTTCTTCGATCAGGAAGTGATTGATGGACTGCTTCATGCTTTGGGTCGCACAGTCACCGAGGTTGGGGGTCTGGTTCGTTACCTGCAAATCGGCTTTGTGCGAACTTACGCGGCCATCATCCTGTTTGGCGCCCTGGCTCTGATAGGGGTCTTTAGTTATTACGGGGTTCGCATTCTGCTCCGCTAAATTTATGTCGCAACACCTGCTCACGATTCTGATTCTTCTGCCCGCCGTTGGCGCGCTGGCGCTGGTCGGCTACAGCTTTGTGCCCGGGCGGCGCGAAGAAAATTACCGGTGGATTGCTTTCGTGTTTGCCCTGGCCACTTTTGTGGCCTCCCTCTTTTTGCTGCGCGGGAGCGGTGAGGCCGTCGCCGCCTTCCATTTTGAGGAGAATGTTTCCTGGATTGGGAACATCGGAGCACGGTATCACTTGGGAGTAGACGGAATAAGTCTCTGGTTGGTGTTGCTGACGACGCTACTCGTACCCATCGCGATTCTTTCCAGTTGGACTTCGATAACCAAACGGCAACTTTCCTACTATGTCTTCATGCTGATCCTGGCCTCGGCAATGGTGGGCGTCTTTGTTTCGCTCGATCTCCTGCTGTTCTATCTCTTCTTCGAGGCCTCGTTGATTCCAATGTTTCTGCTGATTGGAATCTGGGGTGGTGAACGTCGAGTTTACGCCGCGGTGAAGTTTTTCATTTACACTGCCGTGGGCAGCCTGCTCATGCTGGTTGCCATCGTTGCCCTCTATTTCATCTACGGGTCTTTTGACTACATTACTATTCTGGCTGCGATGAATAGCGGCGGCGTAAAGCTTTCAGCGACTGCTGAGTTTTGGCTGTTTTTGGCGTTTGCCTTCGCCTTCTGCATTAAGGTGCCGCTTTTCCCGCTGCACACCTGGCTGCCGGACGCGCACACGGAAGCACCCACCGCGGGATCCGTCATTCTGGCGGGCGTGCTGCTCAAGATGGGAACCTATGGTTTGTTGAGATTTAATCTTGGCCTGTTCCCGGAAATGGCCAAGCAGTTTGCCCCCGTGATGATCACGCTGGCAGTGATCGGAATCATCTACGGGGCTCTCGTGGCTATGGTCCAACCAGACGTCAAGCGTCTGGTGGCTTACTCTTCCGTAAGTCACATGGGGTTTGTGGTGCTCGGCCTTTTCTCGTTTACCGAGATGGGTATGCAGGGCGCGCTCTATCAAATGCTTAACCACGGTGTTTCCACCGGGGCGCTTTTTCTGTTCGTCGGTATGATCTACGAACGCAGACATACGCGGATGATCAGCGAATTTGGGGGACTGGCTTCGTCCATGCCCTGGTTCTCGGCCCTGTTCGTGATAGCGTCGCTCTCTTCAATCGGACTGCCGTTTTTGAACGGCTTCGTTGGCGAATTTTTGATCATGATCGGCACCTGGACTTCGAATTTAGTGTCGCATGCGTGGATTGTGACCATGCTCGCCGGCACCGGAGTCATTTGGGCAGCAGTCTACATGCTGTGGATGCTGCAGCGGGTTGTCTTTGGAAAACTCACAAATGAAAAGAATGCCGGACTACACGATCTGAACGCGCGTGAAATCGGCCTCCTGATTCCGTTGCTCGTGCTAATGCTCGTGATGGGCGTTTTTCCGCGACCGTTCCTGGATCGTTCCCTAGGCAGTATTGCTGCGGTCCGCAGTCGCGTGGTGGGTCGGGCCGGCGGCGCTTACATCACGGCCAAGACGGGCGAAACTAAATCTTTAGCTCCATCAGCAGATGGGGGAGCACGGTGATTGGGTAAACCTGAACTGATGACTGTTTTTCTGGCGCTGCAACTTAACCTGGCTGATATCAACTTCTCGTTGATCATGCCGGAGGTGATTGTCTCTTTAGCCGGCGTTTTGGTGATGCTGGTCGACGCCTTTGCTAAGCCCAATCAGCGCTGGCTTTCCGGTGGTCTTTCATTGGCGGGACTGGCAATCGCGGTCGTTAGTGTCGTGATGCTCTGGCTTTCGGGAGCAAATGGCAGCCAGGCTTTCAATGGCATGATCGTGCTCGATGAACTGCGTCTGGGCTTCACTTTGGTGTTCCTGATCGTTTCAGCCCTGACGGTGCTGGTGTCAATGGTTTGGATCGAGGGCGAGCTTCTCCCGGCGGGCGAATTCCATTCTTTGTTGCTGTTCGCCACTGCCGGAATGATGCTCATGGCTGCCGGTGGTGACCTGGTAATTATTTTTCTGGGTTTGGAAATCCTGTCAATTGCGACCTACGTGATGGCCGGCTTTCGCCGTACCGACGTGCGGTCCAACGAGTCCTCGCTCAAATATTTTATCCTCGGATCTTTTTCGTCCGCTTTTCTCCTTTACGGAATTGCTTTGATTTATGGCGGCACGACGACGACGGCCGGGTTGGCTGGTACCACCAACATCTATCAAATTGCTCAGCGTGTGTCTTCGTCGCAGTTCCCTTCTTTGCTTTTTGCGGGTGCTGCCATGATGTTGGTTGGCTTTGGCTTCAAGATCGCTACCGCGCCTTTTCATGTCTGGACGCCTGATGTTTATGAAGGGGCGCCGACTCCGGTAACGGCTTTCATGGCTGCCGGTCCAAAGGCAGCCGGTTTTGCCGCGTTCTTGCGAGTGTTTATTTTTGCCTTTCCGCTGGTGCTGGTGGCCAACAACAAATACGGCGCCCAACTGCATACGGCCTGGCTCTCATCACTAACGGTGTTGGCAGTCATTACCATGTTGGTGGGCAACATAGTCGCCATCGTACAGAACAACGTCAAACGGATGCTCGCCTACTCGTCAATCGCTCATGCCGGCTATGCGCTGGTAGGATTCATAGCAGCCGGCGCGGCCAGCAATATTGACGATCGCAATGCGGCAATTACCTCAGTCACTTTTTACCTCCTGACCTATGCGGTCATGAATATCGGCGCCTTTGTAGTCGTAACTCTGGTTGCCCGCAGCGGTGACCGGCGTACTGAGGTGGAAGACTACAACGGCATCGGTTTCCAGGCGCCGGTGCTGGCTTTTTCCCTGGCCCTCTTTCTGCTCAGCCTGCTGGGGATACCCTTGACCGCAGGCTTCATGGGGAAAATAGTGGTATTTCGCGAGGCGATTCGGCAGGGATACGTTGGTCTGGTTGTGATAGCGGTAATCAACACCGCCATTTCCGCCTACTATTACCTGCGACTGATTATCGTCATGTTTTTCCGCGAACGGGCGACCCCATGGACCGCGCCGCGCATACCTGCGAGCGCGGCAGTCGCGTTGGCGCTGACCATTCTGGGAGTGCTCTATCTCGGGATTTTCCCCGGACGGGTGATCGATGCGCTGCAAACCAGGCCAGTCGTCTCGCTCTCAAAGCGATGAAACGAGCGCGCCCGTCTGCGTCCTTTGAAGCCGTTGAGAGAATCACGGCGCTGCTTGGATCCAACTGGCTGCCGAACATCTACCGCGAGCGCATCTTGAAAGCACGCACTCGCTCTTTTCATTTTGGTGAACTGCCACCCGGTGCTCGGATTGTGATTCAGCACACCTTACTGGGCGTGGAGTTGAAGATTGGGCAGCGCCGGTTCCTCTGTCCGGACCTGGCCACAGCGCGATATTTGTCAGTTTTGGCCCGAGCTCGATGTCCTGATGTCGCAATTCCATACGATATTACCCAGGTTTCCTGTTTGGCAGATGAGTTAGAATCATCCTGGCAGCGAATGTTGCTGCTGATTGAGCACAATTTGCCGAGCCAGGCAGCTCGGACTCGAATTCGTGGCCTGCTAATTGCTAAACTAAAAGCCGAGATTGCGGCGGCCGGACCAGGGGCGGCCGTACCGCAATTTAAGCAAAGCACCAGGCAACGCCAGCCGGGTGAATAGCCGATGTCACGTTTTCCGAAATAATTCAGGAGACAACAGACACCTTGATGAATGAGACACAACCCGACCTACCACAGTTACCCTCGTTCCCTTTTAACCAACGTGCCTTTTGCCGCTATGAACCCATAGAGAAGCGGATCGAAGAAATTCGCATGCTCGTGGTCGATGACCTCCTGCGTGACGAGAGCGATCTATCGGACGTCGCCAGAAAAGAGTGGGGCAAAACAGTAGGGCTCCAACTGAAGCGCGAGCGCCAAATCTCCGGAATGGCAATGGAGAATATTACCAATAATATCCACCGTCTGGTGCAGCGGCCTACGAGCGAGGTTGTGCACGTTTCTGATCTGGCTGAAGCTGCGCGTGAGTTCAAGCCGGACGCGATCGTCCTGGGTGGCACGCTGCAGGATTTTGATTTTTATAGCCCGAAGATCCTGGATAACTTCAGCAATTTTATTCGCGTGACGAAGATTCCGGTGCTGGCCATCTGCGGCGGCCACCAACTGGTCGGTTTGAGCTTTGGAGCGCAGGTTGTCACGTTGGATAAACTGGAACAGCACAAACAGCGTCAGAATCGTCCGATTGAGTACCAGTACCGGTTTGTACGCATTGTGGAGTTGAACGATCCAATCTTTCGCAGTCTCAGTGAAGGCGCCGCAGGCATCTGGCAAGATCCTGCCCGGGAAGCTCGCGTGTTGCGGGTGTGGCAAAATCATGGGCTGCAATTGGATCGCGTTCCCGAAGGGTTCTCGCTGCTGGCAACTTCATACCTCTGCCGCAATCAGATGATGGTCCGGCGCCGGGCCCGGCAGTTAATCTACACCGTACAGTTTCACCTCGAGAAGTCGTTTGAAGACTGGAACAAGAGCCGCACCCGCTGGGAACACCCCAACGATTCTCGCGACGGAAGGATCCTGTTCGAGAATTTCATGAACCTGGCACTCGAGCACCGGCGCGCCAACAAAAGGTGATCCGCAATATTCGCGACCACGAAGTCATCAAGCCAGCTCGTCCGCTCACGCCGCAAACGCTGTCCACAGCTGCTGCTATTCTTGCCGCTCGGGATCAGGAACTCGCTTTCATCCTGAGAAGATATGGCCCGCCACCGATGTGGGGTAGGAGCCCTGGCTTTACCACCCTCGTAAGAATCATCCTCGAGCAGCAGGTGTCACTGGTTTCGGCCCGCTCGATGTTCAAGCGGTTAAGGGCCAGCCTCCAGCCATTCACTCCTGAGGAATTCCTGCGAGTGGGCGATGGCCACCTGCGCGCCCTGGGAGTTACAAGACAGAAGTCGGCGTACCTTCTTTCGCTAGCTGAGTCGACCCTCGCCGGAGAGCTGCGATCGCTTGCCCGTTTGAACGACGAAGACGCGCGCGCAATGCTGATGCGCGTTAAAGGCATCGGACCGTGGACGGCTGAAATATACCTGTTAATGGTTTTGAAACGGCCCGACATCTGGCCTCACGGCGATATAGCCCTGGCCAGTGCCTATATGAGCCTGAAGCGGTTGGCCAGCCGGCCTGGGTTCCTACAACTGGCCGCGGCAGCCAGAGAATGGCGTCCCTTCCGTTCGGTAGCCGCGCGCATGTTGTGGCAGCATTATCTGGCGAACAGGTAAGGGTTTGGTCTTTGGTCTTTGGTCTTTGGTCTTTGCCCTTGCTCCTTTGTAGTGCGAGTTGGGGCCTGGTTACTTCGAAATAGTCGACGCCGTCGTTACCGGGTGTGACATCGTGAAGTCAGTTGCCACCGGCACGTTTTCCATGGTCAGCTCAATCATCCGATCGACAACCGCGTTCAGATCGTTTGTCTCGCGAAAGACGCGCAATTGCTCCTCGGCTGAGGTGCGTCGCTCGAGAATTGTGTGTATATGCTCGATTTCCTTTCGCGAACCCAGCTCGTCCAGGACATCGTCTACAAAATCGAGCAATTCAAGCACGAGGTCGCGCGTCGGCACCTCTTTCTGCTTGCCGAAATCAATCATCTTACCCTCGAGTCCCCAGCGCACAGCGCGCCATTTATTTTCCTGAATCAGCATGCGCCGGTAAAGACGAAAGCCAAGATTCTTTTCAATCAACTTCGTCAACTTGGCGACGATCGCCTGAAACAGCGCCGCGATCGCAATCGTGTCGTCGACGCGGGTGGGAATATCGCAAATGCGAAATTCCAGGGTCGGAAAATACGGGTGCGGCCTGAGGTCCCACCAGATCTTTTTGCCATCATTGATGCATTGCATTTTGACCAGCAGATCGACGTAGCGCTGAAATCCGCTGAACGAGTCAAAGTGGTCCGGAATATCGGTTCGGGGAAACTGCTTGAAGACCTCGGTGCGGTAGGATTTAAGACCGGTATTATGGCCCATCCAAAAAGGCGATGAGGTTGACAGCGCCAGCACGTGCGGTAGAAAGTAACGCGCCGCATTCATGATATGAATCCGCCGCTCGGGATCAGCCACGCCAACATGGACGTGCAAGCCAAAAATCAAAAGTGAGCGCGCGACAGTTTGTAGCTCCTGGACCAGCAGTTCGTATCTCTCATCATCGAAAATCTTCTGGTCCTGCCAGCGAGAGAACGGATGAGTCGAGGCCGCAACGATGACCAATCCAGTCTTGGCCGCCAGGCCCGAGATGATGCTGCGCAACCGCGTAATATCCTCGCGTGCTTCCTGGATGTTCTTGCAGATGCCCGTGCCGACCTCGATCATCGACTGAATCATCTCGGGCTTGATCTGTTCGCCCAAAATCATCTTGCCTTCTTCGAGGAACTCAGAGACGTGCGACCGGAGTTCGCGTGTCTTTGGATCGACTATTTGAAACTCTTCTTCGATTCCCAGCGTGAATTGATCGAACATATTGAAGTCTCCCAGGAACGGGTTCTTTGACCTAAGGTTATTTCCTAGCCGGCAATCGGCCCGCCAATGTCTTGCCAACTCGGGAATTTCCGGCGCCAGCCCTCGTAATAAATGTGACGCCAAAGATTAGCGGGCGACTTTAACGGATCGTAAAGATCAAAATGCGCCGCCCAACGCTGGTGCACCTTTTCCACCATCACGACGTGCAGAGCCGGACCAGCCGTCTTTTTCCGCTCACGAAAGCCGCCTTCGTTATTGCGATGTCCGGCGAACAGGTTCGTAAAGTCGCGCCGCCGCTCAAGACTGGTGCGCAAGAAGGGCCAGGCTATGAAATCGATGCCGACCCCGCCCTCCCCGTAGACGTTCGTAATGCGGCGCACGGCCTCCCAGAGTTCCAGTTCAAGCATGCGTTTCAACAACAGCAGCAGGGCCTGCTGGCGATTAACCGCCAGCGATTCAAACACTTCATCCGTGCGCGCCCAGCCAAATAGTCCGTCCAGCTTTCCGGCCAGGGCTGTGCGGCTCGCCTCTGACAACTCAGGGAATTTCAATTCCCGAGCTTGATGAGCCGCCGCGGACTTCACGAAGATCCCTGCTCCAGAAGCTGACGATGTTCATTCGAAAGACCCTCAAACCTCACCCCTACTCCGCGCCCCGGATTGCTGTAGACCACCTCTGCGCTAACAATGATTTGCTGATCTTCGGCCCCAACCGGAATGCGCAAAACCAAAAGTGATCCTTCGGCAATCTCGGCCTGCGTATTCAGATAAAGTCCGCCTGCGCCGATATCTTTGGTACTCGCCACGCCGGTGGCATCCTTGCCATCAAAAAACACGTCTACGATTAATCGCGAACGGTCGTGTCGGCGGCGTTCATCGTGTGATGCCTTGCCCTCAGCAAGTTCCTCACTCATCGTGGTGTTCCTCCCAGTGTTTAGGCCAGTCCAGGCGCTCATTGTACACGCTTCGTTGGCTTACCCGCGGAAAAAAGCCGAGCTGAAAGAGGTCCTCACAGTACCGAGCTGTAACTTACTTTGACGAAATGATAAAGGTTGGCACCATCCCGCCCCCGGAACTGACATTCGCTAACTCAGTCGATGAAAGACGCGTAAAGGCAGAACGGACCTTGCCGTTGAAGAGCAAAGGGTCGAGATCGACAAGTTGTTCCGCAAAGTCAATTGACCCGTTTTCCTGAATTGCGGGAAAGATCTCTCTCGCAGTCGGGACGCGCTCCTGCACCAGATAGTCTCCGTTAACCAACGCCGTGCGCAAAGACTCTTCCCAACGAATTTCGTCTGTATTCCAACCGATTGAGATTCCGTGGCCTCCATAGTCGTCATTCGGCTTAAGTACGAGGCGAGGCCGGTTGGTCATTATGAAGTCCAGCAAATCAATTTCTTTGCCTTTATAATCGCTTTTTTCAGCACCCACACGTCGCGTCCAGGGTACGTGCGCGACAATTGCCGCACGTTCCGCTTCGCTGAAGAGTGGGGCATAACGAGCGGCAGTCAGTACTGCGAAAATGGCTTTCTTATGAATCAGCTTGGAACGAAAGCTGTTGACCATGCAGATGGCGCCCGCGCGATAAGCCTCGAGCAAAGCGGGATATTTTTTGACGATCGGAAGGTACTCATTCACCAGCAACCGCTTATAAACGATGTCGATTTCGGCATTGCCAACACGCAAACGCCGTCCATCGAATTCCAGTTCATCGGGAGAGCAGATAGTCGAAGGATAGCCCGCGCTCTCAAAGAATTCTTTGAATAGTTCAAATTCTTTCTGGGTCGGCAACCCTTTCAGGTCCACGATCGCGATTCGGGGTATGCGCTCCGGTTTGCGCCCCAAAAACTCTTCATAGGAAAGCAACAGGACGTCCAGCAAGTGGCGTCTGCCATATAAGGGCCGCAGGTTGTAGGTTTCGCTGAAACGTTTCATTACCGGCAACGACGAAAAGATGTCGTAGGCAGCATCGGCATAGGCGATACCCGCCGGACTCTCACCATTCAATTCGACAAAACTGTAAGCCTCGGCCGTGAGAAACGAATCGAGCCGAGCGGTGGGCGACACGGCGGCGTAACCAGGGTCGATGGCGATCAACTCGCGCTCGATTTCCGTCAGCCCCAACTCCTCGAGAATGGAAGGTTCGGCGATGGCCGCGTCCTTGACTTTCTGAATTGCTGACCAAACCGTCTCGCAGATTCCCGTTATCCTGGCGAAGTCGGCTTCAGTTACAAAATGTGGCCGCAGGTAGGGAGACAGACGTCGGCCCCCGAAGATCAGTTTCGAGTGCTCAAGCCCGTCATCGAGCAGGGTTCGCGAATCTTCTGCCAGACTTCCTGCTGCCAGCAGGTCGTGATAGCGCAAAACGGCCTCGTTCAGCATTGACCCCTAGTATCGCTTTCGCTTTGGTGATGATAGAACGTCTTAAGGAGTGACTAGAGTATCACAACCCGTGTTGTGGATGCCCGCGGTTGCGGAGGATGGCAACGGTGGACCTGAGGCCGGGGCAGGCGACGTTTAGCAGCGAATTGCAGCCAGACAGCCAGCGATGCAGCTAGGGCTTGGAAATCAGATTTGAGTTTTGCCCGCCGCTGGCTACTGGAGTCGCGTTTGCGATGTAGCTTTCGCGGGCCCGCACTACCAGATTCGGAACGCGAACGCGCACTCTAATATCGCGTTTCTCGCCGGGACGCACCTGGCCGGTGGGGTAATAACCCAGGCTGTATTGCCGTCCCAACTCGTCCATTATCGCGCCAAAAGACTGTTGGATGTCGAGGAGAGTGTCCGCATTGTAGAATCGTCCCCCGGTCTCGTCGGCGAGGGTGCGCAAATAACTGGCGCCGATGCCGTATTCCTTTTCCATGCGGGCCTGAACGCGTGACCTGATTTGGGGATCAGCAATGCGACCCAACCGCTCGGGGAGTTGGGGCAAAGTGTTGTACTGCACGGCGTAGAACATTACATCTGATTCATCGGCGTCACGGAGGTTTTGTGTTCGCGAAGCTCGAATGCTCCCCTGGTCCACTCCATCCGTGAGCAGGACCACGGCCTTCCGACCCGGGAGCGAGGCCAGCCGATGGTTGAGGACCAGGTCGACGGTGTCATAAAGCACCGTACCATCGTTGAGGGCGTCGAGACGCAACCTTAGCTTTCGCAATTGGGTGACGGTTACGGCCTCCGTGAGAATATTGGACCGGCCATCAAAAGAGACCAGGAGTAGACGATCGTTAGCCCTTAGGCGGGCTATGAATGCATTGGCAGCGGACCGAATGGCCTGTAAACGTGTTTGGGTCGATCCGCTCACATCCAACAACAACGCCACTGTGACTGGTTGATCGACCGAACTAAAGTAGCTCAGCTGTTGCTCAACACCGTTTTCATAAATGTGAAAGTCTTCCTGCCGCAGACTGCCAATGTAGCGACCGTTGCGATCCATGACCTGGGTGGGCACTGTGATCAGGCTGGTGCTGATTCTAACGACGTCGTCTTCGCTGCTGCCAACCGCCGTCCGCACCTGCGACTCACTGTCGGCGAGCACTGTGGCACTTGATTTTCTCAGGACCGGTGGCGCCGGCGCCGCGCCTTGAAGGGCCGAGCCCCTAAGGATGGGCGGGCCTGAATCCAACACAGCCGCGGTCTGTGACTTTACGAAGGGCGCAGACACGGAAGCACAGATCAAGGCCATCAGCCCGGATAAGATCATTCTCATAAGCGGGACTCCAAAATGATGCAGAGCCCCTGAAAACCAACCTGAGGCCCGTGCTTTGATAGTTCGCTTAGGAGAAACAACCAAAGCCGCTCACATCCCAGCTTTGACCGCCTGATGGGATCCGTCTTTCACACATTTCCGGAAAGGGCAGCGTCGCTAGAGGACAAATTTGAAGAGGTCGGGGATAATTGCGCAGTCATGAAGGTCTGGTATACATCACGCTACTACGCTGACATCGGTGAGAACCATATTTTCCCGATACGGAAATTTGAGTTAGTTCGCGATCATCTGTTGTCTGAGGAAACTATCACCAGGGAGCAACTGGTTGGGCCTGAGCCGGCAACCCTAGCCGAGGTGCTGCTGGTCCACACCGAAGACTACATAACGAGACTCTGCGAGGGAACGCTCCTGTCCAGGGAAATTCGCCGGCTCGGCTTGCCCTGGTCTCCTGCCCTCGTCCGAAGATCCTTTTACGCAGTAGGAGGAACGATAGCTGCGAGCCGCTTTGCCCTGGCTAGCGGTATTGGTTCAAATTTGGCGGGTGGTACGCATCATGCTTTCGCAGATCGCGGTGAAGGCTTCTGTGTCCTGAACGACGTCGCCATCGCGATTCGTGTCTTGCAACGTGAGGGTGCGATACAGCGGGCCGCTGTTATTGACTGCGACGTCCACCAGGGAAATGGCACTGCGACAATTTTTAAAGGCGAGGGCAGTGTCTTTACCTTTTCTATGCATGGGGCGAAAAATTATCCCCTTTTTAAAGTTCAATCAACGCTCGACGTAGAATTGCCCGACCACACCTCGGATCAGGTCTATTTAAGTACTCTGGCAGCCAATCTTCCCCATGTGCTAAGCCATGAGCCAGACATTGTTTTCTACCTGGCGGGCGCCGATCCTTATGTCGGGGACAGGCTTGGGCGACTAGCGCTCTCAATCACCGGCCTGAGGTTGCGCGACGAGTTTGTTTTGCAATCTTGTTACGACCATGAGGTCCCGATAGTCACCGTCATGTCTGGCGGTTATGGCGAGCAGATTAGTGATACCGTTGAGATCCATTGCAATACCATTCGCGCGGTTAGGGATATTTTCGAATCTGGCATTCGGGGATCTTACGCTTCCGGCGTGCCGGCGCTGAGCCAGACCAATGAAAATAATGAAAGCCCTGTCGAATCTCCTGGCTGACCCATTTTGATGAGAACTCGGCGAACGATCAAATTCATTCTGCTCTCGCTGGCTGGCGTCGTCCTCGGTGGCATCGCCTATCAGGCAATCATGTTCGTGCGCGTTTCGCGGCTACGTTACCAAAACCCAACCTCGACTTCGCTTATGCTCGCACGGGTCCAGGAGTCGCAGGCAAAGGGGCAACCGCTGGTGCGGGCACAGGTTTGGGTCCCGCTCGATCGTATTTCAATAAACTTACAGCGAGCCGTCGTGGCCGGCGAAGATACCAACTTCTCGATACATCACGGATTTGACTACGAGGCTATCCAGAAAGCCTGGGAACACGCCCAGCAGGAGGCACAAAAAGAGGCAAAGAAGGAAGGTGAAGATGAACCTGGCTGGTTCCCGGACACCTCTGCTTTCAAGCGTGGCGCCTCAACCATATCGCAGCAACTTGCTAAAAACCTCTACCTGTCTTCGCAGCGATCATTCCTGCGTAAAGGACAGGAGGCTGTACTCACGATATTCCTGGAGCGCGAGCTGTCAAAGCGCCGCATCCTGGAGCTTTACTTGAATGTGATCGAGTGGGGTGACGGTATCTACGGAGCCGAAGCGGCGGCCCAGCACTATTTTCATAAACCAGCGGCGGCGTTAAGCGCAAACGAAGCAGCGTTTTTGTCAGCGATGATTCCGAATCCGCGCACCGTCTTTAACCCTCAGGTCAATCCGCGCCGGGTCGCGCGTCGCCAGCGCATCATCCTGCGCGGCATGCCTTTGGTGAAACTTCCTGACAAGTAAATCGCCAACAGTCACTCAGTATTTGGCAATGGTCAACGAACCGAGGAACTCTTGTACCTGTGATTCGTTTTCCGTTCCGTTCATGACGCCAAGCACATAAAGCTCCAGTTCCTGGCCGGTACGTTTGGCGAACACGCGGATCAACCCCCCTGTGCCGGCGCCGGTGATCCGATATTGCCAACCAGCGAAGGGGCCCAGCTTCAGCGAACGCTCGCGCTTGACTTCAAACTTGAGATCACTGGCGAACTTGTTGCGACGGTTTTCGAGATCTGCCATCAAACCCTTAGCTACATCATCGGCGACTTCGGACTCAGTTGGCTGGGCACTCGGTCCCTTGCCCCAGATAACCAGATAACTGTTTTTGCCTCGTTGGCCGCCACAATAGCCAAACTCTCCAATTTTGCCATTCCCAGTTGGTCCGGTCGTGCCGGCGTCATAAGCGTCCCCGGGAACAAGGACAGAAAACCGTGCATCCTTGGGGGCAAGTGTCTTCCATCCCGGGTCCGACAAGCCACCGCGGTTCCGCGCAGGAGAACTGGCAAAGAGTCTGGTTCGCAGCAGGTCATCGCTCGAGAGTGAAGGATCGCCGGGCCGCCTCCATCCGTTTAAAGGATTGGCCGCGAAGCGACGCTTTAGCTCCTGTTCGCGCGTAAAATCCCATGGCGCGATTGGCGCTTTGTCTTTCCAGAGCCCCCGGGCCTCGCCCCGCGCCGCTTGTTCGCAGGCCATGTAACTGCGCCGCTCCTCCTCACTAAGAGCATCTGCCTCGGTCGGATTGAACCAGGCAACGCCATCCCGAACCATCTGTTCCCCAACGTCCATGCCATCGAGCATGACGCGGCACCGCAAATAGCCGTCCGGCTCGAGAGCTGTGCAATGCGCCCCGATGAACTTGCCCGACACTAATTGGGAGAGGTGCAGCCCGGCAACATCGGCATACGGCTGGCCCTTAACGGGGGTGGCCACTCCCATGAGCTTGATCTTCAATGGATGAGTGACGCTGATCACAGTGAGTCTTTCGCCGTCCAACACCTCAGACACCTTGCCGTGTAAAGATGAAGCGCTACCCTGACTGGACAAGCTCAGTGGTAGCGCTAACAACGCGAGCAGCCGGATTACTTGAAGAATCTTCATACCAGCCTGCTTTGCCTGCGGGCTGACGACCCAACAACTGCGAGATCGTCTAAAATGCAAACTCCCGGGCTAGTTGCAATTCTGCTTTCCGCAACTCAAACCTGGCACGCCCGAGATTGGCTTGCGGATTGAGTGCCAGGACAACGAAATAATCGGGGCTGATCATTCGCATCAGTACAGTGGCGTCGTCAAGCGATACGATCAATTCTCGTAATTTACCAAGGCCGAGATCCGTCCCAGTTCGCTGGGCACCGCGAACCAATGATGTAAACTCGGCCGCCGCAACATCGAGATTTGCATCCTCACCGGCCTCGGCAAGAATCTTCTCAACCGCGATGCCGTCGGTTCCCATTATGAGCGCGCCGAGGCTGCCCTCGGCGCGTTCAAGTATGATCTCCAGCAATTGCTTAAACATATATCAACCTCTGCTTACTGTTGATTTGCGCCAGGCTTCTGGCTCGGCGGCACCGGATTTGCCGGAGCTGTCGCCGGGGCTTGTTGCTGATTAGGCTGGGCCGGCGGTGTGTTGCTCGATGGGTTGCCGAGGGGCACCGGTTGCGGGATGGTGACAGTGCGGTTGCCTGAACCTACCACCGAGGTGGTTGGCTTGCCCTGATAGTCGGGACGATAGATCCGCGGAGTAATGAAGAACAGGATTTCGTTCGACTGGCGAGCTATTAGTTTTCGTTTGAACAGATTCCCCAACACAGGAATGCTGCCGAGGCCTGGCGTGCGATTCTGAACTTCGTTCTCATTCTCGCCCAGCACTCCACCTACGACGGTCGTACCACCATCTGGCACGAGCACTTCCGAAGACATCCGCTGTGTGTCGATGCCTGGTGTGCCGTTGATGGCGATGGCCGTGTTGACACTGTTGTTCTCAGCTACGATGCGCAGGATGACCGTACCCGCATCGGTGATTTGTGGTGTTACCGATAAGCGTAACGGAACAGAGACGAACGTGGTCGTGAAGACCAGCACGCCGCCCGTACCGCCTGCACCGGTTTGAGGGGTAACAACCGGTATCTGCTGACCGCTTTCAATCTGGGCCGGTCGGTTATTGAGCGCCGTGACGCGCGGGGTCGCGACAATCTTCACCTGGCCTTTGCTCTCGGCGGCGGTGATTAGCGCGCTGATTTGTGCGGTTCCGATCATGCCGGTAGTCAAACCGATTACCGTGCTGGGGAGGTTGGCGCCGAGCGCTCCCGATGGATCAAGTATGCCCTGGGGAATGCCTGAAGGCCTGAGTCCGATCGTGTTGGCCGCACCACCCGTGGAATTAGCCAACGGCGATGGTTTGGCTGTTCCGAATCCCGCTGTTGCGCCATTAGTGGTATTGAGCGCCAAAGCATTGAGCTGCACACCCAGGTCGCGACTGAAGCTGCGATTAGCGATTACGATGCGGGTCTCAATTTCAACCTGGGGCTCCGGCTGATCCAGGAGCACCACCAATTGGCGAATGGCATCAATGTTTTCCTTTACGTCGGTAACGATGAGCGTGTTGGTGCGCCCGTCCACCTCTACACTGCCGCGTCTCGAAAGACGGCGTTGAATGATTGGCAGGATACCAAGGCTGGCGTCATTTGAGCGGATTGCGTTCGCACCGCCATTATAGGCCTCCTGCATGTACTGGGAATCGCGGCCCAGGCCTCCGGTGAAGACGGCTGTGCCACCCGACGCACCATTCAGACTTTCCAACGCCCGAGCATAGTTCAAGCGGATAATCTCTGTAACCAGACCCGAGGCATCAAGACGCGATTCTTTCAAAACCTTTTGAATGTCCGATTCTTTGGCCAGCACTTCAGTAGTGGCAACTCTCAGGATGTTGCCGCTCACTTCAACGCCCAGGCGATTCGCTTTCAGCACCGAATCAAGCGCGATATTCCATGGTACGTCCTGAACGTTAACGGTAACGGATACTCCGCTAACGGATTTATCGATTACGAAGTTGATGCCGTACTGTTCGGTGATGTAGTTCAGGATATCGCGAATGTCTGCGTTAACGACGTTCAGATTGATTGGTTCTCCTACAAAGCCGGACTCACCGTAGCGCTGACCTTGATCCCCCTGTGGCATTCTGCCAGGCGAGACACCCATCGCTGGGGTTGGCGATGGTGCCGCCACCGGCTGCTGTGCGCCAGCTTGAGCACTGTCATCTTTAACTGCAGTCTCCGAGAGAGTGACTACCGTCGCGGTTCCTGCCGGCGTGACATCGGCAGAGGTGGAAATTTCTTTTGGCGTAGCCACCGCCAGCACGCCGTAGAGACATACCTGCAGCAGGACGAGGGTTGTTCGCCGAATGGCTGTTGAGAATCGAGGCTGATGAAGCATTTTCCCCTCCTTAAAGGGAACTGCTGGACATTACAGCCACGCGCTAACGCTATTTGCCTCGCAGCAATAAAGCGCGCGCCGCACTGTGCCGTAATGGCCGGAGTGGATTGTCAAAACTACGCGCAGTCTTTCGTTGAAACGGTTATCAGTAAGTCTGCGCGCACGAATGGTTGGATTGGTTCACGATGGAGCAAGAGAACCCAACCCCCAGAAAAAATTGGCTAGGGCTTGTCCGTCGCAGCCGGCTTATCTTCGGCTTTCTTTTGCGGCTCGGGACTTTGAGGAGCTGGCGGAGCGACTTTCACCGCGGCCAGAGCTTCGGCGGGCGTCTGCTGACGCAGCGCTTTCATTTCAACGGTCCGGTCGCGTCGCCCATCGGTCCACACAATTTCGTGACGAAACACGAGACGTTGGTCTTCGATGGCTACGAGCTGGCCATCATAGAGCCGCTCGCCCGGATAGATAACGTACGACAACCTGATCGGCGTTGCTTCAACGATGGCTGCATAGCCGCGTGGCGTTCGCGAAATTCCCACGACCTGGATCTCACTCAGCAAAAGCGCCGTCGTCGGCTTGGGAGCCGGAAGATGGGCGTTCATGGCGGCGAGTTTTTGGCCCTTGTACTGTTCAATGCGCTCGAGGAGTGAAGGAGGCACGATGGGTCCGGACTTTTTCACCGCTGCTACGGGCACTCGATATGGAGCAAACGGGTCACGCCCTCCGCGGACGGCCTTTTTTGCGGGGGCCTCCACCGGCTTTGCGTCCTGGTTGGGTTCCTGAGCCCGTGTTAGCAGTGAACTGCCCGCGACCGACAGCACTAGAGTGAAGCTCGCGAATCCGTATTTGATTGCTTTGGCGTGATTCATGTTGATTACTCTCGTTCGAATGGTCATGATTTGAACTAAGTTGACTAAGGCCGAATTACTTGGGCTGTGCGCCAGGTGCGGGAGCTGTAGCCGGGCCAGCTCCAGCAGGTTTCGGCGGGGCCTGGTTTTGCAGCTTCTCAGCCGAGACGTAATAGGCCGTCATGTCAAAACTGGCGTCCACGGTTTTGCCGGGCTGGAACTTGTCCATCTGAGTGATTTCAAAATTGGTGATGGACACGATGCGCTGGTAATGGGCCATCTGATCAAAGAAAGACCTCAGATTTGAAAACGAGCTGGTGAGCCCAACCTGAATGTTCTTGCCACTGTAGAAGTCCTGCTGCACGTCGTCCTTGGGCAGGAACTTCTGAACCAGGAGGCTTGTGTTGCGGGCCCGGTCCTGAACGCCCTGCAGCACAACCGTGAGTTCCCGCTGTTCCGGCAGCAGCGCCTTCAGTTCCCCGTATTCTTCCTGACGAGCCTGATAAATTTTCCGGAACTCGCTCAATCGCTGCTGCGCTATTTGGGCTTGCGCATTGCGCGGCAGAAGCTCCGCGATCTTGGCGCTCAGCTCCCTGGTTTCATTACGCGTGCCGCGGGTCACGAAGTACCAGAACCCCATGTAGAGCACGACCGCGACGCCGCCAAAGACCGCGAGCCGGACGTACCAGGGTTGTGTTTGCAAGTTACCGATCTTCATATCTTGTCCTTTGAACCAAAGTTCTGTGCCTAAGCGGTGGTTAGGTTGGGGCAGAATGACTAGTTATTCTTGGCTACTTGAGTTGCTGGTGCCGTTGGCGCACTGGCCGTTACAGGCTGGTTGGGCTTGCCGCCTAAATAGTTGCATTTCACCGTAAAACTAACTACTTCCGGCTTGATCCAGCCCACTGTCTCGCCTGCCGGAGAGCTGTCGGTCTTGGCGCCCTCTTTAGCGCCTTCGGCCTTGGCCTCCTCGCGCAACGTTTCTATGTGCAAGTCAGTAAACAGGCCCGAGGAAAATTCCATGCTTTGCCCAAAGCGCGTCACTGCAGCTTCATTTGGTGACTCACCCTTAATGATCAGTTCGCTGCCCTTTTGCGCGATGCTCTTCAAATACAAACCGGGAACCTGATCAAAGCGCTGGGTGATCTCTCGCAATACTGCGCCTGGTCCCTGTTGCGACGCCTTCAGCTTCTGGATGGCGTCGATGCGTACCTGTATGTCCCGGGTCTTGGCCTGAAGCTCCTCTTGTTCCTTGTTCACGGCCAGCATCTCCCGATTGATACGTTGCTGTTTATCCAGCTCGATCTGGGCCGCGGAATGGGCTGATTGCGCACTGGTGTAATCGTATCCCGCGCCCAGAACCAGCAACGCGCCCACGGTTAACGCCAGCAGCATGGTCTGCATGCCGGGACTCGTGACTTTTTCCTCCACCATGGCCACGCCTCGCGGCGTATCGGTAATGGAGTCAAGCAGGTTTATCTTTATCATTACGCGTCCACTCCTCTTAGCGCGAGACCCACGGCGATGACCATCTCAGGCACCACTTCGCGCATGTAATCCGGATCAAATCTCCTGGCGTCGACTTGTATCTGCTTGAAGGGGTCAAAGAACTCGACCGGCAGTTCGAAACGCTTCGCCAGATAGTCTGACAACCCTGGCAGCTTGGAACCACCGCCCGAGAAAAGTATTTTTTGAATTGCTGATTCGCCGTCCTCTGCCGTAGCCCGGTAGAAGTCCATCGTCTTCTGAATCTCCAGCGCCAGAAGGTCCGAAACGCTCTCGATGATGGGCTGAATATCTCGTCCTTCGATACCGTCCGGGAGGGGCATACCACGTTTGACAGCTTCGGCCTGTTCGAAGCTCAAGCCCAGTTCTTTCTGAAGCAAACTTGTGTATTGATTGCCGCCGACCGATGCGTCGCGCGCGAAGACTGAGCGCGTGCCATTGAGGATATTGATATTCATGGTAGCGCCACCGATGTTCAGCAGGGCCACTACCGCACCCGGAGCGGGCCGGTAGTTGACCTCATAACAGTTCTGGAGAGCGAAGGCGTCAACGTCAATAACCACTGGCTGCTTCCCGGCAAGTTGAATCGCCTGTTTCACATTGGCGATCTTGTCGCTCTTGCAAGCGGCCATCAGCACCGCAACAGATTCACTGGAACTACCGGTGATGTGATAGTCCAGGTTGACGTCGGCTACGTCGAAGGGGATGTGCTCCTCCGCGTGCCAGCTAAAAGATTCATGCAGCTCAGCCTCGCTCATCGGCGGCACGACGATGTTCTTGACGATCACGGAATGGCCGCTGACGCCGGCGGCAACCCGCGTGGTCTTGATCTTGTGCTCGTTGAAGATACTGGAGATCACATCAGAGACGTTGTTCAACTCCATGATCTGTCCGTCAACGATCGTGTCAGTCTGCAGATTCTCGAAGCCAAGATTGACCAGTTGCAGGTTTCCGCCTTTGCGTTGTAGTTCGACCGCTTTGACAGAGCTGGATCCGATGTCCAGGCCAACCAGATTGTTTTTGCCGATGCCTTTTTTAAACATGATCTATTTGTTCCTCGAGATCTGTAATGAGCGCAGGCGGTGTAATCTGCGAAGGCGGAGCCGGGCTTTGCGCGCTCTTGATGGACGTGGTTTCAAGACTGTTCGTTGGGTGGCAGCTTTTTCAGTGCTCAATGGGGTGTACCTGTAAGCAGGAAAAGCGGTTGGGCTTTGGAGGCTTCACTGTAAGACACCGGTCATCGGCGGAGTTGAGCTGCTCAAATGGACCGAGCGGAATGCCTTTTGCCGATTGATGTCGTGACTTAATGTCAAAAGGAAGGAATCGAAGCCTACTTTCGGTAACCCAGCCAAGTTGGACTTTGCTGCTGCCCAACTCCTGTGGCTTTGCGACCTCCGCTCACGCGAAGTGTGCCGTTTGTCGATTTTAGGTTCAAAGAGAAGCGAGTTTGCCTGATGTTCGGGCACCCTTCGGGACCCTCTAAAGGCGAGCGCTCCCACGTTGTGAGCAGTTTAGCCCCAACGCGATAACGAGATTACATGACCCTCAAAACATTGTCAACGGATATTTTGCTTTGTTTAACTGCGGTTTCGTTGGGCGATATGAACCTCGCGGCAGGAATACTGGAAGTCTTCGGTTAGTTTTCGAGACTCTGCGGCGGTCAGTTCCTGGAATCGTGACAGGCGAGTTCAAGCGTGGCTGGCTTGCTGAAAGGTAACCTCGGAGTAGCTCTTATTCGGCTGTCTTGGCGGATTTTGCGGCTTTGATTCTGACCGTCTTGGCGGGCACCCCTACCCTGATATGGTAGGGTTCGACGTCGCCAGTCGCGACAGCTCCGGTGCCCAGGATTGTGTGCTCACCAATCTGTACTCCCGCCAAAACCGTTGCGTGATAAGTAATCCTTGCGCCGTCGCCTATCCGTGTAACCCGATTGTAGACTTTATGGATGTCTTCAACGTCATGAGTATGCGAATAGATGTTCGCATAATCAGAGATTGAGACGTCATTGCCAATCTCGATACCGCCGCGATCGTCGAGCAGGACGTGACGATGAATCACGACGTTGTCCCCGAACGAGAGATTGTAGCCGAAGGACCACTCAACGTATTGCCAACACTTAAAATTCGCACCGACGCGGCGAAAAATCAGCGGGGCCAGCATTCTTCGGAAGCGATGTGCGAAGAGCGCGTTCCGCCCTAGTGGCAGGTGGTCGAACATCTGCCAGAGCCAGATAAAGGGCTTGCGCTGCAGGTAGGCAGCCTCATCTATTTCTGAATAATATTCCGGCTCAGTAGTTACGTTGCGGGGGTCAAAACTGTGAGCAACCATGCGGGCGGCCAGAGGCAGGCTGCTGACATCCGTCGGCGCTGACAGGGCAGGGTGTGCCTGATCTCCAAAATACAACTGGTAGAGAGTGTCTCGGACTACATCGTTGGGATCTCGCCGGCCATCAGTCAGGGCCGCATATAATGTGTCGAGGAACTCCGAAAAATCACTCTCTGCCTGGGGTTGAGCTGCGAGATTCCGATAGACCATGACCTGGCTGAATACCTTTACAAGAGATCGCTGCCTCGGGGAGCTTCGAGTGTAGGCCAAAGTATCACAGCCGGAAATTCGCATCAATCTGAGTCGCCAGCAGCACGCAGTTACAGCGATAGAACTCGGGCTCGTCTGCACAGCCGCGTAACGAGCCAGGCTCGGGAATTGCTTCCTGAACTTTCCCTGCCAAAGAGATCGCAAACCTAAACTGAAGCAATAGTCGAAAAGGTGCTGTCTTGCTCAGTTACCACGCTTAACGTTACGATGCCTGCATAATGCGCCGAATCCTTCGGTTGTTCGCCATCGTCGTTGTTCTCTTCCTGATTGCCATCCTTTGGTTCTGGTGGAACCAACCATCCCCGGTCGATATGGCCGAAAATGCGCCCGCCGATTCGATGGTTTACCTGGAGGCCAACAGTCTCACTGAGGTTGGCACAGCGATTTCGAATTCCGAATTATGGAGAAGCGTCGCGACACAGATTGGTTTCGCCTCCGGCCAGCGAGCTGACCGGTGGGCCTGGCTGGCACGCATCACAGGGCTGGGCAATACGTCCGCGGTGATTGCCAGTCGCGCACAAGTTGCCTTAGTACTCCTGGATCTAAATGCCCTGGGCAACGGCGACTCATTGGAGTTCAAGTCGCAGGCTGCGCTGATTGTCGAGACCCACACCTCATCAACTCGAATTAAGCCTGTCATCGATAGCGCGATTGGTGCGCTTACAACGCGCGTCTACCACCAGCCAAGAATTGAGCGAACTACAATTGATGGCTACGATTTCACCAGATGGATAGCTCCGGATGGCCGGCGGCGAATCGTCGCGGTCGTGGATGGCTCGGTTGTCATAATCGGCAACGATGAACGCGCGGTGTCTGCCTGTCTGGCAGCTCGTCACGGCCAACGGCCCAGCTTGCTGCACAATGCTGATCTTCAGGACATGCGCGCCCGGCTGAAGGCAAACGAGGCGCTCGCCTTCGGTTATGCTTCAGCGGCGAACACAGCGCGTTTGGTGGCAATTGGGGCTCCATTACTTCTTGGCAAGTTGTCAGAAGAAGAGCAGCTACAGAAGCTGCTGTCTGTGGGGGCTGCGAATCTGCTCGGCAACGTCGGCTGGAGCGCACGGCCTTTTAGGGGAGGAATCGAGGACGTCTATCTCATCGACCTGAAACCTGAAGTCACGGCTCAATTGCACTCAACTTTCGTTAGCGCGGACCAGCGAATTCAGGGTGCCTGGGAGTTTGTGCCCGCTGGTGTGGATTCCGTGACCAGCTATGGTATGCGCGATCCAGCCGCGGTCTGGGACTCGTTCAACGCGGCGATATCGTCACATCTCGACGTCTTATCAGCGGTCTTTTTTACTACCGCTTTCAAAGCCGTCCTGGCGCCTTACGGAATCGACGAACCGGAGAGCTTTCTCAAAGCCATTAAGCCTTTAATCCTGACCGTACGGCTTGAGCCTCGCTCGGAGCGCGCACTCGTGATCGCACAGATTGCCAATGAAGATCTCCTGCATAAATTTGTGGCGCGTCGATTTGGCGCCGGGCCTCGTCCCGAAAAGGCGGGCAACAATGAATTGTTCGTTTCAGGGGACGGAGAGTTCGCCGCCTCGTTCGCGGGCGATTATTTCCTGCTCGGCTCGCCTGAGGATGTGCGCCGCTGCTTGCTGGCGCACAGTAATCAACTAGTCATCAGTTCTCCTGCCGAGAGAGATTCTCTGACACGCTACCTGGAGAGTTCCAGCAATGCGAATGTCGCTAGCTACGCCCGAGACACTGAGCGGGCGCGCGCCTTTATCAACACTGTGGCATCAATCAGAGGAACTGGGGCTGCGGTTTCAGACGGTACCCTTGATCGAGTGGTCAGTGGCCTGCCGTACGCGACGACGGAAACGAACCTGGGCAGCAATGGATTCGAGCGCCGGACCCGTTCGGTGTTCGGCCAGTTCTCTTCCCTTATTCCACTACTGACCCCCGATTCTGCCGGCACCAGACCGTAAGACCCTTCGAAACCCGGCGATGACTACTCAATCGAATCTGGAACTTGTGCTTGGCACTCATAACAAAGGCAAAGCGGCAGAACTGTCGGCTGTACTGAGGAACCTGGGGATCGACCTTCTGACGCTCGCAGATTTCCCTCAAGTACGAGCGGTGGAAGAAACCGGTGCGACTTACGAAGAGAACGCGATTCTCAAGGCTCAGGCCTATGCATGTGCAACGGCGCATTTGACCCTGGCTGACGATTCGGGCCTGGAAGTCCAGGCGCTTAGTGGTGGGCCAGGTGTTTTCTCCGCCCGGCACGGTGGGCCGGGAGCCTCTGATCGCGAACGGGTCGAATTGCTCCTTCAGCAGCTCAAGGGGATACCTGCCCAGGAACGTAACGCGCGTTTCGTTTGCGTTGTCGCGCTGGCCGGCGCGGACGGAAAAGTGATCAGAGTTGAGCGCGGCATTTGCACCGGAACCATTATCGACGCTGCTCGCGGCAGCAACGGCTTCGGCTATGACCCGATCTTCGTTCCCTCAGGCTACACCTCTACATTTGCCGAGCTGCCTTCCACAACCAAAGACAGGATCAGTCATCGCGGTCAGGCGTTGGCGGCAATGCGCCAGTTCCTGGAGCAGTTGATTCGATTCGGGTCCACTTCATAGCCAGGTTTCTTCAGCTTGGAATTGCCTGACACTATGACTTTTCCTCCGCAGTGCCTGCAAACTATTGATGATTTCCTTCTCAGCTGATTTCCCCTGAACTTGACCCGTAACGATCTAGCTCTTAGAATCATTTGCCACCCCTAGCAAGGCACCCATTGAATCATCTCGGGGCGTAGCACAGCCTGGTAGTGCGCTCGGTTTGGGACCGAGAGGTCGGAGGTTCAAATCCTCTCGCCCCGACCAATAACATCAATAGTTACGGCTGCCATTCCAGGTGGCCGTATTTTATTTGTGGCCAATTTGTTATTGCCAAACATTCTGAAAATCAAAACTAACTTTCACTCCAGCGGCTGAACAGCCGGCTCTTCACCTTGAACGTTGATATCCTGAACAGGCGCTGTTGATTTTCTCAACTCACGTGTTTGTCGCATTCCCGGTAATCCCACCAACTCTACTCTAAACACTGTTGAGAATATCAACTCGCCGAACATTTTCGCGCTACGTCCCCGCCCCCTGCTTGCCTCGTTAAGTATTATCAGTTCAAACACTTAACAGGCCGGAAGCGCGCCGGAGTTAATACGGAATGTCTATTGCCCAAGCGAGAGATAGAAGTCTGGTGAGGGATGAAATGGACGACTCAAACCAAAACGGGAATCGCAGCAAAGCAGCCGACGCTCGCTTGAAACAGTGTTGGTGGATGCAGGCTGGCGTTGTTGATTACAAGCTATGCGACCTCGATTACGACTGTGAACGTTGCACGTTCGATGAAGGTCTCCACGGCCGGGCGACTACGCTTCCGCATGCTTCTGTTTTCAGTGGGGTTGGATCAAGCGAGCGAGACCGGAAGGTAAACATCCGAAAAGGTAGCAGAGAAGCTGCCGGCCTATCAGGTTCTGAAGTCGCCAGCGCAATTTTTTATCATCCGGCGCACATCTGGGCGCGCATTGAGGATGGCGGCTGTGTCCGCTCGGGCCTCGACGACTTTGCCTTGAGAATTCTCGGCCGGCCCTACCTGGTCACACTGCCTGAGCCCGGCGCTACTTTACGTTTTGGCGAGGGCTGTTGGCAGTTCACGCATCAAGCAGGCGTCGCGGTTCTTGTCGCCCCAGTTTCTGGCCGAGTAAAGGAAATCAATCCCGCTCTGGCCGCGCGTCCGACTCTGCTCAATCGCGACCCTTATGGAGCAGGTTGGGCCCTTTTGATTGAGCCAACGGATCTAAAGGGCTGTCTGCAGAGACTGCTCTATGGCCCAAAGGCAAGGCAATGGTATGAGCGGGAGTGCGAAAAGCTCAACGAACGGATTAGCGAATTGACTACTCCTTCAGGTTCAACCGGCGCGACAATGAATGATGGCGGATCGTTAAGAAAGGATTTCAGGAAGGAATTGGCCGCCGATCAACTTCGTCAGGTCGTCGATTATTTCTTCCCGCTTTCTCTGAACGAGAAAGCGGAAACAAATAAAGCAATCCTGGTTAAGCATGGAGGTGTGTCATGGTAGCCCTATTTGTGATGTTAACGATTCTCGCCTGCGTCGGCATTGACGGAATCGTGCAATGGAAAAAAGGGAAAAGGGAATCTGTTACGCGCGTGCTGACTGATCAGTGGGTGCCAGCGGAAGCGTTGGCGAAGCTGTCGGCTCCCCCCGATGTGTTCCTCGATCAAGGGCACACCTGGGTTAGAGTTTCCCCGTCGGGCGCGGCGCGCATCGGTATTGACAGCTTCGCTCAAGCGTTAATTGGCAGGATCGATGACGTTCTCTTACCGGAAGTCGGTAAGGAAGTTCGCCGTGGCGAGATGCTCTTTGCGGTGCGCCAAGACCAGCACCGAGGGGCTTTCGCTTCGCCCGTTGACGGCATTGTCGAGACGATCGATACCGAACTGCACTGGCATCCGGAGATGATCCAGACTAACCCATACAAAGACGGGTGGGTTTGTTCTCTGAAACCAAAGAACCTGGCCAGCAACCTGAAGCTGCTTCGTATCGCCGATGAGGCCAAGAGTTGGTTGCGGAAAGAAGCTCAGGAATTTAAAGAGTTCTTCGCGGCCCGGCCACTTGAAGATCGTCTATTGGGCCAAGTGTTACAGGATGGAGGTCAAATAACGGGCGGCGTGCTCGAATTCGCGGACGATGAAACCTGGAAGCAGTTCAACGACATCTTCCTTCGGCCAGTCAGAATTGAGAACGGTTGACGTCTCTGAAACCAGACCCCGAACCTGCTGTCGCTGGGGAAAATGAAGCGAGCGATAGCTGGCAATTGCGAACTTTCACCAGCCAGGTTCGGGATCAGGCAACGCGGCAGCCGCGATTTCTCAATTTTCACTCAATAAACTCGCTGTTAATTGCTATTTACGATGAGAGCGATGCGCAAATCCGGTAGGAATGCCAGTTGCAGTTTTCAACAGCGAAAATAATCTCCGCAGGGAGGGGATATGGGCGTTCAGAATCTGAAACCGAAAGCACTCCTCTTCGACAGCACACGATGCATTGGCTGCGGCGCTTGCTACGATGCCTGCAAAGAGAAGAACAAGTTGCCGCAGACCGCGGTTAATTTTCTGCGTGACGATTTGTCAGCCGACGCTCTCACGGTCGTCAACCGCAGGAACAATCGTTACATCCGCCGAATGTGCATGAACTGCGAAGAGCCTACCTGCGTCTCAGTTTGTCCCGTGGCAGCGCTAACCAAATCGCCGGAAGGGCCCGTCTCGTACGATGCAAGCAAGTGTATGGGCTGCCGCTACTGTATGCAGGCGTGCCCGTTCAATATCCCACAATACGAGTGGGACAACCCCATTACGCCGCGAGTAAGAAAGTGCGACATGTGCCGCGACCGCGTAACAGCAGGGCTGCAAACAGCCTGCGCCTCAGTCTGTCCGACGGGCGCTACAAAATTTGGTGGTCGCGAAGAATTGATCGAGGAAGCCCGGACACGCATTCGCAACAATCCGGGCCGCTATGTCGATCATGTCTATGGCGTAACCGAAGTGGGCGGCACGTCGGTCCTGCTGCTGGCGGACGTATCGTTCGAAACCCTTGGCTACCGCACCGACCTCTTGCAGGAACCGTTACCGCAACTGACGTGGAACGTATTGCACAAGCTGCCAAAGATTGTCGGCGTGGGCGGAGTTCTGATGAGCGGCATCTGGTGGATCACGAAACGGCGCGACGAGGTACAACGCGCCGAGCGCGAAGAGAGGTTGCGTGGGAAACACCAGTAACAGCAGGCATAAGGCGGCACCCTAGCGCGCCGGACGGAGCGTCATGTCCAAGATCAACTTTCGCTTCCCCAAAATAACATTCTGGCGAGTCATTCTGTTCGTAATTCTGACGGCAGGCTTTTACGCAACAGTCTTGCGTTTTACAAAAGGGCTGAGTGCCACCACCAATTTAAGTGCCCGTTTTCCATGGGGCATCTGGATCGGCTTTGATGTGATGTGTGGAGTGGCGCTCGCCGCCGGCGGCTTTACGGTCAGCGCTGTCGTCTACATCTTCCATATCGAAAAGTACCACCCGATCATCCGGCCGGCAATCCTGACTGCATTTCTTGGTTACCTGCTGGTCTGCGTTGGCCTGGTTTTCGATCTGGGACGGCCCTACAACATCTGGCATCCCCTCATCATGTGGAATCCGCATTCAGTCATGTTCGAAGTCGGCTGGTGCGTCACCCTTTATTCCACGGTGCTCGCTTTGGAGTTCAGCCCGCTAGTTTTGGAAAAGCTGCGGTGGCGCCGGCCACTGAAGATTGTCAAAGGTGCAACGGTGCCGCTGGTGATTTTGGGTGTACTTCTATCGACGATGCACCAGTCGTCGCTGGGCACGCTCTACTTGATCGTGCCGCACAAACTCCATGCACTGTGGTACTCGCCACTGCTACCGGTCTTTTTCTTTATTTCCGCAATCGCGCTGGGATGTGCGATGACGATCTTCGAGTCGTACCTGAGTCTGCGCGCCTTCCGCAAAGGGATCGAGTTTGAGTTGCTGAACAAACTCGGTCTGGTCGCCGCTGTGGCCTTGTTTGTTTACCTCGTCTTAAAGGTTTTCGACATGGACGGACGAGGGGTTCTCGGGCTTGCCATTCAGCCAACCTACGAAGGACGAATGTTTATGGCCGAGATGTTGTTGGGAGTTATCGGCCCCATCGTCATGCTCCTGATTCCGCGGGTGCGAAACAATCAATTCGGCTTGTTCGTGGCAGCGCTGATGGTTGTGCTCGGTTTTGTGATGAACCGCATCAATGTCGCGATTACCGGCATGGATCGTTCTTCGGGTGTCAACTACTTTCCGAGCTGGACGGAACTGGCGGTCACCGCTTCGATAGTCGCTGCGGGCTTCCTATTGTTTGGGCTCGCGGTGAAGTATCTAGACGTTTTCTCGCGCGACGAGATGGACAACATCACGCGTGGCAAACGGTCTGAGTTGCCTGTTCTGGCTGCCTTCCGCCAACCGCTGTGGAGTGCAACTACACTGGCCCTCCTCATTGGTCTGGTCTTCATGGGGGCGACGGTAGCGTTGAGTTATGACGGCGTCAGGCGGCGCGTGCCGGCGCCAGAACCTGCGGCCGAGAACGGCGACGTCAATATCAGCGCCGCGCTTGGTGAGCTGAGAGTACCCGGCGACGTCGCCATCAAAATGGGAGAGAGCAGTCCAGGGCTGGTGATCTTCAGCCATGCGCGCCACGTCGCGACCGCGAAGCCCAACTGCAACGGATGTCACTCGAGTCAATTTAGAATGCTCTCTTCCAGCGCCGACATCTCACCCGGCAAGAAGATGCAGAGGTGCGGGCAGTGCCACGACGGCATCAAGGCCATTAGCACTACAAATAAGGAGCTGTGCGATTCCTGTCACACGCGACACTAAGAACGTTCGTCTACCGTTGATTAATCTGAGTTTTAAACTCACCTTCTGTCTAATCGGCGGGATGGTGCTCATCTTTTCGGCGCTCGGCTACCAGATTATCAGACTGCACCGCGAGAACCTCGAAGAGGCTACTTACGCGGCCGGCGATCGCATCACCGATACAATCAAACGCAGCACGCGTTATGGGATGCTGCACAATCGCAGCGACGAGACACATCAAATCGTTCGGTCAATAGGTTCACAGCCGGGCATCGAGAAGATCAGCATCTTCAACAAGGCCGGCGCGATTAGGTTTTCAACTGATGAGCGAGAGATCGCGACAAGCGTCGACAAGACGGCGGAAGCCTGTCGCGCGTGCCACGTGCGGGAAAATCAGATTTCTCAATCCGGCTTGGCTATTCCGCACCAACTCAGCCGTGCGGAACGCACCCAAATCTTCGTTGCCGCAGACGGGCGCCGAATTTTGAGCGTAATCGACCCAATCGACAACGACTCGAGCTGTTCAAATTCTTCCTGCCACGCCCATGCACCCGAGATAAGAGTACTGGGGATGATCAATGTGCGCATGTCGCTCGCATCAGTTGATCAGGCTATCAGCGCCAGCCGGCGCCAGATGATTCTGAGCTTATTTGCGTCGATCGCACTCCTGTCGGTGGTCTTTGCGGCGCTAATCTGGAGCATGGTCCACAAGCCGGTCCATCGGCTTATCGTCGGAACGAATCGCGTGGCGGCGGGAGACCTGGACCACAAAATCAGGATCGAATCACATGACGAACTAGGCAACCTGGCCCGTTCGTTTAATCACATGACGGCGGAGTTGAAGCGCGCCAATGCGGAGATAAGCGACTGGACAAAGACTCTTGCCGACCGGGTCGAAAAGAAAACGGCGGAACTGCGCCAAGCGCACGAGCATGTTCTGCGAGTCGAGAAGCTGGCCTCGATCGGCAAACTCGCGGCCATAGTCGCCCATGAAATCAACAATCCGCTCGCCGGGATTCTGGTTTATGCCAGACTGCTCCTGAAGCGCGCGGACCGCAGCGACGACTCGCCCAAAGTCACCGCCGAGACAAAGAGTCACCTCGAAATTATTGCCACCGAGTCCGCGCGTTGTGGTGAGATTGTCAAGGGATTGTTGCAGTTCGCGCGACAGAGTCGACCCAGTGCCGAGCCTAACGACCTCAATGAAATTATTCGGCAGTCGATTCGCCTGGTGCAGCATAAGCTCGAACTGGCAAGCATCCGCACCGAGATCAAACTAGACAACAATCTGAATCGAGTCGTTTGCGATGCTCAGCAGATCAAGCAGGCGCTGGTCGCCCTGTTAATAAACGCCTGTGAGGCGGTCCGACCACATGAGGGAGTGATCGCGATCGAGTCGCACGGCCTGCCCCATCTGAATAAAACCGAGATCCGCATCAGCGACAACGGCATTGGCATGGATGAAGAGACAAAGCAGATGATCTTCGAGCCGTTTTTTACGACTAAGGAACAGGGAAAAGGCGTGGGGCTTGGCCTGGCGGTAGTCTACGGAATTGTTACCGCCCACGCCGGCGAAATCGAGGTTTTCTCTGCGTCCGGCAGCGGTACAACTTTCGTGATTCGCCTGCCCAGCGGGGCCAGTCCGGCTGAGTTCCCATCGCACGAGATCGAACCGGCAGCAGCCCGCGTAAGCGTTAAGGTGGATAAAGCCATGCCAGCGCCTCTGCCTCGAGCAGTATCTTAGGAGGTTAGACTATGGAAACAGAAAAAGCTCGGATTCTGATCGTCGATGACGAGAAAGTTGTGCGCGACTCGCTCGCAAATTGGTTCCGCGATGAGGGCTATCGGGTAGACGTGGCTGAGTCCGGGAAAGAGGCACTGGCAAAGCTCGCGCATGAGAACTGGGACGTTTTCCTGATCGACATTCGCATGCCCGGCATAGACGGTCTCGAACTGCAGCGTAAACTCAAAGAGGCGCAGCCCGACGCGACTGTGATCATAATGACGGCTTTCGCCTCAGTTGAAACCGCGGTCGAGGGAATGAAGCAGGGTGCCTACGATTACATCATTAAGCCCTTCGATCCCGACGACCTGGAGCACACAATTCGTAACGCTGTCGAGCGGAAGAAGCTGGTCTCAGAGAATCAGCAACTCCGTACAAAGATCGATGAGTTAAATCTGCTTCATGAAATCGTCGGCACCAGTGCCGCCACGCGCCGACTGCTTGAACAGGTGGCAATGGTTTCCGCTTCCGATACTACCGTGCTGATTCGCGGTGAATCTGGAACTGGAAAAGAACTCATCGCGCGCGCGATTCACGCGAACAGCACGCGCCGCTATATGCCCATCGTGGTTGTGAATTGCGGTGCCCTTTCCGAAGGCGTGCTCGAATCAGAACTCTTTGGCCACGAAAAAGGCGCGTTCACCGGCGCACAATATCGTCGGAAAGGAAAATTCGAAATGGCCGACGGCGGCACACTGTTTCTCGACGAGATTGGCGACATTGGCCTTAAGACGCAAGTTGATCTGCTACGCGTGCTCGAGGAAAAAAAGATCTGCCGTGTCGGCGGAAACGTGGAAATTCCCGTGAATTTCCGTCTCATCACGGCTACGAACAAAAACCTCGAATCAATGAATGGGGAGGAAACATTCCGCGAGGATCTCTACTATCGTATCAACGTCTTCTCTCTGACTATTCCGCCGCTCCGCGAGCGGCGCGAAGATATCTCCTTGCTTGCCGACCACTTTCTAAAGAAATTCGCACGCAGCATGAACCGCTCCGTAACCGGCATCTCTGCCGCTGCCGGACCGATTCTGGTCAACTATGACTGGCCCGGCAACGTGCGTGAATTACAGAACGCCATTGAGCGCGCCGTACTGGTCTGCAAGAGTTCGAAAATTGAACCCTACGATCTGCCCCTTAATCTCAACCAGAGCAATGGCGGGCCGGTTGGCAAGTCACTGGCCGAGATCGAACAACACCACATCAAACAGATTCTGCAAGAAACGGGGTGGAATGTTTATCGAGCGGCGCGCCTGCTCCAGATTGACCGCGTGACTCTCTACAACAAAATCAAGAAGTATGGATTCAAGCGAGAGCCAGTGGCGAGTTAACGACGTAAGCACTTTTGGTCCAGAGCAAGCGAAGTCGGGCCCTCAGCCCGATCCACCGAGGTGAGTAAGATCGTCGATGCGTGTCCCCGAGATCAATATCGTGGCAGTCGGCACAGTGGATCATGATATGCTCGACTACCTGGCCCTAACGATTTCCGCTAGCTTCGACACTTGCTGTCAGAGCCTGGGCGTTACCTTGGATACTCAGGGTGCTTACGATCCAGCCCGGCGCCAATATAACTCCACCCAACTCCTGGTCAAGCTCTTGGAAGTGAATCTTCCCAGGGAGAGTAAGATGCTCGGGGTCGCCGAAGTTGATCTCTTCATACCCATTTTCACTTTTGTCTTTGGTCAGGCGCAGCTTGGAGGTCGCGTCGCGTTGTTTTCTGCACACCGTCTGCGCCCGCAGTTTTACGGTCTGCCAGAAAACAAACAGCTCCTCTATTCGCGTTGTGAGAAGGAAGCCAACCACGAACTCGGACATACCTGCGGCCTCGCGCATTGCCGGAGCTATGATTGTGTCATGCACGTCTCAAACTCGGTTGAAGAAGTGGATCTTAAACCCAGTAGTTTCTGCTCTACTTGCGATGTTCTTGATACGAACAGATCCGCCAGGCAGGCCAGACTTCTGACGTAGCTCTCTTCCATGGTGGTAAGGCCCGGGTGATCGCAGATGATAGACCCTCGATCTGGTGGGCTTGGGTTGACCAGTCGCAATGACTGGCGGCATTTTTCGTTTATGCTCCGCACTCTATCCAGCTCCTGACATAGCTCCTCAATCACGGAAACGGGAAGGCGACGATTAATCGCCGTTTTTAGCTAATTCAAACGTCTGGAAGTGCGTGACCTCGAAGCGGGTGCCTGCCGGCTACATCTGTGTGGCGGCTCAGGAGTGGTGTGGCCATTAGTCTCGTCTCTGACCGAACTGCCTCAGCTCTGCGGGTTTTTTTCGCGCTGGCCTTTCTCTTTGCCGTGTCCTCATGGACCACGGCTAAATCCGCTTTTGCGCCAAACCTGACGGCCGAAAGACTCGCCGCGATGAAGCAAGCGGTGGTCATCGTCACTACCTTCGATCAACAAGATAGACCGTTGCTCCAGGGCAGCGGTTTTTTTATCTCAGCCAACTGTATCGTGACCAACTCTCATGTAATCAGGAATGCGACCCGGATTGAAATCAAGACTTTTTCGGGCAGGACAAGCACCACTCACCATGTGCTCGCCGACAACGAGTCGGACGACCTGGCTTTGCTGGTTTTGGAGGGTTCATTGACGAATGAGGTGTTGCAACTGGAGGAATCGACGCCTCTGGAAGGCGAACCAATCATTGTCCTCAGCAATCCGAAAGGCTGTGCCTGGAAGTTTACTTATGGCCAGATCGGCTTGCTCTGGGAATTTGGCGGATTTAGTGGCCGCATTCAAATCAGCGCGCCAATCTCACCCGGAAGTAGCGGTGCGCCCGTTGTAAATGAGCGTGGGAGGGTAGTCGGCGTGGCGGCAATGCACATTCCAGGCGATGAAGAGCTAAACTTCGCGGTGCCCGCCGAGAGCCTACGAGCGCTGCTCAATTCCTCGACCAACTCTGCCCTCGGTCCCGTTCTGCCGGCGGGTGAATCCAAATAGCTGACTTTCCCAACACGGCGGAAGCGTCTTTGCTGTTGGTCGCATTTGGGCCCACGAAACCTTCAATGATTCGACACAGTCAGGTTTTGGTACATCAAACTGATTGATAAGCACTCGTCAGGTTCCTTTGCAGGGAGCAGCCAGTTACAAAGTGCACATTTTGAGCGTGAAAGGCCCTAAAAATTGCCGATTTGGCAAGACTTTGAGGCAAGTGTGTGATATACCTCTTCCCGTTAGTTTTAACTTAATGTACTGGCGGAGGTATCACACTAGACCATGGCGACTGCAACTGGCAAGAAGCGCATGACTCAGTCCGAAGTAATCAACCATTTCGCTGAAAAGACCGGAATGAAGCGAGCACAAGTGAAAGAGTTCTTTGAGGAGATCTCTAATCTGGCCGCTTCACAAGTGAAGACGAACGGTGAGTTCGTCCTTCCGGGTTTCGGGAAACTTGTAAAGTCCGAGCGGAAAGCTCGTGAAGGACGAAACCCGGCAACTGGGGAAACCATTCAGATCCCGGCGAAGACCACCTTGAAGTTTCGCGTTGGCAAAGGAATGAAGGATACGGTTCTACCCAAAAAGTAAAGCTGCCCTCTCGCTTCTTCGCCTTAATTCACTAGCGCCGCTTACAGCTCCACTTTCGGTGGACACTGGGGCGGCGCTTCCGTTTTTTCCAGCCAATTCCAAGTTTTTCTTAGCAAGTAGGACCGGTTGCAAGACTTCCAACGTGAGATTGCAGCTATAATTCAGGCTTGGAGGCTTGAATAAGGTGGGGCGAACAATCGTCTAAACCCAATGGTTCCTAAGACTGATACTGTGCATTCGGCGCGCCGTCAGGCGCCAATCGTGACCTCTCGTCGCTCCACGCGCACGACCTCCGTCGTTATTCCTTTGAAAAGTAACGAGGTTGAGCTTGTGTTTGGTAAGCGACGCGTTAAGTTGACTAACCTGGACAAGCCCTTCTGGACAAAACCCCGGATCACTAAGCGCCAACTGCTGCAATACTACGCAGACGTTGCACCCTTTCTGCTTCCTCATCTCCGCGACCGAGCGATGGTGATGAAGCGCTACCCTAATGGCGCCTCGGGGGACTTCTTTTTTATGAAGCGGGCACCGCATCCGCGGCCAGATTGGATTGAGATCTGTTCCATTGGCCATCCCTCCGGAAATATCATCGATTTTCCAATCATCCAGGACTTGCCTTCCCTTTTATGGGTGATCAACCTCGGGTGCATCGATCTTAACCAATGGTACGCGCGGTGTGACGATGTCGATAGACCGGACTATCTGCATTTCGATCTCGATCCGGTCCCTGGGGCTAACTTCGATCGGGTCAAAGAAACTGCGCTCGTCGTTCGGGAAACTCTGACGGCGCTCAAGATGCCGAGCTATGCCAAGACGACAGGATCCAAGGGAATTCATGTCTACGTGCCGATAGTCCGGGGGCCGACGCAAAAGCAGGTTTGGACCGTAGCGAAGGAAGTGGGGCGACTGCTGGAAGCCGCGCACCCGAAGTTGATCACCGCTGAGTATAAGATTGCGAAACGCCCAAGAGGCAGAGTCCTGGTCGACTACAATCAGAATGCGTGGGGACGGACACTCGCTTCGATCTACTCGATCAGGCCAAAGCCCCTGGCGAGTGTTTCCACGCCGGTTACCTGGGAGGAAGTTGAGCAGGGGATAAAGATTGAGGATTTCAGGATTGACAACGTGCCGGCAAGGTTGGCCAAACTGGGAGACCTCTGGAAGCCACTGCTTGCTAAACGAGGTAGCTTTCAGTTGGATCGTCTCTTAAATCACGGCTGAGTGGCCGCATCTCTTCATGCGCATTCTTCCCGAGCTTTGAAGTCTTCTTACTGGGGTTGTGAAAGGTGTCTATCGGAGAGCAACCGGCAAGGTTTTGCCAGGAATGGGGCGGCTAGTGGGACTTGAACCCACGACCTCTTGATTCACAGTCAAGCGTTCTAACCAACTGAACTATAGCCGCCACAAAACGAGTAGAGGTTCTCAGTTTATGGTATTGCCCCCGGCAGGACTCGAACCTGCGGCCCTCTGCTTAGCTTCCAGCATCAAGTTTCCCTGACCGCCCAAACTGCGGGGTTGCTGGCTGGACTATATCTTGGACATCTCAGTCCCGACCCGTATAGTCTCTGAGGATCCCGCTCAAATAACACGAAGCGGTTTCCTGCGGATTACCCAATCCTTCCGGATTGTTACTCCCACCTGAGAAGTACCGAAGGCTCTAAGGGCGTTCCCGCATATGGGGTCGTCCACTCAATGGGTTCCTGATAGACCTTCCCCATTAAGGCTCCTACAAGGCAGATGCTCTATCCACTGAGCTACGGGAGCACATCCGTTTTGCCTGGCCGTGATGTTAGCATGCGAACAGCCGGCCAGGTCAACCACCATCAGCCATCGACACTGCGCCACTCCAAAAATGCTGATCGCGGGCAAAAATAAAGAGACCGCAGGTCTGGACCGGCGGCCTCTTTGGTCATTCCAGAGTAAAGAAATGGCTTAAGCGGCGCGGGATCGTTCCGTTGATTCCGCAAAAACGCGTCTGCCGTTGATCGCGTCGTCAATGATTTCCCGTACGGCCGAGGTATCAGGATTAACATCCATCCGGTCGCACGCTCGCAAGTGTCGCACAATGCCTTCGGTGGCAATTTGCTGTGCTACACCAGTTAGTTTCGAATAACGACGCGCCTGAATATGGTCAATTCTAAGAAGCCGCTCATCCAGCGGCAGATTTTTACCAAAAGTCACGATTGCTATTTCTCCTCCATAAGACCCGGGATACCGAGTGGTTGATTTCAAAACTATAGATGCTTTGCCGGCGTCTTGGGATGCAGTTTCATTGCAAAAACCCATTATAGTCCTCACCAAAAGCGGTCCCCCCGCTCCGGTAGCCAATAATCATGCTCAGCAAAACTTTGAATTATACAGATCAGTACCCAAAAACGAAAGGTTTTTTTTCGGAAACGGGTCAATTGCTTAAGTGATATCTTAACTGGAATGGCAACTTCTCATATCGCAAGGGTTAGAGGTGCCGACCAGTCCTGAGGCCTAAGCGGAACAAGTGGGGGCTCAGCCAGGAAAAGCCGACAGACACGTCAACGAGCACCAAATTTAGAGCCTCCCCCCCGGACTCGTGGCAAGGTGGTACGCCCTGGAGAGCTCAAATCCATGAAAAATGACCCCTTCTGGCTAAAAGGCCACAGATTGGCTAAACTTCGCTTTCACAATCAGATTGTTGGAAAGTAGTAGGAGTTCGCAAATGCCGGATGAGCAGAGAACCGCAAATAATTCGCAAACCTATCTCGTGGATGCCGATGAGTTCACGTTTGAAACACTCGATCAGAACAATGGGCAAGCCACGGTAATACGCTTTCGAATGGAAGATCCGCGCTATCACGCAGGGGACATGCTGCTGGTCCTTTCAGGGTCCGACATACGTTTTCACGGGATGATTGGAAGCCTCCAAGACGGCTGGGCCACGGCATCCGACAAGCGTGGCTCGTTGCTACCCGCCACCGTACAATAATTCTCTTAGTTTCGGATGTAACCGCTGGGATAGCTGAGTTCAATCCCGGGCGTCAGAGAGCGAATTTGTATCCGATGAAAGCCCTTGCGAGGGTGCGTGGAAAGGAAAGTGACGGCCAACTGCTTTTCCAGCGTAGCGTTTAGATCGCGGAGGAAAGGGTCAAAACTCACTGGCGTGCCGGTCCCCTGAAAAAAGGCCCGTCCCCCTGTCTCACTTGAGAGTCGCTCCAAAGCACCCTGAGCATTGCCAGTCAGGAGCAGGTTGTTACTCTGGCTTAGGCTGATGCTCGGAGCAAAAAACGAATAGACGGCCACAGATCTTCGCTGCGCCTGATTTATTGCTCGCTGTAAGTCAAGACTTTGCCCGGCTGAACTTGAATCCAGGCCGCGAGAGACATCCAATCCATCGGAGATGACCAGCATCGAGCGGCGCCCGGAAGGCTGAGATTCAAATCTGTTGAGGCCTTCGATGATTTCAACGTACGGATTGAATGGAGCAGCCGAAGCCACTCCCAGCGGGACTCGGAGAGCCCGCGCTGCCTTGTCAAGGTCGTTGGTAAACCTTTGCCGAATCTCCAGCGAGCCCGCTCGGATGTAACCAACCATCACGCGAGATCCCGGTGGTAGATGCCTGATGAACTCACCGATACCCTTGATCTCATTACCGATTGAAGAAACAAGGTCATCCTGGATTAGCACGGCCAGCGTGATAGGAGAATTTGTAGAGATGGCGCGAATCGATAACAAGGTCTGGGGCTCTCCGTCCTCCAGTAAGTTGAGATCCAGCAGCTGCACCTCTGCTTCTTCCCTGGTCCGAATCTTGACTCCTACGGGAATGGTAACCGGCCGTGCGCTGCCAGTCCCCTTCTTCTTGTCCTTGTCAGCCTGTGATTGGTTGTTTGCGTGACACGGCACGGCAAACACGCTCACAGCGATTGACCACGTCAGGATAAGTAAGCAGCATGACCATTTCCAACTTTTCATAAGTATCCTCGTTTCAATCCAGGTCAGCTGCGTCGCAGCCGCTGTCCTATCCAACTTTTCTCGCAACTGGCGCGGCAGTATCTGAAGGGATAAGATTGTTTATTAAATTGAAGCTCGAGGCAAGTGCTCCAATTCGTATCAATATGGCTACAGCTAACTTAGAAGGTAAAATCACGTCGCGTGATAAGACTATGGCCCAGTTTGTGACCTGGCTGCCGTGGCTCGCTTTCCTTGGGGTTAGCCTCCCTGCTCCGATTATCTTTCTGGTGCTTTTCGTTGCTTCAAGTACGACTGAGGTGGCCGCCGTCTATCTTTTTCTTACAGTTCTTGGAGCAGCCATTGGCGCCGTGGCCGCGACTGTCTTACTGCTGGCCCTGCTCTGCTACCGCAAGCAATGGCACAGGAAACTTCGTGACAGATTGGCCCTCGATGGTATCACAGCTTCGGAAGTTCCCTGGTTTGTGACTGAATTGACTACCGCTGAGCGGAAGACACTTAAGGAGATGCAAGCGCGCAGTCCCCTGTTGGCTGATGCCTACAGCGAGATTCTGGCAAACCGGCTCATGGCGACCAGAGTGTTGGGTCGCACAAAGCAGGATTTGGTGCTGGTGGAGCGGCGCCTGAACCGTCTCGCTCAGATTCAGGGCACCGACACGGAAGTTGTCAAAAGGGAGTTGCGCGAAGATCAGGAAAGGCTGACCAACGCGAGGCGCGAGGCGACAGCCCGACTGGCCGAAACGCAAGCGAGAATGCAGATGATCGAAGCTGCGGCCAGTCGCGATCTAAGCCATGGCGACACATATGCGATGTTGCAGCGACTCTCAACCGCGCAAGCGCACCTGCCGTTGACAATTGAAATGGCGCAACTTGAGCGCCAGGCCCTCGAGGAAGCCAAGACGGATACTAGTCAAACGCCCTAAGGCGGTAAATACCAGGTGCCAGCCGGACTGCAAATTGTTCGTCAACCAGGGCCCAGTTGCCCAGCCCCGCATCCGGTGTCGACAAGCCGGTGGCGCGCGCGAGTTCTCGGCGCAGTGTCATTCCCGCACCGCTCAGATAGGCCCGCGCTATCTCGCGCAGAGCTACTTCCCGCTCCACCGGAGCTGCCAACTCTTCGGGAAACCGAGCCTCCGCCAGCATCCAGATGTACGTGAACTTTGGCTTGTAGAGCACTGCGGATGGAACTATCTTAAAACCACGTTGCAGTTCGTCCATCGCGCGCACGAATCGCGCCCGGTCGGCTATGCGGCTTGCCTCCTGGAGATCCCGGCTGCCCATTTCCCATTCGGTTCGCATTATTTTGAGAATGGCTCGC
>Ga0209683_10000040_pt1 | contig 42596 bp, 33 predicted proteins | sample DOMMetBare2Fresh_FD_187474 | JGI IMG/M metagenome (GOLD analysis project Ga0209683, IMG submission 187474) | Wetland sediment microbial communities from St. Louis River estuary, USA, under dissolved organic matter induced mercury methylation -... | ecosystem: Environmental > Aquatic >... | reverse complement strand
GAAGGCGAAGGGCTGGGCGAAGGGCTGGGCGAAGGTCCCGGCGTAGGACCACTACTCAGGTTCTGCGGGTCACTGGAGATCAGTTGAAAGTCATCGAAGTTATTGCCAGTGTCCTGGGTACTGCCGCTGGGGCCGCCGGGTTTGCGCTCATAACTTTGGTTGGCATCGCTGGTGAGGGGCGCGAGGTTGGTGCCTTCGCTGAAAGCTGAGCCGGTACTTAAGCCGAGCTGGTCAACGACGGAATCATTGGGCAAGGTAAGGGCGATGCCGCCATCATTAGTGATGCCGCTGGTGTAGGTTTGATCAGCAGTGACACTGCCGCTGTAGCCGTTGGCACTGCTATTGGCAACCAGGAAATGGCGACGTGCGGCGATGATAGTGCCGCCGGCAATAGTCAGACGGGTGGAGACGACCGCGGCATTATTGGAGCCGCGAACTTTCCAGCCGCTGACATCAATGGGCGCATCGCTGTTGTTGTAGAGCTCGATGAACTCGTCGTTAGCGCCATTTGGTCCCCGCGTCCGGAACTCGCTGATGACAACGGGGGGCGTGGGTGTGGGGGAGACGCTGGGACCCGGCGATGGCGATGGCGATGGTAACGGAGTCGGACTAGGTGACGGGCTCGGTGATGGCGACGGTAACGGACTCGGTGAAGGTGACGGGCTCGGTGATGGCGAGGGCAACGGAGTCGGCGATGGTTCCATGACCGTTAAGTTGGCCGGCGCCGAATCGATGCCACGGGCTGAGGCGAATATCTGAGCTATTCCGGCTCCGCTTCCTGTAGCCAGCCCGGATTGCGTTACGGTCGCAACCGAATTGTCACTCGACCTCCAGCTGAAAATTACGTCCTTCACCTCCTGTCCATCCTGGTTGAATGACCTGGCGGCAAATTGTTGTGGCCCGCCCCTCGTGACACTGGCGTTCGCCGGCAGCAATTGGATTAGGGTGATTGCCGGCGTCGCGGGAAATGGAGTGCTATCGAGTTTTGTCCCGGGACTAAAGAACCTGACGCCGCTGTTGGGTGCACTTTGATGCAGGGTGAAAGCGCCAGTCACATCTGGTGAGCGCGTCAGGGACTGGCCCTTGTCCCCCATCAATCCGGTCGCGCCGCCATATGCAAAGGTACTAACTTCAAGATCGGAGAGATCCCGTAATGTGACCACTGCACCAGTGTTTCCCAGAGACAATCCACCAGTTGACGCCTTGTAAACGACCGCTCCGCCAAATATGGGATCAGTCGCCAGCGGATTGCCGCCGCCAAATACCACCGCAGCCGTTCCGGCGCTGAGTATGGTGCCGTTCGCGAATGTATGGCGCAGGGTATTGTTTCCGGTTCCGCGCGTCAGCAGATCAAAACCGCTGATATCAATATCGCGCGTTGTCGTGTTCACAAGTTCCACGAATTCGTCCTGCGCTGCGTTACGTGTGCCATCGTGGTTGGCATCGCCGGCGAGACCAGCCGGCGGATCGGCGAGTACCTCATTAATCAGAACGTCCCGCAAAGAACTGCCGGTGAAGGTGATGGCCACAGGGTTACTGACCTGGTTGTCAGCTTCAATCACAGGGTCGACAATACCTGTGCCACGTAGGCTGGCCGGCACAAGCACATGGACCTCATCCAGTCCGGGAAGTTCTGCGGATCTTTGCACCGATTCAACAGTTACTGCTTGTCCGGCAATGGTTGCCGTGACCTGAGCGGCTCCTCTTACTCCAGTCGCAAAGACGATCAGCCGCAGCCTGCCGTTCGTCGGATCGAATGGCCCAGCCACGAGGGTGTCAGCATTGAGTATGACTCCCTCGCCGGTTCCACTGCCGCCATCGGTAAAGACACCTGGCGCCGCGGACACGACGAGGATTGATCCCACAGAGGAAAAGCCTTCCGCATTGGTGATGACGACGGTGGCTGGTCCCACAGCGGTCTCCGGAGGATTTAGAAACACCACCTCGCCAGGCGAGACATAGAGAATCTGCGCGGCTCGACCGTTCACAGTGACCGTGGTTCCGCTTACTGAAATAGGAAAATACCCGTCGCTCAGTGGCTGAGCCTGCTCTGTACCCAGGGCCAACGCACCGCCCTGGGCAATACTTATGCTGTCTGGTGCAATTGTGTTCGCGGCAGCAAGTTCGTGTCCCAGCGATGCCCCATTCAATACGATCAAGGTGCCGGAGTTCGCCCGGGGCGCCAAAGCGGCGCTGTAAATCTCGGAATCGTTGTTCAAAGTACTCTCCGAGACCGGGCCGGACAGCACGCGAGGAAAACTGAACACGACCATACTGCCGGCGTCATTAAGCGATGACACCACTTCAGCGGTGGCGGTGTTCGGCGCTCTGGTAACCTGAGTCAAATCTGCTGTCGGTATGTCATAGAGGAAGAGTTCAACCCCGCCATCGCTGTTTGTCCCCAGCGGATTTCGTCGCGTGGCAAAAGTGATTCGCTTGCCGTCTCCGCTGATGGTGGGGTTCAAAGCCACGTCCGTTGCGCGCGCCCCGAGCAGGGTCAGTTGTCGTGCGCTGTTGGCTCGTGAATCGAAAAGAAATACCTGAGTAGCGTCCGCCGCTGTCTGGCGCGAGTAAACTACACGCGTGCCATCATCGCTGATGGCCCGCCCATATGTCAGAGCAAGGCTACTCACGTTCGCGGCAATCGTCTGGACAGTTGCGTCCTGTCGATTCTGGAGGATGAGGTCGCGTTTGGGTGCGCCAGGCATTCCCGTATCGCTTATGTAGGCAAGCTGGGAGGCGTTGCCGCTGAGTTTCACGTCACTGACTCCGATTGTGCCACTCGTATTAGTAGCTTGCATGAAGGTCTGAGAGGCTCTGTCATAAACGAAAGCTTCCAAATTTTCATCAGGGTTCTGATTCGCAAGGTTGCGGTTCGAGGCAAAAGCGATAAACCGGCCGTCGTCACTCATCGAAGGTTGAAAGTTCCCCTCCTGGACGCGGGAGCTGTCACCGGTTGGCGTTGTTTCAGTGATCTGCTGCAGGGAATCACCGTCGAAGAGAAATATTTCGGAGTTGCCATCAGGATTCCTGCCTAACGGATCGCTGGTCGAAGCGAAAGCGACGCGCGTGCCGTCCTGGGATATCGCAGGAGCAACCGCGCGGCTGAGCGCCAGCCGCACGAACACGGGATTGTCAGTTAGGTCCGCCTGAAATGCGTGGAAGCCACTCGCACCACCCTGGCTCGACAAATCCTCAGTTGATTCAAAGGCGATGCGCCGCCCATTACCGCTAAGTGAAGGACTGAGATTGATACCCGTCTCCGGAGTGTTGGTAATGCGTCTGAGCACAGAATCGGAACGAGAGCCGTTTGGCCACCAGGCGGCGAAACCACAAAAAACTGTCGTCAGCAGCAACGCGGCCAGAGTCGGATTCCCAGGCGGTAAGGAACATCTTCGGTCTTCAAGAGTAAAGTGCTGCACCGGACCAACCTTCGAAGCTCAACTCCGAAATCGGTAAATCGTCGCTTAAATAAACAACGAGTAAACTTGGTGGTGCAGAGCCCGTTGGTGGTGATGTGAGCCGTTGGTGGTAACCAAAAGACGGTAACGCAAGAACAGAGCCGGCGAGACAGCAGCCAGGCTAAATGTGAAGGCCGTCGCTCGTTATGTCCGTTCTGTTTCCAGTGGACGCATTCTACACATTTCTTTCCAGAGCTCAAGAAAATTTTTCTCGCATCGGCGCAGGCACGTTTTCAGCGTCCTGATCCCTCACGCAAGTTTTCTTACAGACCCCGAGATTGATCCTTACCGATCTCGTCGCACCGTGAAGATCTGCTGAAGGTCTGGTCTTATCAGCGGCCCGTGGGCATCATTTGGCAGACGCCTGCGGTGTCAGTGCCATTGAGAATTTGCGCCGCCTTCGCTATCTTAAAGCGCTGCTTCAACTGAATCGTTCGCAAAGGCCTTAGCTTATGAAAATTCTTATCAGCGGCTCGCATGGGCTGGTTGGTTCGGCCCTGGTTACTTCGTTGCGTGGTGATGGTCATGAGGTCTATGCGCTGGTTCGTCACGCTCCCCATTCCCAATCCGAAGTGGAATGGTATCCGGAACGAGGCAGCCTGGCGCTGGCCCGTCTGGAAGGCATGGACGCAGTGGTCCATCTGGCCGGCGAAAGCATTGCAGAAGGACGTTGGAGCGACGAAAAGAAACAGCGAATCCGTGAGAGCAGGGTCAAAGGTACGACCGTGTTAAGTGAAGCGCTCTCAAATCTGAAGCAGCCGCCGAAGACTTTGATCTCCGCGTCGGCGATTGGCTACTACGGGAATCGTGGCGATTTGATCCTGACTGAAGACAGCGCCCCCGGCAATGACTTCCTTGCAGGCGTATGCGTTGGCTGGGAGCAGGCGACTGAGGCCGCCAGGCAGAAGGGAATTCGTGTGGTGCTGGCGCGCTTTGGAATAATCCTAAGTGCCGCAGGCGGCGCGCTCAAGAAAATGCTGCCGCCGTTTCGCATGGGGGTCGGCGGACGCATCGGCAGCGGGCAGCAATGGATGAGCTGGATTGCGCTTGATGATGTAATTGGCGGACTCACGTTCGCCCTCAATGAAGAAACCGTCAGGGGACCGGTGAATTTCGTTGCGCCTAATCCGGTGCGCAATGCTGAGTTCACTTCGGTGCTCGGCAAAGCATTATCACGTCCGACGATTTTCCCAATTCCCGAGTTCGGCGTGCGTTTGGCCTTTGGTGAGATGGCCGACGCACTGCTCCTGGCTAGTCAGCGAGTCCAGCCGGCGCAGTTGCAGGCGACAGGTTATCAGTTTCGTTTTTCGGGGCTCGCGGCGGCGTTAACTCACGTGCTTGACTAACCAAATATTTCTATACAACTCACGCCTGGTTGGGCTAGAGTGTCTCTACTGCTGTAAGCCTTACAATCAGGGTTTCCTGGTTCGGCCGTAATGACTCGCGACTCAAGGAGCCTCATATGAATCGAGCTTTCTCAATCATTACCTCTTGTGTTCTCCTCGCAGCCTTTGGTTCGCTCACGAGCGCTCAGAAAAAGGGTGAAGACTACTACGACAAAAGTCAGGCGCAACTCATCAATCACGATTTGGACGGGGCCCTGGCCTCGCTGGATAAAGCGCTGATCATCAAACCCGATTTCGCGGCGGCATATTTTCTGCGTGCCCGTGTGCGATTGATGAAGGGAGATGCCGATGCCGCATTGGCAGATCTCGACAAGGCGCTATTGATAGACCCGGAAATGAAAGACGCCTACGCTGAGCGGGGCCGCTTGTGGATGATTCGCGGTGAAAGCAAGGGTGCGCTCAATGACTTTGACAACGCGATCGCGCGGGGATATCGCTCGGACTATGTCTATTCCTCTCGGGGCCAGATCAAGTTGATAGCGCAGGACCCGAAGGGATCAATTGGCGATTACGACGTTGCCATCTCGATGAACCCGCACCGTATCGTCCACTATCTGGGTAGAGCGGCCGCGCGTGAGATGGCTGGCGATGAGAGCGGCGCACTTGCTGACTTAACTTATGTGATCGGGATATTTGAAAAGGGTGAAAGCGAAAGGGAAGCCAGTGGCATAAAGGCGAGTGCAGCGGCCAAACCGGAAATGTCCTCACCCATGATCAAAGGAGTGGAGCGGCCGGTGACCCCCACGAGAGATAACAACGATAATCAGCAGGTCAAAGTTACCACCCGGACGGATGTCATGGTCACGATGAGCCCCGGTCAGGAATCCGTAATGACGGCGGAAGAAATGGAATACCTGCCGAATGTGGCCGCCGCATATCTCAATCGCGGGCGGCTTCGTAGCGAGAAGGGTCAATTGGATGCGGCTCTCGCGGACCTCGACTCGTCAATCAGGGTTAATCCGTACCAGTACCTGAGTTATCACACCAGAGGCGAAGTGCGACATAAGGCCGGGGACTTGCCGGGCGCCCTGGCCGACTTCCAAAAAACGATTGAACTGAGGTCGGACGATCCCTGGCTCTATATCGAGCATGGGGCGACCTTGCTGATGATGGGGCGTGACGATGAGGCGGAAAAAGTATTCGCCAAGTGCCTGGCGCTTGACCCCTCCTATGCAACCGCGATCAAGAATCGTCGCGAGGAAATACAAAAATCGAGAGAACGGAAATCAAACTGATCCAACCTTATTCCTGGGAGGCGGTTGAGTCAGGTTTGGCTCCGCCTCCAAATTCCTCCAGTACTTCAAATACCTCGAGCGCATACTTCACGTTTCCAAACGGAGCGGACACCTGGACGCCTTGAATAACGTCGCGCACTTCCGCTAACGACTCGCGTGCAATCTTCAAACCCTCGTCTCGTCCAGCTTCTTTGCTGATGTTCGAAGCGGCGCGCATGCGCTCCATGATCTCTGGAGTTACGCGCACGCCGGGGACTTCGTTGTGCAGAAATTCGGCATTGCGAAACGAGACGAGGGGCCAGATACCGGCCACGATGGGAATGCGGCAGTGTTCGATGCGCTTGAGAAACGCGCGCAACTGCTCGGTGTCAAACACCGGTTGCGTGATGGCGTACTCGGCGCCTGCCTCGATCTTCCACTCAAAGCGTTTGAGCTCTTCGTCAAGATTGACCGCGCCCGGATTGACCCCCACACCGATGGAAAAAGCCGTCGGCTTGCCGGTTGGATTGTTTCCGAGGTCCAGGCCGTGATTGAGTTTGTTGACCATGTTCGTCAGGCCAATCGCGTCAATGTCGAATACCGCAGTCGCGTCGGGGTAGGGGCCCATCTTCGGGGGGTCTCCGGTAATCAAAAGCAGGTTGCGCAGGCCGAGCGCGGCTGCGCCCAAAAGGTCCGACATCATCCCGAGCAGATTGCGGTCCCGGCAACAATAGTGGAGCACTGTCTCAATTCCTATTTCGCGTTCGACCAGAATCGCAGTAGCCATGGCCCCCATGCGCGTTTGCGCGCGCGGACCGTCGGGAATGTTGACACCATCGACGCCGGCGACTTTTAAGAGCTTGATGGATTCCAGGGTTTTCTGCGGATCGCAACCCTTCGGTGGCAGGACTTCAACGGTAGTGACAAATTCACCTCTGGCTATTTTCCGGGCCCAATTGGAGCGCTGCTCGGCCGGGACGACCGTCACATCCGGCGGTTTCAACTCATGAACCGCAACTTTCACTGCACCGCCCACCACAACTTTTTGCGTGCGCGGGCTGAACTGGCGAATGGCGTCGGCAATCATCTTAATATGGGCCGGAGTCGTGCCGCAGCAACCGCCCACGAATCTCGCACCCGCCTGGATGATGCGGCGCGAATATTCGGCCATGTACTCCGGTGAGCACATGTAAAACTGCCGCCCCTGCACGTCACGGGGCAAGCCGGCATTCGGCTGCGCCGAGAGTTTGCGCGTCGTCACCGGGCGCATCTTTTCGATCGCGTTAAGCACGATTGCCGGTCCAACACCGCAGTTGAGGCCGATGACGTCGGCGCCCCATTCATCGAGTTGGCTGGTGAATTGTTCGGGAGTCGCTCCGAACACGGTGTTGCCGTCGATCTGAATCGTCACCTGCGCCACCAGGGGCAAGTCACACAATTCCCGCACGGCCCCGATTGCCTGACGCAATTCGGAGAGGTCTGCGAACGTCTCGAGCACGAACAGATCAACGCCGCCTTCCAGCAGCGCTGACACCTGGGCGCTGAACATCTGCTTGGCTTCGTCGAAGGATGTGGGTCCATACGGTTCGATCCGCAGGCCGAGTGGACCAACAGCGCCAGCCACAAAGGCGCGATCGCCAGCAGCCTCGCGCGCGATTTGCGCTGCCCGGATGTTGATCTCTCGCAGGCTCCCTTCCAGACCGTAGGGCTGCAGCTTGTGCGCAGTAGCGCTATAGGTATTTGTCTCGATGATGTCGGCGCCGGCCCGAACGTATTCAATATGGACGTCGCGCACGAGATCGGGCGCGACGAGGTTCAATTCGTCATAGGAGCGATTGATGTAGATACCCTTCGAATAGAGCATCGTTCCCATCGCACCGTCAAAGACGTGGATAGTGTCGCTATCGAGAAGTTCTCTGAAGTCTTTCATTACACTGGCAATCGTCAGTGGCTACTTGTCAGTTGTCAGTGGTCAGTCGTCAATTGCCACAGATGCAACTGACTACTAACAACTGGCAACCGACGAGCGAAAATAAAAAATCCCGCGCTAAACAACGCGGGACTTCATAATGGTCTGAAGCGTTTCGGGTCTGGTCCTTTCGGGCTCGCCCGAGCTGTTTAGCCGTTTGTTTTACGTGGCCGCAAGTCGCCTTAACTCACCACGTTGTCAATTCTGCTTATACGCCGCGCGCTGTCCTCTGTCAAGCACGTTCAGCACGTTCAGCACGCGTGCACCTGACCCTCTCCGAAGTCTTTAGAGGACCGTTAAAGCCTTGTTAGAGGACTAATTGCCTCATTGGGAATCTGCTCGCGCGGAAAGGGAGGGGGCTACTTACGTAGCCCCAAAGTATTCGCCGCAACTATGGCAAGCGGGAAAACTTACTTACAAGCCACTGCAGCCCGTGGTCAGCAGTCCGTTGTTAAATTGATCCAGAATGTCTGCCAGGGCGGTCATCTGTTGGCCCGCCGCCGAAGACGGCTTGACTCCAGACCCCACTGCGTTGGCACACAGAGCCAAAGTCGCGTCCGAGATAGCTTGCGTAACCGCCGGGGAAGCAACGGCGCCATTGGCAATATTCAGCCTGGCGGCGATCAGTTGATGTGCCAGGATCAGAGTGGCGTCGGCAGATTTGCCGGTACCAACCGGAGTCTCCAGTATCGTCAACAACTGGGCCTGGGTGTAGCTCAAACATCCGAGAGTCATGGGCAACGCGCTGGCTGGCCAAGCCTCAGAGTGATTCTTCCAGTAACCTTGCGTCAAAGGGCAAACGGGTTCACCTCCGCCGCAGGCGCACGTGCCGGGTTCAAGTTCAATCGCCGACATAAAGCCCGGAGCGTTGAACTCTCGAGACCACAACGCGAGCTTGGGCGCGAAATTAACGGGGTCGCATTCCAGCCCTTCGTCACGAGCCCCTCCGGGCGAGGCGAAGGAGCCGATGAAATCACCGTTACTCTTTTTTACTTTGACGATTTGAACATTCCCGTTCCGTCCCAGGTATAAGAGGTCACCAACTCCCACAGTCACGCCGCTAATCGCTCCAAGGACATTGCCCATGGCGTCCTTGGGCGTAATCTGGGCGGGGACTGCCGGCGTCCCGTCACTGGCTTTGACGTGGTCTATCACGGTCGAGACATCGCCCGAGATCCAGAGCGTATCATCGGTGCCGTCATAAGCGATGCCGTCACGAAATATTCCGACACTGGAGCCGGCCGCGAATTTAAAGGTCGCCACTCCGGTCGCCGGAACGAGTGTGTAAATATTGATGGGATTGGTGCCGTGTTCCTGGGCCCAGAGCACCTGCCTCCCGTTGTCCCAGGACATTTCATCCATGAACAGCGGTCCACCACCGGCCGCGTTCGTAATTGGTGTCGCGGACAAAAGCATACCGTTCTTATCCATCTTGAAAAGGTCAGAGTTTGTGGCAACCGTGTAGTACACATTGCCGTTGCAATCCACGGCCACGCTGACGCCGGTTCCTGGTTGGGGAAGAGCGACGTTACCAATCAAGTCTCCCGCGGCGGGTGATAACGCCCGCGCACGGTGAATTGCGTAGAGCACGGTCAGCGCAATTGCGGACGTAACCGCGAGGGCCGAGATTGAGCGAAACGAAATCAGGCTCCCTCTTTGAGGGAAGTATGATGCTGTAAGTCTCTTCATGGAATTTCTCCTTTTTGTGGCGGCTGGACCGTCGAGCACTAATGGGCTGGTTGCCCACCACTTCAGACCAGGCATGGGCTTGGGCGAGCCTTGGAAGGTTCAGCGGAAGGACAGGCAGACTGAGCGGCGAGCAATACCGTCTCCCAGGTGAAGACGGAACGCCAGAGAATCGGTGTCCTAAAGGTCTTTGCTTCTGAAAACCAGGCCTTTTGGAAACACTTTTGTCTAAGAATCAGCTAACTTGGCCCACTCTATTCCTGTCGGGGGAGGCTTGTCAATCAGATGTTCTGGCCTCGGGAGGCAGGTTACGGTCACCGCTCTTTTATTTGTATCCTGCTCGGGATTTGCCTTGACAGGCCCAGGGTATTTTGGCTGAATGATCGAGTTCCTGATCGGCGTCATCTCTCCTTTCATTTGTGAATGACTTTCGAAGCAGCAATAAAACGGCAGTAGTTGCGGCCGAGTCTTGCTTGTCACGGTTCTATTCGGATACGCGCTGAGGATTCAAAAACGCATGAGCAAACCAATCGATGCCGGTGGAGCGACTGGCAGGGCCACGAATGACACGGGATTCTTTGGACACCCATGGGGGCTGTCTACCCTGTTCTTCACCGAGATGTGGGAGCGGTTTTCCTACTACGGAATCAGGCCGCTCCTTGTCATCTTTATGTCGGCTGCAATATTTAACGGCGGCTTCGGCATCGAGCGTAGCCAGGCGTCGGCCATCGTCGGCATTTACGCCGCCAGCGTTTACCTGGCGTCCCTCCCGGGTGGGTGGGTCGCCGATCGCTTGCTCGGTTTGCGGCGCGCCATCATGTTGGGCGCCGTGCTGATCACCTGCGGCCACCTCTCGATCGGTCTCTCGGCATTTGCTCACGGCAAGGTGCCGTTCTTCCTCGGCCTCATTTTCATTGTCCTCGGGACCGGCCTGCTCAAACCGAACATATCAGCGATTGTAGGAGATCTATATCCCGAAGGTGGTGCGCGGCGCGACTCGGGTTTTTCCATTTTCTACATGGGCATCAACGGCGGCGCGGTCCTTGGGCAAACCGTCACGGGCCTCCTCGGTGAAAAATACGGGTATCACTGGGGCTTTGGCGCGGCCGGTGTCGGCATGCTGATTGGTCTGCTTTTCTTTGCTTTGCGCGCACCCAAGACGCTCGGCAACCTCGGTCTGGATCGATCTCGACATCCGGACCCAGCGGTTCAGGCGCGACAGGAGCTTACTGTTAAGTTGGCGGTCGCAGCGGGCCTGGGATTACTCGCGCTTGTAGTCATACTCGCCGGAACCGGAGTTCTGCATCTTGACCCACAGGCAATTGGCAAGAGTATGACCTATGTGCTGGTGGCGATGGCGGTGTTCTATTTTGCATACATCTTTATCTTTGGCGGCCTGAATAGCGACGAGAAGAAGCGAGTGGGAGTCATCGCAATTCTGTTTATTTTCGCCGCTATCTTCTGGTCGGCATTCGAGCAGGCGCCAACCTCTCTCAACTTGTTCGCCAAGGACTTTACGAATCGGGAGTTCCTGGGTTGGGTGATTCCAGCGACGTGGTTCCAGAATATCAACTCGATTTTCATTGTCCTGCTGGCGCCGGTGTTTGCCGCGCTGTGGTTGAAATTGGCAAAGCGTGGAGCAAACCCATCGAGTCCCGCGAAGTTCGCCTTTGGGCTATTGTTCGGTGGATTAGGGTTTGGGGTCATGATCCTGGCGGCCTATTCAGTGGTCGCGAGCAACGGCACGATAAAGGTTTCAGCGTGGTGGCTTGTGATCAGCTACATCCTGCAGACTGTGGGCGAATTGTGCCTGAGCCCGGTGGGCCTTTCCTCAATGACTAAGCTGTCACCACGGAAGTATGTGGGTCAGATGATGGGCATTTGGTTCCTGGCCACGGCGTTGGGCAATCTAATCGCCGGCCTCGTGGGTGGTAATGTTGACCCTGAAAAGCTCGAGCAGATGCCCAGGCTCTTCATTGCTACGACACTCTCGCTGGTTATCGCAGGCCTGCTGCTGGCGTTGATGACGCCGCTCATCAAGAAGTTTCTTCCCAATACGACCGGTTAACGCCGGAAGGAGTCCCTCTTTGCGCAATCGTCCACCTCTATTTCTCGTTCTCGCACTCTGTTTGTGTCAGGGTGTTGCTGCTTTTGCGCAGCAAAAGCAGCTGACCATCGACGACATCTTTGACCCGGCAAAGAAAGTTAACTTCGGCGGCTCGGTGCCCACTATCAAATGGCTGAAGGATGGCCGGCATTATCTGCAAACCAACGACCCATCAAAGAGCCTGCCCCGCATTCAGAAAGTTGATGTGTTGACCGGGGAAGCAGTCCCTTTCATCGATGCCGGGCAGATGCAGGCTGCGTTCAGCGCTATTCCCGGTATCACCGCGCAACAGGCAAAGCAGTTATCCAGCCGCGGGTCGTACCAGCTAAACCCGGCGGAAAACTCGTTGCTCATCAATTTCGCAAACGATGTCTTTTATTACGAGCTGAGCAAAGGCAAAGCGATTCGGCTGACCAACAATCCGGAAGAGGAAGTCGGAGAGATGTTCAGCCCTGACGGTCGCATGGTTAGTTTTGTTCGCAACAACAATATCTACGTCCTCGATTTAGGATCAGAACGCGAACGGCGTTTGACTACCGACGGAGCTTCCAAGATTCTCAACGGCCGTCTCGACTGGGTCTATCAGGAAGAGTTGTACGGTCGGGGAAACTTTGAAGGCTACTGGTGGAGCCCGGACTCTACGATGATCGCGTACCTCCATCTCGATGAGCATCCGGTGCCCGAATATACGGTCGTTGACCACATACCTTTGGAACAGAATGTCGAAGTTACCCCTTACCCTAAAGCCGGTGATGCCAACCCAATTGTCTCTCTCGGTGTGGTCAATGCCGCCGGTGGCGCGCCGCGCTGGATAGACACTTACAAATACCAGCCCTCCGACTTTTTGATCTCGCGGGTCGCGTGGTCAGGCGACGGAAAGAAGATCGTCTACCAGGCCCAAAATCGGGAGCAGACATTTCTCGATTTGAATGCCGCCGATCCGAAAGACGGCAAGTCCACAACCCTGATCCATGAGACCTCCAAGGCTTGGGTTGAAGTCATCGACAATCCATCCTGGCTCAAAGACGGATCATTTATCTGGCAGAGCGAGCGGGACGGTTGGCGACACCTCTACCGCTACAGCGCGGAGGGGAAGCTTTTGGGTCGGGTGACGCGCGGCGATTGGGAGGTGCGATCGCTGGCCGGAGTAGACGAAGCTAAGGGGTTGGTTTATTTCACCGCCAGCGAACACAGTAACATCGCGCCCCAGGCTTACCGGATAAAACTGGATGGCTCAGGACTCACGCGTCTGACTGCAAGCGAAGGCTCACATCGCGTCGAGTTCAGCCCCGACTTTGCTCACTTTGTAGACGTTTGGAGCGACGTTAACACTCCGAGCCAGGAACGACTCTATGACTCTCAGGGCAAGCTGCTGCGCGCGATTGAAGAAAACAAAGTTGAGGCGTTAAAGCAGTACAAGCTGGGGACAACCGAGTTTCTGACGGTAAAGACCCGCGACGGCTTTCCCATGGATGCGCAGATAATCAGGCCACCTGACTTTGATTCAAAGAAGAAGTATCCGGTGATGTCTTTCACCTACAGCGGGCCGCACGCGCCGTCCGTGCGGAACAGTTGGGGAGGCACGGCCAACCTTTGGCACCAGTTGCTGGCGCAGAAGGGCTATATCGTGTGGATTTGTGACAACCGCAGTGCCAGCGGCCGTGGCCTTGAGCCAACCTGGCAGGTTTATAAGAACCTGGGCGAATTAGAACTGCGTGATTTGGAAGACGGCTACACCTGGCTGAAGAGCCAGCCTTATGTCGACGGCTCGCGCATCGGACTGTGGGGCTGGAGCTATGGTGGTTTCATGACCAGCTATGCGTTAACTCACAGCCAGACACTCAAACTGGGAATCGCAGGCGGCACCGTCTCTGACTGGCGGAACTATGATTCAATTTACACTGAACGGATGATGTTGACACCACAGAACAATCTTGAGGGCTATCAAAAGAGCGGCCCGGTTTTCGCCGCGAAAGATCTCCACGGCAAGTTATTATTGATTCACGGCGCCATCGACGACAACGTGCACATGTCGAACACGATTCAGTTTGTCTATGAACTCCAGAAGGCAGGGAAGCAGTTTGAGTTGATGCTTTATCCAAAGTCGCGGCACGGTGTAAGCGATCCTGTGCTGGTCAAACACATGCGGCAGATGATGCTGGATTTTATTTTGGCGAATTTGTAGAGCCGTGGCTAAAGATCCTCTTCCCTAAGTCCTGCCATCTTCATCAAGTGTCGGAGTAACCCGATTTTGATTCCCTGATTTTTGTGAATCGGAAGTGATAGCCGAACTTCACTTCCCGGTTTGCCGTAGATGTGATGACTGCCTTTGATGCGCAGCAAGGTCCAGCCGTGTTGCTCCAGTATTTTCGCAAAACGTTCTCCGGAAATTGCCTTCATATCTTCTGAAAATTTCTCCACAGCGACCAAACTAATACTCCCTTCATAGAGAAACTACTATATATCTTTCCGTTAGTAGTAGTAGTGCGCTGTTGATTTGTGGAAAACTCTTCAAGTAGTAGATATTGAAACCATTCTTAGAACTTAGCAACTGTGGAAATCATTACCCTGGCTCTTTGCTTTGAAATCTATGGCATTTGTTCTGAATTGATTGTGGAAAAGTGGAAGACAGTAGTGTTAGTAAGACCCGTTCATCGGTAGAAAAGTTGTTTAGTAGGCCGAACGGTGGGTAAAGGGGCGGAAACAAGGAACGTCCTTCGTAAATGCAGGGATGCTGTCAGTGGAAAGCCATTCTCAGACGGCAATCTCCAAGACCCGGTCATCACCCGTCAGGTGCACCGACGCGACATCAACGGAAAGGCAGCCTTCAACTGCTTCGTACAGATTATGAAGCAACTCTTCAAAGGTCTCGCCCTGCGTGGCACAGCCTGGAATGCCTGGTACTTCAGCCCAATAGCCGCCCTCTTCTGCTTCGTGCACGACAACTTTGATTTTCATGCTCCCGATTATACGGCTACTGGAGAAAAACATGCGAGCAAGCTGCTCTCTCGTGCTGACTGGGAGTATCTCGTGCCTCAGCGGGGAGTAGGATCCTCAATTCCGGGTACGTCAAGATAGGCTTAGCCTGATTTCCATGTTCAAGAAACCTGCGATTCTAGGGTAATATGTGCCGCGACGGGCGTAACTTTACCCAGGCTTTATCCTTTCTAAACCCTGGAGCTCCGGCTTTCGTAGGCGTTAACGGATCACGAAACCGAGTAGAACCGGACCACAATCACGGAGTAGCTTATGAAATTCAACAAGCTCATCTGGAAAAATATCCTGCGCAACAAACGCCGGACGCTGCTGACTATTTCCAGTCTGGTGGTTTCGCTTTTCCTGATTATTACTCTGGCGACGATTTTGACCGAATTGGCCCGGGGCAGCCAGGAGGCAAACCCATTGCGCTTGATCACGCGCCATGCTGTCTCGCTGGGGTTCACGCTGCCCGTTTCTCAACGTGACCGCATCGCGTCACTGCCCGGGGTAAAAAGCGCCATGACTTTCAGTTGGTTTGGCGGGATCTATAAGGAAGAGAAGAATTTCTTTGCGAACTTTGCTGTCGATGCAGACCGGTTGCGCGCAATCATGTCAGAGCTCAAGATGTCCGACCCGGAATGGCAGCAGTTTGTGGGGGACAGACAAGGGGCGATAGTGGGAGCGAAGCTGGTTAAGCTTTATGGCTTCAGCCCGGGCCAGCGGATCACCTTGCGCAGCCCCATCTACAACCAAGACGTCGAATTTATCATCCGCGGAGTCTATACGGGAGCTGATGAAAAGACGCTCTATTTCCATCACGAATATCTCAACGAAATGTTACCCGCCTGGGCAAAGGACCAAGTCAGCACTTTCAGTATTCTGGCGAACTCGCCGGGAGACGTTCCGAGAATTGCGCAGCAGGTGGACTCGATGTTTACCAACACGGACGCACCGACTAAAACGGAGAGTGAACGTGAGTTCGCAATGAGTTTCGAAACGATGATGGGCGGTGTCAAACAGTTCATGTACGGAATCATCGGAGCGATCACGTTCTCTTTATTGCTGGTGATGGCCAACACGATGGCCATGAGTGTCCGCGAACGGACCAGGGAGGTGGGTACGCTCAAGGCGCTCGGTTTTCAGCGCGGCGCGATTGCTCGTCTTTTTGTGACTGAAGCCCTGGTAGTGGCGATCATTGGCGGCGTGATCGGAGTTAGTCTGACCGTAGTCATCTTTCGCTCGCTGGATTTTAGTCTCTATATTCCCAACTTTCAGGCCTTCTTTCCAACGACTACTACTTTGGCGGTCGCCTTCTTAGCCTCGGTCCTGGTCGGTCTGGGGAGCGTAGTTTATTCGGCTTACCGCGTTTCGGGCCTGACCATAGCCGAGGCCTTGCGGAGTACCGAGTAATGGCGCTGCCGCTTAGATACAATCTTCGTAACCTCGTAGTGCGGAAATCGAGCACGTTGGCTACGGCCTTTACTATCGGCTTGACCGTCGGTGTCTACGTGCTGGTCATGGCGCTGGCCCATGGGATTGATCAGACTCTGGCCAGCAGCGGAGAACCGCTGAACCTGATCGTGTTGCGCAACGGCAGCACCGCCGAGCTGAATAGCCTCGTGACCAATGAGAATTTGCGCACGGTGATGTATCTCGATGGCGTCGCGCGCGAGGGCGACCAGCCGCTCGCGGCCCCCGAATTGATCACCCTGATTTACAAGGCACGCAAAGGAATGACCCAGGGATCGAATATACAGGTACGCGGCATCGGACCGATGTCGACAAAGCTTCGTTCAGGGTTCACGATGGTTGCCGGCCGCTCCTTCCAGCCGGGTCTGCCGGAAGCCATAGTTGCCCGCCGCATTGCCGAGCGCTTTCAGGGCATGGAGATTGGGGACAAGTTCCGCGTGCAAACCACGGACTACACGGTGGTAGGTTTGTTCGACGCTGGCGGCAAAGCCTTCGAATCTGAAGTCTGGGTCGATTACAACTCGCTGGTCAGCGCCACCAAACGAGACCAGGGATCGTCATCTGTCCTGCTGCGCGTAAATAACGCGGCCGCATTGGAGCCACTAGCCAAGCGCATCTCAGACGATCAAAGATTACAATTGAAGGCTGTGCCGGAAAGACGTTTCTACGAGGACCAGCAGGGCGCGGTGTCGGGGCTGCTCAAAGGGCTGGCGGTTTTCATTGCTTTCATCATGGCCATCGGCGCCGCCTTTGCCGGGATGAACACCATGTACGCGGCAGTTGCCCGACGCACGAAGGAGATTGGCACGCTGCGCGTACTGGGCTTCAGGCGCCGGAGCATTCTGGCTGCTTTCGTGTTGGAGTCCATATTCATCTCAGTGGTCGGCGCAGTGATTGGGATTTTGGTCACTCTGCCTCTGAACTTTGTCTCTACCGGGACGGCAAACTTTCAAACATTCAGCGAGATCGCTTTTAATTTTCGAGTCACGCCAGGCTTGGCGCTCTGGGCAATGCTATTTGGCACCGTTATCGGACTGCTGGGTTCCTTGCTCCCTTCCATTCGAGCGTCGCGACTCAAGATTGTTGACGCGCTACGTTCCGCCTGAGCTTGTTCGCTGGGGCGCTCCAGAGGATGTGTTTGTAGTTAAATGGTTACCAATCGCAAGACTGAAGAAGATCAGCATAATCTAAACGAACGGCTAAGGAGCTTGAAGATCGATCGGACCCCGGAGCCCTTGCCTTCGCTGCAAAACCGTGTGCCGAAGAAACTACTGTTGGCGCTCTCGGCACTCATCGCGCTTGTGGTTATTGGCTACTTCTATTTCTTCAGCGCCAGCAAGACAATCTCGGCTGCCACGGTCACGGTTGACAGCGGTTCCAGCGGCGGCCCCGGATCTGTTTTGACCGTCTCAGGTTATGTAGTGGCCCACCATAAGATAGATGTCGGGGCGAAGGTCATGGGTCGCGTGGCCTGGATAGGCGTCGAAAAGGGTGACAAGGTACAGCAGGGGCAATTACTGGTGCGCCTGGAGGATCAGGAATTTCGCGCGCAGGTTAATCAGGCGCAGGCAAATCAGGCCGCTGCCCAAGCCCGGCTGGACCAATTGCGCTCTGGCTCGCGGCCTCAGGAAAAGTTGAAGGACAAGGCCGGAGTGCTGCAAGCTGAAGCGAACCTGAGCCATGCCGAGGCCGAGTACGAGCGGGCCGCGAAGCTTTATCAGGCGGGCGTAGTTTCCAAAGCTGAACTCGATCGTGCTCTGGCAACTCGCGACAGCGCTCGCGCGCTGGTTCAGGCCGCACAGCAGTCAAGCGAAATGACCAATATTGGACCGCGCGTCGAGGAGATTCGCGCGGCCCAGGCCCAGTTCCAGCAGATGAGGGCGGCGTTGGATTATGCCCGAACCCAATTGGCCAGCACGGAAATCAAAGCGCCAATTTCGGGTACCGTATTGCAGCGGATTGTGGAAAGGGGTGAAATGGTTAGCCCTTCGTCTTTTGGGGAATCGGGCGCACGCACGTCGGTGGTATCCCTGGCCGATTTGACTGACCTGCAAATTGAATTGGACATCAGCCAGCAGGACTTTGCCCGATTAAAGATGAATCAACGTGCCGAGATCTTCCCGGAGGCTTTCCCAAAATTAAGGTACACCGGGTTCATTGCTGAGATAGCTCCCGAAGCAAATCGGGCGAAAGCTACGGTGCAAGTGAAGGTAAAAGTGGAGGACCCGGATGAACAATTGCGTCCGGAGATGAATGTCCGGGTTAACTTCCTGGCGGACACGCCGCCGGCCACCAACACCGTCGCCAAACGGGTACTGGTGCCTAAAGCGGCGGTCATTCGCAAAGATGGTGGCGACTTTGTTTTTGTCATCAAGGGAAGTCGCGTTGAACAAAGGGTGATCCGAATTGGTGAAGAATCGGGAGAGTTCTACAGTGTGCTGGAAGGGCTGAGCGGGGGCGAGTCCACTGCAGTGGCGGGTGTGGAAAAGCTGCGCGACGGCGATCGGGTCAAGGTTCAATAGCGGAGTCGCGGAAAAAATATGTCAACACCGATAGTGCAGATTCACGATGTCAGCAAGCGCTTTACGCGCGAGGGCTTTGAAATCATCGCCCTGGATCACGTGACTTTGGAAATTCAGCAGGGTGATTTCCTGGCGCTGATGGGCCCCAGCGGTTCAGGCAAGTCTACCTTGCTCAACCTGCTCGCGGGAATTGATCGCGCGACATCCGGAAAGGTTGACGTCCTTGGCACCGATCTCTCGCGCCTGAACGAAAGTCAGCTGGCTGCCTGGCGCAACGTGCACATCGGCTATATTTTTCAAACTTTCAACCTGATCCCGGTACTCACGGCATTCGAAAATGTTGAATTGCCGTTACTGCTGACAAAACTCTCAAAAGCGCAACGGCACAAGAACGTGCGCACAGCGCTGGAGTTGGTTCAGCTCGCAGATCGTATGAATCACCAGCCAAGGCAGTTGTCGGGCGGTCAGGAACAACGAGTAGCAATCGCCAGGGCCATCGTCACCGATCCTGATTTGATCCTTGCCGACGAGCCCACGGGCAATCTTGATGCCCGCGCCGGTGAAGAAGTTCTAAGTATCCTCTCAACGCTCAATCGCGAACTCCAGAAGACGATTGTTATGGTCACGCATGATCCGCAGGCGGCGCACCACGCCAGTCACGAACAACACCTGGAAAAGGGCGTCCTGCTCAACGGCACTGCCGCTGCCACTTAGCGCCCGGTCAGCGACGCTGGCAGCGCGGGCAGAAGTAGGTTGAGCGTCCACCCTGTACCGCTCGCCGAATCTTTCCGCCGCACCGCACACACGGCTGGCCGGCGCGCTCGTAAACCCGCCAGAACCTTTCGGAGGTACCGATATAGCTGCTGGTCTCTTCCCGGAGATCGATGCGTAGAGTAGATCCCCCCTCGATTGCCTCATGCAAAATCTTTCGAATAGCTTCGTAGAGCCGGAGGGCACGTTCTTTTGAAAGCTTTTCCGCGACGGCGAAAGGACTGATGCGGGCGTGAAACAGCGCTTCTGCGGCATAAATATTTCCCAGACCGAGAATTCTAGTCTGATCCAGCAGAAGTTGTTTCAGAGGACGCCGCGAATGGGCCAGCGTGGAGCGCAGGTAAGCGAGAGAGAATTCGTCGGACAAGGGTTCCGGCGCGAGTTCGCTGAGGCGGCGATCCTGATGCAGCTTTGCAGCGGCGACAATAGTCATGCGACCGAACTGGCGCATGTCGCAAAAGACAAGGCGCCTTTCATCGTCAAGATAAAAAATTACATGCGCATGTGCCGGTAATGTTTGTTCGACCGACAGGCTGACGAATTTGCCCGTCATGCGTAGATGCGTGAGCAGCACTCGCTGATTATCGAGCTCGATCAGAATGTATTTTCCGCGGCGGGCAACGGTCTGAATAGTAGCGCGACGCAGCTTACGTTTAAATGAAGCCGGCGTTTCTTCGGGAGCCGTACGCGCCAGGCGGAGCTCGGCGCTGACGATTTGTCGACCCGTGCTGGCGGCCCGTAGCGCGCGAACTACGTGTTCGACTTCAGGTAATTCGGGCATCGCCCGCCAGTATGTCCCAGAATCCAGAGTCCGACAATCTTCAGATTGTCGTCGCTATCGCCAAATCAGATCGAGACGAATATGCGGCGACAAGCTGAAGTTGTCGAACATCGCATTATTCTAGAACACTCTCAACAGGACCAGTATCAAAACAATGACCAGGATCAATCCAATCCCGCCGCTTGGTCCATATCCCCAATTCCGGCTGTATGGCCAACTAGGTATCGCGCCCAGAAGCAGCAGCACCAAAATGATTAACAGAATGAGCCCCATAGTCTTAATCCCCCCGATGGAAGTTTGTTCTCTCAGCGATTCACCACAGCAACGTGTGTGCCAACTCGCTTGTCTTCCCCGGAGCAAGGGCTATCGGCTCTATTGAAAGGTCCGCAAAGATAGAAAGGGCGTGAGCGGGGCAGCGGCAGAATTGTCCACTTGGTAAGCAGAATAGCTGGCGCGCACAAGGTGCGCCTCAATAACCTATCGCACCATTTGCTCTCGGGACGAGGGCTTTCATTATTTGAGGGTCCAAGCCTTTAGGAAATCTCGCTGACGAGCTTCACCCCCGCGGCGAGAAGCGCTTCCATGTTTTGCGCTGAGGCAGCTTCGCAATAAATACGCAAGACAGGCTCGGTGCCCGATTGCCGGAACAGCAGCCACGATTCATCTGCAAACTCGAGCTTGGTGCCATCCAGTGTTTCCACGTTGACGACTTCAGTTCCGGCGAGAGAATCTGGTGGTTCGGAGGCGAGTCCGGCAACCAGGTCCTTGCCCACTGCCACCTCGACATACAGATCCCGGCGTCCAAAACAGAACTCTCCGAATTCTCTGTGCAGGTCGCGAAGCATTTCCGAAGGCGACTTACCGGCGGTAATAACTGCCTCCAGGAAAAGCAACGAATTCAAAATGCCGTCGCGTTCGGGAATGTGTCCTTTGACTCCGATCCCGCCAGACTCTTCAGCGCCGATCAAGATGTCTTCGCGCAGCATAAGATCAGCGATGTACTTGAATCCGATCGGTGTTTCGTAGAGTTTCAGGCCGTGCGCAACGGCGATCCGCTTGGTCAGGACTGATTGTGAGAAGGTTCGGACAACCCCGCCGGTCATCTTTCGATTACGAGCCAGGTGCAAGAGCAGCAGGGGAACCACATCATGCATGGTCATGGTTCGTCCGCGTTCGTCGACGGCCCCCAGCCGATCAGCGTCGCCGTCGGTCGCCAGCCCGAGGAACGCCTGCGAGTCGATGACGCATTGTTTGAGTGCCGAGAGATTTCGATCGATCGGTTCAGGGTTGGTGCCACCGAAAAGCGGATCACGGTTCGCCCGTATGGTGTCAACCGTGAGCGTACCGCCCGACAAGAAACCTTCAACCCAACGGCCGCCGGTTCCATGCATGGGATCGACGACCACTGTACCGATCGCAGTGCGCAGGCGCTCAAGGTCGACGTAGGACTCAATTTGCTGACGATAACTCTCCACTGCCGGAGCGAGCAGTTCTCGTCCGTCGCTAAGAATCTCGCTTCGCAGAGGCGGCGAGCTATCAACCAGCCTTTCCACCTCGGCAGTTGTTTCCTGCGTGGCGCTTCCACCCCAGGGGGCCTTTATTTTGAACCCGTTAAAATCCGCCGGGTTATGGGATGCGGTGATCACGATACCGCCGCTGGCCTGTAAGACTTTGACCGCCCATGAAATTAACGGAGTGGGTGTGTCGTGCGGAAACAGGGCGACACGCAATCCGTTTCCAACCAGTACTTCGCAGGCCCGGCGCGCAAATTTGTCTGAAAGAAAGCGTCGATCATACCCGACCACTACCAGGGTTGCTCCCGAGGTCTTAGCCTGATCTGAAAGGTAGGTGGCATAAGCCTGGACCACCCGTTCGACGTTGGCGAAGGTGAAGTCCTGCGCAATGATGGCGCGCCAGCCATCAGTCCCAAAACGAATCGGTGCGAGTGTCCTGGTCACGACTTGATTTCTCCAGTAATGGTGTAATCGGTGAGCGAAGTCTTGTCTCCCAGCACGGACCCTGCCGCTACCGTAGCTGACCGGCCGATGTGACAACCACGGCCCACGATGGCATTGCTGACAGTGGCGGCAGTGCCGACCCTCGTGTGCGGCCAGATGACTGAGTTCTCCACCCGGGCTCGCTCCTCCAGAAAGCAACCCTGTCCCAGGACGGAGTTAATGATCTGGGCGCCAGGTTTTATCTGGCAGTCGTCCCCAATCATCGACAGCTCGTCGATTTCCGCGATGGTCGCCGAGTCAAAGCTGCCACGTCGTTCCTTTATGTGGATGCGCGCCACGCGATTGGCGAGCAGGTCGTGGTGCACCTGGAGGTAACGTTCCGGCGTACCAATGTCAATCCAATAAGTGCGCTGCGGCACATGAGCATAGAATGCTTCTTTTTCCGCCAACAATCTGGGAAACAGTCCATATTCGAAGGAGTGGTTTTCACCGGCCGGAATATAGTCGAGTACCCTCGGCTCGAGCACATACGTTCCGGCGTTGATGGTGTTGACCGTGATCTTGTCTTCGTCCGGCTTTTCCAGAAACTGCCTGATGCGGCCGTCGCTTTCGGTCTCTACCAGGCCGTAGGCGCGCGGATTTTCAACCGGGGCCAGTACTACGGTCGCCAGCGCCTGCCGATCGTTGTGTTCGCGAATGACTGCTTTAAGATCCAGGTCCGTCAGGATATCCCCGTTAAAGACAACCGTACGCTCACGAATCAAGTCTTCGGCAAACTTGTAAGCGCCGGCGGTTCCCATCGGCTGCGGCTCAACGGTATAGCGCAGCTTGACGCCATAATCTGAACCATCGCCCAGCAGTTGCTCGATCTTATTCGGCTGGTAAGAAAGCGAGAGTGTTATGTCCGTAATTCCCGCACGACGCAGCGTATCGATTTGATAGAGAAGAAAAGGTCGATTACAGATGGGTACGATTGGCTTGGGAGTATAGACAGTCAGCGGACGCAGACGCGTGCCTTTGCCGCCCGCCAGAATCAATGCCTGCATGTTGTGATTACCGATTTGTGTTCCCGTAGAGGTTGCATAGCGAGTGGAGTCTACCACCGAGCGCGAGGCGGTTCAATTTCGGTCTCCTTGACACGCTATTTTGTAAAGAGTAAATGTCAACTAGTTATAGCAAAGTTCATTCAGCAAGAGTGGAAATAAAATGACTAAAATCAGAGATGCAGTAATTGTCAGTGCGGCGCGTACGCCGGTGGGAAAGCTACTTGGCGCCTTAAAGAGTTTCAAGGCAACGGAGCTGGGAGCAATAGTCGTACGCGAAGTCGTGAGACGGGCCGGGATTGCACCGGAGGCGGTTGATGAAGTGATCATGGGGTGTGTGGTCCAGGCCGGGCTGGGACAAAACCCAGCGCGCCAGGCCGCCTTACGAGGTGGCTTGCCGCCGGCAGTTTCTGCAGTGACAGTGAACAAGGTCTGCGGATCCGGCCTCAAATCAGTGATGATGGCAGCGCAGGGGATTCAACTCGGCGATACGAATATTGTGGTGGCTGGCGGCATGGAGTCGATGTCCAATGCGCCTTACCTGCTCCCGCAAGCGCGCGAGGGCTATCGCCTGGGGAATGGTGTCCTGGTTGACTCCATGATTAACGACGGTCTCTGGGATGCTTTCAACGACTATCACATGGGTTGTACCGGCGAACTGGTTGCCGAGAAGTACAAGGTGAGTCGCGCGGAACAGGACGAGTACGCCCTCAATTCGCACCGGAAGGCAGCGGCAGCAGTCAGGGCCGGTTACTTTAGGGATGAAATTGTGCCCGTGGAGATTCCCCAGAAGAAAGGTGCTCCAGTCATTTTTGAGACTGATGAATCCGTGCGCGAGGACACGTCACTCGAGGCTCTGGGCAAACTCAAGCCGGCATTTAAGAAGGATGGCACTGTTACTGCCGGCAATGCCCCAGGTGTGAATGACGGTGCCTCGGCCGTAGTTGTTACGTCGCTTGAACAGGCGCGCTCGCTGGGGCTTGAACCGCTGGCTCGCATAGCAGCCCAGGCCACTGCCGGCTTAGCGCCCGAGTGGGTGATGATGGCGCCGGTGGAGGCAATCAGGAAAGTATTAGGGAAGGCAGGCTGGAGCCTGAATGAAGTGGATCTGATTGAACTGAATGAAGCTTTTTCAGTTCAGGCGGTGGCCATCACGCGCGAACTGGATCTTGATCCCGCGCGCGTGAACGTGAACGGCGGCGCCGTTGCCCTGGGTCATGCTATTGGCCAGTCCGGCTCGCGCCTGCTGACCACCATGCTCTATGAAATGAAACGACGCGATGTGCACCGGGGCATTATTTCCCTCTGTCTCGGAGGCGGAAATGCCGTGGCGCTGGCGGTGGAACGATAAAACGGTCAAACAACGGAGCGACTGGGCGTGGCTGAAATAATCGGAGTGATTGGCGCGGGGACAATGGGCAATGGCATTGCCCAGGTTGCTGCTCGGGCTGGATACGACGTGGTTCTGCGCGACGTCGAAGAGCGATTCCTGGAGCGCGCCCTGACCGCGATTAGCAAAAGCCTGCAACGTGATGTCGATAAAGATCGGCTGCAGGAAACCGAAAAGCAGTCAATTATCAAACGAATTTCCCCGACCACTGACCTGGAAGCTCTACGCGAAGCTTCATTTGTGATCGAGGCGATCACCGAGGATCTCGAGATCAAATCTGAGGTCTTCAAGCTCCTCGACAAGCTAGTGCCGGCGCAGGCAATCCTTGCCTCGAATACTTCGTCGATCTCGATTACAAGGTTAGGCGCAGTGACGGGACGTCCGGACAAAGTCATCGGTATGCACTTCATGAATCCGGTGCCGGTGATGAAGCTGGTGGAAGTAATACGTGGTCTTGCCACTTCCACTGAAACCTACCAGAGGGTCCGCGACCTTGCCGAGCAGATGGGAAAGACCGCGTTGGATTGTCAGGACTCACCCGGATTCATTTCAAATCGGGTGCTCATGCCCATGATTAACGAAGCGGTTTTTACACTCCATGAAGGAGTGGCCACGCGCGAGAGCATTGACGGCATTATGAAGCTTGGGATGAATCACCCGATGGGCCCGCTGGAGCTGGCTGATTTCATCGGCCTTGATGTTTGTCTGGCAATCATGAACGTGCTTTACGAGGGGTTTGGCGATTCGAAGTATCGCCCCTGTCCGTTATTAAAGCGCTATGTAGCGGCCGGCTGGCTGGGACGAAAAACCGGTCGCGGATTTTACGAGTACTAGATCGTCCAGGTTTCAGCTGATTATGAGGAACCTGGTTAGAAAGATCGAGCGATAGACTGAAGTTTGGCAGCCATTTTGTTGGCCATCACGGAGCGCCGCAATGGAGTAGAAGTGCAGGGAAGAGAAATATCACACTATTGTCAAAAGTGCCTGGCAGCGAATGCGCTGGGCCAGGATTTTTGTTTTCGTTGCGGAACTCGCCTCATGATTGTGGTCGAACCTTCATCAATGCGTTATGAAAATCTGGATGGCGCAGGCGAAGCTGAAGAACACTTGCTTGAGCGTGTTTCTGTCCTCGAAAACCGTTTGGGCCGATTGACTGAACGGATGGAGCGAGCGCTCGACCTGCTGCTGCGACAAGCCCAGAATACATATCTCGATCGGGCTCTGTTGAAGTCGCTGATCAGCTTGCTGAATGACGACGGCCTGGTGGAAAACCAGAAGCTGGAGCGGCTCTGGCAACAACGTTGTGAAGAGGACGCCGCCACTCAGGAGCAGACTACCCGACGCCAGCTGATGCAAAGCAAGATCACGGATGGATATCGAGGGTCAGATCGGCGCTCGTTCGAAACGCTCATCAGTGAGGCATTTCAGATTTTTGATGTTCAGAACGGCGCCGCTATGCAATTGCTGCGTCAGGCCGCGGAAAGAGATCCTGAGAACGGTCTGTTGCTATCGTTCATTGGGGAGCAGTTTTTCCGTTCCGGCAACATGAAGCTGGCGCGACGCTTTCTGGCCAGGGCACTGAAGGCGATTCCGGAAGACAATCATGTCTTGCTGTTGCTGGGTTTGGCTTGTGGCGACGAAGGGGACATTGAGCAGGCAAGGAAGCTTTTGGAGGCAACCACACAGCGAGGTGGACCTTCTTTCGCTGCCCATTATGGCCTGGGCAGATTGTTTCTCGCCGAGCAAAAGTGGCAAGAGGCGGTGCGCGAGTTTAAGCGTGCGCTCGCCTCAAGGCCTTCGCCGGAGGCCAATTACGCACTCGGCTGTCTTTACTACGAACTGGGTCGCGATACGTTGGCAGCTCGATATTTGTTAAAGGCGGTCGAGATGGATGCTGCTTACGGTGAGGCCTTTCACCTTCTCGGCCTAGTGTACACACGGGCTGGCAAAATGGAAGCAGCGCGGCGCGCGTTTGCACAAGTGGGAGAGGCAGTCAGTCTGTCACCGCCGCCGGCCAAAAGCCCTAAGAGTAAGCCAAGCCTCTTCAGACCCCTGTCAGGAAAACGCCGGCACTGGTTGACCGGCGGTGATTTGCGTCTGGCAAAGGCGTTGCGAGATGACGCCCTCAGGGTTTTTCTCCCCGTTAAATGATTGGATTTTGTTGTTTCCGAACTATGGGAAGTGTCATGAGCAATGGGTATCGCCCCCAATTTCGCAGCTGTTTCGAGTACCACCTTAGAGTCGGGCTTTGACACTGGGAGAAAACCGACTGCAGTGGGTCCTCTAAGCTCCTGTTAACAAATCCGGGCACTACCGAGCTGTGCCCCGCGTTGACAGCGACCGTCTGGTCGCTATAATTGACCCTTTTGTGCCATAGTGGCTAATTCAGGGGGGCGGTGACAGGGGCCGCAAGGTGGTTGCAAGTGCGGATTGAGCTTGACAGTCTGGAAGGAGCCACTAAGTCCTTCTCGCATGTCTATGGCAGCGGTGAGCTGGATTTTTTTGACGAACGCGTCCGCTTATCTGCGCCGCCTGAGATTTCGGGGCAATTGCTTCGCAAGGGAAGTCAGATCTTTTTAAACGGCCGTCTCAAGGCCCTGGCGCAGGTTGACTGTGATCGTTGTTTGAGAGCGATCGATGTTCCTGTGCAGACGAAGTTCAATCTTCAATATGTGACAGCCGCAGAGTATCAAAGGATGCACGCGGCAGCTCTGGAAGAATCGGAGCTGGAGCTTTCCGTTTTCGACGGCGAGACCATTGATGTCGACGAGATCGCGAGAGAACAATTGTTGCTGGCCGTTCCCACGCGTTCTCTATGCCGCGCAGATTGTAAAGGGTTTTGCCCGGTCTGCGGCGTGGACAGGAATTTGAAAGAATGTAACTGCCAGAGCGCGGAAACGGATCTGCGTTGGGCAGGACTTAAGGACCTGGTGGATCGCAAATCGTGAGTGTGCGCGGGCTTGCGCGTCGAGCGGACCGGGCCCCGCTTACAGACACCATTTGCGATTCACTTTTACTGATGGAGTAATTTATGCCTAATCCTAAAAGACGACACTCAAAAGCTCGCCGGGGGAAGCGCCGGGCACATGATGCCCTGATGGCTCCGCAAACCAGCCTTTGTCCAAATTGTCAGGAACCTCGTTTGCAACATCGAGTTTGTCCTAAGTGCGGTTACTATAAAGACCGCGAGATAGTGCAAGTAGAACAGAGCTAGCGGCTTGCGAAATCCTGTGCGCGATTCGGCCAGGCTGGGAGTCCACTCGACGGGCAAAGTAGTGCTCGACGCGATGGGCAGCGATCATGCGCCGCACGCTGAAATTGACGGCGCGCTGGCAGCGGCACGGGATTTTGGCATTGGCGTAATACTTGTCGGCCAACCTGCAGTTGTAGAACCGGAGTTGCGCCGCTGCGGTTGGCGAGGCGATGGTGACCGCGGCATCGAGCTGGTTGAGGCCTCCGAAGTCATTGGTATGGATGAAGCCGTCGCCTCCGCCATCCGGCGGAAAAAGAAAAGCTCTTTGAGAATCGGGAGCAGGTTGGTTCATGACGGACGAGCGGACGGGTTTGTATCCGCCGGTAACACGGGCGCGGCCATGGCTACTGCCAAGATGGTGATTGGCATGTTGCCCGGCGTTGATCGCCCCGCGCTGGCAGCCTTGCTGCCGACAAAATCTCCGCGCCCCACCCTGCTCATCGACGTCGGCGCCAACTCTGAATGCAAGCCTTACCATCTGGCCCAGTTTGCCGTGATGGGAGACGCCTATTCACGGGCCGTCCTGGGGACGGTCAAGCCGACTATTGGCTTAATGAGTATCGGCGAAGAGGAAGTGAAGGGTAACGATCTGACCAAGGAAGCTTTTCCCCTTTTGCGTCAGATTAGCAGTTTGAATTTTGTCGGCAATGTCGAGGGGCGTGATGTTTTTTCCGGCGCGGTTGATGTTATCGTCACCGACGGATTTACGGGGAATGTTATGCTCAAACTCTCCGAAGGGCTGACAGCTGCGATGCTTTCAATGATCAAACGTGAGTTAAGGGCCTCAGCCGTGACCAAAGCCGGAGCGATGCTGGCGCGCCCTGCTTTTAACAATATTAAGAAGCGACTGGATTACTCTGAGTATGGCGGCGCGCCGTTACTAGGGGTCAAACGCATTGTGGTGATTGGTCATGGCAACTCAAATGCGCGCGCCATCCGAAACGCAATTCGCAGTGTGCGCGAGTTTTCGGAAAATCGAGCCAGTGAACGAATCGAACGCGGCATAGCAGAGACACGCGGGTTAGAGCCGGCCTCAGTTTAGAAAGTGGGTTTGTCCGCCAGTCCATCGGCGGAACGTCTCGTTGGCATCGAGTTTAGGGGCTTGGCTTTTTCTTTGAGCACTCGGTAGTATTAGCGCCGCTCAAACATTAACTGAGGAGATTGATGGAGAAATTACACGCCGGCATTCTGGGGACCGGGCATGCTTATCCGGAAGGCATTCTGACCAATGCCGAACTGGAGAAGACTGTCGAAACCTCCGACGAGTGGATCACAACTCGCACCGGCATCAAACAGCGGCGCAAGGCCGCGCCCGGTGAGTACACTTCGCTGTTTGCGGTTCGAGCTGCGCGCCAGGCAATCGAACGAGCGAAGATCGATCCGCTGGAGATCGACCTGTTGCTGTGCGCCACAGTGACTCCCGATCAGATTCTGCCTTCGACGGGCTGCATCATTCAGGCCGAACTGGGCGCCAATAAAGCTGCCGCGATGGATATTGTAGCTGCCTGCTCAGGATTTCTCTACGGGTTGACCCTCGCTGATGCAATGATTCGGACTGGACAGTCTCGATATGCGCTGGTTATCGGTGCCGAGATTCTGACGCAATATGTTGATTATACCGACCGCGGCACTTGCATCCTGTTTGGTGACGGCGCAGGCGCGGCTGTGCTGGGGCCGGTCGAAGGAGACCAGGGAATTCTGGCCGCGCGCATCCGCTCGGATGGCCGCTACCTGGAGCAACTATTTTCTCCCGGCGGCGGCACGCGCCGTCCAGCCAGCGCTGAAACGCTGGCCGCAGGCGACCACTACTTCAAGATGAAGGGCAACGAACTTTTCAAGGTAGCGGTTCGTTCCATGTCTGAGATTTCCAACGAGGTGCTGGAAGAGGCTGGGCAGCGAGCAGAAGACGTCTCGCTGTTTATTCCACACCAGGCCAATCAGCGCATAACGGACGCTGTTGCCAGCAAGTTGAAGGTTGAGGAAGCGCGGGTCTATTCAAACATCGCCATGCATGGCAATACGTCGTCTGCCTCCATTCCCATAGCGCTCGACGAGTGCGTTGAAGCGGGGCGGATCAAAAAAGGGGACCTGGTCTTGCTGGCCTCCTTCGGCGGCGGCGTGACCTGGGGTGGAGTGCTTTTAAGGTGGTAGACACTCAAGCAGAAAATAAGTTCTGAATTCCTGGCTCCTGGTCTTTGAAAGACGGCAAGTGTTTTGTTGGCGCCGGCAGGCGAGGGAAGAAAGACCAAAAGCCAAAGACCAGAGACCAAAGACGCAATGACCAAGATTGCTTACATCTTTCCCGGACAAGGTTCGCAATACGCAGGCATGGGAAAGGACCTGGCAGAGAATTTTCCCGCCGCGCGCATGGTCTTTGAAGAAGCTGATGAAGTGCTTGGATTTCCTCTCTCGCGCCTGTGCTTCGAGGGACCGGCTGAGCAGTTGCAGTTGACCGAGAACACGCAACCTGCAATTCTGACTACCTCGATTGCCGCCTTGCGGGCCATGGAAACCGCGGGATTTCCAGAGCCTGACTTTGTGGCTGGGCATAGTCTCGGCGAATATTCGGCCCTGGTCGCGGCCAGTTCGCTATCGTTTGCGGACGCAGTAAGAGTGGTGCGGGCGCGCGGCAGGTACATGCAGGAGGCCGTGCCGGTTGGCACCGGCGCGATGGCCGCGGTGATGGGTGCGACGCTGGTTGATATTGAAAGGCTTTGCGCGGAGGCGGGCACGGGAGAAGTTTGCGCACCGGCGAACATAAATTCACCAAACCAGGTGGTGATTGCCGGGGCTGCCGCAGCTATCGATCGAGCCATTGAACTTTTGAAAGCCGCGGGGGCCAAACGTGTTATCAAGCTCAACGTCAGCGCGCCGTTTCATTGCGCACTGATGATGCCTGCGCAGCAGAGACTGGCGGCCGACTTGGAAGAGGTGGAGTTTAGCGCCTTGCGCATGCCGCTGGTTACCAACGCCGACGCAGCGATTATTGCTGGCGGCGAAGCGGCCCGCGCGGCGCTGATAAAGCAGGTTTCGGCGCCTGTCCGCTGGTTGGGATCGATTGAGTTGTTGCTCAGTCGGGAGGTAAGGACTTTCGTGGAAGTAGGTCCCGGCAAAGTTCTGTCGGGGCTGGTACGGCAAATCTATCGGGACGCGCAGTGCCTTAACATCGAGGACTCGACTTTGACCGAGAAGCTTCAGCTTGTGGAGCCTGCGCGAGTCGGGTAGTTTTCAAGCGAGGATCGCCAGGATGGTCCTGACTTTGCAGTTGTCTTACTAAATCATAGAGGAGCAAAACGAATATGGCCGATCAAGAGATCGAGAATAAGGTCAAGCAGATCATCGTGGACGAACTGGGCGTGGACGAAAACGAGGTTACTCCGAATGCGCGTTTCATTGATGATCTAGGAGCAGATTCACTGGACACTGTCGAACTGGTCATGCGTTTTGAAGAAGAGTTTGGCATCGAGATCCCAGACGAAGATGCGGAGAAGATCCAGAGCGTGCGCGATGCGTATAGCTACATCGACCAGCACAAGAAGTAGTGACCAGTGGCCCTGTGGCAAGTGGCACGTTGGACGATCGAGAGTTCTGGTCGCTGTCACTGGTCACTGAGTCACGGCTTTTCAAGGAGCTTAAGCATTGACACGTCGGGTTGTTGTGACGGGCGTCGGTCTGATTACGCCGATCGGCCAAACGGTTGAGGAAACCTGGACCGGGTTGATGAGCGGCCGCAGTGGCGCCGACTACATTAAGAAATTTGATACGGAGAAATTTTCCGTCAAATTTGCCTGCGAAGTCCAGGGCTTTGACCCTCTAAAATTCATTCCCAAGAAAGAGGCGCGCAAGATGGGCGCCTTTATTCATTACGCCATCGCCGCCGCCGTCGAAGCGTTGGCCGACAGCGGCCTTCCCCTCAATGAGGAGGACCGGTTTCCTGACGCGATCAGCGAAAGCGTCGGCACCTACATCAGCAGCGGCATTGGCGATTTCTGGGCCATCGAGCGCGAACACTCAAAGCTGCTCAATGATGGGCCGGATCGGGTATCACCGTTCTTTATTGTGTCCGCGATAGTCAATCTGGCGGCCGGGCAGGTATCCATTCGCTTTGGCGCAAAAGGCCCAAACTCGGCAACCGCGACCGCGTGCTCAGCCGGCGCCCATGCGATTGGCGATAGCTTCAAGATAATTCAGCGAGGCGACGCTGACGTCATGATTTGTGGCGGCGCCGAGTCGGCCATTACTCCCATGAGCGTGGCCGGCTTTGCCTCGATGCGGGCGCTGTCGACGCGCAATGACGATCCTCAGCATGCGTCGCGGCCGTTTGAACGCGATCGGGATGGTTTTGTAATCGGCGAGGGCGCGGGCATCATGATCCTGGAAGAGCTCGAGTTTGCGAAAAAGCGTGGAGCACGCATCTACGCGGAAGTCGTTGGCTATGGAATGTCCGCCGACGCTTTCCACTTAACGATGCCTGATGAAACCGGATCTGGCGCCATCCGCGTGATGCAAAAAGCGCTGCGCGACGCTGGGGTGCAGCCCGAACAGGTGGGCTACATCAACGCACACGGAACTTCCACTCCTTACAACGATAAGTTTGAGACGCTCGCAATCAAAAAGACCTTTGGCGAGCACGCCTACACACTGGCGGTCAGCTCAACAAAGTCCATGACTGGCCACCTGCTGGGTGCGGCTGGCGGCATCGAAGGCGTGTTTTCCGTGCTCGCAATTCATCGCAACGTCCTGCCGCCTACGATCAACTATGTCAACCCCGATCCGGATTGCGATCTGGATTACATTCCCAACGAGCCGCGCCAAGCCCGGGTCGAATACGCACTCTCGAACAGCTTTGGCTTTGGCGGGACCAATGCAGCCTTGTTGTTTAAGCGATATGAGGGGGAGTAAGCTCAATAGACAAGGCTCAAGCACAGGACCCTGTGACAACCGACCATAACTAACGACATATGAAAATAATTGTCATGATGAAGCAGGTGCCTAGCAAAGACGCAATCCTGCGAATAAATAAAGAGTCAACCTGGATTGAAGAAGGTGATCTCTCCTTCGAGGTCAACGAATCGGATGGCTATGCCCTCGAAGAAGGCCTGAGATTAAAAGAGAAGCATGGCGGCGAAGTCGTCGTCTGTTCCCTCGGCCCGCAAAGAGTCAAGGCGGTCATTAAAGATGCGCTGGCCCGCGGCGCTGACCGCGCCATTCACGTCGTCGTCGACCAGTTGACGAATCTGTCGCCATACGGAGCGGCCAGCGTGCTGGCGGCCGCCGTGCGCGCTGAGCAACCGGATCTGGTAATGACCGGACTGCAGTCGGACGATAATGGCTTTGCCCAGACCGGAGCGATTATGGCCGAGCTGTTAGGCTTTCCCCACGCCACGATTGTCATTGAGGTAGATGCCTCAGGCCCGGAACTGCGCGTGAAACGGGAACTCGAGAGCGGCTGGTATCAATGGTACTCAATGCCCACGCCGGCCCTGCTCACCATTCAGTCGGGCATCAGCCAGATTCGCTATGCTTCTTTAAAAGGCATCATGGCCGCGAAGAAGAAGGAAATTAAGGACGTAATGCCGGACTCCGAAGCCATCGGGCGCCCTTCCCAGCAACATATCGAGAGGGTGTATCTGCCACAGAAATCAAAGCAGACACAGTTCCTCGGTGACGGCAACGCGAAAGCCGGCGCAGTCGCTCTCGCGGAGAAATTGCACAGCGAAGCGCGCATTATTTAGTCAGTCTGGTCTCACGGTGACGGTCATACAGCAGTATTGAAAACGAAGCTTCGGCCCGGCAGGGAAGGAAAGCATCCAGAATGAGTCAAGGCATCTTAGTATTCGTAGAACATCGCGATGGTGTTATTAACAAGACCGCATTTGAAGCGATTGCCGCTGCGCAGAGCCTCGGCGGAGAACTGGCCCAGGTTGTTACTGTAGTGCTGCTTGGTTCAAATGTCGGCGCACTGGCGGAGCAGCTGGCCGGCTATCAATTAGCGAAGGTGATCAGTGCTGACAATCCAAAACTCGCTGATTACACTCCTGATGGTTATACCGATGGTCTGGAGCGCGTGATCCGCGATCTCGATCCGCAGTTTGTACTGATGCCGCACACCTACCTCGTGCGAGATTTCGCTCCCAAGCTCGCCGCCCGCTTCGGCAAATCGCTGATCAGTGATTGCGTCCGTGCCAAAGTTGCGAACGGAAGCGTGACCTTCACGCGCAGAATCTTTCTTGGCAAGATAGACGCGGATGTAGTGGCGGACGGCCAGGCGCCCATCTTTGCCACCTTCCAGTCGGGAGCTTATCGCGGTGATCAAGCCGTCAGGGGAAGTGGCGCTGCCGTAGAAACTGTTTCAGTGGAAGTCGGCGAGGTACGCATGAAGCCGGAGGCGCCGTTCCAGGAAGTCAAACAGGCTGTCGACTTGTCCAAAGCGGACGTGATTGTGGCCATCGGGCGCGGCATCAAGAGCAAGGACAACATCGCCCTGGCGGAGAAGTTGGCCGAAGCATTGGGCGGCGACCTGGCCGCATCGCGCCCTATTTGCGATGCTGAATGGCTGCCTATCGATCGTCAGATTGGGTCATCGGGTCAAACCGTGGCGCCAAAACTGTACATCGCATTGGGAATTTCCGGCGCCATCCAGCACTTGGTGGGCATGAAGAACTCAGGCACGATCGTGGCCATCAACAAAGATCCCGAGGCACCCATCTTCGATATTGCAGACTACGGCATTGTTGGTGATTTATTTGAAGTTGTGCCCACGCTTACCGAAGAAATTAAGAAGATCAAAGGCTAAGATCTGTCTCCGGCTTCCGCTCGGCGGCCAGCCAGGTCTTCGAGCTGGATAACCAATGTCCTAATTAATTCGGCCAGCAGGCTTTTCGGTTTTGGTTTCAACCTCCTGTAAGGCCAGCACCAGCTCACTCGCTGCCTCTGCTGGCTTCCAGTCATTTGTACGATAGACCTTAAAGACTTTACCTGCGGGAGTGAGGATTACCGTCCGCAGACCGTGGATGATCTGGTCTCCGCCTTCGTAATACCGCAGGCCGAAAAACTGCGCGATTCCTTTCACCTGATCTTTTGTTCCCGAGGCAAATTCCCAATGGGAGAAGTCTTCGTCCGAGTACCTTCCAGTGTGCGCGGCGCCATAGCTGCGCAGCACCGGTGGCGTATCGTAGGCAGGGTCGATGCTGATGCTCAGCAGGTGGGTTTTCTCATAGATGTCTCCCTGTTTTTGTAGCAACGCATCAACCTCGGCGAAGTTGTTACTCATCAGGTCGCAGTAATCTGGGAGGGGGCAACGCGTATAGATGAAGGTCAGCATCAGGGCCTTGCCGCGGTAATCGTTTAGCTTGATGGGCCTGGAATCCTGGTTAACCAGACCATAATTGGGCACGCTGGCGCCAATCCCGGCTTCACTGTCAAGTGCCGCTCCGCCGCTGGCATCAACGCTCTCCTGAGTAACCTTCACTTCCTCAAGCCAGGACGACGCTCCATTAACGACCAGCGTCGCCGTAATCTCATTTCCAGGGGCCAATATCTCGAACGGCCATGCTTCACTCAGTTTGAACGGCATGACCATCGCGGGCATGTAACCCTTGACCTCTTCGTGGGCGATGGTCACCTCCTGTCTGTCTTTGTCGATGGATACTACTTTGCCTTTGAAGTCATAGCGCGTGCCGCCGGGCCGCCCGGGTACCCGGCAGGACGTTGGCAACATACACAAGCAGAGCACAAGGGTGAATAAGCGGACGCGTGACAGTTTCATCAGGTTGGCTATGGCCGTGGTTGAAGAGTCTCGTTATAGAGCTGTTGATAAACCCAGTAATTGCTCATGACGCGAAAAACGTAATCCTTGCTTTGCGCAAAGCCAATTTCCGGAACATAGCGATCGGGTTCACGGGAATGCGATCGTGCGATCCAGCGGGCCATGTTGTCGGCTCCGCCATTGTACGCTGCGGCGACTGCTGGAGGCTGGTTGGGAAATTGCCGGAAGAGTGATGACAGGTAATGTGATCCGAACTCAAGGGCCGTGTCCGGATTATAGAGTTCATCCTGTTGGAAAGCCTGCCGGCCAAGTTGTCCCGCCATCTCGAGAGCCGTCGCTGCAATAAACTGCATCAGCCCGCGGGCCGCGGCCACGGATTTCGCGTCAGCCTGAAAGCGAGTTTCCTGTCGCGCTATCGCCAGCACAAAACGTGGATCCAATTGCCGGGCCGGGGCATACTTCATTACGGAAGCGCGGTACGCGGCTGGATAGAGCATCTCGGTCAATTGGCGCGGAGCCAGTTCGATCTGATAGTCGCTGGGGATCCTTCGCCAGGTTTGTTCCGCGAAACGGACCGCTGGATACCAGGCCTCGCCGCGAAAGTAGTAGACAGCAGTTGTGTATGCTTCATCGTTCAGCACGGCGTTTCCGTTTGCCGGCGCGTTTCCATTGCCACTGCCTTCCGTCGCTGCCACAGCGAGTTCCGCGCTCCCTTCATCGTACAGTCCGAGAAAAAGCAATTCCTTTGCCAAGGCCCGGTGACTTATCTCGGCGTCTGCACTGGTCGGGACCGCAGTGATTACCTCGGCCCGTCCCGGCGCCAACAGTTGGAGAGAGGGAAATTTATAAACAGGCAAATTCTCGTAAACTCGCTTGAGAAGTTCTAACAATTCATTCTGTTTGCCCGCATCCATTTCCAGACGCAGGGCAGCCTGTGCTGCCTGGCGAGCCGACTCAAAGGCGCCGGCTTGCCACTCGCTTTTGGCCTTGATCGTTAGAGCTTCCGATTTTGCCTTGATCAGGGATAGCGTCCGCGGCTCAGAGCCAAGCAGCCGCAGATGTTCATTGGCGCGAAAGCCGTAGTATTCATTTCGTCCGGCCGGTATTGAAAGATACACATCTATGGCTTCCGGCAGGCGACCCAATTGCTCGAGCACTAACGCGCGGAGAAACAGCACCTCAGACCTGGTGGTGCCGCCCGTCACTCGGGGCCCCCCAGGATCGTCGATCTTCTCCAGCTCATCGAGATCGGTTAGCGCCGCGGCCCACGAGCTCTGAGCCAGGTGAATGCGGGCCTGGGCAAAGAGAGCCAGAGCATCAGCAGTCTGGTTCTTAAAGCGCTCACGAGTCTGTTTGACCCAGGCCAGGGCTTCGTCGTCGCGACCCGCGTCGCGCAGGACATCGATGATGTTCAGATAAGGGCGCTCAGGGAGGGGAGCCGAAGGGTAGCGCTCAATGAATTGTTTGTAGGCGGTTACCGCAGCATCGGTCTGTTTTTGGCGACTCAGCGTGCCGGCAATCAGCGCCAGGGCGTCGCGTGCGCTGCTACTCTCGTCGTAACTGCCGTTCACGCGCCGCAGATATTTCAAAGCCTCATCGTATTTTCCTTCCTGATAAAGCCCGCGGCCTGTCTGGTAGAGAGCCTCAGAGGCCGCGGGGCTGCCCGCTGCCTGCTCAATCACCGCCAGATAATGAACGCGGGCGCCGGAAAAATCTCGATTGAACTGGTATACACTGGCGCGTCGCAGGTGATCCGTTTCCGAAGGTGTGCCCGGGTTAGTCCGATCTAACGCATCTAGTTCACGTACTGCTGCCAGGGCAAAGTCGTCCGGCCGCGAGCTATCGGGGAGACTCGAAATCAATCGGCTAAATATTTCGCGCGCCTCAACTCGCTTTCCAGCCTGCAGGAGCGCCGTGCCGGTCATCATGAGAGCCTGGCGCGCCAGGTTGAAATTTTTCGATTCGGTGAGCGGCCGCAGAGTTGAGATTACGGCCGTCTGATCTTTGCTTTCAGCAAAACTCTCAGCCAACCTGAGGGTCGCCGCGTTGAGCAGCATGCTGGCCGGTGCTGTAACCATCAACTGCCGCAGCCGTTCACGCTCAAGCACGAGGTCACCCGACAATCGTGCGAGCTGCGACAGATGCCACAGGGCGTATTGCGAAAGCAGCGAACGTCTGGCTACCACAGATTGGTAGCTGGATAGTGCGCCGGCGAGATCGTCGCTTCGTTCCAGGAGGCGTCCGCGGAGGTAATCATAGTTATTGAGAGGGAAGGCAGCCGGACTGACTGCTTTGAACTCCTGTAATTCATCCAGCGCCGCTTTGGTTTGTCCGCGTGTTACAGCCTGGCGAATTTTCTCGCTGCGTTCCTGAAGGGATTGCGCTAAGAGCGGCGTAGCGGATAGAAGTGAGATTAGGAAGCCGAGTATGGGTCCGCACAGTTTGAGTTTGAAAGGCACGGGGAATTATCGGGCAGCCGCGCGAAATCCTCAAACGGTGCGCCAAAACCCGGCACCACCAGAGCCCACTCTTTCGGGTCCAGGGTTGGGGTTGTAGCGCATCTTTGATGGCTTTAGCGACTCTTCCGGCTAACAAGTTGAAACAGTCTCAGTGTAATCTAGCAGTTCTTTAAGATCAGTCCGCGAGGCTTGATGAAAACAGAAGCAAAAAACAGCAGAGTTCAGTTGCTCGAGGGCGCCGTCCTTGCAGGCGAGATCCAGCAGGAGGTTTCGCTCAAGGTTGCCGAGATGCGCCGGCTGCACGGTGTGGTTCCGTCACTGGCGGCCATTCAAGTTGGAGATGATCCCGCGTCCGCAGTCTATGTGCGCAACAAGATTCGTGCCTGTGAGTCGGTCGGCATTCGCTCCGAACATCACGCTCTGCCGGCCGCCACAACAGCGGCTGAATTGTTCGCCCTGGTAACCGATCTGAACACTCGTGACGATATTGATGGCATCCTGGTACAACTGCCACTGCCTGCTCATATCGACGAAAGTGCAGTGCTGGAGTTAGTAAATCCGGCCAAAGATGTCGATGGTTTTCATCCCGTCAACGTGGGCCGGTTGGCGCTGGGCCGTCCCGGACTGGTACCTTGCACCCCAGCCGGAATAGTCGAGCTGCTGGATCGCTTTCAGATTCAAATCGAGGGTGCTAATGCCTGTGTCATAGGTCGCAGCCAAATCGTTGGACGCCCGGTCGCTCAATTACTATTGCAGCGAAACGCAACCGTAACAATCTGCCATTCAAAAACGCGTGACCTGCCGGCAATTTCCCGCCAGGCCGACATCCTGATTGTGGCGATTGGGCGGACTGGCTTTGTGGGTCGCGATCAGATAAAAGCCGGAGCGACTGTGATCGATGTGGGCATGAACAAAGTGACGGACGCAAACGAAGTACGCAGACTTTTCGGCAGTGACGCCGAGCATCGTCTTCAGATACTGGCTAAGCGTGGTTACACTCTGGTTGGGGATGTGAACCCGGCTGAAGCTCTGGAAGTGGCGGGCCGGCTGACTCCGGTGCCGGGGGGTGTTGGTCTGTTGACGGTTGCCATGCTTATGAAAAACACTCTGCGGGCTGCACAGTTGCGGCCAGCGCGGGATAATTGATGCTGCGAGTTGGCCTAACCGGATCGATCGGCGTGGGTAAGTCGTTTGTTACCGGACTACTCGCCGAGCTGGGTTGTCCTGTGCTGGATGCGGATCGCACTGCGCGCGAGGTGGTGGAACCAGGCTCTCCAGGGCTGCTTGCGGTTGCCAAAGCATTCGGGCCCGAGGTCGTGCGTGCGGACGGCACGCTGGATCGCGGCCGGCTGGCCTCAATAATTTTCGCAGATGATGACAGGCGGGCCCTGTTGAATTCGATTCTGCATCCTTACATCATCGCCCGGCAGGACGGATTTCTACGCGCATGGGAAGCTGAAGATCCCCAGGGGATTGCCGTGGTCGATGCGGCCCTGATGATTGAGTCGGGTGGTTATAAACGCTTTGACAAGTTGATTGTGGTGCACTGTGAGCCGGAAAAACAGTTGGAACGTGTGATGCTGAGAAACAACCTGACGCGCGAAGCAGCCCTGCAAAGAATACAAGCCCAAATGTCGCAGGAGGAGAAAATGAAATTTGCCGATTATCTGATCGACACCTCAGGTGGGTTTGAAGCTACGCGAAAACGTACTACCGAAGTCTTTCAAGAGTTGCGAAAGCTGATGAGAAAAACAGATTCATGGCAGTAGTCTGGGGGAGTCTGTGAAGTTCGAGCGGAATGCAATGACCGTGCTGCAGAACAGGAAAAAGAACCGTAGTCGCTGGCATGTTCTTGTCGGCGCGTCGCTCTTGCTCTGCCTCACGTTAATTGTGCCGGCCTGCTTCTCAGGTGGGGCAGTCAGCACTTACTACGGACGAGTTAAGGTGCCGCAAAAACAGGAGTTCAGATGGAGCGACGGCGGCCTGCCACAGGTCTTTGACCCGGCATTTGCCGCGGCTCCTCCTGACACCGATGCCGTTCGGGCACTTTTCGAAGGGCTCACCGACTATGACCCGCGAACTCTTCAGGTTACACCGGGCGTGGCCGAGCGCTGGGAAACATCAGAAGAGGGAAGGGTCTGGACGTTCTATCTCAGAAACGACGCCCGCTGGTCCACCGGGGAAATGGTAACCGCCGGTGATTTTGTTCGCTCCTGGGAACGCATCCTTCGTTTGGGTGATCTTGCTCCGCACACAGAGTTACTCAGCAATATTGTCGGCGCCAGGCCATATGTCGGCACCGCCGGGCCTCTCGCACCAGTTGGCCTGAACTCAGTGGCTGAGGAACAGGCGAACAAGAATGATAAGGGTGAGAGAAAGGCCAGCCGAGTCGTAAGCGCTTTTGGCGTTCGGGAAATTAATGCGCGGGTGTTGCGAGTGCAGTTGCAGCGACCAAACCTGAATTTTCCGGCTTTGGTTGCACATCCTGTATTCCGTCCCGTGAAAATTAATGAGCAGGATGAAAACAAAAAGATAGGGGCGGCGGAATTGATTTCAAATGGAGCCTTTCGCCTGTCCAGCAGCGGTAGCGAGGGCGTGTTTTTGCAAAGGGAGACGAACTATTGGGGCCGCAAAAATGTAAACCTTGAGCGGGTTGAGTTCGTCAAGACGAGTAATGCGGAAACTGCACTCGCGGCTTACAAAGCCGGGGCCATCGATGCAATCACAAATGCACCCTTTGAGCCGTTAGCCCTTAAACTGCTCGCGCCGTACGCCGATTACCGGCGCCACGCGTTCGCCGCACTGACCTATTACAGTTTCAATACTGCCCGTGCTCCGTTCAACGACGTCAGAGTTCGGGAGGCACTGGCAATCGCCATCGATCGCGAGCGAATCAGTGAAGAGCAGACGGGTGGCACAACCTTGCCGGCTGCAACCTTCCTTCCGGTTGACAAGACCGAATCTCCGAATGAAGCGGTAGTGGCCAGATCAGCGACGCTAAACAAAGACCAGGAGCGCGCCAGACAGTTACTGGCAGAGGCTGGCTATCCGGATGGGGAGGGCTTCCCGGTTATCCGCCTCCTAATCAATCGCAATGAACAACAGCGTCAGGTAGCCCAGGCCGTGGCCGCAACCTGGCGCAGCGTCCTCAATATTGAAACTGAGATCGACGCCCGAAACTGGGATGAATATGAAGCAGAGATTCGGGCCGGCAATTACGATCTGGTGCGGCGCGGTGCGGTGATGCAGAGCGCTGATGAAACCAGTAACATCCGAATGCTGTTCTCTTTTGAGCAAAAAGAGATGCCCGCCCCAGTTCGCCCCGGGCTCGCTAACCGGGGACCGGAAAAAAGCGGGGCGGGGAATTCGCAACCGTCTGCCGCTCCGGCGCCGCCAATCGAAACGGAAGTCGAAGCGCTCAGACAAGTAGCGGCCATTCCTATTTACTTTGCATCGTCATTCGCACTCGTCAAACCTTACGTAAATGGATTTACCACCAATATCCTCGATGCTCCTTCGCTTAAAAATGTAAAGATCGACACTTCCTGGCAAGAGCCTAGAACGGCGGGCCTTTTCAACGACAGCAAACAGGATTAGTAGCCGCCACCCGCGGGCTGCGATAAATCCGAGGTTAGTGTGCTCGTTTCTGCCCCAGGTACTGAAAAGCAGACGATTGATTTCCATTCATTGTGGTTACGGAAAATGGTTCGTATCTGAGTTGTGAGAACAAGCTGGTTAGCTCCTGAATCCATTCCCGCCGATGATGACGGACGACAACGCCTTCCGGCAGTTCAAAAACGCCATAGCACTGGTAAACCTCTGCATACCGCTGGTAGCGTTCACGATTGCGCCAATCATCGTTAAGCAGTAGGTCGCTGATGTAAAGGAGTCCTTCTGGACGCAGCACGCGGCGAATTTCAGCGATCTGCTGACGCTGATCTTCACTATCGGGTATGCATGTCAGGACGGCGAATAAGAGGGCCACATCGACTGAATTATTCTGCAGTGGAAGCGTGTAACCGTCGTTTTGGATCAGCGCCACACTGGGAAGGGCCAGGTGGCAGCGCGCCAGCATCGCCGCGGAGAAGTCCATCCCCATAAGATTTCGGAAGCCCGCCTGCCACAGCTCTGTTAATGTGCGCCCGTAGCCACATCCGTAATCAAGAATGATCTGAGAATCCAGCCCCGGTCCTGCACTCCAACGCCTCAGCCATTCGGGTCGAAGGGGATGCGAGAATTGCTTTTGCCCGGCCACCCGATCCCAATAGCCAGCCTGCGTATTTAATGGCGTCATCAAACCTACCTGGATGGTGACCAGCGCTCCATTCTATAAACGCGCTGGCGCTCGGGCTTATTGTC
>Ga0209683_10000038_pt1 | contig 44142 bp, 28 predicted proteins | sample DOMMetBare2Fresh_FD_187474 | JGI IMG/M metagenome (GOLD analysis project Ga0209683, IMG submission 187474) | Wetland sediment microbial communities from St. Louis River estuary, USA, under dissolved organic matter induced mercury methylation -... | ecosystem: Environmental > Aquatic >... | reverse complement strand
CATCGAGGTGCCGGTCTGGGCAGCATAATTATTTCCCGGCGTTGTGCTTAGAATGCCGACGCCGGGCGCTCCCAAATGTACCGAGTTGCCGCCGTAATGCGAACCAGAGAAAAGTGTATCGGTCTGGTCCGTTGACGCTACACCAATTACATTAGGCACATCGTAACCGGCCGGATAGAAATGGCCCAGATCGTTGTCGATACCCGGATCGGGATCTTCGGGAAAGTTCCCTGCTGCAGCCACAAAAAGAATCCCCGCCTGGTTCAATGCACTGATGGAATCGAACAGGGGCTGGGAAAAACCTTCTGTGGTCACCTGGGACCAACTGTTGTTCAGCACGCGCAGGTTCGCGCCTTGGGTGCCTCCGGAACTCGTCCAGAGATCCTTCATCTGTTTCGCATAGCTGCAAGCCGCTATCACGGACGATAGTCCCGCAGCCTGGCCAATGGCCTTTAACGGCATGATCTTGACCTGCCAGTTAACACCCGCAACGCCTTTGCCGTTGTTGCCCACCGCCCCGAGGATGCCCGAAACGTGCGTGCCGTGATTTTCCGCGGGAATGATTCCCGAGTTGTGGACGAAATCATAGCCATGGAGATCACCGCTGATTCCGGCGATCGATCCGGGCGCTGGATTGGTAAAGATGTTCGCTGCCAGATCTTCGTGAGAGATATCGATCCCTTCGTCGATCACGCCCACGACCACACTGTTGCTTCCGGTTGTGGTATTCCAGGCAGCAGGCGCATCGATCTTGGTCAATCCATATTGGCTGCCAAAGTTTGTGTCGTTCGGAGTGAGCGCGGGTTGAGTCAAATAATCAGGCTCAGCATAGATCACTCCAGGCTGATGCCTGAGAGCTTCGATAGTCTTCAAGGTGTTATCAGGAGCGACGTACGCCAGACGCAACCCGGCAACCAAATCCGATCCGCCAAAGCGCTTGATTTGAACCGGAATGGTCTGGCCCTCCAGGCGGAGGCTGGTTGTCGTAACCTGCTGCCGCTGTGCGGTGGCCTCGCTTCGATAGCGCACCAGTATCTGGCCCGGGACGTATTCCAACTTTGACTGCTTGCTGCCGGATGGAAACAGCGAGCTGGCTGTGCCGGCTCGCGAGACTGGCGGGGCAGAGAGGACTGCGAAAACGGCCAGGCCCAACAGGACTAATAGACTGATGGCAAGCAATGCTGGCCTGTGACCCTGCGCTCGCCGGCTGGTAAACATGTACAGGTAAATCTCCTGAAGCTTAAACGTGGAACAGGTCAATGGGTGCTTATTTTGAGCGATACTGCCGGGGAGATGTAGAACGCTCCAGGGTCATCCTGTTTGGTTGATTCCTCGCAAACCGGCCAACGCGAAAAGGAAATATAACCTAAATCGTACTCCGGTTACAGTCGTTGCCGGCCGGGGCGCGCGGGCGCAAGCGCAGGGACATCAGCAGGGCGAAATGGAACTAAACGAAAGCCCCAAACCATGCTGGTAAGGTTGTTTTCTTCCAGACTTAGCGAAAGCGCTGGCCTATCTGCTCAGTGCCAAAGCTGCCGATGCCGTTCAAGCGAAAGCTGAACAGGACACGGTTCTCTTTTCGCAGTCCCACGTTAAAGGTTGAATTCTGCATGGTCACGGCACAGCAGTCCCAACTGTAACCCACGGTCACCGTCGAGCTAATCAGTGACGTATTGCCCTTGCCGGGCCGATCCTGAAAATCAAAGAAGAACGATGCGCCGCCATATAAACCCTGAGCGCGATCGCCGAGAAAGAGCGACGGACTCCACTGGGAACCGCGCAGAGTGCCGGCCTCTTTTCCGCGGGCGTCGGCGTATTGCGCGAGGTTTGGCACGAGGGCGATAGCGCGAGTGTAGTAAAAGGTTTGAAACGCCTGGACGAGCGAACGGTTGACGCCAAAGGTTGCCGACATTGCCCGCATGCTGCCACCGTGCGTATCCAGGTCGGTGCGAAAATCAAGAAAGGCATTGGCGCGCGGACGATAGCGCGCTTCAATATTCAAAGGTGAGAATCGCCGTGGGACACCGCCATAACTGAAACCCGACAACGTATCGATGGGATAGAACTGATTACGCCGCCCCGGAATCAGGGCGCCGCCGAAGTACCGATCGAAAAAATATTTGCCGCGTACTGTAATGGTCAGCGCTTCGTAAGGCTGCGTCGCTTTGGATTCTTTCGCTCCATCCTCGCTCGCTTTCTTTTTGGCAGCTGCACTTACGTTTTCAGTTGAGCGGCGGGTGAAGAACCGGTTCGCCAAACCAAACTCAAGCTCGTTTGTATCGGCCACGGCTTCGACGGAATCAAACCGGATCACGCGGTCGAAGTCGTTGACGCCGACAATTTTTCGATAGATCAGATAGGGTTCGATTAGATGGCGAAAAAAGAACGAGCCATTGTTGCGATGGTAGTTGCGCGCCAGCGCCGGTGGCCGCAGATCGACCGTAAACTCGCCATAGCCCCGTGTCAGATTTCGCGGGCTCACTATACGCAAGGCGGGATCGATGGAGTCCGAGTAAAACGTTACGCGTCCCGCAGCGCTGCCTGTCAGGTTCCATCCCGCAAAGCTCAAGGGCAGCTCGAGGCGCGGGGAAAAATCCAGTCGCTGGACCATCGAGGGCGTAATAATCGGGTCGCGTCCAACGTCCCGGCGGAACGCGAGCAAGTCGTCAGTGGTCTCTTTGCGGCTGACACCCTCAGCACCGCCTTCGAAAGAAAAGTACAACGGAATTTTGGTGAAAAAGCTGAGCGGCGAAGGGCGTTTGTCGATGGTCACGCTGGGCATTTCGCGAATGCGGATGCGAGTGTTCGGCAGCGACGTTACCTGGGCCCGGGCCAGAAAATTGAAGCTGTAATCCTTGTCGTTCTTGTTGACGAAAACCTGCGACCGCTCTTCGGGAGAAATTGCCTGTTGGATCGAGTCCGAAAAAACCTGGCGGTAGGCCAGATTGGAGGTCACATTCACATCAGCAGCGGCGGTGAAGCCATTGGGAAAGTAATGGACCCCTTCCACATAAATACTCGAACCGCCCTGGTCGGGATGAGCTGCATCTGCCCGCGGCCCCAGGATGCGGTCCTTGACGTAAAAGAACCCGGCATTGAAAAACGAGCGCGAGTTTGCTCTGGTTCTCAGGTCCGTGCCGAATCCCAGCCCCCTCCGGGTGTAAACGTCCCCGCGAAAAGTGATGTCCGCCGATCGCCCAAGGGTTAGATAATAGGCTTCAGAAACGCGGAAGCCTTTTGCTCCCGATCCCCCGAAAGTCGGAGTCAGGAAGCCCGAGGCGCGGTCGCGATGCTTGATTGAGATCGAGGCGTAGGGCAGATAGACAACCGGCACGCCCTTGATGCGAAAGCTTGAAGAAACCAGGCGCGCGCGGTCGCCGGTCTTGATCTTGACGCGCTTTGCGTGGAAGCTCCACTTGGGAACGTTCTCATCGCAGGCGGTGATCTGCGCGTTATCGGCGACGATGGTATCGAGACTAACTCGTTCCACGCGGTCGGCTGTGAAGTAAAGCCGCGTGCCGTCCTGAGTCTGATTGGTGAACCCGGTGGAATTGATAAAGAAACCGGTCTTGGTTTTGTAATTCCATTCCGCGCGTGACCCGGTGATGCGCTGCTGCTCTCCCTGATCGAAAACGACGTTGCCCTCAGCTATGACTTTATTGCCGGCTTCATAAACTGTGACCTTGTCGGCCTGTAAGCGATAGGTGCCAATGCGCGCATCGACATTCCCTTCGTACACGACAATGCGGGAACCCTGTTCTTTGCCAGTCTCCGTAGATTTTTGCGCCTCAACTGTCAGGCTATCAGTCAATTGCGGCGCCTCGCCCTTTTTCGCCTGCGTGCGCGCCGGTATCGGCTGATCCTGCGTCAGCGGATTCACGTTGGGCGTGTCGGTCATCGGATTGGTGACCTTCCGATCGACGGGGTTTGTATTCTGTGCGGGAGTAGAAATCGCAGTCAGGCAGATCGCGATGCTCGCGAACAGAATCAGGGGACTGCTAAGGCTAAATCGAGAAGCAACGCGCAAGAACGAGCGAACCTCCAGGATCGATCGGCGGGCGGGTCGGCGAAAAGATAATCGACAACGAGGCGCGCCTTGTTTCTCAAAACACGCGCCGATGCTAACACGAAGCGGCAAAAAGGACGTAGCGCGTGATCGGAGTATACAGGCCACCAGGCGATTAGCGGGCCGACTTCATTCGGGCCGTGGTGGGCCAGATAAGAAGCGGTGGGCCTGATGCGGCGTCGATAGGTTGTTGCTGCTATTATTCGGGGCGTGCCCGGCCCGCTGCAAAATCGTCATGTTATTCCCCTCCTGATCTTTTTGCTTGCCTTTCTGCTCTTTAAGTCATCGCGGCTGCATCCGATCAACGACTCAAAGTATTCAATGATGGTCAGCCAATGCCTGCTCGAACATCGGAGTTTTCAGTTGGACCATTACGCAGTTCCCCGTTTGCCGGCACTCGTGCGCGAGGACTACGTGCAAAATGGCGACATCTATCAAATCGAGCAGGTAGGGCCACACCTTTACTATTTCTTTCCGCCGGGTTCATCCATTTTGTCCACGCCGTTTGTCCTCCTGGCCAAAGCTTTCGGCATCTCAACGGTCAACCCTGATAACTCATTTAACCTTGCCGGTGAGACGAAAATTGAATCCCTGCTGGCGGCCTTCCTGATGGCGGTGCTGGCGGCGATCTTTTTCTATCTCGCCCGCTTGCTGCTGCCGCTCGTTTCCAGTCTGCTGGTGACCCTGGGTGGGGCTCTGGGAACGCAGATCTGGAGTACTGCTTCTCGAGCCATGTTCACCGACACCTGGGCCGTGTTGTTACTCAGCCTGGTGGTGTTTTCACTGCTTGCCCATGAAACGAAACAGACTCGACTACGGCCCATGCTGCTCGCCAGCCTGCTCGCCTGGTCGTACCTTGTTTATCCCAGCTATGCGGTCCACGTATTGGCCATCAGTTTGTATTTGCTGTTTATGCTTTCCTGGCGCCAGCTAATTTTGTACGTGCTGACTGGTGTCGGTTGGGCCGCGAGCCTGATCATGTATTCCTGGCATAACTTCGGCCAGCTGCTGCCAAACTATTTCCGCCCGGGCCGATTGTCATTTGGAAAGTTCTGGACTGCCTTGCCTGGAAATTTGATAAGTCCTTCTCGTGGTTTCTTAGTATTCGTGCCCGCAGCGATATTCGTGGCTTATCTTCTGGTTAGATTTCGCCGCCAAGTTCCGCATTTGCGCTTGCTGGTGCTGGCGATTTCAGCGCTGCTCTCTCAGTTAATCGTGATCTCCGGCTTTGATCATTGGTGGGGCGGTCACAGTTATGGACCAAGGCTGATGACGGGCTTCGTACCGTGGCTGGTGCTGTTGGCAACCCTGGGATTAAGCGCGCTGCTCAAAAGCCAGGCGAACCCGCCGGGCATAGGGCGGTTCGAAATAGTTGTGACCCGGGTGGTTGGTCTCGCGCTGTTGAGCGCAAGTATCTTTATACATGCTCGCGGTGCTATTTCCCCGGCGACATCTATCTGGAATTCTTTACCGGAAAATGTCGATCTAAAACCCGAACGAATCTGGGATTGGCGCCAGCCACAATTTTTGGCCGGGCTGATTCCGCCGCCCTTTCCGCCAAATCTGCCATTGCTGGATGCGAACTCCACCATTGACTTCACGACTGGCGAGGCGGACAAGTATCTTTGGTACGGCTGGAGCATCGTCGAGCCGGAAGGTCGCTGGACCACAGTAACGCACGCGACCATGATCTTTTCGCTGCGTGAGATCAGGCCTTTGCGATTGCGAATCAGGCTGGCTCCGTTCCTGGTTCCGGGGAAACTCGATGAGCAAAAACTAACTTGCAGGCTCAATGAAAAGGTCCTGGTGACCCTGTCATTGCGAAATTCCGAGTTGGCCGATTATGAACTATCGTTACCGGCCGAACAGTTGCGAACCAAAAACATTCTGGACTTCGAAGTTCCGGGCGCCGCTGCGCCTGCATCATTCGGCATCGGCCCGGACCATAGGCAACTGGGAATCAGAGTAGCAGCGATTGCCGTAGAAGATCCTTCCCCATGACCGAACAAGCAGCTGACATCCAGGGTCTGCGAGCCGAGCTCGAAGAGTGCCGGCGCGAACTGGACCGCTATCGCACGTGGGCGCCTCCGGGTGACGTGCTTTCACCAATCCCTGAGCGCAGGCAGGTCAAGCTGCGTGAACAGGAAATTTACGCCGTGCCGCGTGAAATGCCCGGCCTCGATTTCAACGAGCAAGGACAACTGCGCCTGTTCGATCAACTGCATCACTTTTACAACGAGCAGCCTTTCACCGCCGGGCAGACCGCGGATCGCCGTTATTGGTTTGAGAACCCCGCCTATTCCTACTCCGACGCAATCCTGCTTTACTGCATGGTGCGGCACCTGCGCCCGCGTAGAATCGTCGAGGTCGGCGCCGGTTATTCTTCAGCTGCCATCCTGGATACGAATGAACTCTTTTTTGCGCACTCCATTGACTGCACCTTCATCGAGCCGCAACCGCAACTGCTGCGCTCACTGCTGAAGGCGGGAGACGCGGAAAGAATCACCCTGCTGGAAAAGCCTTTGCAAGAGGTTGGCTCGAGTGTCTTTGAACAGTTAGGAGCTAACGACATTCTGTTCATCGATTCCAGCCACGTCGCAAAAATTGACAGTGACGTCAATCACATTTTTTTCCGTATCCTGCCGGCGCTGGCCAGCGGCGTCTTCATACACTTTCACGACATTTTCTATCCCTTTGAATATCCCCTCGACTGGGTCTATGAAGGCCGGGCCTGGAATGAAGCCTATTTGTTAAGGGCCTTCCTGCAGTACAACCAGCAATTCGAGATTCAATTGTTCAATACCTTTATCGATTGCTTTCACAAAGAGAAATATTTTCGCGATATGCCACTGGCCCAGAAAAACACTGGGGGCAGCATCTGGTTGAAGAAAAAGTGAGCGTGAGAAACGACGCTTCCAACTTTCGCCTGATGATCGTTGCCGGCGAACCCTCGGGCGATGCGCACGCCGCCGCACTCCTGCACGCGTTGCGTGACGTGGCGGAGCAAACAACCCTCGAATTCTTCGGCGCGACGGGTCCCGCAATGCGCGCGGCCGGAGTGGAAACGATCGTGAACTCGGACGAGCTGGCCATCATGGGAATCCTCGAGGTCGGCCGCGTGTTCCCAAAGTTCCTGCGGGCCTTCAAGCAACTGAAGGGCGCCGCGATCGAGAGACAACCCAGTGCCGTAATTCTGGTTGACTGGCCGGAGTTCAATCTGCGTCTTGCCAAGGCTCTGCACCGCCGCGGCCTGCGCGTCATTTATTACATCAGTCCTCAGGTTTGGGCCTGGCGTTCCTACCGAGTTCGGCAGATCAGTCGCGATGTGGATTTGCTGCTTTCAATCATGCCGTTTGAGGCTGACTGGTTTGCCAGCCGCGGTTTGCAGCAACTGGAATACGTAGGCCACCCTCTGGCCGGCGAGGTCCGGGCAAGGTACGACCGCGCCGAGTTTTGCTCGCGGTACAACCTTGATTCGGCACGACCGATTATTGCGCTGCTACCCGGCAGCCGGCACAAGGAACTGGTGCGCATCCTGCCGCCAATGCTGGACGCTGCGGCACTGATAACGAAAGAAAAGCCCGAGGTGCAATTCGTATTGGTGGTTGCTCCCAGTCTGTCAGTCGCACAAGCAAAACAGATTGTAGCCGGCGGACCGCGAGATCTGGCCGCGACGTTGCGCATCATCCACCATGAGACTCGCGAAGCCCTCGGCGCCGCCGACGCCGCGGCCATCGCGAGTGGTACGGCGACCCTGGAAGCCGCCATCCTCGGCACGCCGATGGTCATCGTCTACAAGGAATCGCCGGTCAATTGGCATACGCTCGGGCGTTTGATCACCGCCGATCATTATGGCCTGGTTAATCTCGTGGCCGGCGAGCGTCTGGCGACTGAGCTGATGCAGGACGAGCTGAATGGAGAAAGGCTTGCGGCTGAACTCACTGCGCTGTTAGATCCGACAGAAAATGCGAGGATGCGTTTGCAATTGCATGAGGTGGCAAAGCGTTTGGGCGATGACGGCGCATCGCGGCGCGCTGCCCTCAGAGTGCTCGAGGCCCTGCGCCAATGGAAATGAGAGCGGACCCAATTGCGGGCTTAGCGGCACTGCTGCGGCACTACCACGCGATCACTCCTGCGACAGCTTCGCTTCCAACTCTTTCACACGCTCGCGCAGCTCTTTGAGATCTTCACGCAGTTGCGGCAAACGACCGAGGTGTGCGTGCAGACGTTTGTATTCGTCCAGAGGCTGAATGGGGATGCCCCACCAGACGCCGGGCCGCACAATTTTGCCGGGCAGCACGCCCGCCTTTGAACCAATCACCGCGCCCTTTTGCACGTGAATGTGATCGCCAAAGCCAACCTGGCCGCCAATGACGCAATCGTCTTCGATCACCACACTGCCCGAGATGCCGGTCTGGGCAGCAATTACCACGCGCTCGCCGATGTCACAGTTGTGGCCCACATGGACCAGGTTATCGAGCTTGGTGCCCCGCCCGATGCGCGTGCGGCCAAGCGCGCCACGGTCGATGCACGTGTAAGCGCCCAACTCGACCTCGTCCTCGATGACGGCGGTGCCGATCTGCGGAAATTTGTGATAGCCCATGTCGCCGCGCACATATCCAAAACCATCGGCCCCGACGCAGACACCAGCATGCATGATCACTCGATCCCCAACGGTGACTCCGTCGTAAAGCACGACGTTCGGATGCAACACGCAATCGCGGCCGACAACAACGTGCTCCCCGATCACTACGCCTCCTTCGAGTCGCGTATCTGCGCCGATACTTGCGAAAGCCCCGACCACCACGTGCGGTCCGAGATAGACACCTGGGGCAAGCTGAGCGGAATCGGCAATGACTGCCGTAGGATGAATTAAGGGGTCGCGCTTTTTTGCGGGGTGTAGCAGTTCGGCGATTAGGGCAAAGGCCAGCTTGGGACTCTTGACCTCAATTCGACAGGAGTTATCGACTTTGGCGCCGGCGGGGACGAGCAGGCACGAGGCAGCGCTGGAATTTGCTGCCGCGAAGTATTTCGCGTCTTCGACGTAAGCGATATCACCTGCGCCCGCGGAGTCAAGACTGGCAACTCTTTGAATCAAGACATTGCCATTGCCATATGCTACGCCACCGACATGCGCGGCGAGTTCTGATACTGCCAAAGGGTTGGTCTGGTCCATTACAAACTACTCGGTTCTCGCGCCGAGAGATTTCACCGCAACTGTGCCGTCTGGCCTGGCGGCTCTGGCAAAGCCACGTTTCGATTCGCGAATGAAGTTTACCAGATGACTCACGCTCTCATCCTGCACTTGTTCCAGCTCCAGGAGAATATCCGGCAAAGGCTTTCCCGAACGAAACAGTAGCCGGTACGCCTGCTTGAGCGCTCGCCGCGTCTCTGTGGAAAAGCCCGCGCGGCGCAACCCCACGGAATTCACTCCCCGCACAGATGGCGGATTACCGTCGGTGATAAAAAACGGCAGCACATCCTGGACAATCTTTGATTTTCCGCCAACCATCGCATAACGGCCAAAGCGTACGAATTGATGCGCGCCGACATTGCTGGAGAGGAAGACGTGGTCTTCGACGACGATATGCCCAGCGAGGGCAACGCCGTTGGTCAGAATATTGTCATCGCCAACGATGCAATTGTGCGCAACATGCACGCCCACCATCAGGAAATTGCGCGAGCCAATCTTCGTTAGCGTGCCTTCGCCGCAGGCTCGATGCAGGGTGCAGAACTCGCGAATCAGATTGTCGTCGCCAATGACCAGGCTGCTCGACTCGCCTCTGAATTTCACATCCTGGGGCTCGCCACCGAGCACCGCCTGCTCGTAGACACGATTGCGCGCACCGAGTGAGGTGAATTGTTTGATAACTGCATGTGCGTCGATTCGACTGCCGGGGCCGACGAAAACCTCGTCCTCGATCACCGCGTAAGGGCCAACCCGCGTGTGGGCGCCAAGCGCCACACTAGTGCCAACGATCGCAGTCGGATGCACAAATGCTGTGGGATGGATCTTCATGAAGGCGGCGCCGGCGCAGCGGGATATTACTGTGCGCAGGTTTGCGCCGCAATAGGGCCGCATCAGGCTGGACACTGAGTGCTGGATTCTCGGCACCGATTGCGAGAAGAAACAACGGCGTACACACTCGCCAAGGCAGCGCACAAAGGCCTTGACCCCAACACTTAACGCCGCTCAGCTCGTGCGTCGAAAGCCGTCGCAAGGTGTCTAATGGGCCTTTTTGCCTTGCCTTAGAAGAATGAGAACACTATCATGGGCAGTCGCTGACCGGAGGATGGGGGTAATAGTGTGTGAACACTCTCCGCATCACGGTTAGAAATTGTTTAGCCATCATAATTTAGTAAGCGGCTGACCTAAGCCGGGAGCTGGGGGAGAAGACATCATTGTTCAGTGATCAATTCCGTCGAGGCGAGTCTGATAAGAGCGTTCTCAAAGGGGTCAAGGGCTCTAAACTCGTTTCCGGCCTTTCCGATCTCGCCTGGAAGGCATTCCAGTCCGTCAATACCCGTCTCCCTGAAGGTGAAGCTATTCGGCCACAGTGGGCGCCGGGTCCACTGCTGAAATCCTATGAGCGCACTTCGCCGCCCCTCGGATTTCCGCGCGAGACCGATAGCCTATGTCCGCGTTGCGTCAAGGAAGTGCGCGATGCCGTCATCACCGGCGAAGTCACTCTGGAATCGTTGATGAATGAGCATCCGGGCGAAATCAAAGCCCAGATCGTGGAAGAAAATGGACAGGTGGTCATGAAAAAGACCTGTCCGAAGCACGGCGAGTTTGTGGACGTGATGGCCACCGACCCGGCGTTTCTTGAACGAATCGAATCTCTCTTTTTCGGCCGCGACTTTCGCGCCGCTGAAGATTCGCACGTTCATCGACACGGAACGTCCAACATCAAGTTTGGTCGCGGCGCCGTCCTGACTGTCGACCTGACCAACCGCTGCAACATGATGTGCAACCCCTGCTTCATGGATGCGAACCAGGTTGGCTATGTTCACGAACCGACCTACCAAGACACCAAGGCGATTTTAGATCGCGCGGTATCGTTCAAGCCGAAACGCCAGATCATCATTCTCTTTTCCGGCGGCGAGCCCACGCTTTCGCCTTACTACCTGGAAGCAGTTGCCTACGCCAGGAAGGTTGGTTTCTATCGCATTCTGGCCGCGACCAACGGCATTCGCTTTGCCGAAGACATTGAATTCTGCAAGGCCGCCAAGGCCGCCGGCCAACACGGCGTCTACCTGCAATTTGACGGCGTCAGCGAAGAGAAGAACAAGCACCGCGGCGTTGGCAACCTTTTCGACGTCAAGCAGCAGGCAATTGAAAACCTCGCGAGCGTCGGCATCAAGGTCACGCTCGTGACCACCATCGTCAATACCATCAACAACGACGGCATCGGCGCGATTGTTGAGTTTGCCGCCAGGAATATCGACAAGGTACAGACCATCGCTTTCCAACCGGTTTCATTCACTGGCCGCGATGAAGACGTGCCCGACGCGGTGCGCATCAAGCAGCGCTACACGCTTGCCGGCATGACCCACGATTTGAAAGATCAGCTGGACGGCCGCCTGCAGCCGTTGCGTGACTGGTATCCGCTGTCTTCGTATTCGGCATTTACGAGTGTGATGGACATGCTGCAAGGCGCTGATGCGCCCTGGGGCTGGTCTTCATGCAATTGCCACCCAAACTGCGGCATCTTTACCCTGATTGTGGTCAACAAGAAAACCGGACAGTTCTCTTCGTTGTTCGACTTTTTCGACTATGAACAGTTTATGAAGGACGTGGCAGTGATCACCGATTCGGCGCGCGGCAAAAAGCTCTCTTATGCGCAGTTGGGGATGGCCATCATGCGTAACTTCCACGCTGAGCGCGCGCCCGAGGGGTTTCCGATTTCGCAGATTCTCAATCTCTTCAAGCCGTCGTCGACTAACTCAAATTCCGATCGCAACGACCGCATGACCAGCGCGGGTCAGGATACATTAAGCAACGACAATTGGCGCGTCCTGTGCGTTGAAGGCATGTGGTTCCAGGATCTTTTCAATTACGATTTTCGCCGCACCGAGATGTGCGTCATTCCCTATGGCACTCAGGAAGGCGAGATCAGTTTCTGCGCTTACAACACGGGCGTTGGCTGGCGCCAGATTATCGAGAACATGCACAAGACCGCGAACCTCGCCGAGTGGTACGAGAAGAACGAACGCCACGCCGTCTACGCCGCCGGTCACAACGTTCCCGGAATCTCGAAGAAGCACTCGCTGAGCCTGCCCATCATCCAGGCGGTGCTGGCCGAGGACGCCGATGAAAAGCCCGTGGTCGTTTCGCCGTATTTAGTCGAAGAAGAAGAAGCCGTAACGGCATAGCTAACCCTTCCTGGTCTTTTGATTCCAGGAAATCATCTTCCCATTAAACACTCCGGATCGCGCTTCCGATCCGCTTTCCGGCAGGCAATAGTCCTGAAAGGAATCTCACTATGAAGAGAGTCTTGTCTCTGTTACTGGTTCTCACAATCAGCGGCCTATCGATGGCAAGCCCCGGGATCAAATTTCAGGAGCCCGCTCAGAATCAGGCTCAAGCTGCCCCGACTGAATTAACCAACAAAGATGTGCTCGGGATGATCAAATCTGGTTTGGCTACGGAAATCGTCGTGGCGAAAATCAAAGCTTCGCCGTCCAAGTTCGACACGACTCCAAGTGTGCTTGCGGACCTCAAGACGGCCGGTGTTCCTGATGTAATCATCATGGCGATGGTCCAGGTGGGAACGCCTGCGGCAGTTCCGTTGGCCGCGACGCCAGCGCCAGAGTTGACTGTAAAAGTACCGGACGGCACCGAGATTGAAGTACAACTCACGAACAATGCCTCTGGTCAGGAACTCAAAATCGGCGACGTCGTGGATTTCACGGTCGTGCGGCCGGTTACGGTAAATGGGGCCGTGGTGTTCGAGAAAGACGCGTCGGCACGAGCACGTATCACGACCGCCAAGAAGGCCGGGCGCTGGGGTCATGCCGGCAAGCTCGAATGGGCTATGCAGGACGTACACGCAGTGGATGGTAGTCGGGTACCGGCCCGCTTCACACAGCGAATGGTCGGCGATAGCAAGGGTAATACAGTGGCCGTAGCGGCTGTGGCGACCACAGTTCTGCTGGGACCTTTAGGACTACTCTGGGGATTAAAGAAGGGAAAACCAGCCATAATTCCCGCCGGTAACCGCTACAGCGTTTTCGTCCATGGAGACACAACGATCAAAGGTAGGGCTGTTTTGCCCGCTGCGCCGACGCCGTGAACTCTCAGTGAATAAAGGGCTTTACCGCAGCGGAGTTCGACAAATTCCGACCCCTTGGTGAACACCTTAGGCGTAATAACACCCGTCAATGATGATAGTCAGCCAGGGCGCTGCCCTGGGTTGGAACTCGCGGACGCCTTCAGCGTCACATTGAGCCTTATATTCAATCCCTGACAGGAGCTGCGGCCAACTGCAGTTGAGCATCGCGCTTCCATCCCGCATAATCTTTCGCTGTATGTCTTTCACGCAAAAAGTTCGCCGGCTGGCCAAAGTAAGTCGCCTCTTCGTTACCGGTTTGCCGAAATATGCGGTGGGCTCAATTGATGTCACCAATCGCTGCAACCTGCGCTGCGAGCACTGCTATTTCTTCGCCGAGGATCACGCGAATGAAAAAGAACTTTCTATCGAGAAGTGGATCGAAAAGCTGGAGGCGATGAAGGCCGCCGGCCACCCCATGATGCTTTGCACCTGGGTCGGCGGCGAGCCGATGGTGCGCCAGCAATTAATCGAAGCCGGCCGCCATTATTTCGAGCACAATACCATCGTCACCAACGGCACCATGGAACTGCCCGACTGGCCCAACTGCACCTGGGTGGTTTCGATCGACGGCACCGAAGAAGCGTTTGCGCGTATGCGGGCGCCGGGGATTTATCAGAAGATCAAACAGAACGTCAGCGCTCATCCCGAACTCAATATTCAAATCTCCTGCGTACTCACCAGTATCACCAAAGACTGTATCGAGGAACTGGTACAGGAGTGGGGGCCGCTGGCGCGCGGTGGCATCATCTTTGACTTCTTCACGCCCGTTACTGGTCTGGATGAGATGCTTTGGCTTGACTGGCCCACCCGCGATCGACTGATCGATCAAATCCTGGAGTTGAAACAGAAATATCCCGGAGTCATCAACATGATGGATTCGACCCTCGAGTTGATGCGCTCAGGCAACGCTAAGCAGGTCACGGACAATTGCGAGTTTCGTCTCAAGGCTTTTGCCTATGGACCCACCGGCGAGGTGAAAGGTAAATGCATGATGGGCGATAATGCCGACTGCGATCGCTGCGGCTGTGTCGTTCCCTTTCACATGGCCACGCTCAGTAATCGCCGCCTGATGATCAAAGAGAGTATCAGCAAATTTCGCGCTCCCCGAGTGAGGTTCTCACCCCCCGGAGGGGACAGGACGAACCTCATTGGGGACATCCTCGCGGAAACTAACGGCCAGAGCAGCGGTTTCAACTCCTAAAAGGATCAACTGTCCTGCGCCTCTGACTGTGGCGCTCTGGGTATCTTCTGCACCTGCCTTAATTCGGCTACGGTCGCTGCCAGGCGCCGCGCCAATTGTTCGATGACTTCGGCGCGCCGGCGAGCCTTCTCCGTCATTTCCTCGCGCAGGAGAAGCTGCGCCTGGCCCAATATGCCGGTGAGGGGATTATTGATCTCATGCCGCACACGAGAAACCAGGTCCGCTATTTCATCTATCTTGTCCTCATAAGCGGCCAGCTGGGCCCGCAGCTGTTCGCATTCGTCGTTGCTGATTGGAACTTGAGAATCTGGTTCGCTCATAGTGGTGGTTGCTCCCGTGTGGGAGAAGTTCGCCTTTAAGATAGATTTTAGTTTTGCGGGCCGCCTTAATTCGCGTGTGGGGTGAGGGATTATTGTGCCCTGATAATTCGCTGCTGGCAACAAAGAACTGTCCCGAACCCAGTGATTGAAGCCGGTTCAGTGAAATATTGCCGGTGTTCTTGATGCCCCTTGATCCGGCGGTTGACAACTCCGGCTGACAATTCGTAGAGTGAAAACCCCTTTGCTGGGAGGTCGTCCAATGGTAGGACTCCAGACTCTGAATCTGGCTATCGGGGTTCGAGTCCCTGCCTCCCAGCCAAATTCCATTAAACATACAAAGCCAGAGAACGAGCTTCCGAACCCCGTTCAACTACTGTGCGACGGCGCGCTCAGCTGACAAGGCACCTTTGCGAGACCGCGCCGCGAAACAACAAGCATGGTTCGATTCAGGCCGGGCCGCCTTTATCCTGTCCATCTCTCAGATCAACCCTCTCCAATGCGCCACTATCCATATCACTTGCCATCCGAAAAACTGCGCGACACATAAACTGACCAGCACCACCAGTGGCTTGACCGGCACTGTTTCTTGCGGACGAAGGGTTAAGCGCCAGACCAGCAGCGCGAGAACCAGCGCAACATAAGTCAGAATGTGGTTCCACGGACAGAATGGACAGAAAGCCTGCAGATGAATCAGTAACCAGAAGAAGCGAAATGTAAAAAACGTCGCCACCACCAGCCACAGGGCCAGCGTCCGAACGATATGGTGCCGATAGGCTATACCCAATCTGCGACCGACAGTCCACCAGATCAAACAACCGAAAAAGAACCCAAAGCCTAACAGAGCGTTCGGAACATAGAAGGCTCGAGCTGCCGGCGCCAGCAATACTTTGTCGCAATCAATAGTTGTGGTCCATGAGCAGATGCCTGCACCTGGGACAACCCAGCCGGCATGCAAAGCGATAAAACGCCAACTCAAATAGGCTGTGTCGAGGGCCGTTAGGGCAAGAACAATGGTCAATAGCCGCTCCAGCCTGGAGACGCGTAAAGTATCAGTCATTAGATCGCCTTGGAACTTCATGGATAACCCAGGGGATGATAATCGCAAGCAATCCTGGATTGATTACCGCAAGCTTCTCGCCATCTGGTAGGCAAGTTCCTGGGCAACGAGCAGCACGCTGGAAGCGTGCGGTCCCCAGGGCTTAATTGCCGCCAGCTTCTCGATGCATTGGGACTTGATTCTGGGTCCAATGATTCCCCCGCGGCGGTGCATCACCGTCTGGTAGACAAGTTTCCTGGGCAACGAGCAGCACGCTGGAAGCGTGCGGTCCCAGGGGCTTAATTGCCGCCAGCTTCTCGATGCACAGGGACGTGATTCTGGATCCAATGATTCCCCTGTGGCGATGCATACCCGTCTGGTAGCAAGTTCCTGGGCAACGAGCGGCACGCTGGGAGCGTGCGGTCCCAGGGGCTTTACCCCTGACTAGCGGATCGCGGCAAGAGTTCTCCGCACGGCCTTAAGGTCCAGCTTGCCATAGCCCCAGGCGGGATTCGGCAAGGTCGAGGTGAAGCTGTCCTGTGAAGCGCTGTTCTTAAGCAATTCGCGAACCTGCCCGAGTGTCAACGCCGGCTGCTTCTGAAACATCAACGCCACCACCCCGGCCGTGTAGGGAGTCGCCGCGCTCGTGCCGTTAAAGAGCATGTAATTGCCGGAAGTGTCGGGCGCATTCCCTTTGGGATTTGTTTTTGGATCGTAAGTATCAACTCCGGTGTGGTCCAACAACCTGGCGAAGCTCGCATAGTAATACTCACCAGGGGCGACTATCTCCGGCTTGACCGTTCCATTGCGGCTAAATCCAGGATTGGAATAAGCAGACAGTTGTCCGATTACAATCTCTTTGCGCTGGGCGTCACGCAGCAGGACTTGCCGGCCCTGAAAACTGAAGACGCGGTTCCAGTCATAGCTGCCGACGGTGATGGCATTATTTGCAGTTCCCGGCGTGCTGATCTGACGGCCGGGTGAGGCGATGTCCGGGTTGAATTCTCCGCCTGAGATATAGACGTCTGCTTTGATCCGCTGTCCGGTGCTATCAAACAGCGCCAGCCCGCCGCGCCCCGGTGGCGCCATGACTTCCGCCACCGCGGTCCTGGTCAGCGGATTGACATAAGCTGAAACCGCGACGCGTGTTCCGTTTGCGGTGGCATATTCCAGGTTACTGAGGTCTGTATTCTCAAAGTAGACTTCCAACTTCGCCCCGCTATCCTCAGCTTGCCAGGTAATGATGCCCGGCGCGTTCTTGTCGGCGAAAGACACTTCCGTGTGTAGCTCATTGAGGGCTTCATTACCGGCAGCAATTACGATGGCCCTGCCAGTCCGGCTCAACGGGAAGCGCGCGTCGAGTTGCCGCTCTTCGATTCGGGAGCCATCGTGACCGCCACGATGCCCGCCAAAGCTGCAGGAAACGACCAGTGGTCGTAGTCCGACGGCGCTATCAAGCCATTCGCAGATGGCATTGAGCAGAAACATGTTCTTGACATACGGAGTGGAGTTGTCGGAAATCCTGACGGCAATGATGTCGGCTTCCGGGGCCACGCCGATTACCTCCGCGCGCTTTTCGCCCGTCGTGTCTTTGCTGTTGTTACCATTGCCCGCCGCCACTCCGGCGCAGGCGGTGCCGTGCCCAATCAAATCGGCGGCGGGAATGCCCGACGACTGCCCACTCCTCTCGCGGCGCAGGGCCGCCGTCAACTGGGCACGAGTGTAGAGTGTGCCAATCGATGAGCGATTGGGATATGACAATGGTGGTTTGCTACCGAGCCGTCGCGCGTCAAAGTCGTTGGTCGTGGTGTCCCAGAAATAAAGCAGGCGCGAGGTTGGCGCTCCAGCCGAGTCGTAGGTGATGAAATCCGGGTTGCGAAAATCAACGCCGGAATCAACGATGGCGATGATAGTGCCCTTGCCGGTGAGCCCGTCCAGCCCGCCGCGTACAATCTCTTCAGCATTTTCTTCGCCGCGAACTTTGTCCAGCGTGCGCGGGCGCGCCGGCGGTGGCGGCACTTCGATAGCCGCGTTTTGTTCCATCCAGACAACGCCGGGCGCTTGCTGTAACTGTTCGAGAACCATCGGCCTGCGCTCGACAAACACGTCCGCAAATCGGTCCTTGTGAGCAAAGACCGTTACGCCGGGAACATTAAAGCGTGCGAGCGCATCGACGCTGGCGAATTCGACGTTAAGTACCAGATAGGCAGCGGCCGTACCCGGCACCACAGTTACCGGCAATGGCGCACGACGACGACGTCCAGATTGTCGCGGCGACATCGCCAGCGTCAAATTTGCCTCATCCCCTGGCGAAATATTTCTTTGCTCTCGACCGGCAAGCTTCTGCGCCGCACCAAACTGCATTTGGGAGTCAGGGCGTTCCTGTGGCCCTGGTGACAACCTGCTTCGAGTCGCGAGCGCAGCGCCCTGCGGCAGAGTTGCCAGGACTCCGAGAGAGAGCAGCAGTGCCAGGATTGGCCGAAACATGGTTGTCTTACGATTGGTCCGCATTGGCAAACTCCAGGTCATCTCTGGCGATAATCCCTCAATAGACTGATTGAGTCCTCGCTATTTCCAATTTCCAATCAAGATAAATGGCGCCCAGTAATATGGATGCGCATATTTCGCGCTCGGGTCCGCCTTGAAGGGCGCACCCGGAGTAGATGGAGCGCCCGTATTGAGCCGTTCCGAAGAACGTTGAGCGGTCGTTGCGGCTGGGGCATTTCCTTTTTGGCCCCTGAGCAAAGCGAGCTGCGCTTGCCGCAAGGCTTCCGCTTTACTCCATTGCGGGTTCGCTTCGTGCAAACGATAGAACTCGCGCATCAGCATTTGTGTGCTCTCGTCGGCCACGGGCCAGAGTGTGGCCAAAACGGCCCGAGCCCCCTGGCGTTGGGCCAGCACGCCAAACCCTTCAACCTCTTTCCCGTTGGCGCCGCTACCGCCGGTCGCAGTATTGCAAGCTGAGAGCGTGAGCAACTCAACTTTGCTGAAAAGATTCGACATGCTCTTAAGCCGAGCCAGGGTCAGCGTGCCGTCGCCCAGCAGCAGAAAAGACTTCGTTTCGTCGCCCGGCAGAAAGTTGAAGTGACTGGCAATGTGCACAACTTTATAAGGCTGCTCGTCGCCCCGAAGTCGCAGCGAGCTCTTAAGGGCCTCAACGGTGAAGGACTCGTCGAGCATCACTTTACCGTCCAGGACTCCCGTGTTACCCGCTTGCTGCCGAACAATTCCACTTAGCTCCTCGCGCACGCCGGGCAGCGCCGGAAAGTGCACGGAAGCCTTTGAAGCAGCATCTACGACGTCTCTCTCCTGTGAAACACCAACACCCAGCACCTGCCATTTCGGACTCACGGGATCTTTGAGATGATCCCGGCTCGCGAGTGTGAATACTACGTTGCGATAACTTTCTACCAGGTATTTCTGGCCGTCATGCAGGGCGGCGACCGGAAGATACCGCAGCGTGCCGTCGAGCGACCACATGATCGTTCCGGTCCTGGTTAAGGCTAGATCGCGGGCGAGTTCGGGGCCAATAAGAATGCGGTAAAGCTCCTGAGCCTGACGCACTGGATCCGCGTTCGGGTTTTGCAGCACCTCGCGAAACGCAGAGATCTTCTTATTCAGATCGGCTTCGGTGATCGAGTACTCGTAGGCTTTCTGCACATCCGGCGTGATCAGGATAACGCGGTATTTGTCCTTGCCGACTATGGTATAGAGCGCCACTGCGTCGAGCTCGCGCAGCGTATCCATCATTGCCTGCGATTCGCGCAGCGTGGTGACGTCACTGCTTTTCGGATTGTCCTTCTTCAACTCGACATCCAACTGGTCGAGAAACTTCTGAAAAGCCTGATTGGCAGTTTCCAACTGCGATTCCAGTTCCGAGAGCTTTCTCTCCTGCTCAGTGCTTCGAGTATTCAACGCGAGCAGCGCAGCACGCTGCGCCCCCAGCTCCGTGAGCCGTCCGGCCACCTGTGAAAACTGGTTTTGGATTTCTGCTTCTGCAGGGGAGAAATTGATTTGAGCCCCGCGGAGTGAAGCGGCGTCCGCGTCGCGCCTTACAAACTCGAAGTACTCCTGCTCTTTGAGCAGCTCGAGGATTTGCTGCGCTTCGGGTATGCGGCCTTGTCCGGCCAGCAGATCCGCCAGGTAACGATAGTAGTCCCTTTTCCCCTGCACAAAGCTTTGCTGGAGTGCCTGATCCACATCAAGCAATTCGCTGCGAATCTCCTGGAGGATGTTGATTGACTGTTTGCCGAGGATGATAGCCAGTTGAGGTTGCTGCCTTTCATTCCAAATAACCATCAACATTCCGAGCACAGCGGCTTGGGCATCACGGCTCTTCTGCTCACGCGCCATCATCAGCGCCTGATCGCAGTACTGGGCAGCTTTGTCGTACTGTTTCAGGCTGGCGTAAACCTCACCTAAACCGGCGATCACCGGAAGTTCCCCGGAGCGGCTCTTAATCTCACGGGTAATGGCGAGCGCCTGTTCGAAATAACTGATCGCCTTTTCGTGCTGATTCAAACTGTTGTGACTAAAACCCAGGCCGAGAAGCAGGCCAGCCTCGCCTTCCCTGCCTTTCAGCTCGCGCACAATCACCAGACCTTGATTGAGGTAGTCGATAGCTTTCTGATACTGGCCCTGCTGGTAGTAAACAATGCCCAGAGTACCGAGCACTGCCGCTTCGTTCGGTCGACTCTTCTCCGCGCGCCCTATCAGCAAAGCCTGATCAAAGTAGTCCAGGGCTTTGTCAAACTGCTTGAGCTGTTGATAGGCGAAGCCCAGGGCAGTCAGTGCCAGAGCTTCAGCTTTTCGGTCCCTGGCTTCACGTGCGACCTGTAATGACTGCTCAAAGCATCCGAATGCTTTCCCATAAGCGCTGAGGCGAGCATAGATGAGGCCGAGCGCATTAAAGTCCCTGCCTTGACCTTCGCTGTCCTTGATCTCTCTGCGAACCGTCAACGCCTGTTCGAAGTACTTGATCGCTCTTGCATCCTGATTCAGCGCTGCGGCGGCTTTGGCCAACCCGGAGAGTGCGTACGCCTCTCCGTCGCGCTTTTTCACTTCCCGCGCAATCCCGAGCGCCTGCTCGTAATACTTAAGCGCGGTTTCGTAACTATTCTGTTCGTGATAGGCGCTACCCAGACTATTTAGAGTCGTAACCTCGCCGGCGCGATCTTTGAGCTCGCGGCGGATGGCCAGCGCCTTACCGTAATAGTTCATCGCCTTTTCATACTGTTTGGCGTGGGTATAATCATCTGCGAGAAAATTCAGGGCAGTCGCTTCGCCAGCCCGGTCCCTCAGTTCGCGGCGAATGGCCAGCGACTGTTCGTGGTAATGGATCGCTTCTTCGTATTCCTTCAATAGGTCATGAGCGTTCCCCAGCCAGCCGAGCGTGTTCGCTTCCTGCTCGCGATTTTTCAGTTCGCGATGAATTGGTAGTGCTTGGTTGTACCAGGTGATTGACTTCTGGTAGTCCCCGGCCCTCCAGTAAGTGAAGCCGAGATCGTCGAGTGCGCTTGCTTCTGCCGCCCGGTTTTTTGCCTCGCGGTAGATTACCAGCATCCGTTCGTAGACGCCGAGGGCCATTTCGGTCTGTTTCAACGCCCGATACGCGAAACCCATTCTGTCAAGAGTTCGTTCCTCGCCCACTCGATCAGCCAATTCGCGCTGGACTGTTAACGCCTGCTGATACCAGGCAATTGCATTCTCGTAGTCACTAGCCATCCAATATACGAAACCAAGATCCGCAAGCGCGGTTGCTTCACCCGCGCGATCCTGCAACTCGCGCTGAATCGTCAACGCCTGCTTGTATGACTGAACGGCAGCCTCGTTCCGGTTCAAGTTTCGATACGCGTAGCCCAACCGCGAAAGTGTTCGCGCTTCGCTCACGCGATCCGCCAATTCACGGTGAATAGTTAATGCATGCTGATACCAGGCAACCGCATTCTCGTAATCATTTCCCGCCCAGTAGGTGAAGCCGAGATCAGAAAGTGTGTCTGCCTCGCCCGCGCGATCTTTTAACTCGCGCCGGATCGTCAACGCCTGCTGGAGTGCCCGGATGGCAGCTTCGCTCTGGTTCAACTTTCGATAGACGAAGCCGAGCTGCGAAAGTGTTTGTCCCTCGCCTGCGCGATCCTTCACTTCGCGCTGAATTTGTAACGCCTGTTCATGGTAGCTGCGCGCCTTTTCGTAATCGTCTGCCATTGAGTACGCGAAAGCCAGGGAGTCGAGCGCGCTCGCTTCACCGGGTCTGTCCTGCAACTCTCGGCAGATGACCAGCACTCGCTCGTAATAACCCTTCGCCTTGTCATACTCCTTCAACTGGTTGCTGAGCTGCGCCAGGTTATACAAGGTGAGGGCCTCGGCGCGCAGGTCTTTCATCTCCCGTCTGATGACCAGCGCCTGTTGGTAGTATTCCGCGGCCTTGGCGTACTGATTCATTCTTGCGTAAACAACTCCCAACCCATTGAGGGCCTTGCCTTCGCCGGTTCTGTCTTTTAGCTCGCGATAAATTCCCAACGCCGTAGTGTGCGCAGCCACGGCTTCGCCGGCCTTCGATAAACTAGTCAGCGCCCAGCCCACGTTCGTGAGACTGACAGCCTCCCAATATTTCTCGCCCAGCTCACGCCACAAAGCCGCGGCTTTCTCGCCCTCGCTGACTGCGCTCGCAAGTGATGCTCTGCCCGTTTCGAATAGCTTTCGTGCCTGGCTCAATGCCTGTTCCGCAGCCACGCGCTTCTGGTCTCGCTCCTGCGCCGGACGCAGCTCAGCAATGCGCACGGTGTAAGATCCGACCGGGGCTTCCTTCTCAATGGCTTGCACGTTCAGCCGGTACAAGCCGTCCGTCTCAGCCACGCACGACAGGGTTTCGCGCCAGAGCCGGCTGCCTTTCGCATCCATTTCAATCAGAAGCTTGCCGTCGGGAGCAAACAGGCTGGCCACCACATCAATACCTTGCTGGTCAACTTCAATATTCAGAAATTCTCGGACTTTGAGATTGACTTCGTAGGTGTGAGTTTCACCGCCGCGCAGGACACCACTGACCGTTTCGCCAGGCGTGAGCTTGCGCACTTCAGCCTGCTTGTTCTGGGCTGCGGGTGAGAGGCTGGCCAGAAGAATTACAAGTATCAGAGCCACTCGGGTTTTCATAAGTGCAGCTCCCTTAGAGCCAGTCACTGCATTCAGTGTGCTTCGCTGAGCGCATCAAAACCATCGACCTCAGAATACTGACGCGCAGTACATTTAACCAGAGTGTCGCCCTTGCGATGGCGGCAAATAGATTGTCTTTCATTTTGATCAGTGCTCGCAGGAGCACCCTAAGACCCCGACCGCTTTGTTTCTCTTTAGTTCAGTGACGTAACTGGCGCTGCCTTCGTGGTACGCGTTGTGCCCGACAATCTCCATAACCCCATCGCCGTTCAGGTCAGCGATGGCCGAGATGTGATTGCCGCGAGGAAGACCTCCCCCGTTTGCTGTGAGCCAAACCGCCTTGACTATGAAAATGTTCTGCGCTTTGCCCCCGACTATTTTTCTTACGAACACAAGTGAATAATCGCCTGCCGCCGTGGCGCTGCCGACGCCCGTTAATTCGCTCACTCCCGAAGCGTAGCGGTTTGCCGCAATCACCACTTCGTCCTGGCCGTCGCCATCCAGGTCAATTTTGTAAGCCTGGGAGATTTTTGCTTCGGGCTTTCTGATGCCCTCCTTTTTCAGGATGTCGCTGACAATCTTCAGGTAAGTTGTGTCTTTGAGATCAATCGCCCGGGGCAGGCGGGGCATGACGTTCCAGGAAGGCGAGGCGATGGCAATTCCCGCCTTAGCTTCAGACGAAGTTTCGGCAGTCCACTCACCGTAACAATCAAAGTCCTGTGCAATCTTGCTGGTCGTGATTTCTCCGGCGGGACCATCGAGGGTATAAAGGCGAAACTTTTGCTCACCCTGCAATCCTTTGCCGAAGGCGTCCGCCGCAACCCACTTTTTGCTTCGCGCTCCACCAATCAAACATCCCTCGCCCAGTTCAACTATGGCATGTGTTCCAGAAACGCGCTTGGTGGCGCTTCCGGTGGTTTGCGGCAAAAGAGAAATCGCTAAGGCGACAATCGCTAAGAGAGTACGTTTAAGCATCTGCTGGCTCCTTTGGTCGAAATGTCACTTCGTATTCCACCTGTCTTAAGTGGTCCGGTTTGGCAATTCGTCTCGCGTTTTTGCATTGCAAACACGCGGCGTGAAAGAGAAGTGACCCTACCCCGCTCAATTTGTATACGGTACTACTTCCAATTCCCGATCAGAATAAATGGCGCCCAATAATACGGATGGCTGTATTTCGCGTTCGGGTCGGGCTTGAAAGCCTTGAAAGGAACATTCCTGCCCGTTGACGCGGCGTCTCCGAGTGTTTCCGACGAGCGTTGCGCCGTCGTTGTCCCATCACTCTGCTTACCCTCTCTTAACAACGAGAGTTGCGCCTGCCGTAGCGCCTCGGCCTTGCTCAACCCCCCCTGACGGAGGCTGTAGAATTTCGGCATCAGCACCTGGGTACCTACGTCGTCAACCGGCCAGAGACTGGCGATGACGGCCAGCGCGCCGAGTTTTTGCACCACATAAGCAAAGCCTTCGACGTCTTTGCCATTGGCATCCTTCATGGCGCTGCCCACTGCCGTATCACAGGCCGAGAGCGTGACCAGATCCGTTTTCTCAAAGAGAGTGGTCAGATCCTCAAGCTTGCTCATTTCCAGGTGGGCGCCGTCGCCGAGCAGGAGAAACGATCTTTCGGGGTTCGCCGCTTGATAGCTGAAGTGAGTGGCGATATGGACCACATTGTAACCTTCGCTCAAACTATCCATCATCGCCTTCTCTTTGAATTCATCGTCCCACTTTATAGCGCCCGGCAAGACCCCCCCCGTATGCTTACTGGTGTCACGAACTATTGCTGAAAGCTCCCTAGTTACGCCTGATAGGGCCGCGAAGTTTTCATACTGTTTGGAAACGCCAAGGCCCAGAGCGTTCCAATCACGACTGGCCGCATGCGTTAGTCCTGGGAGACTCGCGGTAGTGAAGACAACATTGCGGTAGCGCTCGACCAGATACTGTTCGCCGTCGTGCAACACCGCCATGGGCACATAACGCAGGACGCCGTCCAGAGACCACATTAGAGTCTTCTCTTTCTGATCTCGCAAATACGCTTCGAGGTCTGCCGCCAGCGTTTGGCCCTGCTTCTGTTGTGTCAGAAAGATCATGCGATACAGTTTTTGGGCCAACGGTTGCGGATCATAGGCAGGAGAGCGCAGGGTCTGGCGAAACGCCGCCACAGTCGCGTCCAGATCGGCGACCTCCATCTCGTAAGCTTTCTGAAAATTCGGCGTGACCAGAATCACCCACCCCTTGCTGCTCTTACCGTCTTCAGTTGAGACGACGGTGTAGAGCGCGACCGTCCCGGCGCCGAGTTCGCGCAGGTAACGCATCATCGACTGCGCTTCTTTTACCTCCGCCATCTTGATGACAGTCTCCGGCGCCTCTTTCTCAATCGCTGCCAGCATCCGGCGAAACTCAGCATTCGCCCTGGGCATAAGCTCGCGCTCGATCTCATCCAACCGGCGCTGACCCGCCGGATCGAGCACCTTCTTCTCCCTTTGGCTACGCAGCTGGTCTTGCTCTCGCCCGAGTTCGCCAACCTGGTCCAACACCTTTACCGCCGCAGCTTCCGCACTCGAATACGCAACTGCGGACTTTGGATCACCTCTGCTGCGCAGTGCGGAATACTCTTCATCTTTAAGCAGCGCCAGGACCTCTTCCGCTTCCGAGAGACGGCCATGTGCGATAAGGATGTTCGCGAGACTGCGATACACGCTTTCCTTTGAGCGCAGGAAGGTGCGCTGCAGGCTTTTATTGAGGCCTGAGATGTTGGCTCGCAACTGCTGGAGGAGATTTACCGACTGTTTCCCATAGAAGACAGCGAGCGCCGCTTTACCTCCACGGTCACTGGCCAGCATGAGGATATCCAGCGTAGTTGCCTCGGCATCATGATCAGAGACAGCACGGAGGAGCAGCAGGGCTTGCTCGTAATTGTCGAGTGCTTTCTGTTTGTCTCCCAGGGAATCGTACGAATTCCCAATATTAACCAGCGCGTAGGCTTCGCCGTCACGGTCGCCGGCCGCGCGATTAAGCGGCAAAGCCTGAGTGCTGTAGTCAATCGCCTTCTGCTGGTCGCCGAGCTTATGGTAGACAATACCGATGGCATTGAGCGCGGCCGCCTCGTGTGCGCGGTCGCCCTGTTCCCGGAATATTGATAACGCCCGCTGGTAGGACTCCAGGGCTTTTTGGGGCTCACCCTGATCCTCGTAGATGTTGGCGAGGTTGCCGAGGGTCATCGCCTCGCCCTTGAGGTCGCCAATCGCCCGATAGATCGGCAGGGCCCGGTTGAACAAGGCTAATGCTCTCTGTCGCTCGCCCAGACGATAGAAGACAGAGCCGATGCCAATAAGTGTAAGAGCCTCATCCGTTTGGTCGCCCTCGGCACGGAAGATCGGTAGCGCCTGGCCATAATAATCGAGCGCCTTCTGCCTCTCACCCAGTTCCCTGTAAACGTCTCCCAGGTCATGCAAGGAGGCGGCCTCGTTTAAGCGGTCCCCCACGGCGCGCCGGATTACTAAAGCCTGGTTGTAAAAATCGAGCGCCTTCTGTTTCTCACCCAGGAGGTTATAAACAGTGCCTATATAGTTGAGCGTAGCGGCTTCCGTATGTTTGTCGCTGACCGCCCGCGCCAGCGGCAGCGCCTGGCTGTAAAACTCCAGCGCTTTCTGGTTCTCGCCCAGATCAGAATAGACCAGACCAAAGTTGTTGAGGATGGTGGCTTCGCCGCCTTTGTCGCCAGCCGCGCGTTTAAGCGGCAGCGCCTGATTGTAGAATTCCAGTGCCTTTTGTTTCTCTCCCAGAGCGGAATAGACAAAGCCAAGGTTGATAAGAGTATTGGCCTCACCGCTTTTGTCGCCGGCTGCCCGCGTAAGTGGTAAGGCCAGATTGTAGAACTCCAGCGCTTTTGGCCGTTGGCCCAGCCTGTAGTAGACGAGGCCGAGATTGTTGAGCGCAGTGGCTTCGCCACTCTTGTCGCCAACCACTCGTTTAAGCGCCAGCGCCTGATTGTAGAATTCCAGAGCTTGCTGCTTCTGGCCCAGAGCAGAATGAATATTCCCCAGATTGATGAGTGTGGCGGCTTCGCCGCTCTGATCGCCGAGCGCGCGCCTGAGCTGTAAGGTCTGATTGTAGTATTCCAGCGCTTTCTGCTTCTCGCCCAAAGCTTCGTATACGATGCCAAGGTTGCTCAGCGTAGTCGCTTCGCCGCTCTTGTCACCGACCGCGCGTTTGAGCAGCAAAGCCTGACTGTAAGACTCCAGCGCTTTCTGCTTCTCCCCTTGAGCATAAAAGACACTGCCCTGACCGCTGATCGTATCGGCCTCGCTGCTCTTGTCAGCGATGGCGCGATAGAGGGGCAGCGCCTGACTGTAGAACTCCAGCGCTTTTTGCTTGTCGCCCATAGCAAAGTAGGCGACGGCAAGGTTGTAAAGAGTATCGGCCTGGCCGTGCTGGTCGACGATGTCACGCGCGACAGGCGGCACCTCCGCATATGACCCCAGGGCTTTCTCCTTGTCGCCCAGGGCATAGTGGAGATTGCCGAGATTAATGAGCCTGCTGGCCTCTCCGCGTTTATCGCCAACGGCTCTGAGTGGCGGCAGCGTCTGGTTGTAGTAGTCGAGGGCTTTCTGCTTCTCCCCCAAACCCTCAAACAGGCTACCGAGGTTGCCGAGTGTGCGGGCCTCGCCAATCGGATCACCGATGGCCTTGTAGATGGTCAGTGCCGGGTTGTAATACTCTAACGCCTTTTCCTTCTCTCCCAGACCCGCGTAAATAACGCCGCAATTGTTGAGCGAAGCGGCTGCACCGATGCGATCGCCTATCTCTTTGCGGATTGAGAGGGCCTGGCTGTAGAAAGCCAGGGCTTCCTGAACCTTGTTGAGCGTCGCCGCAGCGCGGCCGCTGTAATGAAGCGTGTAAGCTTCCCAGTATCTATCACTCAGTGTCCGCCATATCACCAGAGCCTCGCCGCGCTTGTCGAGCGATTTCTGCAGCGATTCCTTCGAGCCTTCGCGTTCCAGGTCGTTTGCTTCAATCAGCAGGTGTTCCGCTGACAAGCGCTGTCTGTCTCCGTCCGACGCCGGCTTCACTACACTTGTCAGCCGGTAATGCCCACGCAGCATTGAGGCGGCATCCGCGCGGATCTCCACGCGATATTCACCCGTTGTCGCCGCTTCGAACGAGACCGGCTCCGGCCCCGGGTACTTGAGCAGGTCCACGGTCAAAAACTTCTGCGCGCCTGGTCCGATGAGCGTAACGGCAACATCAATATCATCCGAGCTGATGACCGCGCGCAGGAACTGTCCCGGCTGGAGCATCACGAGAAACGACTGCGTCTGACCGCCGCTGATCTCCCGTTCAACAGTCTTGCCAACCGTGAGCGGCGCAGGGGCGGCCTGTTTTTCCTGCGCCAGCGATGCATCGGCGCAAGCCAAATAACAGCAAATGAAAAATAGTAGCAATCGGAATTTCATGGTGCTTACTTCCAGTTCCCAATCAGCACAAACGGCGCCCAGTAAAAGGGATGAGCAAATGGCCGTTGGGGATCCACTTTAAATAGACCAGCATCCGGCTTGCCGCCAACGGTAGCGACGGGTTGTGTTGATCGCTGCGTTTGCATCTGGCCCGCAGAAAACTTGAGCAGGCCACTGAGCAAGGCGATTTGCGCTCGTTGCAATGCCTCGGCTTTGCTCAACCCTGTTTCGTGCAGCCGATAAAACTCGGGCATCAGAGCTTGCGTGCCGGCATCATCAACCGGCCAGAGACTGGCGATCACTGCCTTGGCGCCCAGAGACTGTGCCAAATAAGCAAACCCTTCCGCGTCTTTGCCGTTGGCGTTGCCCATCGCCGTCTCGCAGGCGGACAAAGTCACCAAGTCAACCTGGGTAAAGAGGGTCGTCTCTTTTCTCATCTCCGCGACGGTCCAACGTCCCTGGCCCAGCAGCAGGAACGATTGTTCGAAATCGGCCGGATGAAAACTGAAGTGGCTGGAAATGTGTACCACCGGATAGTTATTAAAGAGCAGCCCGTCGAGCATTGCGTCCCGGGTAAATTCTTTATTCTCCCTCACCACACCGGGCAAGATGCCTGAAGGCGAGTCTTTCACTTTGATAATCCGGCGCAGCTCTTCTTCCGCGCCAGTCAAGGCGATGAAGGTCAATCCCGCCTCTTCTCTTTGTTCGCTTACTCCCAGGCCGAGCGCGGTCCATTTCGGGCTCACACTGTCTTTGAGCCGTGCTTTGCTGGCGGTATTGAAGACGACGTTGCGGAAACGTTCAACCAGATACTGGCGGCCGTCGTGCAACGCCGCCATCGGCACGTAACGCAGCACACCATCCAAAGACCACATCAGTGTCTTGTTCGGCTGGCCTTTCAGATAAGTATCAAGGTCCTGTGCCAGGGTCGGCTCCCGTTTATCCGAAGTCTGCTGAAAGAGCATTTGGTAGAGCCGATGGGCCAGAGGCAATGGGTCACGCAATGGATTGCTAACTGCGGCGCGAAAAGCGAAGACAGTCTGTTCGAGGTTCGTGACATCGATTGGATAGGCCTTCTGAAAGCTGGGCGCGACCAGAATGATCCAGCCATTGGTCGTCTTCTCACTGGCATCTTTCACGATGACCGTATAGAGCGCGACGGTGCCGCCACCGAGTTCGCGCAAATCAGCTTTCAAAGCCTCGGCCTCTTTCGAGACGACCTCATAGCCGGAGCTGTTCTGTGCGATGGCGGCAAACGAGTTGAGGGCCTTCTGATATTCCTCGTTGGCCAGGCGCAGATCGCCGGACAACTGCTTCAAGCGTTGTTTACCGGCGTCATCGAGCGATCCCCTTTTCCCCTTTTCAAGCAAGTCGCCATGTTCGCGACCGATCTCCGCAAGTCTGTTTAAGGTTTCCACAGCCCTGGCTTCCTCTGGGTTGTAAGGAAAGGCCTCGCCAGTCGCGCCTCTGCGTTTGGCCAGCGCGGAAAACTCCTCCTCCTTGAGCAAATCCAGAACGCCCTGCGCTTCCGGTAAGCGACCTGCTTCAATCAGGATCTTCGCCAGCGAACGATAGGTGTGTTCGATAGAATGAGCGAAGGTCTTCTGGAGTTCTTTGTCCAGCCCCTTAATATTAGCGCGGAGCTGTTGGCGAAGATTGACAGACTGTTTGCCGTAAAAGATTGCCAGGCGTGGATTACGCAGGTCGTAACAGAGGACCATGAGGTTGTTGAGCGTAGTTGCCTCGCCCTCCAGCTCGCCTATGCTCCGGTAGAGGGGCAGGGCTTCACTGTAAAAGGCCAGCGCTTTTTGCTTGTCACCTAAATCGTCGGAGACTCCGCCGAGGTTATTAAGGGTCGTCGCTTCCAGGGATTTGTCGCCTGCGGATCTGCTCAAAGGCAAAGCGTCATTGAAGTATCCCAGGGCCTTCCGGCCCTCACCCAGAGACTGGTACACCAGGCCCAGATTGTTGAGCGTCGATGCTTCGCCGGATTTGTCCCCCAGTTCGCGTCGCAGGGGAAGCGCCTGGTTGTAGTAATCCAGTGCCTTTTGCTTTTCTCCCAATTCGTAGTGCACAAGCCCGATGTTGTTGAGTGTCGTAGCCTCTCCGGACTTATCACCCGTGGACCGCCGCAACGGGAGGGCCTGATTGTAAAAGTCCAGCGCTTTCTGCTGCTCGCCCAGGTCGCTGTACACTGCGCCGATGTTGTTAAGGATGACTCCTTCAATGTCCCTTTCACCGCTGGTCTTTGCCAAGACCAGGGCCTGCTCATAGTAACTAAGCCCTTTCTGCTTCTCGCCCAGATCGGTGTAAGCCTTGCCTATGTTGCTCAGCGTAGTCGACTGACCCACTCTGTCGCCCGTGGCTCTGCTCAGGGTTAAAGCCTGCTCGAAGTAAGCAATTGCTTTTTGCTTTTCACCTGTAACGGAATACACGTTGCCGATGTTGTTCAGGGTCATCGCTTCCCCGGACTTATCGCCCTCCTCTCGGTGTAAAGATAAAGCCTGCTGGTAGTAATCCAGTGCCTTCTGCCCGTCGTCCAGGTCATCGTAAACACTGCCGATGTTGTTCAGGGTGAGCGCCTCTTCGCCTTTGTCCTTTACGGCCCGAAGCAGCGGTAAGGCCTGGGTGTAGTAAGCCAGAGCTTTCCTCTTATCGCCGAAGTCACCAGTTACCCGTCCCAGAGCCACCAGGACGTGCGCTTCTTTTGCCTTGTCCTCGAGTTCCTCGTAGATCGCGCGCGCCACTGCGAATTTTTCCCGGGCGCCGGCAAAGGCTGTGGCCCCGCCCTGCCGAAACAGCCTGAACCCCGTGTCCCGGTTGGCATCCGCCACGGCGCCAAGCCGCTCCTGCAAAGCCAACTCTGCCTCTCGGTCTTTCAGAGCTTGATAGATGGTTTTGGCCTGACGATACTGCGCCAGGGCTAAATCGAGTCTAGCGAGTTGCGCGTTTAAAACGCATAAATCGCCGAGAGTTGCGGCCTCGCCTGTCTGGTCTTTCAACTCACGAAAAAGAAATAAGGCTCTGTCGTTCCCGGCAACGGCCTTTTCTGTTTCGCCTAACCTTTCTCGGGCCAGGCTGAGACCGGTTTGGACCAGGGCCTCGGCATAACCGTCCCCAAGTGCCTGGTACAGTCCCGCAGCCCGCTCATATTTTTCTCCAGCCCTCTTAGCGGTTTCAGCAGTTTTGTCCGGCCCGAGCTGTAACTGAAGTCCTTCCTGAAAGAGCTGTTCGGCCGCAGCGCGCTGCTGGTCACGGGAGGTCGGCGAGCGCGGCGCCTCACTCTTGATTTCGTATCGTCCCGCCGCGGCTTGCTTATCCAGCGCCTTCACCACAAGCAAATAACTTCCGCCGGTGGGAGCAATGAACGACAATGACTCGCCGCCGTTCTTTCCGTTCGGGCGATCGCGCTCAATAATCTCTTCACCGGCGCGCAAGAGCACGAGAATTACATCGATTCCCTGCTGTGCTACGTCAACGTGAAAATACTGGCCGCCGCCGAGTGTGATTTTATAAGCATGCGCTTCGCCGCCTTGGAGCGTGCGTTCCAGGGAATGATTTGGCTTGAGCTCGAGAACGTCATGAGTGGGTGCCTGACTCGACGTATTCCTGGCCAAACTCGAAGCCGCGAGCGGCCAACACATTGAGAAAGCGACGACGAAAGTAACTGGCCAGAGTTTCATTTCGCTATTTCCTTACGCTCAAGCTTCAGGTAATAGCGGCCCACCAATTCGGCGTCGCCAGTGGCAGGAACGCCGCTTACGATGAGTTCGTAATTTCCCTGTGGCAGATTCTCAGCCGGAATGGATATCGTGATGTTTTCCTTGTCTCCGACTGCGCGCGCCATAACTCCACCGCGGGTCCAGACGGTGCGCCCGTCGGCACGACGTAATAACAGCTTGAAAGAATCAAAACGGCTCTTCTGAAATTGCACGCCGAGCCGCACCATGCCTGCGTTGGCAGGAAGCGCCAGCGTCTTCACCTTTCCTTCGCTGCCCCCCCTGGTTCCCTGGACCAGATATTCAACGCCGAGAATAGCGGTCACGATTACCTTGCGAACCGCGGCGGCTGAAACTGATTTCTGAAGCTTTTCCAGCTGTTCTTCGAGCTTTTGCGTTTGCTGTTGTTCGGCCGATAACTGAGCATTTGTTTCCGCGGAGAGCGCAGACTGGGCCTCGAACTCGCGGCGCAGCTTCGCAGCGTGCGCTTCGGCGGCGACCAGCTCGCGATGCAGTTCGCGGTTACGCAGCCATAGCACGCTGCTGCCCACTGCGATCAGGACCATCGCGGCCAGCGCCGCCCATTCTCGCCAGGCCGGCACCGGCCGTGACCAAAGGTTGAAAGGTAGTAATTTCCCCGCAGCGCCGCCGGCTCCAGTTGATTCAGCTTTGCGATCCAGGGGCGAAATCGCTGGTTGCGCTTCGCCTTTCCAGGCCAGGGCGTGCTCGGTCATCGCCCGGGCAAACTCCAGTCTCTCGCGCCGTTTTGGAGATCGCAGAAAATACTCCTCGAACTGCGCTCGCTGTACAGTTGTCAAGCCGCCACTGACGTAGTCGTCAAGCAACTCGTCTTCGATTTCCTGCAATTCCTCAAACAGAGTTTCATCTCCCAGAAAGCGCCCCTCAAAACGTTCCAGCTCCGACTCCGGCAAAGCGCCGAGTAAGTAATTGAGAATTAGCTGTTCCTCGTCGCTGTGACGTTGCATTTCGTTCGCACTTTCCCAACGGTGAAACTCAACGCGCCAGACAAACAGCGACACAGCTCCTGAGGGTGTTCCGCAATTTGAAAATCCTATTGCGTAGAACACCGGCCGCTATTCCCAGGCGCTTAGCCATCCTGTCTCTAGTGTCGATTTTCCGGGTTTTGTCTTCCGCGTAGTACTCCAGCACCAGGACCCGTGACTCCGCCGGCAACTCGCGTAGACACTCTTCGAGGCAGAGATGCCGTTTCTCTTTTTCCTGGTGCTCGTCCAGGTCCCGAGGATCGTTTTGCGCCAGCTTATCAGGCGTGACTTCTTCGATATCTGCGCGCTCCGGCTTGCTCCACTGCTCACGCAGCACGTAGCGAGCTACGCCGTCCAGGTAGGCTGCCGGATTGTCGGTGCGGATTTCTTTGCCGTCGCGCAGTTGGCGTCCGACGCGATTGAAAGTCTCGTCGGCGCAGTCTTCGGGTGCGAGGCAGCCGCGCGCTTCGAACATTTTGGTGAACCGCCGATGCAGGCGCACGTACTCATCTGCCGCGCGCTCTCGGTCCGGGTTAAGCCATGCAAGTAGCGCATGAAAAGCAGGATCTGGCGGTTCTAGCTTTGCTCCAGCCACGAAAACCTCGTTTCATTTACGAGAAACCGTGATCGCCGGTTAAGAGCGAGCGAATGGACCTGGTTGACTACGAGCAACAATTCTACACCAGACCAGCAACCAGGGTGAGGAACCCAGGTTGTTCCGGTACCGTTCGCAGACGGACGGCCAGTGAAACTCACTGACCGTCCGCAACGACTGGGTAAGGTAGGCCTGTGATCTACGGATTCATTCTGAAGTAAATAAATTGTCCCGAATAGCAGCTATAGTTGCTTGGCCCCCAGTAGAGGTAGGTGCCATCATCAAAATCGGCGCGGGCGTAAACTCGGGTTGCACCCGGTAGTGTATAAGCCACGCCATCCCCGTAGGGGCTGATGGTTCCCCGGTAAGTTCCATCCACGTAGAGCTTGACAAACCAGCGCGTGCGATTATCAAAGCGAACTTCACACGCGCTCCCGCCACGCGTCTTGGCGCCACCCTTTCTTTCCGGCGCTGCCATCTCTGAATTCGGATCGTTGGTTTGCTTGTCGCTCGTAATATTAGGATCGGCCGCTTCGCCACGAGTGGCGGGCTTGTTCGCCTTTAGTTCAATGACCTTTTGTTTGCTCTTTCGTCCCTGAGCGTTGGCAGTTATGGGAAGGGCAACCTGAGTTGCGAAAACGAGCAACAGCGCAACGGAAGCGCCGGCTAGCAGTTTTGCCTTCATTTGACTTAAACCTCCTGAGTTGCATTAAGAGCCGTGTCTTAATAAGTGCTCACGGCTTCGGGTTATTTGACCAGGCGAATGGCAAGCTGATGGCCAGCCGAAACGCCCTGCTGAGGCCTTATTTGGTGTTCGGCTCCGTACGCGCCGGCCTCTAAGGGCGCGCCCCGGAAAGAGTTTGCGTTGGCTGAGATCTGGCTCACCCACCCTTGACCTTGTCACTAATCAACAAATTTATCTGCGAGGTAGTCCAGTCTGATAAATTTGCGAGACTGACAGCCCCACTGTTCCTGGTAACTGCGGCTTGCTGCAGAAAAGCGTAATCGCTTGGTCCTTTCTTCTCGGTCGAAGCGATAATTTTGTAAGTTTCATATCCCGCCGGTCCTCCTAATCTAAGGATCAGCGAGTCCGGTTTAATCCTGGCCCCTTTCGGCAGAGCCACGGCTGCACCGGCGGGCGGGTAAAGAATCTGTATGCTGCCATCGGTGCTGATATCGAAGAGAGTCAGGTAAAGATCTGCATTCGACTGGTTCTCGATCTGAATACGCAGCAACTCACCCTGATCGAAGGAATAATCCTGAACGTCGTTTGGCAGATCGATCGGTTCTTCCTTCTCAATCTTCAATTGCCCATCAACGAAGGTACCGGTTACGCGCAGCAGGGTTAGCTTTACCGCTCCATTCAATAGCGATGTCTCATTGCCAACCGATCTGAGAGAGCGCTGATTTGCCAGGTGCTCAAGGGCCGTGGCGATCTTCTGCGCGGCGCCCGGGTCATCAAGTTCCACAAAGAAATCGAACAAAGGACGGGTAGCATCGGGTCCGACCAGGGCGAAGACCTGCCGTTCAACGGGACGGGTAGACGCGGCGCCAGCAACCGCAGCAGTCTCCCTGGTGTCGCGGAACCAGTCGCTGAACCTGACCTGTCTGACTATGACGTCCCAGTTAATACCTCTCGTGCTCGGAACGTCCAGATCTACATCGCCCGCCAGCGTTATGGTTCGGCTCGGCTCAAGTAGGCTCACGAGCTTCGCCCTGGTATCAGCTGTTGGGTTGGCGCCCCTGGTGGAGGGTTCCTTCGCTAACGCGACTCTGGTGCGAATCGAACCAAAGTCCGGAGAAATAACAACCGCCTTGGCTTGAGTCGTCACGCCTTTCATCGTGTCAAGTCTTACGCTCGCGGTGAAGGGTGTCACCGCCGTGACCTTACCTGTCGTCAATCGCTTCTCGCTGCCAGCCAGACGGATCGCATCAGCGGCGTAGACAGCAATGATTGACTCCGGGGCAATTCCCTGAGCCAATCCTGCCTTGATGGTTATCAAGTCGCTTTTCACATCCTGAATCTCGATGAAGGGATCTTCGCGGTTTGCCGCGCCACCAAAGACCGGCCGGCCAATATCGCCCTCGACCTGAGGGTGCTGGTTGGGATAATCCGTGGTTACGGCATTCGCTACCTCGGCCATCAGCTGGCGATAGGTTGTTTCGGGCCTGGCTCGTGCGAGCGCTTTCAGCAGGTAGAAAGTAAGGGCACCGTTGACTCTGTGAATTTCAGGAAAGCTTTTTTCGTTCGCTAGTTCGTGCGGGAGCGTAGCTGCAATAGCCACATAGCGTTGATCCCGCGGCAACAGCGCCGAGATGTCGCCGCCGCGCGGCTGCGACGCGCCTCTGGTTGGTGCAGGCTTGGTGGTTTGAAGTGCTTGCAGCCTGTCATCCTCAGGAATGCCGCGCGTCTTTCCGGCGCCCCGTGTTGGATTCCCGGAATGGCAGGCATCGATAATGAAAGTAATGTTCGACGTATACTGGCTGAGTGTAGCGAAGAGCCCGCGTATTTCGTCGTCGACAATGTCAAAATAGCTGCCTTTAAGATCGCGACTGTTGACCGGAACGAGGGTACTGCTCCAACCATTTGCCTTGTTGCCCGTTCTGTCCTGCACCTGCGATCCGTGCCCGCTATACTGAAAAATCACAACCGCATCGCGGTGGTTCCTGGCGTTTTCGATTAACTGCTTTTTGAAGCCGGCGATGATTGCGTCATGAGTGGCCTGCTCATCGGTAAGTGTCAGAAAGTGGCTTGCCGGAACATTGAATTTCCTTATTAAGAGCTGCTTCATATCGAGCACGTCGCGCACGCAGCCATCGAGCTTCGGCACCCTGGGCGAAGTGTACTTATCAATGCCCACCTGAAACACAAATGTCTCAACCGCCTCGGGCATCGCCGGCTTAATCACCGGCGCTGCGGTTTTTGCGGGCCGCGCCGCTCGTGTGGCAAACAGTGACGTCATCCCCGCAGTCAATATGGACATGACCGTAAGGGAAATGACTCCGATCAGCGAAAGACGTTGTTTATGGATTGGGGGCATCATGATGCCTCGACGGGTAAAGGCGGCCTCGAAGTTTCAGTGGATGTTGAGCGCCCGGCAGGCCAGGGCGCCACCCAGGAAAGCTGGTGCCACTGTGATGGAGCAGGATTAAAACACATTCAAGTCGCATGACACAATATTTTCAGCAGGCTCCGGAAACCCGAGCGTCCGGCTGGTCTCGCCTCAATCCAAGAGACTTGATGCAAGCGTCGTCTGTCTGTTTATCCTGACGACTGTCAATACATCATTGGCTCCTGTCCTAAGTGAGCAGAAAGTGAAAAACGTCTCCGCCATGGTTGACCGGGGAAACCTGCGCGCGGCCTGGCGTTGCCAGCGCTGGAAAAACCCTTGAAACATCGGCTGGAACAAGGTCCGATTCAATCTGCCCTCAGCCGTGGCGTTTGCCCTCAGCGGGATTAATCCTTATAAATAAGCCTTCGCTCCCGAGGTTTGGCCATGAATCCACTATCGTCTGCCATTACGGTGCTGACGGCGATGATTACGCCCGCCGTATTAATCTCGGCCTGCGGCAGCATGATTCTGTCGACTTCGTCGCGTCTGGGCCGGGTCGTTGACCGCGTGCGAGCGCTGTCAGAAAAACTGGAAGAAATCTCGCAGCAACACCACCACTCGGAACTAACCAGAGATCGGCAAAAGGCAATCTTTGAACAATTGGACAAACTGACCAGTCGCGCGCGTTTGCTGCAACGCTGCATGGTCACGTTTTACTTGTCGCTGGGTGCCTTTGTCGCTACCAGCGTGGCGATCGGGATTGTGGCAGTGCTGGGAGCCCCCGGATACACGCTGGCGCCGGTAATTTGTGGACTCATCGGCGCGCTATTTCTTTTCTATGGCAGCGTGCTGCTGATATTCGAAGCGCGCCTGGCGCTCAGTACCATTCACGCTGAGATGGATTTTGTCTGGAGCCTTTCCAAAAGGGTGGCGCCGGCTGAGATTGTGAAAGGTCATAGTGCACATTTTGTGCACTTTCGCCGTCATAAATGACTAATGCAGACTATTCCGAGCGAATGAATAATTATCAAGATTCTAGGGGGGCGGTTACCAGTCTGAAGGCTCCGGATCAGCACGCAGGATGCGTGCGGTCCCAGGCAAGCCAGGCGTCATACATGCGGCTGTTTGCATCGGGAGAACTGCGGCTGCGAGTTGAGGCGCTCGAGGCTTTGCTTGAGCGTTGCACAGTTTGCCCGCGCGACTGCTTCAACAACCGGCTGGCAGACGAGATCGCAGCGTGTTATTCCGGACGGCTGCCGATCGTTTCTTCCTACACGCCACACTTTGGTGAAGAGCCGCCCTTGGTTGGCACGCGCGGCGCCGGCAACATTTTCTTTGGCAATTGCAATCTGCGCTGTGTCTACTGCCAGAACTATCAAATCTCTCAAACGCACAAGCAGCAGCTTAAAAACGAGGTCACTCATGAACGCCTGGCGGCAATGATGCTTGAGTTGCAGGAACGCGGATGTCATAACATCAACTTTGTTTCCCCTACGCACTTCGCGCCCCAGATGGCTCGGGCGATCCTCCTGGCTGCCGCACAACGGCTGCGTTTGCCGATTGTCTACAATACTAATGCTTACGATTCGGTTGCGGTGCTGCGGTTGCTGGATGGCGTAGTCGATGTCTACCTGCCGGATCTGAAGTATGCCGAGAACGAGACCGGCTATCTCTATTCAAAAGTCAAAAGTTACAAAGATTACTCGCGGCTCGCGCTGGCGGAGATGTATCGCCAGACCGGGGACGATCTTGTTTTTGGGGAAGACGGACTATTGCAACGCGGACTGGTGATTCGCTTGCTGGTACTGCCGAATGATATTGGTGGCGTACGCGAATCGCTGGAGTGGATCAGGGATGAATTGAGTCCGCGAGTCGCCGTTTCATTGATGGCCCAGTACTATCCCACAAATGTAGCCGGATCGAATCCGCGCTATGTTTTGCTTTCCCGTCGTATCAGGGAGAGCGAGTGGATGCGAGCGGTGACCGCGCTGGCCGAAGTCGGCATGGCTGAAGGCTGGATGCAGGAATATGATGGAGCAGCGTTTTATTATCGGCCCGATTTTTCCGACCACCAGGAGCCCTTCAAAGACATAAGGGATTTTGAGAGCAACAATATTCAGACCAAGTCTAAGGTCTGAATTCTGCCGCGACCCGATGCTGATCGATGGCTTTGACCTGACCACTCGAGAACACAATGAGCCAACCAAGTAACGCCAGCCTGGGCTCCGAAGCGCCCGACTTTACTCTCCCGGATGGAGACGGCAATCAGTGGCACCTGCGCGAGCACAGAGGCAAGGTGGTGGTGCTGCTTTTCTATCCCGGTGACGAAACACCAGTTTGCACGGCCCAGATGTGTTCCGTGCGGGACAACTGGGAAGAGTACGCCGCCACGGGCGCGGAGGTGGTCGGGCTTTCGACCAACTCTATAGCGTCGCATAAAAAATTTGCTGAGCATCATAAACTGCCGTTGCGTTTGCTCGCTGATGTCGACCGCAAAGTCGCTGATGCTTATGGCGCGAAGTCCCTGATACCGGGAAAGGTTGCGCGCTCTGTGTTTGTCATCGACAGCCACGGCATAATTCGTCATCGCGACGTCCGGCCGCTGGGACTGTTTCGCCCGAAAGATGACGAGATTATCAAGGCGATCCGCGCGGCGCAGACCTGATCTCCTGTAAGAGAGTCACCTGACGGATCCACGGGCCTCCCGGACGTTGCTAATTAACTCCCGGCCCCCTGGGACCGCACGCTTCCAGCGTGCCGCCGACTTTCCCAACTTTCGGGTCTCATTGACTATGAACTCAGATTTGAGCGAACTCTATTCATTAGGGGTGCAACGCAACTTGCTCCCTTCAGAAACACCGCTATAATTCGTTTCTAAGGAGAATTTGCATGGCTGACATGGTTAAGTGTAAACACTGCGGTGAAAAACGTGCGGCGCTCGGTTTTGCGCCTTTCCCCAACGAACTCGGACAACGAATCGCGAACGAGATTTGCCAACCCTGCTGGGCCGCGTGGCTGCAGAAACAATCTCAACTCATCAATCACTATGGCCTCGACCTGTCCACCACGGACGCGCAGGATTTCCTCTTCGACAATATCAAGGGATATCTTTTCGGCGATACGCCGCAGTTGGCCCAGATCGATACTTCAAAAGAAGGCACTGTGAAGTGGTGAGCCGCTCGGCTCCCCTCAGTTGCTTATTTTGACGAACCGGATTAGCCAGCGCAGTTCCCTGGGCTTCGTTGCGAACACTCTCAACTCTTTACTCAAGTTCCACTGGCTCGTCCTTTGCAATAATCTCCCCCGAAACGTACGGGCCCCCCAATAAATCGTTTTGTTCACCCCTTAGTTGCTGCTCTTGAGATCCGGGCGTGTATTTGATCGGAACGTTGAATGAAACGCCCGTATCCATTTAGAACTTCCATTTGAGGTGGATCAGGAGGGGATCGGTGTTAACCATGAAAATAGTTGCCAGCGCAATGGCATTAACCTTGGCTGCTTTATTGTCCGCGGCTTGTGAGAACGCCGCCAATGACAACGCAAACTTAAACGTCAACGGTAATCGCGCTACGGTAAACGCCAACACCCCAGTTGTCGCTAATACAAACGTCAATGCCAATGACAACCGCGGGGGAGCGCCTACCCGTGAAGAGTATGAACGGAACAAAGATAAATATCAGAAAGAAGCCAAGGACAGCGGACGTACGATTGGCAAGGGCGTCAGCGACGGCTGGTTGTGGGTTAAAACCAGATATGAACTGGCCGCTGCTGACGACCTGCGCGACTCAACTATCAACGTTGACCTGGAAAACGGAGTAGTTACATTGACCGGCACAGTCCCAACGGCGCCTCAAAAAATGAAAGCGGAGCAGGTGGCCAAAGCTGTCGAAGGGGTCACCGGAGTTAAGAATCAGATTCAGGTCGCCGCAGATAAAAAGAATTCCGGCGCCACCCCAACTCCGAGGAAAGTGAAGTAGTTCCGGCGCCGACAATTCCTTCAGTCAATCGCTTGAGGCTGAAGGCGTCCCCTAATTCAACCCAGGGCAAGCGCCCTGGGTGAAGCAAAACAGGTGCTGGTGTTTACCCCAAAGGCATTCGCAAATTCTTTCGACATTTTGGGCGAACACCTTTGGCGTAATCGCACGCGTTATGATGGTTGTCACCCAGGGCAGCGCCCTGGGTGAAATTGCGGGACGCCCTCGCCGTCGTCTTGTGCATGGTTTTCAATTCCTAACCAGACCTGGCAAATGAACATTTGATGGGTCCGGTATCTGTTGCCCCTTCAAAGGGGGAAGAACTGCTCAGAAAATCAGGAACCACTTACTGGCTAAGCCTCGGTGATCATTTTACGGAATAAGCCTTTCTGCGGTAAGCTGTCGCCTCCTTTCAAATTAGATGCACGCCGGTGATGACTTTCCGGCGGAACGAGAAATCAAAATTCAAGTTGGAATTGGATTTGACTATGCGCAGAATTCGCTCGCTTGCCGCCCTCGCTGTCTTCTTCACGCTGTTGGGCCTGATTGCCCATCATGTCCCAGCCCAGCACAAAGCTACCGACACTTATGCGATTAGTAACGCGAAAGTTGTGACCGTGTCGGGGGCCGTAATCGAGCGAGGCACTGTCGTCATTCGCAATGGCCTGATTGCTGCTGTAGGTGACAAGGTCAATACGCCTGCCGATGCGCGGGTGATCGATGGGACGGGATTGACGGTTTATCCCGGTCTGTTCGATGCGAACAGCAACCTGGGCCTGCCCGCGCCGTCACCTTTACCGGCCCCCGCCGGCGGTTTTCAACCAGCGCAGCTGCGTCCCGCTACTCCGGCTAGCGGACCCAACTCAACCCAGCCGGCGGGATTGCAACCTGAGGTCATGATTGAAGACTCGCTTAAGCCCGGCGGGCCAGAGATTGATGGCGCGCGCAACGCTGGCATCACCACCGCGCTGAGCGCACCTCGTACCGGCATCTGGATGGGCCAGTCGGCCCTAATCAATCTGGCGGGGGACACACCGCAACAAATGATTGTAAAGTCCCCGGTCGCCATGCACGTGGGTTTCTCGGCGCTGCGAACAGGCGGCTATCCGGGATCGTTGATGGGGGTGTTTGCGTCGCTCAGACAAATGCTCCTGGATGCGCAACATTATCAAAAGGCACAGGAGGCTTATGAGCGGGCGCCGCGTGGCCTGCGCCGGCCGGACCTTGATCGTTCGTTGGCGGCGTTGATCCCTGTTCTGGAAGGCAGGCAGCCAGTTGTTATGTATGCCGACCGGCAGCGCGAGATTGAACGTGCCCTGGATTTGGCGCAGGAGTTCAAACTGCGCGCCGTTATCGCAGGCGGCCTCGAAGCGGGCGCCCTGGCGGAACGATTACGCGACCAGGATGTCCCGGTCCTGCTGTCGCTTAACTTTCCCCGGCGTACGACAGCGGCAGCGCCGGAAAGCGATCCGGAAACTTTGCGCACTCTCCGCGGTCGCGTCGAGGCCCAAAAAACCGCGGCGCAACTAGCAGCCGCGAAAGTTCGTTTCGCGTTTCAGTCAGGGGGCCTGACGAACCTCGCAGACTTTCGCGCCAACGCCGGCAAGGCGATCGAGAATGGCTTGTCGCGCGACGAAGCGCTGCGGGCGCTGACGATGCGTCCGGCGGAAATTTTTGGAGTTGCCGATCGGCTGGGATCGATTGAAGTTGGAAAGATCGCGAATCTAACGATAACGCGTGGCGACATATTTGATCGCACCGCTAGTGTCAGCAACCTCTTTATCGACGGCCGGCCCGTGGATCTGCGCCCCGCTGCTGCCCCTGCGCCGAGCGCCTCACCGGGCACTGCGCCGTCGGGCCCGGTGGCTGAAGAGACGCGACCAAACTTCAACGGGACCTGGACCGTGAACCTGAGTGTCAGCGATCAAAACCTTCCGGGGACATTGGTGCTGCACCAGGAAGGCGGAGCAGTCTCTGGTTCATTACAAACTCAGATTGGCACCTCGGAGTTTAGCGGTGGCACCGTGACCGGTCCGGCTTTGCAGGTGGTGACCAGCGCCAACATCCAGGGTCAGGCAGTGGAATTGATTATCGACCTCACTGTTAGTGGCGACAATATCAGCGGAAGCGTGCAATCAGTTCTGGGTACCGCCGTACTGACAGGCTCGCGGCAGCCCTAGGGTCCGACAACTTCAGTTTGTCGTCGGCGCGCTCGGTGATCACAGACTATGGAGTTCAAGATGAGAAAAACAGTCTCGCGCTTGTTACTGCTGTCAATGCTCGGTACTTTGCCGTGTGGGGCCGTGGCCCGCCAGACTCGCAGCGCAGCGACGACGGAAACCCTGATTCGTAACGCCACCGTGCTCACCATTACGCGCGGCACGTTGCCCAATACGGACGTGCTAATTCGCAAGGGGAAGATCGTGGCCATCGGCAGGAACATCAAAGTTGACGAGTCGGCGCGCGTGATCGACGCAACCGGGAAGTACCTGATGCCCGGGATCATCGATTGCCACTCGCACTCGATGCTGGACACCATCAACGAAGGGACGCTGGCCGTAACTTCTATGGTGCGCACGCGCGATGTCTTGAATCCGACCGATGCAGATCTTTATCGGGAACTGGCGGGCGGTGTCACCACCTTGAATCTCCTGCATGGCTCGGCAAATCCGATTGGGGGCTTGAACACCGTAGTCAAAATCAAATATGGACGCCCTGCCTCGGAGTTTTTGTTTCCCAACGCGATGCCCGGTATCAAGTTCGCGCTGGGCGAAAACGTTAAGCGGTCAAACAATCCAAATATTCAGGGCGCCACCCGCCGTTATCCCAATACGCGCATGGGCGTCGCGGAGGTTATTCGCGATGCCTTCACACGCGCGCGCGATTACCGCAGGGGCTGGGACGAATACAGCGCGGCGCTAAAACGGGGAGAGAAAAACCTTATTCCGCCACGACGCGACCTGGAGCTTGAGCCGCTGGTTGAAGTGTTGGAAGGCAAGCGCTATGTCCATGCGCATAGTTATCGAGCTGACGAAATCGTGATGCTCATTAATCTCGCCAACGAGTTTGGTTTCAAGATCAAGACCTTTCAGCACGTGCTCGAAGGCTACAAAGTAGCCGGGGAAATCGCCCAACACGGCGCCGGCGGATCGACCTTTGCCGATTCCTGGGGCTACAAGATCGAAGCCTATGATGCGATTCCCTATAACAGCGCGATCATGGCCCGGGCCGGTGTCGTCA
>Ga0209683_10000037_pt1 | contig 44946 bp, 31 predicted proteins | sample DOMMetBare2Fresh_FD_187474 | JGI IMG/M metagenome (GOLD analysis project Ga0209683, IMG submission 187474) | Wetland sediment microbial communities from St. Louis River estuary, USA, under dissolved organic matter induced mercury methylation -... | ecosystem: Environmental > Aquatic >... | reverse complement strand
TCAGGGCACAGAGTTGTATTAAGACGACGTAGGGCAGCTGGATCATCAGCTGATAGATTTGACGTGGCGGAATCTCGAAATCGAACCGCAGCAAGTAGGCCAGCAGAAACGCCAGCACCAGCACGAAAAAATCAAGAACAAACTGTGTCCTTCTGTTTACAAGTCGGGAACGTAGTTTCATCAGTCTTCTTCTCATGAGGTGGAACCTTTCTCAGCATGGCTAACGATTGAGGACCAAGGGAGTTTTGAGGACGTTACGTAATTGCACGAGGCGGTGATTTTCAGTCACAAATCAGTTGTGGACCGACATACTGCGCACAATCTCTACGATGCGGTCAAGATCGGCATCAGTCAGGCTTGACCCGCTGGGTAAACAAAGCCCGTGTGCAAAGATATCTTCTGCTACTGACCCGCCGCAGGTTCTGTATTGGGAAAAGATCGGCTGCAGGTGCAATGGTTTCCAGACGGGACGAGCCTCGATGTTCGCGGCGGCGAGCGCCAGGCGGATGTCATCGCGTGAGGCGCCAAAGTCTCTCTGATCGATAGTGACACAGGTCAGCCAACGCGTCGCCCGCCCGTAGGTGGCCTCAGGCATAAACGTCAGACCCGGAAGCTCTCCGAGACCTTCTCGATAGAGCGAAAATATCCGGCGGCGCGCGTCAATTCGTTCCGGGAGTACTCTGAGCTGTGCTCTGCCGATGGCCGCGAGCACATTACTCATGCGATAGTTATAACCAACAGATGAATGTTCATAGTGGGGAGCCGGATCTCGCGCCTGCGTGGCCAGAAATCGAGCCTGCTCAATCAGAGACCGATCATCGGAAACCAGCATCCCCCCACCGGAAGTGGTAATGATCTTATTTCCATTGAATGACAAGACTCCCAACCTACCGAACCCGCCAACCTGGCGGCCCTGGTAGGTGGCTCCCAAAGCTTCGGCGGCATCCTCAATGATTGGGACGTCGTATTCCGCACAAGTCTCGACGAGGCGATTATAATCAGCACTTTGCCCGTAGAGATCCACAATGATTGCCGCGCGCGGCAAAGTGCCACGCTTCGCAGCATCTCTGAGCTCGCATCTCAACAGCTCGGGGTCAATGTTCCAACTTGATCTCTCGGCGTCGATGAAAACCGGACGCGCTTTTTCATAAAGGATTGGATTGGCGCTGGCGCTAAAGGTAAGCGAGGAACAAATCACCTCAGCGCCGGCCTCCACTCCAATCAGGCGCAGCGCCAGGTGCAAAGCCGCGGTTCCGGAAGAGAGCGCGGCAGCATGCCCGACCCCCAAATACTGGGCCATCTCCTCTTCAAAGGCATCGACATGAGGCCCAAGCGGCGCAATCCAGTTGGATTCGAACGCATCCTTAACCAGGGTCAGCTCTTTTCCGCTCATGTGAGGGGGCGACAAATAAATGCGGCTCATTGTTTTAGTCGAAGCAGACATGATTTCACCATTTATGCCATCGCTTCTATCCTGAATTCCCGTGTGATGATCTCTGAAGCTTCTTCGAGTGCAGCACAGATTTTCTTCATTTCTTCCTCGCCCAGGCTCGCATTACACGGAACCAGGAACATCCGCGTAACCAACTCATGGCAGTTTGGAAAGAAGGTCGTTGACTTCCAAGCCATCGGATAAGGAGGTTCCGTTTGAATACCGCGGGAATGGAGATGAGCCCGAGCCCGCTGCACTGCGCCGCTCGAAACACCGGCATCTCCTGACTCAACCCGCACGAGGACCGGGAAAAGATGAACTGCAGTCTGACCATTAAGGCAGGAGAGCGTAGTTAGCGCAGCACAACGGGCGATGGCGCCGGCAAGATAAGACGAGTTGCGCGTCTGCAGTGCGGCCAGTCGTTCACGAGACTCCCATTGCGTCAACGCCACTGCCGCCTGAAGCTCCGACATAGGTGCTTCGTGCAGCTCCGACAATGCACTGCGCACGCTACTATCCCCACCCGGCCGAGGGGCCTGGGCGCCAGGCCAGAAGGTCGGGATATGATGGCGACCAACAGAGCGTGCTGCATAGTTTAAGAAGCGCATTGTTTCTCTGATCCTGCCTGAGGCGCCGTCACAGCTTTGCATCGAGGCTTCGTTTGGCCAAAACAGGACCCCCCCGCCCACCGACGTCAATGCCTTAAAGTTGAAACTCCAAACGCCTGCGTCACCACGCGTGCCGCAGAGGCGAGAGCCTTCCGCTGCAGTTGAGCCGGACTGGTATGCGGCATCTTCGATCACCGGCACGCCCAGATTTGAAAGCCGCGAAAAATCCTGATCGAATCCGTAGGTATTGGGGGCCAGGACTGCCGCGATACCCTGGGCGGCAATTGCCTGGGCCAGCGCTTCCACGTCGAAGCGGATCGAAGCGGGCAGACAGTCGATGGCCACCGGCTCCACGCGCGCGGCCTGCAGTCCTGTCAGTACAGCGGGGCAGACATATCCGGGCACGGCAACTCGCCGCCCTTCCAGGGCGAACCTGCGCGCTGCCAGCAAGATTGCGTAGCGAGCTGACGATACCAGCTGAGGAATCCAACCGGGCGCTTCCCGCTGCAGCTCGAGCTGTAGTCGCCTGCGGAAATGATGGCTGCGGCCGCCTGAGGCAATTACGGCGCCCCCGCGTGCTAACTCCCTCCAACCCCAACTGGGAATATTGATTCGAATATGCACTATTTTTTTAGGACGATGACGCTATAGTCGGATAAAAGGCGTGGAGCTAATCTCCCCAGGGCCTCCCCGATCCGGTAACCAAACCTGGTGAACCGAGGGAAGCCCGAAAACCGGGAGCGCGCCAACAGGAGTCGCCCCGGCACGAAATGCAAGCCGCTCCACTCCTCGACGGACATGCTTAAATCAGTGAACAATTCGACTACCTGTCCGGCACTAAGCCGGCACGTTCTTGTGAGGGCCGGAAGCCTATGGAAAGGATCAATCAGGATGATTCGGCCACCGGACCGCAGGGCTGCGACCATACGTCTGGCGATCTCGGGCAACTCCTCGGCGCGACAGGCGCTCGCCAGGCAAGCCATGGAGAGCACGAGGTCGAAGCTCTCAACCGGATAATCGTAAGCCTGAACGCTGGCTGCCACGAATGCGGCGGTGAGATCCGGGTTGCGGTGACCGGCTTCCGTGACCATGGTGTCGAGATCGACTCCCACATAGCTTTCGAAGAGTCCGGCCAGCCGCGCGCTTAATCTCCCCGTTCCGCATCCGAGATCAAGCACGGCGCCGCGGTGCGCCGGCAGATTTCGCTCGATGACCTTCCACTGGTCAACATGAGCTAGCTCGTTGTAAGCGGGACTGGCCCACATGACGGAGAGCCACCCGGGATCAGCAGCGCGCGGGCGCCAGAAGTGAACCGGGTCCGGCGGAGTATAGATAAACAATCGCCGCAACCGTTTGATCGTCGTCATCCGATCATTCCTTCTTCAATCGGGTTAGTGCTGCCGCTGCTGAGAAAGCCGCTGCCGTAATAGAGCATTTCAAATAACAAGGGCACCGGGTCCGCTATCCTAAAATCATCGTAGCCGTCTGGGCGCGTGGCCAGGATCTCAGCGACAGTCTTCACCGTTTTCCCGAAACGTCCGCGCCGCACGAGGTTAAAGAGATGCAGCATCTCGCCAGTGATCCAACGGGACCTGACTCCCAGTTTGTAAGAGGTCACCGGTTCGACATCGCCGTCGATCGCCATCCGGTATAGGAGCCAGGGAAAGTCCACGCCCGCGCGGACGGCGAGGTCGAGTGCTCCCCAGAAGCGTGGGTTTATTTCGATCAGCGAAATCTGACCGCTGGCTTCATCATAGTGAAAATCCAGGTGCGCCACGCCGTGCCAGTTGAGTGAATCCATTAAGGCTCGCGCGTGGGCTTCGAGTTCCGGTACGTGAACGCTCTCGCGGAAGACGCTGGTCCCAAACTGACCATCTTTGCAGCGCAGGTATCGCTCGCAAAATGCGGCGCGAAACTCGCCACGGTTATATAGCAGACAGACTCCGTAACCGTTTCCCGGTGCCAAGGCTTGTATGATCGGCCAGTGCGCAACGCCCAGATCGTAGGTCTTCACGAGCCAGTCGAACCGCTCGATACACTCCTGCGGATTGCCAACCACAAAGACGCCTTTGCCGCTGTTGCCAAGTTGGGTTTTGACAATCGCCGGGTACTTTAGTCCCAAAGCGCACTCGACCAGTTCTGCATGAATTTCAGGCTTGATGGTTTCAGGCACCGGCACGCCGGCGGCCCGCGCCAGCGACACTGTCTGCCATTTATTAATCGTCTGAGCTATAACCTCAGCGGAACTGATCGGTATCAGAACGTCCGCGGGAAATCGGCTTCTTAATTGCGCAAGGGCGAGGACGTCTTCGTGTCCCGGTATGAGAACTTTGGCCTTTGTTTGGGCCATCGCCTGCACCAGATCCGCGACAAAGCCCTGAGGGTCGCGATAAGGGCTGCGATAACGCGTGAATGAAGTCTGGTAGCGGGAGTACCGACACATCGCCAGGCGCGAAGCATCACCTACATGCACCGCGACCCCTCGGCTCGCCAGCGAATTTACAATGACGTAGGAGACGCGGCACCAGCCGTAAGTGAGAAACGCAGGTGGCAGTTTGCTCATCTGTCGAGGGCAACTGGCGGCCACCCCTCCCTCGTGAGATTCATGGCCTGCCCTATCCTCACAAAAACCGACATCAGAAAATCTCCACCGGCACACGTTGCCCGGTCCTCAGTGACTCCATCACGGCCAGCGCCGCCCACGATACATTGAGTAGCGAGCTGTAAGGAATCGGGGGCGGGCCGCCTCGTCGTACCGCAGCGACAAACGCCGCCAATTCAGCTTGGTGTCCTTTGTCGCGGCTGGAAATTTTGTGAGTTTTTGTCCGGCCCTCTCGGCAAAGGGTGACTGTCTTGAAATCATCGATGACTGCAACTCTGCCGCCGCCAAAGACTTCAATCCGCTCTTTGGGGAAGGCCTTGTCGCCGCCGGCAAAGTATCCGATCAAGGCGGTGGAACCGTTGTCAAAGCGCGCGACGATGATTGTCTGGTCGTCGCCGGCGCCCGCCGCCCCACCCGGCTCGACCGACTCTGCAAAGATTCGTGTGATCTGGCTGCCTAATAGAAAACATGCGAGATCAAGTGCATGGCAGGCTTCACCGACCAGTCGTCCGCCGCCCGTCGCCAGATCCTGGGTCCAATGGTCCGCAGCCATTGGTCCCGCGTTGAATCTGTAGGTAAGGGTCGCCGGCGCTTGCACAGGTGCGAAGAATTCGCCTACGAGTTGAGCTGCCGTTGAGAAGCGGCGGTTGAAACCTACGGTCCATAATAATGAGTTGTCGTCCAGGCCGGCCAAGCCTGCCGCGAATGCACTGAGTTGTTCGGCTTCAATCGCCAGCGGCTTTTCTACGAAAACGTGCTTGCCTCTATGCAATGCTGCCAGCGTCTGTTCGCAATGAAGGTCATGCCGCGTGGCCACAAAAACTGTATTAACGAGTTCGTCCCCCAGGACGTCGGCCACATCCGTGCAGGCAACTTCGAACCCGTGACGCTCGCCGCGCACCACCGCACTTACTCCGCCTGCGGAGCAAATCGCGCGCGGCCTCAGGCCGGAGATTCGCTTCAAAGCCGGCAGCAGAACCAAGGAAGCAAAATTACCTGCGCCGATCAAGCCGACGCCGATCTCGCCTTCGCCCAAAGGCCGCGCTACCCGCTCGCTCCTAATCGTCACGCTCCGGGCCAACGTTCTCTCATCACTCGCCCCGGCGTACTTAAGCACAATCCCAAGGAAGGGCTCGCTGCCGGTTTCGATCAGCTGATACGCCTTTTCCGCGTCGTTGACCTCAAAGGTGTGCGTAGTAAGACGCGCGACGTCGAGCCGCTTTTCGGCTATCTGTTCAAGCACCGCTTCTATGTTTCGCTGCTCGGTCCAGCGGACGTAGGCGTAGGGATAGTCCAACCCCTGTTCTTCATAGCTCGCATCGTAACGCCCCGGCCCATAAGAACACGACACGATCAGCTCCAGTTCCTTTGGGTAGAACTCGCTCCGCGGAACGTTCAGTCCGACCGCGCCGACTGCAATGACGCGGCCTTTTTTTCTGGCTACGGTTGCCGCCAACTCTAATGGTTCGTCGCTGGAAGTCGACGCGGCGATCAGGACTGCGTCAACACCATGTCCGCCAGTTCTTGCCAGCAAGGTCGCGACAAACTCTTCGCGTCTGCCCGCTTCGGCGCCGGAGTTGATCGCGAGTTGGCGCCTGGCTTCGTCCGGATCGGTGCCAATTACGATACAGCCAGAGGCACGCAGTAACATCACGGCGATCTGGCCGATCAACCCGAGTCCAATAACGGCGACGCGGTCGCCCACGCCGACCTTCGCCAGGCGCACACCCTGCAGGGCGATTGCTCCGACAACGCCATAGCAGGCCTCGGAAAACGGCACTCCCGCAGGGATCCGCGCCACCAGGTTGTGCGGCACGGCAACCACCCCCGCGTGGGCTCCGTTCGAAGCAACGCGGTCGCCCGGCTGAAACTGCCGCACTTCTCGCCCCGCTTCTATGACTGTCCCTGCTGAGGAGTACCCGAGCGACAATGGATCGGCAAGTTTCGCCCGGACTTGTTGAATGGTTTCAAGGACGCCTTCCTGCCTGACCTTTTGCAGAACGCGACGAACATGATCGGGACGCTCGCGAGCCTTGCCCAGGAGCGACTTGCGGGCCAGATCCACAATCATCTTTTCGGTGCCCGCCGAAATTAACGACGCCTCGTTCGCGATCAGGACCTCGCGCGGGCCACAGATAGGCGCGGGGATTTCTGCGACCCTGGTTGCGCCGGAGTCGATTGGTTGCAGTACCTGTTTCATGAACCTCCCGGTCGCGTACTCAAATCAAATCCTGTTTCGGCAATACCATTTGCTCCCGCAAGACATTTCTGTGCCGTCTGCGCGGCCAACTCTTGTTTCTCATCCACAAAATTTCGCAGCCACATTTCAATACACATCAACGAAAAAATCAGGTATGACGCGTCAACCTCCTGATTTTCGTTGCGCTCAATCAACCTGCTCACGGCCGCGGGGTCGAATAGTCCGCGTTCCCGCAACGATGTCTCCGACAGCACATCGCGCACCATTTCGCGCAGGTCATGGCGTATCCAACGCCGCAAAGGCGCGCCGAAGCCGGTCTTGGGGCGGTCAATGATGACGGACGGCAAGTCGCCGCGCATCGCGTCTTTGAATGCGGCTTTGAGCGTCCGTCCGACCAGTTTTTCGTTCGGTGCCAGATGAACCGCGAACCTCACCAGGTCCAAATCCAGGAAGGGCACGCGTGTTTCGATGCCATGCAGCATACTCATCTTGTCGGTGTAGTTCAGGTTATGATCGGGCAAAAAGTGTTTGGCTTCCAGATAAAGCATGCGGTTGAGCGGGTCATGTTCATCGGGAATGCGCGACAGAGTCTCCCGCAACGGTTCGAGCGTGTCGTAATCAGCCAAAGACTGCGCCAGCTCCGGTGTGTAGAGTGAACGGCGCACCTCTTCCGTGTTCCAGACAAAGTAAGAAAGCAGCCGGTCTTCGGCGGACATGGGCGCGTTAGTGAAATACTTGTGGAGGCGCCGGGTAAACTTGCCCGCAACGCCCAGGTCTTTGACTCCATAGGCCAAAACGTTACGTGCCGGTTGCGGCAGCCAGCTCCAGTATTTTTCCAGACGCAACGCCAGATGCCTTCTATACCCGGTGAAAATGTCATCGCCGCCTGCGCCCGAAAGCAAAACCTTAAAGCCATCGGCGCGCGCCTGCTCGGCGATCAGCGAGACGTTGATGCAGGCAGGATCGGCTTGCGGTTCGTCCAGGACGTACACCATCTTTTCGATGAACGAAACCACATCGGGCTCGACGTGAACCTCGTGCAGATCGGCGCCCAGGTGCGTTGCGGCGATACGCGCAAACTCCAGATCGTGCGGGTTTTCATCGGCTGGCGCGTCTTCGCCGAAGTTCATCGTGTAACAGCGCGGGCGCTGTACGCCGGCCCGCTTCATCATCGCCACGACGCTCGTCGAATCCAGCCCACCGGATAAGAACGCGCCCACCGGAACATCGCTGACCAGTTGCCTTTCAACCGCTCGCGCCAGGAGCGCGTGGAGTTGTTCCAGATGTTCGGCACGTGTGCCCGACAAACGCGTGCCATCGTAAGGCAGATCGTAAAAGCATTCTTTCCTGACGATGCGCCCTTTTTCCAGAATCAAACGAAAGCCTGGTTCCAGCTTTTTAACGCTCCGCAACATCGTGTGCGGCGCAGCAGACCAGATGAAACTGAGGTACTGGTGTATCGCCTTATGATCCAACTCGCGCGAAATTTCGGGATGGACAAGCAGCGACTTGAGTTCCGAGCCAAACACGACACCGCCGGGAAGTTCGCTGTAATACAAGGGCTTGATCCCCAAATGGTCGCGCGCCACGAGCATTCTTTGACGGCGCGCGTCCCACAGGGCAAAGGCAAAGATGCCGTGCAAGCGTTTGACGCAGTCGTCGCCCTCGGCGTCGTAAAGGTGCAAAATCGTTTCCGTGTCGGTTTGGGTCCGAAAACGATAGCCGCGTGCTTCGAGCTCCGCTCGCAGTTCACGGTAGTTATAGATCTCACCGTTGAAGGTTATTTGCAGTGTGCCGTCATCGTTCGCCAAAGGCTGGCGCCCGTCGGCGCTCAAGTCAATGATGGACAAACGACGGTGGCCCAGCGCTACGCCATTCTTTTCATCCGCCCAGAAGCCCTCGTCATCCGGCCCGCGGTGCATGACCAATCTGGTCATCGCGTAGATACGGGCCAATGGGAAATTACCGAAGATGCCTGCTATGCCACACATATGATTAAGGATTGCTGACGGCAGAAATCTCTACGTTCAACAAGTACGCCAGCAGGCGCCTGGTATGTTCGCGCCAGGAAAAGCGCGTTAACAGTTCATCATGGTTCACCGGCCGCACACGATCAGTTGCGGTTGGCCAGGTGCGCCAGATTGCTACCAACTCCTCCGGCTTATCGGGATGAAAGTAAAGCGCATTGTCCCCGCAAAGCTCGCGCGCGTAGGGCCAATCGGCACAGACCAGGGGTTTGCCCAGCGCCAGCGCTTCGACCAACGGATGACCAAAAGACTCGCAAAACGAAGCGAACACACAAGCGTCAACCTCTTGATAGAGTTTGATTAGATCTGCACCATACTGCGATCCGACGGGGACCAGATAACCAGATTCGATCAGCTTGTGTTCGCGTATCAGTTTCCAATCGTCCTTCCAACACGCCGGTGGACGATCATCCAGTTGCGAAGTCACAATCAACTGCACCGGCAGGGCTTCTTCTTTGGCCTGTATCAGCGCCCGCAGCAAAAAGTGCAGGTTTTTTTGCAGCGTGTAGGTCATCACGTAAAGAAATTGCCGTTTGCCGGTTGGCGACTGCGGCTTGCTGTTTTCTGATTTCCCGCCATCAGCGAAAGCCTCAGCCACGCCGTAAGGATTGACGAACCCGCGCAGTTCGAGCGCCGGGAATGCCGCTTCGACCAAATCGCGCATGGTTTGGCTGGGATACATCACGGCCGCGCAGGTGTACGCGCCCGCAGCGATGAGCAGGCTTTGCAAACGCCACGAACACCGCCGCGCCAGCATCTCGCGGCGCATCAGATTATGATCGAAATAGATCGCATTACGAAGCAGAACGATGGTGCGGGTTGTCTTGAAGAGCGGCGCAAAACTCGCGGAACAAAAAAGCGCGTCGGCCTTTTCGCGCCACAACCAAAAGGGCAGCACGATTTGGTCAAAGAGAAACCGCGTCAGGGCATTTCGGGAGGCGAGCGGCAAAACCCGTACCTCACACAAATTCGGAAAGAGCAATCCTTCAACCGGAGTCGGCAGGAGCAGCACGACGCGCACATCGCGTTCTGCCAACAGCGACGCCAGTTGCGGCAACACGTTCCGCAAATAAGTGACGCCTCCGCCGACTCGGGCCCCGAGCGCATGAATCCAAATCGTTGTTGGCGTCACTTCGCACACTCAATGAGCAAATAGCCGCCGAAGCGATGCCCAAGACGTCGGATGAGCCAGCGCGGGTAGACTTTGAAAACAAATTGCGAGAACCGATCGCTGTACCTGGCGGATGGTTTCATGGTTAACAAATCGCCGAGGCCCAGCTGCGTCCGTATTTCAAGAATCCGGGAAAACGGCGCGCACAATTTTGACTCCGCTTCGCGCACAGTGTAGAGCTTAGTGCCGGGCGATTCCATGTAGTCAGCCACAATCCGACGCGGGCCCAGTGGCTTGCCCCGCAGTAAACCGTTACGCGCCCAAATCAGTCCCACACCCCATGAATGCAAATGATAAATCGCCACGCGCGCCCGGCCGCCAGGCCGCAAGACACGGGCGATTTCCCGAAAGCATGCCGCCGTGTCCGGCGAGTGATGCACGACACCCCAACTGTAAACCAAATCAAAAGAATCATCGGAGAACGGCAAGGTCTCGGCGTCGGCGACTGAGACCTTCGGAGTGAAGCCGTTTAGCCCGCAACGTCTCTCAGTATGTGCGACGGCGCGCGGAGTGCAGTCGATACCGTAAGCGTCGGCGCCCGCTTTGAGCCATTCCAGATAATCCGCTCCCATGCCGACGCCGACTTCCAGGACGCGCAGTCCCGCGCCCTCATCGAACCGCGCAAAAGGTCTTATCCACGGTTCCAGGTTGTAGCGCTCGCGCGCGTGCGCGTCGTAAAATTCGCGACCCTCACCCACTCCGTAGCGCTCGCCGCAGGATTCCTGGTTCCAAAATTCCTGTACGCGAGCCTTCAGATCAGTCTGTTCTGCTATTTCCAGCGCCTGCCTCCTGCTCCTGCATTTTTTCCTCTGCCTTGCGCGCCTCGACGGCCATCACACGGGAATAGATGCCCTCACAGCTGGTGGCGCCTTTTTCGACCATATCAAGTAGTTGTGCGAAACCGCGCATCACGCGCCACAAAAGCCCACGCACTCGTGAAAAGAACGATGTCGGCAGGGGGCGAATCTCGCGTATCTGAATGTCGTGATAGCCGGTCAACCGCAGGACAGTGCGAATAGTCTGCGGCGTGAAAATGGTTTCGTGCGTCAAATCGCCGTACGCCACTGGACCCGGACGCAGTCCTGCGCCGTTGGGCGTGGTGAGAAATAATTTCCCACCCGGCCGCAGGGCCTGCGCGCACATATCAAGAAATTGCAGCACTTCGTCGCGCGTCAAGTGTTCGATTAAATCCAGCGCCACGATCAGGTCGTAGGCGGATGCTTTGCCCGCCAGATGCTGCTGAAAAGAGATGTTTTCCGCGCTCAAGCCCAACTCGCGGGCGACGGCTATCTGCTCCGCCGATAAATCGACACCGGTTGTCGCCGGCCAACCGCGCTCTCGCGCCCAGTACAGGAAACTGCCCGGCCCGCAGCCGATTTCCAAGGCGCATTCTGGCGCCTGGCCCAGCAAAACGGGGCCGAGCAAATGGTCGTAGATGTGGAACTGGCGTCTGAAGCCAGGCAACTCCGCATCCGTGGCCCGGTGGCCCTTGAACGCCGAAACATAGTTGCCGTAGAGCCTGCGGCGGTAATCACCGATTTGTATTTCCGGCATTGTAGATTCTCAAGACAGCCCGCTGATGAGGCGAACGGCGCGTTGTTCAAAACTTGCTAACGAAAACACTTCCTGTGCCCGGACCTGGCCCGCCGCACCCATCTGCGCACGCAAATCGTCATCGCGAAGCAATTTCAGCAGCGCCTCACAAATGTCTTCCGCGTTTTCCGGGTCAACATGCAGACCGGTAGTGCCGTTCACAACCACCTCGCGGCCGGCATCTGATCGACTGGCAATGCAGGGCAACCCGTGGGCCATTGCCTCGGCAAAGACAAGACCGAAGCCCTCGCCCCAGCTCGGCATGGCATAGACGGCGGAGGTGCGATAAAGTTCGGAAAGGTCCGCGTCGGAAATCGCGCCAGTGAACTTTACCGAATCCGCAACGTTGTATTGCTGCGCCAACTCTAACAATTCCTTTTGGCCTTCGCCGCCGCCAATAATCCAGTATTCTGCCTCAGGGAAAGATTGAAAGATGCGCGGCCAAATGCGGATAATTTCTCTCTGCCCTTTTCGCATCCCGCGTCCCCACAATCGCCCGACGGTCAGGACGCGCAATCTGCGTTCACGCGGCGCATCATCCGCCGGCAGCAGACGTGCCGGAAGGTAACATACTTCACTCCTGGTCTCCGCAAATTGCGGATGGCTCTCGCGGAACTTGTCGAGAGTAAACTGCGAATTAGCGACCAGCGAATCGCACGCCTGCAGACCCCAACATGTGGGACGCGGCAAGGGCCCCCAGGCCTCGACACCGTGAAGAAACATATAGAAACGCCCGCCCGATAACGCCTTCAGGCAACGGGCCAGCGGCGCTAGTCCGACGTGTGTTGCCAAAATCACTGAGCCGCACGCATGACGGTAACGCCGCAAAGCACCCGCCAACAGCTTCGGCACACTGCTCGCCGCGCATGATGAACCCGGCCAGTCCTGCAGCCATGCCGCGTCCGGCGGGTCGTGGCGCGAGACGATGACGCCCGGCACAAATGCGCGACGGGCAGCGTTTAGGAAGAGCTGGTTGACGGTCTGAATGCCTCCATAACCTGCGCCTGAAATAACTGTGACGAGCAAGAGCATTCTCAACTACCCTTTTGCATTCGCTGACCTCTGCTGGAAAACCTGCTGAATGAGAGCCGTCATTCTGTTCAACCACTGCTAATGCTCGAACGGGCCACTCGTCGCGGGTGCGATCTCCGAGCCGATCGATTTGGCTGGAGAAACGCCGTCAACATCATGCTGATCCCCAGCATTGCGACGTAGAAGAAAGTTAGCTGCAAGAGCGCGCCCGCCGAAGAGCCACCGTTTGCCTGAACCAAAATGGAAATCCCCAGCGCATGCCCTGTCGGGTTATTGCGTTTCCCGTAGAAGTCTGTTGCTTCCCAGATGAGTGAGTAAAGGAGGGACAACAGTAGGAGACCGCCGATCGCTCCCAGCCAGCCAAAGTTCAGATAGAATTCTCCGGCAACCGACATATTGATGGAGTTGCTAAAGCTCGTGTCGCTCAGGCGAGACCCGTGACCGATCTTCTCCGCGAACCATTGGCCAGGCGTGATCAAAGGCTTTTCCGGCCAGATTAAGCGCGGAATGAATGCGTAACTCAAGTATTCGAGTGTTGTTCCATAGTAGTACCCTTCCTCATCGGCGATACGCGCTATCTGACTTAATTGACCGAAATTGCAACCTCTCGCGATCAGCACCATCAATGCCGACTCGCCCGCTTTGTCGTCGCCGCCGGGCTTGCTACCAGAATCGTCCAGCCGAAATTCCCCCAAAAGGATTTCTATGCGCTCCAATCCGAAAATGCGCTGGCCTCTGGTCTCGCCATTACTCTTGTAGATCACGGCGAAAACGACAATGACCACGCAGGCGATTGCAACAACCCGCCTGGTAAGCGCTTTGCGCAAGAGAAACGCAAGAAAGAATGCAAAAAGCGGATATGCCACCTGGCCGCGCATATAACTAAACAGGACCGAATGCACCACATCAAACGTAATTCCAAAAAAGAGAACCCAACGCGTCCACTTCGGCAGGGTTGGAGATGGGCCGAGCCAATGCCAGGCTAAAAGAAAGATAGCGATCTCCGATGACAACCCCAGGAAGCCGCCGATCGTGCCCAGAGACTCCACCGAAATACTAATGAGCTTGGTGGTCCAATCGAAGGCAAACATTGCCATGATGATCATCGTAAGGGTCTTGTCTGAGACTTCAACTGCGACTCCCGGGAACCGGGGGAGGAAGCGACGAGGCACGGAATGGAGCCTGGAAAACCACCGATAGCTGATCAAAGGAACGATGACGGTCAAGCTGGCCAGATACTGCGCCTCTAAGAGGAAATTCACTGCGGAGTACGAGTAAAAAGTGCTTTCGTAAGCAGTGCCTACTACAAAACAGGCTATGAGGTGCCCCAGCCCAATCCAGACTCCAAAAATCAGGGCATTGATGGTCATGGGAGTAATGCTTTCGAGGCGAGCGCTGAAATAGTCTCTCAGCCCATATCCCACTGCCACCGCGAGCGTCCCTGCAGCCATCAGCTCGATGGACTGTAGTAGCCCTCCCACAATGGCCACCAGAATGCCCAGGCCGTAAACGTAGCTGCTAAGCTTTCTCAACATGTCGTTTAGACTTCCGGACCGTCGCCGCAAAGTCCGGTTTTAACGAACCCCGAGTCTCTGCAGTTCAAACGCTGCGGTCGCCAGCGATTTTGCCGCTGCCGCCACATCCTGGGTCATTGATATCTGAGTAGAAGCCTCAGACATTCTCAGAAAGCGATCCCGGTCCTCATAGATGTCTTTGATCGCCTTTTCTAATCTCGCTCGGTTGCCGCAAGGGTAAACAATCGCGTTCCGCGGCTGGGCCACATCATTTGGGCCGATACACCCTACCCGGTCGCTCACAATCACCGGGAGACCAAAGCAAATACCCTCACTAAGAGCGAGACCGTAATTCTCCACGGAGGAGGTTTGAGCGATTACGTCTGACGCAACATAATAGTCGGCAACTTTCGTTTGATTTACGAATCCGGTTAGCACCGCATTAGTGACCCTCTCTTTCCGACAGAATTCCTCGATGGCGGCTCGCTCGGGCCCCTCACCTACCAGCAACGACCAGACAGGAATGCCCGCGCGGTTCGCAGCCCACGCCGCGGCCACGAGGTCGACCGGCATCTTATGCGGAACGTACTTGCCGCACAGAATAACTACGAAGGCGTTTGCCGGAATTCCCAGTCTGTCGCGAACTGCCTGCCTGACTTCTACTCGATCGGCTACTGCGTTAAGCAGTCGGTCGCGATCAGTGGGCATCACCCCACGAAAAAGGCGCTCACGTGGTAACCCGTACCGCAGGTGGTAGGCGAGGTTGTTCTCGCTGATGAAGAGCGCCCCGTCTACTCTCTGATAAAACTTCCGGACAAAGACTTGCTTTGCGGCCCGTCTCAACAGCGGACGCTTTTCACTCGCATTGGAATCGGTAAAGAGCAGCAGCGGTCTGCGTTTTTTGTGTGCCCACTGGGCCGCTCTCCAGTTGGTTCGGTGGGCGTACCCGAATGTTTGCACTACATCCGGATCGAACCGGTCGAGCGCTTCTGCAACGTTTGGGTTATCAACTTCCCGGAAACGTAACCGTTTGGGCCGGCGCGCGATCGCCAGAAACTCATGAGCGTACCCGCCTAAGAGTGGAACGTCCCACTCAACGTTGGTATGAAACTGCGGATCGGCGTAGCCGTTTAATCCCCAGTCGCAGCAAAAGAAGACGCGCAGGTCAATATTCTTGAACGTCGCGAGTTCTCTATGCCAGGGGGCAAAGGTGGGGATTGGGTGGCTAAGGATGACGGCCACGCGCAGGCGGTTCTTTAAATCGGTAGCCATGCTCACAGTGATCGCATCCTGGCTTGCTGAAGGACGATCCTCGGCGTCCACTGTGAAAGAATCTCTGAAGTTCGCATACCTGACCTGCGGCTCAGTCCATGACCGGCACGACTTCCGCGTTCACCTTCAGGACATAATCTCTCGCCGTGCTGGCCCCTGCACCGTTTTGTGGCGGAAACGCCACCCGCGTCAGGATATTCGCCAACCTGGCCGCTTCCGTGCGCGGATTGAAACGAGTTTCGATAGTCTGTCTTGCTGCGACGCCCAATTGGTGAGCTCGTTTTTGGTCGCTGGCCAGCGAGGCCATCGCCCGCGCGAGCGCTCCAGCATCAGCCACCGGCACTAACCAGCCGTTTTCCCCGTTTTGAATCAGTTCTCGCTGGCCACAGGTATCCGTTGTAATCACCGGTAGGCCGACGGCCATGGCTTCCATCGTCGCATTAGCCAACCCCTCCAAGCGGCTCGGCTGAACATAAGCATCGGCGGCCTGTAAATAGCGTAATACGACTTCGTGAGACACAGCCCCGATCATCCGCACTCGGTCATGTCCATTCTGATGGAGTTTCTTTACCAGCAGTTTGTCAATCGGACGACCGATGATGACGAGTTCCCAGTCCGGGTGTGTCGGCGCAAACTCGCTCCAGGCTACGGCCAACTCCTCGATCCCTTTCCGTTTTTCGATGCTGCCGCAGAACACAAGAATGGACGAGCTTTCGCACAGGCCCAACTCGCTTCGCAATTTGCTCCGATCAATAGCGGGCCGAAACTGTGTCGCATCGCATCCGTTATAGACAACCTTTATGTTTGGCTTAGCGCCTCGCACAATCAGGTCGGCGCGATCGCGTAAGTCTTCGCAGTTAGTCAGCACGGCATCAGCCTGGCTCACGACCCGGCTGACATATTCGCGGCAGAGCGGATGCCGGGCCTGCCACTCATGCATCTCGCTACCGCGCGCAATGGCCACCACCGGCCAACCAAACCGTGCTCGCAAGGTGAGCGCCACCGCCCCCCCGGTCCATAGCCAATGGGCGTAGATGACATCCACGTCGCGATATTCCGGCCGCTGCTCGACGTATTTGGCCAACGCTTCTCCAATGGCCGGCACGACATCTTCACCATCCATCCAACGTCGTGGATAAAACACTTCAGCGACGGGAATACCGTCAGTCGAACCATGCCGGCCACGGCGGCGCCAGTAATACTGCATCCACGATCGTCGTCGCAGCCAGAGCGGGAACGGCGGCGGCGATGGATGAAAAGTCATTACGCGGCAATCAATTCCCTCACGCGTAAGATGCGCGATCTGTTTATGAATGAAGATGCCCGCCTGCGGGTCAGCTGGTGTCGGATAGAGAGGTGTCACCACCAACACCTTAAGCGGCCGGCAAGATGCCGGACGCGGGCGACCATTAGAAGCGGTCGCTCCGGCCCGCGGCCGGTTCGTATCTGCGTAGGTTTGCGAGCGATCCCCATTCTGATTGATGAGCCAACGGCCCAGACAAAGAATACGCCAGGCGGTCCTGGGAGACGGTTGCCGTTGGGCGATCACATCATCCACGAGTTTTCCTACTCTGTCCCGATCAAACAACCCCGGCGCCGCATCCACCGCGGCCAGCACACTGCTGCGAAACCATCGAGGGTCGGTTTGGCAAAGCCAGGTTTCCTCTGGTGTCGCATATCCCATTTTGTCGCGCCGGAGGCGTATTGCGTCCGGAACGACACCCTGCATTGCTTCGCGCTGTACGACTTTCGTTACGGCCTGGCGCAATTTCAAATGCTCAGGCAGGCCGGCCAGAAACTCGGCCAGTCGATGATCGAGATACGGTACCCGCGATTCAATCGACCAGGCCATTGAACTCCGGTCTTCGTAGCGCAGCAGCGCCGGCAATGAGATCGACATCGTCTGCTGCCGGAGACTGTCGTTGAGATCCTGCGGCGGGGCCGCGTCTACGTGTGACGGCGCCTGCAGACGAAGCCAGTTGGGTTTATCGGGAGTGAGGTGTAAGCGCCCGGGCAGCACACGCTCAAGACCGGGGACCAGATTCCGCAAAGCCAGCAAGACTTCTGCCGCCGGCAAGCGGCCCGTTCGACGCCGCCAACCAATGACTTCAGCGGCAACTGAGACGAGCGCGGCACGCCGGAGCAAACCGGTGAATAGGGCGACGGGCGTGCGGCCCGCATAACCAGCCAATTGTTCGTCGGCGCCTTGCCCGTTCAGCATGACGGTCAGCCCGGCATCTGCGGCAGCGCCAAAGACGCACCATTGGCTGAACATGCTGGTCGAACCAAACGGCTCGTCCATGTGCCAGAGCAAGCGGTCAAAATCCGATTGTAAGTTCGCGATGGTCGGCCAAACGCGCACGGCCGTTGCCTGAGTCTGTTGGATCACCTGCCGCGCATAGAACCATTCATCGTATTGCGCCTCATCAAAACAAGCCGTGACGGTCACTTGCCTGGTCTGACTATTCCGGCCCGCCAACCCCTGGTGCGCCAGGCACACGATGGACGATGAATCCAAACCACCGGAGAGACAGGACCCGACTGGGACATCGGCGTGCAACTGAAGTCGTACGCTGTCGGTCAGCAACTCGCGAAATCGCGCGATGGCTGCGGCGCGCGATCCTGACCATGGTTCCGGTTGCAATTCATACCAGCGCGTAACCGTCATGCGCGGTGACTCAGCGTCAAGGTGAATTTCCGCCCGCTCGCCGCCGAGCAGCTGCTCGATCCCCTGATCGAAGGTGTGGCGCGTATGATCCAGCAAACCCAGGGTCAGGTAATCGCTGGCGGTGCTCAGGTTGAGTTGTGGTCGGAAATTCGGCAGCGAACGAATCTGTTTGATTTCGGACGCGAACGCGATGTCGCCACCAACGCGCGCCCAATAAAGAGGTTTGATGCCGAACCGATCGCGCACGGCATGCACCGTGCCGTCTCGCGGATCAAGCAAGACGAAGGCGAACATGCCATTCAAACGGTGCAGGCATGACGGCCCCCACTCCGCCCATGCGGCCAGCAACACCTCGGTATCCGACTCTGAAACGAACTCGTGCCCCAGCTGATGCAACTCGGAGCGCAGGGCCATGTAGTTATAAATTTCGCCGTTATAGGCAATGGCTAACCCGGTATCAGCATGGATCATCGGTTGGTGGCCGGCCGGGGAAAGATCAATGATGGATAGTCGCTGGTGGCCGAAGGCGACCTGCCAGCGGGCTGTGCCGGGAAGGTCTGATAATCGATGTGTCATCCGCGACAAGGCGGAGGTGTCGACTCCGGCATAAACCAACGCGCGGCGATGGCGCTGCCAGAGCAGATATCCGGCATCGTCTGAGCCACGGTGCTGCACAACCCTGGTGGCCGCTGCCAAAGCAGCCGTCGAAGTTTCACTGTCGCTGCAGCGAATTAGAGAGAAGATACCGCACATAGAAGTCTATCCAGCCACCTGAGTGCTCTCCATTCGCAGCCACCGTTCGAGTTGATAGATGCTCCATAGGGCCGCGCGCTGGGGCACCCACCAGTTCGACTTCGAATTCACGTTCGTGATCCAGCGATCGACCAACCCGCCGTCAAGTAGTAAGCGGAAACAGGCATCCGGACGAGACAGCTCACCCAGTCTTTGCTCCATCTCGGCCGTGAACACCCAGGAAGCCAGCGGCGGATCAAACCCGACCTTGGGTTGCTCGATCAGCCCGCCAGGCAGCAGACGTCGTGCTACTTGTTTAAGAATCCACTTGCCTGTGCCTTCGTGGATCTTCAGCGCCGCCGGGATTCGTCCCGCCAATTCAACGACGCGGTAATCGAGCAGCGGTACGCGCACTTCGAGCGATACGGCCATGCTGGCGCTATCAACCTTGGCCAAAATTTGATCGGGCAAATATGTTTTCATATCGAAGTAAAGCGCGCGCGTGATCGGATCCGTGGGGTAGCGGTCATGAATAGCGCGCATGCGCTCCACCCACGACTCGAGCGCTACACCAACAAGCAGTTCGGCAGTCTCTACTGAGACAGGATGGCGTTTGGTGAAGAACCGCGAGAAATCATCTTTGCCTGGCTCGATCAGCCGGGCCCGTCCCCGCAGGTCGTGTGGCAAACGTTCTGCAAGCGTTTGGAGCAAACCCTGCCCGACGAACTCTTGTCGCGGTTGCGCGATCTCCTGATAACGGGCGTAGCCGCCGAATAGTTCGTCGCCACCATCGCCGGACAGGGCCACGGTGACATGCCGGCGCGCGGCCCGACTCACCAACGAGGCATTCAACAGGGAGGCGCAATTGAACGGAGCATCGAAGTGCTGCATACATGCCCAGTAGTCATCGGCGCCGTGGTGGGTGCAGTCGGTGACGACGTGTTCGGTTTGATATTTCTGCGCCACCGCCAGCGCTTTCTCATGTTCGCTCTGGGAGGTGCCCGGCAGGTCAATGGTGAAAGTGCGCACGGGCTCAACGCTGGTCCGCGCCATCAGCGCCACAATGGAACTCGAATCGATACCGCCGGAGAGGAACGCGCCCAGCGGAACATCAGCCACCATCCGCACGCGCACCGCTTCGGCCAAAACCATTTCGAGATTAGCCTCGATCTCTTCCGCTGAGCGCCGGTCGTCGCCGGTAAACTCCGCATCCCAGTACTCGACTGGCTCAGGCATCCGGCCCTCTGCGAGTTCAGCAAGCGACACGTCCAAATAGTGGCCCGGCGGCAACAACCAAATCCCTTCAAAAACCGTGTCCGGCGCCGAGGCGTAACCTTCGAGAATATACTGGCCCAGGACATCGGCTCGCAGCGAAGGCCGGCAGCCAAGTCCGGCGAAGATCGCTTTGAGTTCGGAGGCAAAGAGCATCTCGCCGTCCTTGAATGTGTAGAACAACGGCTTGATGCCGAGACGGTCGCGGGCAAGTAACAGTCGGCGGCGGCGACGGTCGTGAATGGCGAAGGCGAACATCCCGTTGAGATGTGGCCACAGCGCTGTTCCCTCCTCTTCATAAAGATGCACGATGACTTCTGTGTCCGTCCGTGAATGAAAGCGATGACCGCGCGACTCCAGCCGGTCTCGAAGCGCGGCGGTGTCATAGACTTCGCCGTTGTAGGTGATCCAGACGGATCCGTCCTCATTAGCCATTGGTTGGTGGCCGTCGGAGCTGAGATCGATGATCGTCAAGCGTCGATGACCAAGGTAGACGCCGCCCGCCGCTACCGAGCCCGAGTCATCGGGCCCACGATGAGCCAGTGCAGCCGTCATACGCTCGAGCCGCTGCTCAGCCGCCGCGTCTTTCCAGCTGACGATTCCGGCAATGCCACACATATCAATTGGTTTCCGGTTCGCCGTCGGGCCGGCAGGGCTGGCCCATAGGTACTTATTCTTTCCACCTGAGGGCGTATCTCAGGGGTAATAACGTTTTGCACTCGGCCGCAACGCAGGCGGCGATGCCAAAGGGCGACGTGCCGAGCAAAGGTCTATCTTTCGACGAAAATTCCGTTTGCGCCATGGCGGTTGATCGATAATCAAAAAAACCCGACGTTCGGTCAATTCTCCTGTCCCGCCGGCTGCACTCCGGCTGCGCGAATCTCGGCGAGCTTCGTTAAAACGACACCGGCGCGATCATCAACCGCATAGCCGGATTGAAGACAGCGGCGGTAACCCGCCTGCGCGATCTCTTGCCGCTGCCTGGGGTGCTCCAGAAAATAGGCTATCGCTGTTGTCAGATCTTCGGGCGTCTCAAAGCATGCACATTCGATCCCTTCGCGAAAATAGTCCCCGAATTCATCTGTGCGCTCGTGTAGCATGAACGCGCCGGTGGCTGGGATTTGAAACGTCCGCGCAGTAATTTGGTCGCCGGCGGAGGCCCCCGTGCGCACCTCGCTCAAAATGGCCAAATTGATTTTCGAGCTGATCAAGGATTTGGCATATTCAATGCCGAGCACGTGTCGTCCCTCAATACGCGAACCAAGCGAGCCCCGGGCCTTTTCCCACTGTGACCCCCAAATGCGAAGGCGAATCTCAGGCAGCTCGCGCTGCACGTGTTCCAGCAACCGCTGTTTCTTCGGTGACCAGGTCCCGATGAAAGACACGTCACAGTCATATCGTGCATGGTCGACGTCATCCAGTTCCACCGGCGCGTGAGTTTCAGGGTCATAGCTCGGTGGCAAAACCGAAGCGTGGCGCACCGCAAGTAGTCGCTCCATATCAGTCAGCCCAAAACTCTTGGTGGTGAAGACCCAGTCGTATTGGGGCAACGCTTTCGGTATATGGCGACCGTGTGCCAGGAAGCTGACGTCCGGGTAAAAATTGATAGCCACCGCTCCGGTTTTACGGATGCCTGCGATCGCCTCCGCCGTAACGTACCGCCCCTTGAACACGAAAAACAGATGCGGGCGCAGGCGCGTGGCTTCTTCGATCAGCGCCTCGGTGTATTCCCGTACGAGCAATGGCTCGAGCAAGCGCCGGAGCCCGCGCAAGGATGTGCGCCTCCAGGCGCCGGGAACATAGTTTTCTGCCGGCACTACAGTCACCGACTGTCCCATTCGTCTGAACGCTCTTACGTAGGCATAGGCATCGCTTCCCTGCCAGACATCGGCCACGGCCAGGATACGTATCGGCGGGTATGACACGCCATTCATTTCTGCGGTCAGATTTCGTCCAGTATTCAAAGGGAGAGATGCTGGTGACAACCTCTTGTCGTGCTCCAGAGGTTCACGTAGTCAATGGCGCACTAGATCTGCCCGCGATGCAACAGCAATTGAAATGCTTCCGCGTAGTGAAACCCTACTTCGCTGCCGAAAACCCTGGCCCGATTCTCGACCGCTGCTAAACTCCGCGGATGAGGATAATCACGAAGCTCCACCGCATAACACTTGAGCGCTTCCAACTTCATTTTGATCGTTGAACCGATATCGATAAAGACGTTGGGGACAAAAACATTTGTTCCCGTACGTGCGCCCCAATCAGTCGCGGAATTCACGTGATAACTCAGAAGACTCGCCACCGGCTGTCCCGGCATGGGCCTGGTGGCAACCAGCAGCGAACGATGAATCAACTGATGATCGAGATTGATGTCCCCGGCATGATGTACAAAGACGGTATCGAACTGCTGCTCGCCTATCAGGGTCTCGAACGCGCGATTCAACTCAATGTGTTCGATCGTGTCCAGGCGCATGTCCGGAAAGTCCCAACGGACTACTGCATCAGTACCCAAAATCCGGTGTGCGGCCTGCAGACTCTGATCCTTCTGGTGTCCGATATCATCCTCGCCGGGATATTGCGCGCTACTCCCGTCAGTGACGATGACGACCGTGACTCGACCGCCTCGGGCGCGAATCAGCGGGATCGTCCCGCCGACTCCCAGAACCTCATCGTCCGGATGCGCAGCGACCACTAGAACGTTCTTTCCAATCATGTTTCCGACATACCTTTCAGACTTTTCAATTCCCGGACCAGACGGTGGATTTCATCTTCAACGTCATAACCAAACTTGCTGCCAATAGAAAACTCCCTGAGGTCGGGCGAATTCCCTTCGATGGTCAGATCGCCAATCCACAAAGGCCGATCACCTGCCTGGATAAGCAAACAAGCATCGCGCCTGGCCAGGATTTGACCCTTAGTCCCCTGGTAAGGAGGAACGTTTTCCAAACTTGATTTCCAGATGTGGACCTTCCAGTCACCAAAGTAAGCATAGGCGCCGGGATAGGGGTGAGAGACGGCGCGAATGAGTGCGTCGATATTTTTCGCCGGCTCGCAAAAATCAATGTGACCATCTGCCGGCGTTCGTTTTGCGCGATAGCTGGCCTGCGAATGGTCCTGCGGCGTCTCCTTTGCTGTCCCGGCTTCCAATTCGCGATACAGTTCGATAAACCCATCCCGCAGGTTTTCTGCCGCAAGGCGATACAAATCCATCGCCTGACAACGCGGGGGAATGTCAAACCATCGCTGCTGGAGGATCGGTCCCGAGTCAACACCGATCTCCATGCGAAAAAAGGTCACCGCGGTGCGCTGCTCTCCCAGAAGGATGGTCCAGGGGATCGGTGCTCGTCCACGCCCTTTTGGGAGTGGCGACGGATGACTTCCAATCACATAGTGAGCCGGAAGCGAAAGCAGTTCATCCTTGAAGAGTTGACTCCAGCCCAATGTGAACAGGAAATCGGGCTCAAGTCTTCTGATCTGATCCAGAGTCGCCGGAGCGTTGATGTTCTCTGTGTCAATCACCCCGATCCCGGCAGCTCGGCACAACTCATGAAGATCAACGTAGTCGGAAATTGCCGACGATTTGTGTGGCGGGACGGTGACCAGACCTGCGATATTGGTCTGGATCGCGATTAACCCTTTGAGGACAATCTCGCTTTCCAGATTCGCCCCCACACAGACGACTCGCGGAGCTGCTATTCCGGCCATTCAGAGTCTCCCTGCGGATGCGTTTCGGCTTTTCCCGTCAGCGCCAGCCATAAAGTCCGCAGAACGATCTTCACATCCAGCCCGAGACTGGGCTGGGCGACGTACACAAGATCGTGTTCGATTCGCGCTGGCCACATCAGCGAAGTGTTTCCATTTATTTGGGCCAAGCCCGTCATTCCCGGCTTGGCTGCAAAGCGCTTTCGTTGCGCCTCGTTCATTCGCAAAAAATCCGATCGCACGGTTGGCCGCGGGCCGACAATGGACATCGTCCCGTTCAGCACATTGAACAGTTGCGGTAGTTCGTCGATTTTGAACCGGCGCAGCGTGTGCCCACCCGGAAACAACCGCGGATCGTGCCGAAGCGACACGCTGCCCCGGTCCCGATCGGCCCCCACGGCCATAGTACGAAACTTGAAGATACTGAACGGCATTCCGTCTTGTCCGATTCGTTCCTGCCTGAAGAGCACCGAGCCGCGCGAACGGAGCCGAATAATAATTGCCGCGCCAAGCAGAACCGGCGACAACACTACGAGTCCGACAACCGCTACGCAAATATCAAACGCGCGCTTTAGCGCATACCCGCTCGCCGGCGTTGCGGTTGCCACAGACTTCATCGATTTGCTTCACGCTCGTTCGCTTGACGTCGTGCCAGGGCCTAATCTCCGCCACCATGCGAACAGATTTTCACAGCCCGTCATGGCGGCCCTGTCGCGTAACCGCCAGGCCACGCCCACCGCATATAACCCACCCAACAGGAAGACCAGGAAACGCAGCTTATTACTATTGAAAACGTCTGGATGCGAACTGAAAAAAAAGCGCGGCGCCAGCGAAAACATGGCCTGGAGCAGCGACAAACCGATTAGTCCGTAAACCCAACGCCCCGCCCCGCGCTCCCAGAGCGTGCTCGCAACTTGCGCGCTCGCGCAGGCCACCAACAATGACAAAGGCCCGAACATGCGACTCGTGTCGGCCGCTATCAGCGAAGTGAAGAGCGAAACCGACAGTAGCAATGCGAACACTGTGTACAAGTGAATGCTTTGCTCGCGCGGCCACAACAATGCTCCCAGGCCAAGCAGCGGCCAAAGAAATCCCCAGGCCGCCACGACTTCGATCACGTATTTGCCTGGCTCCAGCAAGAACGTGCTCGCCTCGATTGCCTTAAATAATGACGCAGACATCGCCGGGGCTGCGCCGGAGATCAGGTAGCGCGGCATTAGAAAGGCCAACAGCGCCGCCACCAGAACCGCCAGGCCACGCCGCCGGTCGCGCGCCAAAAACCACGCCGGCACCAGCAGAATGGTCGTCTCTTTGGATAAAACACCCAGGACGGCGCAGGCCAGAAAGATCCAAAATGATTCGCGCACCAGGGCATAAGTCATGCCGCACAGCATCAGCAAAACGAACGCGTCGATAATGAATGGGTTGTTGAACTGATTAAGCTGCAATGAGGAAGTGAAGACGGCGCCCAGCCCCACGAGTGCGGCCGGCCTGCGCAAATCCAGTGCGCGGCACGTCAGCAGGATAATCACACAACAGGAAAAGAGGCTGGCGTAAGCGATCGCGCGCAAACCATCAAGCGGAGACAGTGGCAGAATCCGAGCCAGCAGCGGCACGAACACACGGTAGCGAAACGGCACGCGCATTGTACGCCAATGACCTTCGATCATTTGCACATACGCCACCGAATCGCCGCGCGCCGCGAGGTAGGAGACAGACGGATTCGTGCTCCGTTGCAGCACAAAGAGATGCCCTGCAACTAACAGGATAAGCGAAACTGTCACGATGAAGGACAACGATAGCCGTTTGCCGTAACCTTCCGTCACTCACGCCTCTGCTTACGCATCTTCAGTTCGGGGCGGCGGCTTGCGATTCGCCAAACGCGGCCTGTGACTCCTTCTTGACGCGGCCTTCTTCAATGAATTCCGATAACTCAATCAGGATCTTGCGCTGGCTGAATTGAGATTCCGCCAGCGCTCGCCCGGCTCGGCCCATCTCGCTGAATCGGTGGCGCTCGGCATACAGTTTTTCGACAGTATCCGCAAACGCTTCGGGGTTATCGGCAGGCACGGCGACCCCGCAACCATATTGGCTGACCAGATCGCTCATCCAGCCGGGATAGTTGACCAGCACTGGTTTGCCCACGGCAAGATAATCGAAGAACTTATTGGGCGAAGTTCCATAATAGAAAGCCGGCAGGTTTCTGAGAATTTGCAGACCCACATCGAGTTCGGCCAGCACGTGGTTGTACTCCAATTTGTTGAAGAGCCCGACAAAGCAAACCTGATCGAGCCCTTCGACTGCGGCGCGCTGCATCAACCGCTTCTTCTCGCGGCCGTCGCCGATGAGCACGAAAACAATCCCTTTCACTCCACGACGCTTCAATACCGCCGCCGCATCCAGCACGGCGTCCAACCCGTTGGCGAGCCCGTGAGTTCCCGCATAACCGAGCGCTAATAGGTTCTCGGCAATCGGCAAGTGAGTGCGCGACATGCGTTCGAGTGGACGAAGATTCTCCGTGTCGCTGCCATTGGGAACCATTACAATGCGAGCCGGATCAATGTTGGCGCGTCGAACGATAGCATCTTTGATGCCGGGCGAGAGGGCGACCAGTCTCCAGGCGCACTTGTAGGCAACCCACTCCCATGCGTAAAGGATTCGCTTCAGCAGCGGATTGCGGATGACGCCGATAGCGATCGGAAAATCCGGCCATAGATCGCGCACTTCAAAAACATATGGTGTTCCCTTGAATACTCGTCCGAACAATGCCGGGATACTCACTGTGAGCGGAGTTGATGAAGCAAAAATCAAATCCGCGCGGCGCCGCATCACTTGCCAGCAGGCCAGGAATCCAAAAAGAAAAAACGACCAAAGTCGATTGATAAAGCTCTGATGGTTCGAGTAGAAAACGCCAATTTGCACGACGCGGAAACCGTCCACTTCTCTTTCGATCACCCAGCGCCTGCCCTCGGTTTGCAGCGACTGATCGCGCCAGTTATGGCCGCAAACAACCGTCACCTCGTGTCCGCGTTCGGCTAACGTTCTGACGAGATTATAGCCGCGCACACCAGCCTCCCCCCGGCCGGTGGCAAAATGTTGTTGCACGTAGAGAATCTTCATTCTAAATAAAAGCCATCGACCGTACGAGCGAGTCTTCTCGGGGATACGGAAAAGCCTGCCAGTGAGTCTCGAATTGACGGGTTCCGAGTTGGGCCGTGAACGTGGTTGCACCCAAAGACTCGTTGATCGTCCCCCCGTCGAGCGAAATCAGAGTCACGATGCGCGCCGGCAGTTGGCACTGGCTGGCCGCCGAGATGCCGGGCGCCGGCTCTTTCTTAAAGTAACTTGATGAAAACCAACCGGCAGTTGAGCCGCCAGCCCCTTCCTCCACTTCGAGCGTCATCCCGGCCTGCTGTCCGCCCAAAGGAAAGTTGAAAAACGAGACGGTGAAGTCTCCAACTACCGAGCGCAAGCTAAACGACTGGCCGGAACGCGACAGAATCTGCGCGTGCGGAAAGAGCCAACGAGATGAAAGTCGATGCGAGCCTGCGCCGAGCAAATCGTCCACGACGATCCAGAGTCGCCCGTCAACCAACATCAGGGCGCGACGATGAACGACGCCCAAATCGCGCTCGTAACCATTCTGCTCGCCTTCGAACAGTTTGATGTCTCCAGTTTCGTCTGCGCCCCGGCGAATGACTCGACCACGATTCCAGTGAAACCAGGTGAACCGCGGCCCTCGCGTCATTTGATCCCGGCCATCAACCTGAACCGTGTTGTGAGCCCCGGTGCCGGACAATCCGTTTTTCCAGGGCGCCGGGCTGTTGTACGAGTAAGTGCCGGGGTCAGCCAAAAGGTTTGCGCCTCTCCACCACAGATCAACGTGGAGCATGTCTGCCTGCGCCGGTCTGTCGCGATACTCTGCGCACCGAATCATGCCCCATGTCTTTTCGGCTCGCAGCGTGAAGTAGCCTCCTTCTGAGGCGGACAGATCTTTGCGAGCCGGCGGATCGACCTTTGCTGCAAACGGTTCCTCACCACAAAGCCACAACAGCGTTTCATCCTGGGCGCTGGCTGCATAGAGCCGGCGTTTCTCGGATAGCCACGTGGCGAGCGCCAGCGTCGGCCGCTGGTCCTCAAACGCGCAGGAATCCAGCCGAAACAAAATTGCTCCATCGTTCGATCCGTAATTCGGGGCGCGCCCGCTATCGTTATCGGTCAACTGATAAAGAAACTGCGCGGCGCGCCGGTATCGATCCTGCACATGAGTGGAGAGGGGCCGCCCGCAGACTTCGCCCAGACGGATCGCCCAGGCGTAGCTCTGCAGGATCAGGCGATGATAATTAAGCGAGTGCTGAATGTAGGCGCCATCATTGTAAATCTGCTGCCGGGATGCCCGCTCTAAGATGGCGCGCCCGCGGGCCTCGAACCGGGACGCCGCGCGCAACATCGGGAAGCAAATTCCCAGTGTCCACAAAGCCAACGCTTCGTTGATGGCGTGATTATTCTTTTGCGATATCGCAAAACCGATATTGCCTTCGATACGCTCGCCATGCGCCACCAGCATTTCGATCAGCCGGGCCACGCGTTGGGGCGTCGTCGCCGGAGCATCCAGCAGGCCAAACAGCGCAAAGCACCAGGCCAGCACTCTGAAGGAACACTCCTGGCCGCACATCCAGTGAACGCCACAGTTGGGCGGATTCGCTTCCCTGAAGCTTTCAATTAACTGCCAGAACGTCTCTGCGTGTTGTGGTTCGCCGGTTCGCCAGTAAGCGCGAACGATGGCATAGACGATTCCGAACCGTCCCAGCTCCCACAACCACTTCACATCAGAGCGTCCCAGATCGGACAATTGACTCCAATGCGTGGCGGGCCATTCTTCCTGCGTCTCAGGATGAATCTGCCACGCCGGCGGCCACCCGACCGCGCACCATTGATGAGAGAAGAATCGGAATTCCCCTCGGCGCACGGCCTCCACTTCACTGACAATCTCTCGGTGGTCGCTCTCTGCCGTTAGCTGCCACAGCCGCGCGCGGTAATCCTTTCGTTGCCCCGGATGAACAAAGAAAAGATGCTCGGCCGCGTCCCGGAGAACCTCCCTCAAATGCTCGGCCGAATGATTCGGGGCCAGCTCCGTCAACCTGTAAGCAGACCACTCAGCCAACGGCAGACGTCGTTCGAGCCAGCCGGTTCGTTGTTGCAGCGCATAGGCGGACTGGTAAGCAGCCCAACGCGGTCCCATTTGTTTCACCAAATTGAACGCCTGTCGCATTTCCATGTCAGTCGCGCTAGACGGACTCGGGTGATCTGCCGATCACCTCGTCCAGTATTGCCGCCAGCTTCCCTGTCAAATGCCGTCGCGTATACTGGGCTACTTTCTCTTCACTTGGCTGGTAGGGTAAGGCGTTTGCCTGTTTCCACTCCGCGAACATTGAGCGAAGATAATCTGCGACGTCACGCGGCGCCCGCAGGATGACTCCTGTTTGCGTCTCACGAATCAACTCATCAAGCAGCGCTCCATCGCCCGGTACGCAGATGATGGGACGGCGCGCCCCGAAGTATTCAAACGTCTTTCCTGGATAGAAGCCCTGGCGAAAATACTCTTCATCATTCGCCGGATCGACGACTGACAACAACAAGAGCAGATCGGCCCGCTTCATCAGCGCCAGCGCCTCGCCTCTTTCCACGTGCCCCGACGCTTCAACGATATCGGCGACCTTGAGCTTTGCTGACCACGCAGCGACTTTCTGATGCATTCCGCCGCGGTAGCAAAAGAGCAAGCGGCTCCGCTCGTCCCCGCTTAACTCCTGGCTCAGCAGTGCGAGCCCCTCCAGAAATGTTTCCATCCGTTGCGAATCGGTGAAATTGCCGGCATAAGCGATGGTCAGCTTATCGTTGTGTTGAGATGCACGGGGCCCAGCGAATTCGTCCGGATCAAAACCGTTCGGAATCGAGTGAGCCAGCCTGCCCAGGAGACGTTGATCCGCCGCCGCCATAGCCCGGTTGACCTGAATGGTACAAGTTGCTGTCTTTAACAGCCGGCGCGCGACCAGCTTGTACATAGGTCGAGCAGACCGTTCGATCGGTTGCAGAATCGGGTCTCTGAAATCGGCCAACCATGGAACATCGTATTTTTCGGAAAACCAGCGCGCCAGAAACAGACCCGCATCCGGCGAATGTTCGCCGATGCAGAGATCTATTTTGACATCCTGAGCAATCGCCCGGGCCGCCGCTCGCGCACAAGGTTGCCAACTCTGCGAATAATCGCCCGTAAAGAACTTGGCCGCCGTCAGCGGCTGGCGTGCCAGCCGTCGCAAACGATTGTCATGCTGGCGATCGGATCGCATCGCCCACCATGAACGATCAATCTGGCCGTCCGAGTGCAGCGAAGGCGTCGGTATGATGACTGAGTGATCTAGATCAGCCTCCGCCAGCGCCCTGCGGGCGCCAGCGGCCACACCGGGCAAGTCCGGGCGGGCGGCCGTACGCCGTTGCTGAGCATCGCAGCAAATCACAATTGCCCGCCAGCCGAAATGCGGCAAGTGCCTGGCAAACTGGGCGGGACGCTGAGCGCCAATGGTCGACTCCGGCCGATTGTACGGCGCACATTCGTGGGCGAAGATGAGCACAGTCAACGGTCTTCCGGCCATCTTGCTCAAGCCACCTCGGTGTCGGCACATAAACGATTGGCCCGCGCATCGCTCTCGAAACCATATGCCTGCCTGATCGCAGGGACGTAATTTCGCCAAAAGAAAACTTCAGAACAGGTATCCAGCGCGAGTTGCCGCAAGGGACCTCTTTTCTCTTGCAAGTCGCTCAGGATCCGTTGCGCAACGGACCGCAGGGTCGCGTCATCAAGCTCCTGATCGACAATCCAGCCCAATCCTCTGGCCCGCACCAGGTCGGGAATTCTGCCGACCGCGCTGTTAATTACGAGCGGCAACCCGGCGGAGAGATACTCGGCAATCTTGATCGGGGCCGCGATATCCTGGAAACGCAAAGCATCTTCGAGAAACAACACGCCCGCATCACCGGCACCCAACAGATGCATCACTTCGTCACGCGAATGCGACTCGACCCGAACGCTTGCTGGGGGCACTTTGGCGTTGGCCAGTAGTTCTCCCAGACTGTTCAGTTCATTTAGGTAACTAAATACAACCAGCCTGGATTCAGGATTGAAATCAAGGATCGAGCGAAACAAACGCAGTAAATGCCCAGGCGCTCGTTCCCTCCCGATGCGGCCAGAGTAGATGAAGACCGGCGCTTCCTTCACGCCCCAGCTTCGTCTGACGGTGGTCCTCGCTTCAGAGTCGAAGCTGAGACCCGCCACGCAACTGGGCACCACATGGATTTGACTTTCGCTGGCCTGCAATATGTCGACGGCATAGTCCTTCAAGCCTGGCGAAACGGCGAAAAGAAAATCGGCTACGGCTACCGCTCGCCGTTCCTGATCAAGTGTCAGGTTGTAGGAGTATGCGACAGGCTCAGGCAAATTATCTTTCCCGGCAAATCCGGCCCGGTGAATCACCTCGTACGAACCAGCGCCGCGCACATCAAAGATGATCCGGCCCTTGCCCAGCGCGCGGCGAGCCACAGCCGCACTGAGGGTTGCCGCCGGCCCGCGACAGTGGAACACCACCTCCGATTTCGCCAGGCGTTCACGAGCCAGATACATCGCCAGGAACTTGCCGGGAGCCTCGTCACCGCCCCGGCCAACAAAAGGCACGATTTGCATCTGGCCTGCGGGCCACATCGCTCGAAAGGCCTTGAGCGTCGCGCGCGCCTTTTTGCTGACCGCCACGCGGGCCGACTCGAGAAAAATCAATTTGGTTTCCGGCTGCCCTGCGACCTCGCTGTGAGCGCGCAGGCTGGCAATCACCTGCGCTTCGATGACACCGCCGGTGAGTATCTCCGACTGCACGATGTAATAAAGGCGAGCCATCGTCGGTTAGCCCGCAACCGCCGCAGCCGCCACGGACTGCATTTGTTTGCTTGTTTCTCCAATCGTCAGCAATGAAAAGACCGCCCACGCGTCGGATTCTTTGAGCGGCCGAGCGAGTTTCAAAAAATGATCCGCGGCTCCGGCCCTCGCCCGGCCATCCAGGGATTCGACCGTTTGTTGCAGGCGTTCAGCAGCCCATGTTTCAAGCGAACCACTGAGCCATGCTGCCATCGGAGCTTGATAGCCAAGCTTATCGTGACGGTTCAGGATTGGCTCCGGCAACAGCCCTTTCATCGCTCGGCGCATGACAACCTTGGTTTCGCCCTGGCGGTGTTTGTATTCCGGCGGCAACGTAAACAGGAATTCCGCCAACCGGTGATCCAGAAACGGTTGGCGCACCTCGCGCGACCAGGCCATCGAATTTCTGTCACCATAGCGAAGCAGTTCCTGCAATTCGCCGCCCATCGTGTCGGCGTACAGCTTGCGCGTCAGTTGATCGCGACGCGACACAGGCAATGACGGCGGCGCTTCATCAGCAAATTCTGCCAGCCACTCGTCATTCCACCACACACGCATCTCGGGCCAAAACTGAGGTAACGACGAACCGTTGTTACCGCTGCGCTTCGCCCAGCGGTAGACACCCGGAGCGATCCGCGCAGCGAGCGCTTTAGCGGTGAGCGGAAACACGCGATTGTGACGCTGCCGAAACCCGCGCCATTCCTGCCACAACTTGAATAACTGCCGGTGGTCGGCCAGGTCTCCATAGCGAGTTAAATAGTATGGCTGGTATCCGGCCAATATCTCATCGGCACCCTGGCCATCCAACAACACCGTCACGCCGTTTTTTGCCGCCAGCCGCATGACCAGATGCTGTGCAAACTGGCTGGTTGAAAGAAACGGCTCCTCGAGGTGATAACAAAGAAGGGGGAAGAGTTCTTCCAGTTCGGCTGCCGACGGCCAGACATCATGCCCCTTGATGCCGGTTCTGCGGAGCACCGTCGCGATATGTTTGCCTTCGTCAAGGGCGGAGTCTTCCATCCTCGCAGAGAAGGTCTGCTGGCCTCCTGCCGCACCGAGCGCGTGCACCTGACAAACGACCGCCGATGAATCGAGTCCCCCCGACAGGCTGGAGCCAACGGGCACGTCCGCACGCAGCCGTAAGCGCACACTATCGGCAAAGAGTTCGCGGAAGCGCTCGGCCGCGTCCTTTAAAGTCATCTGTTCAGTGCGTTCAAGATCAACGTCCCAATAGCGACGAACTGTGAGATCAAACCCATCGCCGCGCCATGACAGCCGGAGCATATGCGCGTGCGGCAGGCGCTTGATGGATTGCCAGAGCGTTTGCTCTGCCCCGGCAAGTTCCTGAAACGCCAGGAAGCGGTACAACGCCCGGTCGTCCAGAGCACAAGCAACTTCAGGCAGGGCCAGCAGCGACTTAATCTCGGACGCGAAAGCAAAGAACCCCTGGCTTGAGTCCCAGGCATAGTGAAAAGGCTTCTCGCCAAACCGATCGCGCGCCGCAAACAACTCCTGCTTTCGCTCATCCCAAATCGCAAATGCAAACATGCCGTTGAAATGTCCAACACAGTCTGGGCCCCACTCTTCATATGCTTTGAGGATGACTTCCGTGTCGCTGTGCGAGTGGAATTGGTGGCCCTTGGCTTTCAGCTCCTGCATCAACTCGAGGTAGTTGTAGATTTCGCCGTTGTGCGTAATCCAGAGCGAGCCGGCGTTACTGCACATCGGCTGCGCACCGGCGTCAGTAAGGTCGATGATCGCCAGCCGGCGATGGGCCAGCGCGACAAACGGAGACCCATTTCCAGGGCGCTGCCACACTCCTTTGCCGTCAGGCCCGCGGTGAGAAAGCAGCGAAAGACAGGTCGCAACCTCCTCCAATCCTGTTTGTCGATCAGGTCTCAGAACGCCAAATATTCCGCACATATTTTGGACTCAGTCGCGGTTGAGGCCCGGGGACCGAAATCGAGAGGGAAAGCCCGCAATTCGTTAATGAACCGGAAGCGATAGGACTGCTTAGATATAGATTCCGCGGGCTCCTTCTCAATCAGACCAGCTCCAGGGGCGCGATTCAGCATGCCGAGGATTCAGCACACACCCTGATCTGGTCCGCCTGGCTTCTCGACCTTTTTGAGTCGCGCCGAAGCTCTTCAAAGTAACTCAAGAGCCGAGCAGCGTTCGTGTGAGGATTTCCGATTTGCAACGCCCGCCGGCGAGCAGCTTGTCCCAGCGCGGCAGACTTTTCGCGATCGGCAAGAAGTTCTTCCAATGCGGTCGCCAACTTACCAAGCTCTCGGGACGGGACGAGACGGCCGTTGACCCCATCATGCACAATCTCTGCGTGTCCGCCGACATCGGTAACGACCACCGGCAACCCCGCGGCCATCGCTTCCATCATCGAATTCGATAGACCTTCGTTGTGGCTCGCGGAAACGAAAGCGTCAACTGCGCGATAAAGGTCAGGCATCCGTTCAGGCGGAAGGCACCCCAGCCAGTGAACACTTGAGCCCAATCCTCTGGCATTTGCTTGCTGCACAAGATCCAATTGATCAGCATGTGCCGAACCGACCATCACTAGATCCCAGTCAGCTACGCGCGCTTTGATCCCGGCAAAGGCATCCAGCAGATCGAGCCAGCCCTTTGCCGGCAGCGGCGTGGCCACTGCCAGCAGTAGCCGTTTATCTTCGGGCATTCCAAAACTGTGTCGCGCGTCGCGCTTTTGTTCAGCGCTCTCTGCAGGCGAGAAGCGATCCGTATCGATGCCGTTATAGACAACCTCAATGGGCCGCGCGAGGCCTTCAGTAGCCCACCGCTGCGCATCGCGAGCAAGGCCATGACTACACGCCAGTAACCCGTCAGCCTCTCTTAAAACTGAGGCCAGCTTGGGCTTGCGATCGGGCCAGCGGGCGGGCCAGCCATGGACGTCATCACCGCGTGCAATCGCCACCAGCGGGATACCGAGCCGCCGGGCCGCGATCAGGCCGGCGTAGCCTTCGTGGCAGAGAAAGTGGGCGTAAATAAGATCAGCTGATTGCAGATGGGATCGGCTTTTGATATAGCCGCTGACACTGCGACCAACCCGCTCCCAATAGTCGCCCGGAAAAAATCGGCTGGGCCTGGGGTGATAAACCGCCGGGTGATGCACCGGGATGCCTTCGACCTCCGCCAGCATATCTTTTCGTTCCACGTGACCATACTGCCAACTCCGATCCAACATATGAAGCGGTGCCGGCGGCGACCAGTCTACCGGCTGCAGAACGTGGCACTCCGCGCCCAGGTCAGCCAGGGCGCGAATCTGGCGATGAATGAAGATGCCGTTATGGGGTTGGCTGCGTCGGGGATAACAGCTACTCAGAACCAGTATCTTCATTGGGCCCGCAATCCTCGCTGTTTCGCCCAAAGCCCGAAGGTGAGTAGCGTGAACATATTCATCGCGGTTGGGCCACCATCTGAACCAAAGCGGTTCTTGAAAGCCAGCAGCGTTGGGAGATCGAAAGCCCCTGAATCTTCAACGGACTGCCAGCGGCAGTCGAACGCCGCCCGGGTCGGCTCATCGTTACGCAGCCAAGCTTCTAAAGGCGAGTTGAAGCCAAACTTGGCCCGCGCTCCGGTCTCCCGCCCCAGGCGGCGCGCGACAAGTCTTCGCAGCGGCAGCTTGCCCTGGGCATCGTCGCGTTTCTGCGAGCCGGCGATGTTCATACTGAGTTCCACTACGCGGTGGTCGAGCAGGGGCACTCGTGCCTCCAACCCCCAGGCCATCGTCATGCGATCCACTTTTGCCAGCATCTCATCAACCAGCGACGCGTGCAGATCGACGAAGAGCATGCGCGTGAGCGGATCGGTCATGGGGCAGCGGGCAAAGAGCGATCGCACACGATTAAGGTAACGCCCAGTGTCAACCTCAGAGATTATTTCCTGCGGCAGTAGTGCCAGCGCTTCGGCTGGTTGCAGGTAAAAGAGGCGTGGTGTGTAAAGCTCGGCCTCATCGCGGGCCATTGATTTCGCAAGCGTATGTAGCTTTTCAAGCACCGGCGAGCGATCTCTCGCCCACCCGGGGAGTACCGCGCAGCCAACGACGCCGAACCCGGGCCGCGCACTTTGTGGAATCCAACCGGCCGCCTTCGATGGAGCGGGATATGGGCGGTGGCGACTATATCCACCGAAGAGTTCATCACCGCCATCACCGGTGAGCACGACCTTAACTGACTGGCGCGCCTGCCGCGCCAGTTGGAATAGTGAAACCGCGCTGGTGAGCGCCAGCGGTTGATCCATGTTTTCGACCAGGCAATCAATATCTCCGAAAAAACCTCCGGATGAAGCGAACTCTGTGTGGATCGTACCGAGCTGGTTCGCGGCTTCGCGTGCCCATGGTCCCTCATCAACCTGCTCTCCCGGAAAGGTTGCCGCGAAAGTCCTCAGCGCAGGGCCGTTACGCTCGGAGGCTAATGCCGTGACCAGCCCCGAATCGACCCCGCCACTCAAAAACGCTCCGACCTCAACGTCGGCCGCAAGATGTAGCCCGACAGCCTCCCCGATCACTGCTTCCAGGGCTTCATCAACCTCGCGTGCGTTGCCGATCGGCTTGGAAGATATTGCCGCGAGATCCCAATAGAGCCGCTTACAGACTCTGCCTCGTTCAATAATGAGCATAGAGCCGGGCGCCAAATATTGAATGTCTCGATAGATGGTGTTCGGCCCCGGCACTGTCAGTAGCGCCAGATATTCGTAGAGCGAGGTCCAATCGAGTACATGGGGAACACTCGAACAGGCCATCAAGGCATCGAGGTCCGAGGCAAACGCAATAAAAGAATTCGCCAGATAATAGACGAGCGGCTTAATGCCCAGCCGATCCCGCGCCAGCAACAGCCGCGCGCGTGTGCGATCCCAGATGGCGAAGGCGAACATGCCACGAACCGAAGTGAGAAAGTCAGCCGGATCATCAGCCGCGTCTTCATACAGGTGGATCAGCACTTCCGAATCAGAGTCGGAACTAAAAGAATGCCCGCCTGATTCAAGCTGTTGCCGCAGTTCCCGGTAGTTATAAATTTCGCCATTAAGGGTGAGCCAGACTGTGCCATCCTCATTTGACATGGGCTGCCGTCCGCGCTCGGAGAGATCAATTATGGAAAGACGCCGATGGCCGAGAGCAATACCAGGCTCAGAATGCAAACCGGCGCCATCCGGCCCTCGCCGCGCCAATCGCGCAGTCATGGCAGCGACAGTCTCGCTATGCGACGCCGGTCCAGTCCAGTCATAAATACCGGCAATGCCACACACGATTCAGTTCCCTTCTCCGCGCTCCAGAAGTTACTGCCCGGCTGTTTGCGAAAGATCAAAACGGGCTGGCATCCAGGTCACGCCCCGATCCGCAAGCAGTGAGATGCCGCTGCCCAGCACGTCCCGGCCCATTACCGGAAACGTGAGTGCGTCGGGCCAATCCTCAAAGACCTCTGCGCCCCAGTTAACGAAGGAGCGCAGCGAAAGTTTGTGCGTCCGCGGCAGCAACCGGGCAGAACTCAGCCGGACGGTTAAATTGTAGTGTCCCGGCTGCAGGTCCCACTCTGCTCGGTAGTCGCCATTACAAATCGAACAAACAGGGTTCCCTTCCAGGGTAGAGAGCGCGAGTTGAATCTGCAGGCCTCGCACCTGATTGCGAACTTCTAACTCGAGCCTTATCAAAAGGTCGTCTCCCTGCACCGGCGCGCCGCCATCAGCGCCTGTCACCCCAGCGCGTGAAAAGTGTACGGCCGGACCGGGCCCATCTCCCGACGGAGGGGCGAACTCTCTTATCCTCCCGGTGCTGGAAATGGCTCCACCAAGGTACTCGCGCACCACCGCTTCGGCCTTGCCGGTTCGGACTATGGCCCCTTGATCGAGCCATGTCACTCGCGAGCAAAGATTCTCGATCGCAGCCATGTTGTGACTGACAAAAAGAGTTGTCCTGCCAGCCTTGGTACCATCGCGCATCACAGTCAGGCACTTTGCCTGAAACTCGGCATCGCCTACCGCTAACACTTCATCAACTATCATGACGTCGGCAGATAGGTGAGCAGCCACGGCAAAAGCCAGGCGCAGCTTCATGCCAGTGGAGTATCGCTTAATGGGCGTATCGATGTATTCCGCCACGCCCGCAAACTCCACGATCCGGGCGAACTGCCTGGCGATGTCTCTCTTAGCCATCCCCAGCAGAGCCCCATTCAGAAATATGTTTTCGCGACCGGTCATTTCAGGATGCATGCCCGTCCCGACCTCAAGCAGTGAGGCAACTCGGCCGTAAACGGTGACGCGTCCCCGAGTCGGCACCGTGATGCGGGACAGAATCTTGAGCAGCGTACTCTTGCCTGCGCCATTGCGGCCGATAATGCCAAACACTTCACCTTCGCTTACCTCGAAGGCCACGTCGCGGAGAGCGTGCTTTTCAATACGAGTGGTCGAACCGTCTGGTTGGCGCACCCTGATCTTATAGACCTTTGAAAGGTCTTCTGCTCGAATAGCCGTCCTCACAGCACATCGACCAGGCGTGCCTGCGCACGCTCGAAGACGCAAACCCCTACGATGAAGATGACAACCGAAACTGCGAGCGAGGCCCAGGACAGGTTCCATGAGTACGGCTGTATTCCGATTACGGCCGCGCGGAATCCTTCAACGAGACCCGAGATGGGATTGAGGAGGGCAAGCGGGCGAAGTCGCGGCGGCATGATATCCAGTGGGTAAAGGACCGGTGAGACATACATGAAGACCGTCATAATTAGGGGCAGCGCATGCTGGATATCGCGAAACCTGGCGTTAACGGCCGCGAGAAACGAGGCGACACCAACCGCCAGCAGAAACGTTCCCAGCAGCATTGGGATCGCAACGAAGACCATTGCCGACGGAACAATTCCGAACCAGACCATTGTCACGACCAGGATGGCCAGGGTAATGCCGCCGGACAGAAGCGGCGCGGCAGCGGCGGCCAGCACGGTGTACAACCTGGGGAAATACACTTTGGTAACAATGCCCTGCGCGCTGACAAATGAAGGCGTCCCTGCCGTAACGATCTGTTGAAACAGGTTGAAGGGTACCAATGCCGCAAGTGCAAAAACTGCATACGGCACCGGAGTCCGGACTTGCGCCACGCCGCGAAATACCAGGGTGAACAAAGCTACCTGGACGAGCGGCTGGATCAGCGCCCAGGCAAAACCGAGCGAGGCCTGCTTATACTTTCCCCGCAGGTCACGAGCCGACAGTGAAAGGAGCGCGTTACGGTAGAGCCACAAATCTTTCAGCCAGACTCCCAGAGTCTCGCGCGGTCCTATTACATGCACCGGCCGCACACGGGCTGCGTCGTCAGCCATCATCCAACCTCACCTGCGGGGCTATTGCCGGAATGAAACTCCGCGATCGCGGCCACCACCGACCCAAGCATTTCCTCGGTCAGTTCCGGATAAATCGGAAGCGCCAGGGTCTCGTGAGCAGCGCTTTCGGAGGCGGGCAGATCGCCCACCTGATACCCAAGCTCCGCAAAGCAAGCTTGTAAGTGGAGGGGCACCGGATAATAAATCTCGCAGCCGATTCGGCGGTTCTTCAAGAAGGCTATGAGATCGTCGCGGCGCTTGCTGCGTATCACAAACTGATTGTAGATGTGCCGCCCCGGCCCTCTTTCGTGAGGGAGCGTGACGTGGTCTGAGTCTGTCAGTCCCGCTTCCGCAAACAGGCGGCAATAGGTCGCGGCATTCCGCCGGCGCTGCTCCGTCCATTGATCGAGGTATTTCAGTTTGACCCGCAGCACGGCAGCCTGAATCGCGTCTATCCGGAAGTTGCCACCCACAATCTCGTTGTAGTACTTCCGGCTATGCCCATGACTGCGCAGCAACCTCAACCTGGCGGCCAACTTCTCGTTGCTGGTGGTCACCATCCCCGCGTCACCGAAGCCGCCGAGATTCTTCGAAGGGTAAAAGCTGAAGCAGCCAACCTGACCCACCGAGCCGGCGCGACGCCCGCGGTATTCGGCCCCGATAGCTTGCGCAGCATCTTCGACAACGAAAAGATCGTGACGGGCTGCAATCTCCATAATCGGCTCCATCTCTGCCATTTGGCCATAGAGATGGACCGGCAGGATAGCCCGCGTTCGCCTGGTAATGGCCTTTTCGATGCCCGAAGGATCGAGATTGCAGGTAGCGGGATCGATATCGACAAATACCGGCTTCGCACCCAGGCGAGCGACACTTCCCGCCGTCGCGAAAAAACTGTACGGAGTAGTGATCACCTCGTCATTGGGCTTGATACCGATAGCCATCAACGCGATCAGCAGCGCATCGGTCCCGGAAGAAACACCAACCGCAAAAGCAGATCGCGAATAGTCGGCGATCTCCTTTTCGAAGGCTGCGACTTCAGGGCCCAGAATGAAGCCCTGTGACTCGACTACACGATCAATCGCCGCGCGCACCTCTTCCCGAATGGCGATATATTGCGCCTTTAGGTCTAACAAAGGTACGGACACACGTTCGATTTCAGAAGACAGGGACGGCATTATCTCCAGCTCACTTTTCTCTAAGCTTAATAGCTTGCCTGACGGTTACTTGCTGGTCGCCAATTACCACTACGCGTTCAAAGGCTTATCTTCCGGCCAGTCCAGGCAGCGCAACACTCCCCGGTTGATTTCCTTGTAGCGCCAGCCGCTTTCCGGACAGAGGGCGACCCCGTCCGTGTCGAACTCTTTCAGTTGATGACCGTGGCGGCTCATCCATCCCTTTCTCGCCGCAGGCACACCAAGCATCAACGCATAATCGGGAACATCGCCGCGCACCACTGCGCCGGCGCCGATAAAAGCATAGCGCCCGATGGTTGCACCGCAAACAATTGTCGCGTTCGCCCCAATGGTGGCGCCGCGCCTTACCAGCGTGGGCTCGTAGAGGTGATGCCGCACAATTTGCGAGCGCGGGTTGGAGACATTTGTAAACACGCAAGATGGGCCACAGAACACGTCGTCTTCGAGAGTCACTCCGGTGTAGAGAGAGACGTTATTCTGGATTTTTACGTTGTTGCCGATGACGACGCCGTCAGCGACTGAAACATTTTGGCCCAACACGCATCGCTCGCCGATGCGCGCGCCTTTGATCAAATGGCAGAAATGCCAGATCTTCGTTCCCGCACCGATGACGCAGCCGTCATCGACGTATGATGAAGGGTGAACAAAGAAATCCCTTTCCGTATTGTTATTGTCGGAATCGCCCATGGAAGATGGTGCTGCGTTCCCTACTCGGCCTCGTCCGAAACTGCACAGATTGTGATTTGAGCAACGAGATTGGCAGCCGGTGGATGCCACACCTTTCCCGGTGGAGTGTCGGGATCCGGTCGCTATTCCTCGCGGCTATACGCCTGTCACCCGATGGTCGCTGCTGCCAGCTGCGGCTTTGTCAAGTGAACTAACGCCCCGTTGCCCTGCAACGAAAGGTGACTGGCCTCGAGAACCTTGAGAACGCTGAGGGCGCTGGCGCCGTCTGTTCTGGGGCGGGAGCGGTCTTTGAGGCACTCCAGGAAATGACTACACTCGACTCCCAGCGGTTCCTCTGCTGAAAACTCCACCGTCGTCCCGAGACCCTTGCGAGGCACCATTTCAGCGTTTACCCAGTCGATGCCCTGATCGTAGATGATTAATTTGTCTTGATCGGCGACGTCGTTGAAACAAGCCATCTTCTTTGAGCCGATCACAACCAGGCGGTGCTCTTTATAAGGATGCAACCAACTGACAAAAATGTGCGCGCGCACCCCGTTCTCAAAGTGCAGATTGGTTACCGTGACGTCCGCAACCTGCGGTTGCAGGTAAGCGCCGCCAGTGGCTGTAACTTCGAGTGGTAAGTGGCCAATGAGCCGCAGGATAACCGCGATATCATGCGGAGCAAAGCTCCATAGAATATTCTCGTCGGAACGCACGCGACCGAGATTCAGACGGTTGGAATAAATGTATTGAATCTCTCCCAGTTCTCCGGTATCAATCAGTTCTCTAAGCTTCAGAATGGCCGGATGGTATTCAAGCAGGTGCCCGACCAGAAGGATTTTATTCAGGCGCTCGGCGAGCTGAACTATGCGCTCACCATCCTGGTAACTAAGCGCTAATGGTTTCTCGACGAAAATATCTTTGCCCGCGAGCAGTGCCTGCTCAGCCATCGACGCATGCTGTACAGCTGGAGTCGCCAAAACTACGGCATCAATTTCATCAACCGTCAACAGTTGCTGATAGTCCGCGCACACGGTGACCCCAGGGTACAATTGGTGCATCTCTTGAAGTCTGTTTGGATCGGCATCCGAAACGTGCGTCAGCACGCCAAGGTTGTGAAAGTTGCGCACCAAATTCCTGCCCCAATGACCACACCCCACCACGGCAATATTGCCCATCAATTTACCTTTCCATCAAAAGACGTTTTGAGATCAGTTTCGGCCAGGATCAAGTAGAGGTTTTTGTTTGGCCATTAACTTTGCGCACTTTCTGCCAGACACACTTCCGCCCTCGCTTGACACGCGCTAGTCCCGCTAATTAAGCAGCGGACTGTGCGGTCACGCCTTACCCAAAAAGCGGGAAGCCTCATAGCGCGAGGCACGCATCGAGTATTCAAAAGAGCTTAACTGTGTATCAAGGCAATCTTGCCAGAATCTACTTTAAAGAGCAACGACCCCCTGATCTGGCTATGTATTCAACGGAAAGTAAGCGAGGCAGTGAATCGCATACCTAATTTGGGATGGCGATGAAGAGGGTGGCATTGGCCCAGTAAGGTCCGCCGTTTGAACGCTGCCTTCCGGCGGGCTATGAATGTGGCCAGCCCTTACCGCATAACACTCGGTCATTAGGTACAACTGCCTTACGATGACGCTCGCCCTTGCTGGCCGCGTCGGTTACAATCTCGATACGCCCAGTATGAAAACCGCCTTTCGAAACGTGCTGCTAATCAGTGTGCTCTGGACAGGCTCATCTGTCGATACCCAGCGGTCAGTGCTCAGGTACACACTGTTGAGTTACCCCTAACAATATTTTGTCCTCCTTTGGTTTTAGCGAGATGGCATTAAACACCGGCGCAAAACTCGGTCGCTACGAAATCCGCTCGCCACTTGGGGCGGGCGGGATGGGCGAGGTTTATCTGGCGCAGGACACAAAGTTGGATCGCAGGGTGGCACTCAAAATTCTGCCTCAGGAATTTGCTCAGGATGCAGAACGGATGCGGAGATTCGTCCAGGAAGCTAAAGCCGCCTCTGGGCTGAATCATCCAAACATCATCACGATTCACGAAATCGGCGAGGCGGATGGCACTCATTTCATTGCAACCGAATACATCGAAGGCAAGACCCTCTGGCAACAACTCAGCCGCGGGCCTCTGCGGCCAGGGGCCGCTCTTGAAATCGCAGTCCAGATAGTTTCTGCGTTACAGGCCGCCCACACCGTGGGCGTGGTTCATCGCGATATCAAACCCGAAAACGTCATGATCCGTCCGGATGGTGTTGTAAAGATTCTGGATTTTGGCATCGCCAAGCTTTCCGCACCGGCCGTCTCCGGAGGCGCGTTCAATAATGAGACCGATTCGGAAGCCGCCACGGCGGTCAAATCCGTGACGAGCGCCGGCATGATCATTGGCACGGCGAGCTACATGTCGCCCGAACAAGCCCGTGGGAAGGCAATCGACGCGCGCTCGGATATTTTCAGCTTTGGCGTGCTCTTGTATGAAATGCTCGCAGGCACACGACCGTTTGCCGGTGAGAACCCGATGGATGTGCTTGGCTCAATCATCGCGGATGAGCCGAAACCGCTGGACCAACGCGTTCCTGCCCTCCCGCGAGAGCTCGATCGAATAATCAACCAGGCGCTCAGGAAGAAGCGCGAAGAGCGGTATCAAACGGCGAACGACTTACTGCGTGATTTAAAGGGACTGCAGAAGCGTCTGGAATTCGAAGCTGAACTTGCCCGCACTTCACCGCCACATAAAAACTCGGAGGCGCAGACGCAAATAATTAAAGCTGAAACTACAGCCAAAATTGAGCCGCGAAACTCGATTGCCGTGTTGCCGTTTGCCAACATCAGCGACGAGCCGGAAAACGAATACTTCTGCGACGGCCTGGCGGAAGAACTCCTAAACGCGCTGGCAAAGATTGAAAATTTGAAGGTTGCAGCGCGCACCTCAGCCTTTTCGTTCAAAGGCAAGCATACGAATGTCAGCGAAATCGGACACGCCTTGAATGTCAAAACGGTTCTGGAAGGCAGCGTGCGAAAATCCGGCAGTCGCGTAAGAATCACGGCCCAGCTTATCAATGCCGCAGACGGTTATCACCTCTGGTCTGAAAGATACGACCGTGAGCTGCGGGACATCTTTGACGTGCAGGACGAGATAGCCCAGGCGATTGTTGATGCGCTGAGGCTGAAGCTGATCGCCAAAGAAAAAGCGCTGGTGATGAAGCGTTACACAGACAATACCGCAGCATACGAGTTATTTCTCAAAGGACGTTATTACTTCAACAAGCACGCTGGTGGAGGTTGGCGCAAAGCGCTTGAGTATTTCGAGCAAGCGATTGAGATCGAGCCTGAATATGCCCCTGCCTACGCCTGGATATCAATTAGTCTGACTCATGCCTGGTATTTCGGCGTGCTCTCTGCGGACGAGGCCATCCCGAAATCGAAAGCCGCGGCAAACCGGGCTAAAGAAATTGACAGCGATTTGGCCGAAGCGCACATCGCCCTTGGAAATATTCACTTTTATAACGATTGGGATTGGCAGCAAGCAGAAGACGCATACAGGCGGGCTATTGAGATCAATCCCAATAGCGCTGATGCAGGTATGTGGTTCGGCTTGTTCCTGACTTCCAGAGAGCGATTTGTCGAGGCGATCTACGAAGGAAGACGTACGGTTGAACTTGACCCGCTTTCACTGTTTCTGAATCTCAACGTCGGCTGGATATATCTGTTTGCCGGCCGGCTGGATGATACCCTGGCGCAGGTCCGCCGCATGATTGAGATCGAGCCAAACTTTAATGGCGCTTACTGGCAGATGGGAATGGTGCATCTGCTCAAGGGAAGCTACGAAGAAGCCAGCACAGAATTCCGGAAAGCCATAGTTCTTGGTGGTTACCCAACTACGCTGTCGATCCTTGGTGTTGCCTGCGCGAGGTTGGAAAAACGAGACGAAGCTGTTGACGTGCTAAGTC
>Ga0209683_10000036_pt1 | contig 45457 bp, 41 predicted proteins | sample DOMMetBare2Fresh_FD_187474 | JGI IMG/M metagenome (GOLD analysis project Ga0209683, IMG submission 187474) | Wetland sediment microbial communities from St. Louis River estuary, USA, under dissolved organic matter induced mercury methylation -... | ecosystem: Environmental > Aquatic >... | reverse complement strand
CCAGCGTGAGCACGCTGTTCGGCCCGGCGGAAAGCAGCGAGTTGTCGCGCATCGTGATGCCCACCGTCCCATCGGCACCCGTCTTAAGAGTGTCGGCCGCGGTCAGCGCCATGCCGACCTGCGCGGGCAAGGACTGGCCGTTGCGATCAACCAGAACCTGACCTTTGGCGACCTTGATCTGGCCTACGTCATCGGCCGCGGTGGCCGCAACGCAAGCCATCAGCAGGGCGAGCGGCAGCCCGCGGCGGAGCCGGCGAGAGAGCGTATTCATCAGCGGTTTCCTTTCATGCCGGGCCCGACTCTACACAAACCCGGCCGTGTGCAATAGTCGGGTTGATGACGGTCGAAACCCAGTGCGTCCTGCAAGCGAGCATGTCCTGTTTGCCGCTCGCGACCGCCTTCGTCGAGGATTTCTGCAACCACCATGACATTGCGCCGAATGACAGGCTGCGCCTGGCGCTGATCGCCGAAGAACTGTTCACGAACACGGTCTTGCATGGGCTTGGCGTTGATGGCGACACCTGCGTACGCCTTGCGCTGACCGCCGGACCGACGCAGCTGGTGATGGTCTACGAAGACACCGCGAGTCCCTTCGACCCGCTCCCGCGCGCCGCCCAGGCGCTGGCCGACCTGGATGCGCCAGTCACGGAGCGCCGGGCTGGCGGGATTGGCCTCGTGCTCATCACGCAGATGGCCGACCATGTCAGCTATGCACGCGTTGCCGGGTGGAACCGACTGAACGTGGCGCTGTCGCGCGAGCATTGAGCCGAAAGCAAAGCAGAGAGGCGCGAGCGCGCACCGTGCAACGAAGCAAGGGGATGACGAAGGGCGTTTTGGCGCCGGCTGCGACGCTGCGAGCAGCAATCCGCGAGCGCCGAACATTGCCGTGGCCCTGTGCCGCGGCCTGTCGAACGGCTTACGCCGTCCAGGAGCATGCCACGCCCTTCTTAACTCGGATGCGGCATCCTCGCGCACGAATTGCTTCCGCTGCGCTGCGCCGATTGCGGCCACGACAAGCTCGTCGCCTTCTCCTGCAAACGGCGCCGATTCTGCCCTTCGCGCGGCGCGCGGTCTCAAAGATGCTTGTTCAGCGTCAAGCGATCGATGAGGTCCAAGACAGTTGGTCGACTCAAAACGGCCATAAGGGGACATGGCATTCGCCAGCACGCGATGCGAACGGCTGCCCGCGGCGGGACCAAAGTCGTCCAGCGTTGCAGCATGACGTGAATCAAGGTTCGGAGCCTTCGGAGTGCCAGAGTGGGGAGCCAAGTTTCTAGAAGGGCTGCGCCATGTCTGACACACCGACCCGCCAAGCAACCGAAGCCGACCCCCCCCTGCAAGACTTCTCCAGGTGTCACATCGGGTTCGTGACGGTTCTCGAATCAGCGTTCGGCCTGCCCGAGATGATCGTCACCGCCGCACGGTCGCGCTCGTGCGCCGCCGACATGCTAAAGATGTTCCACGACCGCCTGCTCGCCCACCACGATGACGAGGAGCGCGACCTGTTCCCCGCGGTGCTCCGGGTCGCGCTGCCGGGCGACGAAGCGGACCAGGCCCAGACCATGGTCGCGCAACTCGTCCGCGAGCATCGCGAGATCGCGCAGCTGTGGAAGCAGCTGGAGCCGGCCGTGCAAGCCATCGCGAACGGTTACCTGCCACAGCTGGACTCCGCGCTACTGCACGAACTGGTGCGGAGCTTCAACGAGCACGTGCGCCTCGAGGAGGAAGAGTTCCTGCCCTTCGCGCAGCAGGTGCTTGCACGCGAGGCCGAAGACATGGCGATGCTGGGCTTGGCGCTGCACCGACGCCATGAAGCCGAGGAGATTATGGCGACGGCGGTGGTATACGGGGCCACCTGAACAGGCTCCTCGCGCCCCGCCGAACGCGGGAACGCCGGAGTCGTTTGTACGCTCGCCGACCGTCATGTTCGGTCACGTCCTGGATGTCATCCCGCCAGCGCGACGCTTGCGCGGAGCTCGCGCCCGCCGCAGCGCTGGCTGCTGCATGGGCCGTAGTGGGTTGCGCCCGAGACACGCAGTTTGAACGTCGGCTTTGGGTCGAGGCCGTGTGAAAACGCGAAAACCGTGCATTTTCGGGGGTCTGTTTGGTATTCCCGAGGGGTCGATCGTTGAATACAGAGCGATCTGAGAGGTCGCGTTCAACGTCGCGCGCTCCGCCGGCGCGTTTTCGCACAGCTTCGGTCGATCTGCGCCAGTCGCGTACAGGTTAGCGAACTGACATTCGCCAAATACGATCGGGGCGCCCTAGTACAGCACGCGCGTCAACCACTGCGCGATCAGCGCCGGCTTGTCTTGCCCTTCGCGCTCGACCGTCACGTCCCAGATCGCCTGCAGCCCGCCGCGAACATCCTTGCATGCCGCGAGCTTGAACCGCGCGCGCACGCGCGTGCCGGACAGCACTGGCGCGACCCAGCGAATGCGATTGAAGCCGACGTTGACGCCGGCGCTGCGGCCGAAGAAATCAATCGAGCTTCCCAGCAGATGCGACAGCAGCGACAGCGTGAGAAAGCCGTGCGCGACGGTGCGGCCGGCGCCGTGCTCATCGCGGAACGGTGACTCCCTGGCCGCGCGCTCGGTATCGATGTGGATCCACTGCGGGTCATGAATCGCATCGGCGAACTCGTCGATCGATTCCTGCGTGACCGCATACCAGTCGCTGACCGCGACTTCCGTGCCAACGGCGGCGCGCAGTTCAGCTTGCGTGATCGCACGTGCCATCTGGACTTTCATTGCTTCGCGTCAGGCGGGCGCACCGCCGCAGCCTGGGTGCGACGCCGCACCATTTCGTTGGCGATCGCTTCAAACTGCTCCCGCACCTCGTGCGCGATGAAACCGCGCGAGATGAATCCCGGCAGCCAGGTCCCGGGCTCCAGTTCCGCGTGATAAGTGATCCGCGTGGCGCCACCCGCTTCTAAGAACTTCGTCTGTGACTGCGCCGTGCGCATCGCACCGCTGATCTGGCGCGACCGCACCACTTCATTGGCGACCAGCTCCAACTCGCGGACTGACTCGAACGCGAATCTGAAAAGCCCGAAGCGCGCCATGCCTTTCTGCTGCACCGTAACGCGATTTCCGCTGCGATCGATGATTCGGCTCTCGGTCAGGTTGGGTACAAAGCGCGCCATGCCGTCGAAATCGGTCAGCACCGACCACGCATCGGACAGTGGCACCGGCGCGATGATGACCGTGTCCACGATATAGACGTCGCCGTCCTGCGCGACATCGACCCGCGTGACGGCCTCGGCGCGCGCCAGCGGCGGCGCAAGCAGGAAAGCGACGAGCGCCGTCGCGGCGAGCCGCCCGATCACACGCTGCGCGATACAGCGTCGACCACCGCCACGGCCGACATGTTGACGATGCGTCGCACCGTCGCCGCCGGCGTCAGGATGTGCACCGGCTTGGCCGCGCCTAGCAGGATCGCGCCGATCGTGATACCGCCGCCGGCCGTCACGCGCAGTGCGTTGTAAGTGATGTTGGCGGCATCGACGTTCGGCATGATCAGCAGGTTGGCCTCCGTGCTCAGGCTGGAATCGGGCATGATCGTTTCCAGCACGCCCCGGTCCAGCGCCGCGTCGGCCTGCATTTCGCCATCGACCACGAAGTCGGGCTTGCGCTCGAGCACCAGTTCCAGCGCCGCGCGCATCTTCTGCGCCGACGGCAGGTCGGAACTGCCGAAGTTCGAGTGTGAGATCAGGGCCACACTCGGCACCAGGCCGAAGCTGCGCACCTCGTCGGCGGCGAGCATCGTCATCTCCGCAATCTGCTCGGCGGTCGGATCCGGGTTCACGTGCGTGTCGCAGATGAAGAGCTGCCGGTGCGGCAGGATCAGCAACTGCATCGCGGCGAACGTATGCACTCCTGGCCGCAGACCGATCACGTGGCGCACATACCGCAGGTGATCGGGATAGCCGCCGACGGTACCGCACAGCATTGCGTCGGCTTCTCCCATCTGCACCAGCATCGCACCGATCAGCGAGGTGCGCGTGCGCACCTCGGACTGCGCCAGCGCACGCGTCACGCCCTTGCGTTTGGCGAGCGCGTAATACCCGCTCCAGGTCTCGCGGTAGCGCGGGTCGTCCTGCGGGTTCACGCACTCGACGTCCTGGCCCAGCTTCAGGCGCAGTCCGTAGCGCTCGATGCGCGCGGTGATCACGTCGGGACGGCCGATCAGAATCGGCTGCGCAAGGCCTTCGTCAACGACGATCTGCGCCGCGCGCAGCACGCGCTCCTCTTCGCCTTCGGCGTAGATCAGGCGCTTGCTTTGCTTCTTGGCGCGGTCGAACACCGGTTCCATCGTGGTGCCCGACTGGTACACGAAGCGGCGCAGCTGCGCGCGATAAGCATCGATGTCCGCCAGCGGGCGCGTGGCCACGCCGCTGTCCATGGCCGCCTTGGCCACCGCGGGCGCGAGGCGCTCGATCAGCCGCGGGTCAAACGGCTTGGGAATCAGATACTCGGGGCCGAAGCGCAATCCTTCGGCGCCGTAGGCGCGCGCCACTTCGTCGGGGATCTCGGTGTGCGTCAGATCAGCGAGTGCGCGCACGGTCGCGAGCTTCATCTCCTCGTTGATCGTGGTCGCGCCGACGTCGAGCGCGCCGCGGAAGATGAATGGAAAGCACAGGACGTTGTTGACCTGGTTCGGATAGTCCGAGCGGCCGGTACCGATGATCACATCGGGTCGAACGGCCTTGGCGTCTTCCGGCGTGATCTCCGGATCGGGATTGGCCATGGCGAGGATGATTGGCTGGGGTGCCATCGTCTTGACCATCTCCGGCTTCAATGCACCGGCAGTCGACAGGCCCATGAAGATATCTGCGCCCGGCATCGCATCCGCCAGCACACGCGCGGACGTTTCGCGCGCGTAACGCAGCTTGCTTTCGTCCATGCCGGCACGCCCGTGGTACAGCACGCCCTTGCTGTCGGCGACGAGGATGTTCGCGCGCTTAAGACCCAGGCTCACCAGCAGGTCGAGGCAGGCGATCGCCGCGGCGCCTGCGCCGGAACACACGAGCTTCGCCTTGGCGATGTCCTTGCCGACATAGCGCAGGCCGTTGAGCACCGCTGCGGCGGCAACGATTGCGGTGCCATGCTGGTCGTCATGGAACACCGGCACCTTCATCCGCTCGCGCAGCTTGCGCTCGATGTAGAAACATTCGGGCGCCTTGATGTCCTCGAGATTGATGCCGCCGAAGGTGGGCTCCAGCGCGGCGATGATGTCGACCAGCTTGTCCGGGTCGCGCTCGGCGAGCTCGATGTCGAAGACATCGATGCCGGCGAACTTCTTGAACAGGCAGCCTTTGCCTTCCATCACCGGCTTGCCCGCCAGCGGCCCAATGTTGCCGAGCCCCAGCACCGCGGTGCCGTTTGTGACCACCGCAACCAGATTGCCGCGCGCAGTCAGGCTGTAGGCCTCGCGGGGGTCGCGCACGATCTCGTTGCAGGCCTCGGCCACGCCGGGCGAATAGGCGAGCGACAGGTCGCGCTGCGTGACCATCGCCTTGGTCGGCACGACGGAAATCTTGCCGGGCGTTGGGTGACGGTGATACTCGAGCGCAGCTTCGCGCAGGTTCTCTGACATGGCACTCTCCTCATGGGGCGCACATCGTGCTGGGCGTCGTCGTTCTTTTCTCGTGCTGGGCGCTCGCTAGGTTACGCCGGCTTCAGCTGTAATTCGAGCCGACCGCTGCATCGATCTTCTGCAACACGTCTGAGGTCAGCTTTGGCGCCGTGTCGAGCGCCTTCAGGTTTTCGGCGATCTGTTCGGGCCGGGTGGCGCCGGTGATCACGCTGCTCACGTTCGGATTCTTCAGGCACCAGGCGAGTGCCAGTTGCGCGAGCGAACAGTCAAGATCGCGCGCAACCCCATCGAGCCGGCCGACGATCTCGTTCTTCGCCTTGTCGGTCAGGCCGTCGCGCAGGAACGCGTAGGTTTCCAGCGCGCCGCGTGAGCCGGATGGAATGCCCTGCCGGTACTTGCCGGTCAGCAGTCCCGACGCCAGCGGGCTCCACGTGGTCAGCCCCAGGCCGAGGTCCGCGCACAGCGGCTTGTATTCATCCTCCACGCGCTTGCGGTGGAACAGGTTGTACTGGGGCTGCTCCACCACCGGTTTGTGCAGGTTGCGCTGGTCGGCGATATCCCACGCGGTGCGGATCTCCGCCGCGCTCCATTCGCTGGTGCCCCAGTACAGCGCGCGACCAGAAGAGATGATGTCGTGCATTGCCCACACCGTCTCCTCGATTGGCGTGGTCGGATCCGCGCGGTGGCAATAGACGATGTCTACGAAGTCAAGCTGCAGACGCTTGAGCGATCCGTCGATCGCGTGCAGCAGGTACTTGCGATTGAGCGTATTGGAGTCGTTGGGGTTGGTGCGCATGCCCCAGTAGAACTTGGTCGACACCACGTACCTGATGCGCGGCCAGCCGAGTTCCTTCAGCACCGCGCCCATGATCTCTTCGCTCGCACCCTTGGCATAGATCTCGGCGTTGTCGAAGAAATTGACGCCGGCATCGAACGCAGCCGCCATCAGTTCGCGCGCGGCGCGCGTGTCGACCTGGTTGCCGTAGGTGACCCACGAACCAAACGACAGTTCGCTGACTTTCAGGCCGGCGCGGCCAAGTTGGCGGTAGTTCATGTCTTGATGTTTGTCGGCCGATAGGGAGCGTGGATTCTAGGCTTGGCCCTATCCGCGCCGATAATTGCGCCATGCCGATCATGCTGGCGCCCGCACCCGCCGCCGCCGAGCGCGAATGGGCCGTCGTGTGCCTGTGCGCGGCGTGGTGCCGCACCTGCGATGAGTATCTGCCCGCGCTGAGAGCGCTGGCCGCGCGCGAACCGGGCGCGCGCTTCGTCTGGATCGATGTCGAGGATGACGCGGAGTGGATCGGCGATCTGGACATCGAGACGTTCCCGACCCTGCTGGTGCTGGCGGCACAGACACCGGTCTTCTTCGGCCCCCTGCCGCCGCAGATTGCCGTGCTTGAGCGGACGCTGCAGGCGCTGCGAGAGAGCACCCCGAGCGACGCCGCGATCGACGCCGAAGCCGCCGACGACCTGGCGGCCATCGCCGCGCGTATTGCACGCTGGGGGCTCTGAAAGGCGGCCGTACGCGACTGGCGGCACAATCAAAAGCCCGCAAAGGGCACGGTCGACCATCACTGCCGGATGAGGAGTTCATGGATCTGCAACTGAAAGATCGCACCGCGCTGATCACCGGCGCCAGCGCCGGTATCGGCCGCGCGATCGCGCACGAACTGGCGCGCGAAGGCGTGCGGCTCGCGGTCACCGGCCGCCGCCGCGAGCAACTCGAGACTCTGGCGAACGAGGTCGCGGAGGCCGGTGGAACTCGGCCGGCAGTGATCGTGCACGAGGCGATGGACGAAGGCTATGTGCAGGCGGTTGCATCACAGGCGCTGGCCGCGCTCGGCAAGGTGGAGATCCTGATCAACAACGCGGGTGGCAGCCGGCCATTCAACATCGATGCCAGTGAACAGCAATGGCAAGAGGCGCTGACGCTGAATTTCACCCGACACCGGCAACTGACGCACCGGCTGCTCGAGCAGATGGTCGCCAACCAATGGGGCCGCATCATCAACATCACCGGCAAGTCGGAGCCCGAAGGCATCAACGGCGCGTTCTGCGCCAAGGCCGCGATCCACTCGTGGGCCAAGGGCTTGTCGCGCGAGGTGGGCCGGCATGGCATCACCGTCAACTGCATACCGCCCGGCCGCATCCTGAGCGATCAGATCCTGCGCAACTACACGCCGGAATACCGCAAGCACCAGTCGCGACACGAGATCCCGGTCGGCCGCTATGGCGAGCCAGAAGAGCTCGCCGCACTGGCCGCCTTTCTGGCCTCGCCCCGTGCGAGCTATATCACCGGCGCGGTGATCCCGGTGGACGGCGGCCTGCGCCGCTATCAGTTCTAGAAGCTCCAGGAGATCAAATGAAACGCAGACATCTGCTCGCCGCCGCCGCGCTCACGCCACTGGCGCGCGGATCGAACGCGCAGACGTACCCGACCAAGTCGATTCGCTTTGTCGTGCCATTTGCGCCCGGCGGCACGTCCGAGATCGTTGCGCGCTCGGTGGCGCAGGAGCTGACTTCGCAGCTCGGCCAGACTGTGTACGTCGAGAACAAGGCGGGCGGCGCCGGCACGATCGCGATGACCGATGTGGCCAAGTCCGCACCGGACGGCTACACGTTGATCCTGAGCCACGTGGGCACGCTCGCCGTGAACCCGTACGCAATGACGCGCCAGCCCTATGATGTCACCAAGGATTTCGTGCCGGTCGGACTGCTGGCACGCGTGCCGAATATCTTCGTCTGCCACGCCGATTTCCCGGCAGGCAATTTCAAGGAGTTCGTCGAACTGGCGAAGAAGAACCCGGGCAAATACAACTACGGCTCGGCCGGCAACGGCAGCGCCGGGCATCTGGCCTTCGAGTACCTGAAGCTCGTCACCGGCACCTACATCGTGCACATCCCGTACCGCGGCACCGGTCCCCAGCTGCAGGACCTGCTGGCCGGACGCACCGAACTCTCTTCGGCGGGCGCACCGGCGCTGCTGCCTCATATCAAGAGCGGCAAGCTGCGCGCGCTCGCGGTCGGCACGCCGCAACGCATCCCGGCACTGCCCGATGTGCCGACCGTGTCCGAGATGGGCCACAAGGATTTCGAGACCTCACAGTGGTACGGCGTGCACGTGCCGGCCGGTACGCCGCGCGATATCGTGGCGCGGCTCAACAGCGAGATCAACAAGGCCCTGCGCTCCAGCCACGTCACCCAGCGCTTCGCAGCGGACAACGCCAGCGCCGGCATCGGCACGCCGGAGGACTACGCCGCGTTCATCGCGCGCGAGCAGAAACGCTGGAAGTCGGTGGTCGAGCGCGCCAAGATCGTGATCGATTCATGACCGGGCTTTTGCTCACGGCACCGCGCGCCCGGTCGACGCAGTCCAGATCTTGAACCACTGTTCGCGGTTGAGCGACAACGGCACGGCGCCCGCGGCGCCGCGAACGCGATCGATGTTGCCGCTGCCGACGATGGGTACGATGCGCGCCGGATGCGCAAGCAGCCAGGCGAATGCGACCTGATCCTCGGCGCCGCCGATCTCGTTGCCGACTTCGTTGAGCGTGGCGCGGACGCGCTGCGCCTGCGCATCTTCGGGATTGAATAAACGTCCGCCGCCGAGCGGCGACCAGGCCATCGGTGCGATACGCAGGCGCTGCGCGTGGTCGAGCGTCCCATCCAGAAACGGATCGAGCCGCAGCGCGGAGATCTCGATCTGATTGGTCACGAGCGGAATCGACAGGCGCGAGGCAATCAGATCGAACTGGCTTGGCGTGAAGTTGGACACGCCCACATGCAGCACCTTGCCGGCGCGCACGACTGCCTCCAGGCCCGCCGCGGTGTCGTCTGCATCCATGAATGGATCGGGCCGATGGATCAGCAGCAGATCGACGCGGTCGGTGCGCAGCAGCCGCAGCGAGTTGTCGACCGACTTCACGATGTGCGCCGCGCTGCTGTCGTAGTACTTCAACCGATGCTGCGGGCGGCGCTCTGAAACGAGTTTGATCCCGCACTTGGTGATCAGCTGCAACCGGTCGCGCAACATGGGTGCGCCGGCGAGCATGCTGCCGAAGCGCTCCTCGCAACTGTAGTTGCCGTAGATGTCGGCGTGATCGATCGTCGTGAGGCCTAGTTCAGTGCAGCTTTCGATCAGCGCACGCAACGCGTGATCGTCGAGCTTCCAGTCGTTGAGCCGCCAGACGCCAAAGACCAGGCGCGAAACTTCGGGCCCGCTGACGCCGAGGCGAATTTTCGGGACCAGCATTGGTCTGCCTCCAGGCAACAGAACTACGCGGCGATTCCGACCCGCGCTCGTGCGGCGCGATATTCGCGCTCCAGCCGCGCAACCAGCTCGGCCGTGGTCGGCACGTCGTGAATCTGGCCGGCGCCCTGCCCGGCGCCCCAGATGTCGCGCCACGCTTTCTCGCGCCGGCTGCTGCCGCTACCGAAGTTCATCGCGCTCTTGTCCGCGGTCGGCAGATTGTCGGGATCGAGGCCCGCGGCAGCGATGCTCGCGCGCAGATAGTTGCCATGAACGCCGGTGAACAGATTCGTATAGACGATGTCTTCCGCACGCGACTCGACCAGCGTCTGCTTGTAGGCATCGCTGGCATTGGCCTCCTGCGTGGCGATGAAGCGCGTGCCGATGTAGGCCAGATCGGCCCCGATCGCCTCGGCCGCGAGGATCGCGTCGCCGCTCGCGATCGCTCCCGACAGGATGATCGTGCCGTCGTAGAACTCGCGCACCTCCGGCACCAGCGCGAACGGCGACAGACGGCCCGCATGGCCGCCGGCGCCGGTGCACACGAGGATCAATCCATCGACGCCGGCCTGCAATGCGCGTTTCGCATGCGCGATGTTGGTCACGTCGTGAAACACCAATCCGCCGTAGCTGTGCGCCGCGGCCACGACCTCGTCCGGCGCTCGCAGCGACGTGATCATGATCGGCACCTTGAACTTCACGCACACGTCGATGTCGTGCTGCAGCCGGCTGTTCGACGCGTGCACGATCTGGTTGACCGCGTAGGGCGCGACCTTCTGCTCCGGATGCGACTTCTGCCACACGTCGAGTTCGGCTGAGATCCGCGTCAGCCACTCTTCGAGCACAGGTTCCGGTCGCGCGTTGAGCGCCGGAAAACTGCCGACGATGCCGGCTTTGCACTGCTCGATCACGAGCGCGGGATTGGACACGATGAACAGCGGTGCGCCGATTGCAGGCAGGCGCAGTCGATCACGCAACAGAGGAGGCAGCGACATTTCGATTCAGGAATTCACGACGCAGCGCACTTTAGCCGAACGACGCAACGTCGCCCGCTCGACGTTCAGCGCGGGCCGGGTTTGCGCACGACGCAATCGATCAACGCCGACATGCCGCTGTGCTGCTTGCCTTCGTGCAGCAGGTCATCGTGCTCGCGCAGTTCAACGATCTCGTGCGCACCGAACGCCGCGCGCAGAAGTTCGGGCGTGTACAGATGGTCGGCGCACGGCGGGCCGCCGGTCCGGTACTCGAGCTGCCGCGGCGTATAGCCCTGCAGAAACAGCCACCCGCCCGGCTTCAGTGTGCGCAGCATGCCGTCGAACATCTGCGCCCTCACTGAGGGCGGCGCGAACTGCACGAAGATCGCCGCCACCACGTCGTAGGCGGCGGGAGCCCACGCCCATTCCTCGACGCTCGCAACGTGAAAGTCGATCGCCAGGCCCTGTGCGAGCCGGCGCGCCTTGGCCACGCCCAGCGGCGCGATGTCGAACGCGGTCACCGTCAGCCCCTGCTGCGCAAGCCACACGCTGTTGCGTCCTTCGCCGTCGGCGACACACAGTGCGTGCATGCCCGGCATCAGACGGGCGCGCTGGCGGGCAAGAAAGACATTCGGCGCAGTGCCGAAGATGTACTCGTCGACCGCGAAGCGCGCATCCCAGGTGGCACGCGGATCGGAAAAGTCGGGGTTCATGCGGTCGGCGACGCGCGGAGGTTGCAATGAAATCGCGGGCGATTCGGCGGATTCGGTTGCCCACTGTACCCGACGTCAACTCAGCCGACCGCGGCCGCCGTGCCGGCGACGGCGGAGAGTCTTCGGTACCGACCCGGTGAGTGGCCGGTCACGCGCCGAAAGGCCTTCGAAAACACCGCGTCGGATTGATAACCGACGCCTTCGGCGACGCGCGCCAGCGACGTGCGTTCGCTGCGCAACTGGTTCGCGGCCTGCGTGATGCGCCAGCGTGTCAGATACGCCATCGGCGCTTCGCCGACCAGCTCCTTGAAGCGAACCGCGAGCGCGGTGCGCGAGGTGCCGACCTCGCGCGCCAGCGCAGCGAGCGTCCACGGCTCGGCATAGCGTTCGTGCAGAACCATCAGCGCCCGGCCAATGACAACTCGTTCAGCGTGTTCGTCTACGAACAACTCGGTGCGACGCCTTCGGTGCGCCTGCCCCGGATGTCGCGCGCTGAGCCGGCGCCTGAACGGGCACGCGTCAAGGCCGACGCTCCCGCGCAGGGAGCAACAAAAGCGGCCCCGGCCGTCCACGCTGGCGCGCCGGCCGCCCCGGCCGGTACACCGTCGACGCATTGAGCGAAGCCGCGCTCATATGACCTCAAGCGCCGCAGCGGCAGCACCGGTTTCCCGTTCAAGCAGGAGCCGGTGCTGTCTTGCGTCAGCAGCCTTCAAACGTCAGCACCGGCCGGCCGCTCGGAACCGCCTTGGGTATCAGGGAGCAGAAGTGCGCAGCGCTCGCCCGCGGGTCGAGCAGTCCCTCCCGCACGAAGGACAGCAGATCGTCGAACTCGTGCTCGGTCAGATCGATCGGCAGCGCGAGCAGCGGATCGAGCGTTGCGAGCACGGACTCGATCGGGCCCAATGAAAACCACAGATCGGGTGCCACGCCGGCGCGCCGGGAGTCATAGCGTCGTGCCGACCTGGCGACGTTCAGGTGATGGTTGACCGCATCTTCCAGACGCGTGAATGCGCCGTTGTGGAAGAACGCCGGCTGCAGTGCCACGTTGCGCAGCGGTGATGTGCGGAACTTGTAGCGGTCGGCCGCGTTGCCGGTGATCTGTTCCAGGCCGAAGTCCTCATTCTCGCCCGGGCCGTCGAAGATCACATTGCCCTTGCCCACACCGAAAGCCGGCGCGATCTGCGGCACGCCGATATTGTGCATCTGGAAGTCACTGAACATTTCGTTGGACGCTCCTGCGACTGCGTGACATGCAACGCATTTGCCCTTTCCAAAGAAGGTGAGTGCCCCGCGTTTCTGCGCCGGTGAAAGCGCATTGAGTTCGCCGCGCGCATAGCGGTCGAGCGGCGCGTTGGCGCGCACCAGTGTGAACTCGAACTCGGCGATCGCGCGACCGAACATCGTGAAGTCGATTGGCGCGCCGGCGGACACTTCGGGGAACACCCGGCCGAACAGCGCGCGGTAGGCCGGCGTCGCGTTCAGTCGCTTGAGTACTTCCTGGCGAATCGGCTCGTTGCGAAAACCCGAGGCATCCGGCGGCGGCACGATGCCGCCCTCGCCATCGTCGAACTGATCGAAGCGCGGCCCGATCGTGCCCTTGGTGCCGGTGAATCCCGCGACCTCGACCAGTTCAGTCGGCGGGATATGCGCCTGCGCGATCAACAGATGGGTGACGGTCGGATGCAGTGGCGGGAACTGCGTCGTTCCCTCCGGTGCCGGAAAGGTGAAGCCGAGCACATTGGAAAACGGATCGCCGGCCGGCGAGAAGAAGCGGCCGTTCCACATCATCTTGGGAAAGAAGGCAGCGTTGACGACCGTCGGCGCGCGCCGCTGGTTACGTGGGCCGGTGCGGCTTGGACCAACGACGCCGTTGTTCTGCACGCCGATGGCGATCGACTGCGAATCGCCCATGCCGAACGCCGGTGCATGACAGCCAGCACAGGTGTTGTCGCCGTACAGCGCTCCGGCGGTGTCGAAGAAGAGCAACCTTCCGAGATCAGCGAGCCGCTTGTCGATGCGACGGTTGAGCCGTGCTTCCAGCGTCGATTCAATCTTGCCGGCGAAGCCGGCGCGGCGCAGTTCGGCGCTTAGTCGCTCATTCAGATGCCCCTGGTCATCGGCAAATGACTGCCGCGTCGGTACCGCCAGCGAGCCCAATAGCGTCAAGGCGGCGAGCAGCGCCACCACCCCGCGCCGACCACGCCACCCGGTGCGCCGTGGCGCTGCGAATCTGTCGGCGGTCGAGCACATCAGTTTGCGGTTCATCTATTACCCCTCGGCATTGGCATGCAATGGACGCCGGACTGCTGCGCGGGCCAGCGAATGCGCGGTCAAGTCGTATTTCCTGCGGATTCGAATCCGGAGCCGACTTGGCTCCCTTGACCGGCAGCAATTCCGATGCCAGCGCGGATTCCCGCGCCTACGTTTCAGCGAAACGGCCAGCCCATGCGGCGTCTCGACTCGTCACACGCGGCGAGACTCGGCCGCGTTCAGCGCACGCCTGGGTGAAAACTCGTGTTGTTGCGTGAAAACACCCAAGTGTGGGTGAATTCACCCGGCGGTGCGGTCGAGCCGACGAGGAGGAGCGTCGCTAACACGCGGGCGATTCGAGCTCCCGCCACCGCGCCCGACGAGATGCTCGAACGTTGTGCCCGAACTATTCGACCGGCAGAAAGCCGTCGATGGACAGATAACGCTCGCCGGTGTCGTAGTTGAAGCCAAGCACACGGCTGCCCGCCGGAAGCTCAGGCAGCTTCTGCGCGATCGCCGCCAGCGTCGCGCCAGAGGAGATGCCGATCAGCATCCCTTCTTCGCGCGCGGCGCGGCGCGCCATCTCGCGCGCTGGTTCGGCATCGACCTGGATCACGCCGTCAAGGAGTTTCGTGTGGAGATTCTTCGGAATGAATCCGGCGCCGATGCCCTGAATCGGATGCGGCGCCGGCTTGCCGCCAGAGATCACCGGTGAGGCGACGGGCTCGACCGCGTAGACCTTGAGTTTGGTCCACACCTGCTTGAGCGTCAGCGCGCACCCGGTGATATGGCCGCCGGTGCCCACGCCGGTGATCAGCACGTCGACCGGCTTTTCAGCGAAGTCCTCCAGGATCTCCCTGGCGGTCGTGCTTTCGTGCACATAGATATTGGCCGGATTCTCGAACTGCTGCGGCATCCATGCGCCCGGCGTCCGTTCCAGCAACTCGTTGGCGCGCGCAATGGCACCCGGCATGCCTTTCTCGCGCGGCGTCAGTTCAAAGCTCGCGCCGTAGGCGAGCATCAGGCGGCGGCGCTCGATTGACATGCTGTCGGGCATCACGAGCACCAGCTTGTAGCCCTTGACCGCCGCGACCATCGCCAGCCCGATGCCGGTGTTGCCTGAGGTCGGCTCGATGATGGTGCCGCCGGGCTTGAGCTGGCCCGACTTCTCGGCATCCTCGACCATCGCCAGCGCAATGCGATCCTTGATCGAACCGCCGGGGTTTGCGCGCTCGGACTTGATCCACACCTCGTGCGTGGCGCCGAACAGCCGGTTGATGCGGATGTGCGGTGTGTAGCCGATCGTTTCGAGGATGTTGTTGGCTCTCATGCAATCCCCCCCGTTGCTGCATTCTCGCAGCGTGCTCGTGCCTTGTAGTGACGAGCGACAGAAGCAATTGACATATGCCAAGTTCGGAAAATGCTATGTGGCAACCATGCATCGGCGCCTTGCCTAGGACAAGTGAATATTCACGCGGAAACACGGGATCAGCCGGGCTTGTGCAAGTGCAGGCGAACTGGCCGGGCTGAGAGGCCGCCCCGCCGAAGTGCACTAGCCGCGCGGGTCCCGATGGATCGGGTCGACCCAGTGCACGGATTCCGGGTTGGGCTCGACATCGGCGATGTCGAGATTGACCACGACAGCTTCGTTATCACTACGCACCAGCACGCATTCGAGTTGTTCGCTCGACGAAGCGTTGATCTCCTGGTGCGGCACATACGGCGGCACATAGATGAAATCGCCGGCGTCGGCCTCGGCGACGAACTCCAGCCGCTCACCCCAGCGCATGCGCGCCTTGCCGCGCACAACGTAGATCACGCTCTCCAGCGCGCCGTGATGGTGTGCGCCGGTCTTGGCGTTGGCGTGGATCATGACCGTGCCGGCCCAGATCTTCTGCGCGCCGACACGCGCAAAGTTGATTGCCGCCGCCCGGTTCATGCCCGGCGTCTGTGCCGTGTTGGGGTCGAGCTGGTTGGCCTTGATCACGCGCACGCCGTGATCGCGCCAGTCATGGTCGTGCGGCATCGGCGCCTCTGCCTATCCGGCGCGGCCGATGATCTGCGCGGTGGCGATCAGCTCTTCGAGCAGCGCCATCGCCACCCGCCCCGACACGGCATAGGGATCGAGCATCGGCTTCGCCGAGTACTTCAGCAGCGTCGATGCATTGACCTTGGCGAGGTTTGCCTGTCCCATGGTCCAGCTTGCGAAGCGACGCTCCGAAATCTCCACGCACTGCAGGATCGTGACGTCCTTGTGCCGCGCATCGCGCACGATGCTGTTGTAGAGCTCGTTGACCGGCGCGCGCCCGCCTTCGAGCACCTGCATGAAGATGTCGCCGGAATGGCACAGGATGCCGGTGATGCCGAGCTCCGGATTGTGGCGCCGCGACGACGCGAGGATCGAGTCGATCATCGCCGGCGTGACCGGCTCGACCGAGCGACTGGCGTAAAGAAGACGGATCAACATTTTCCCCTCTCAGGCACTTCTTCTTTGCAATAGCGCCAGGAATTCGCGCCGCAGGTTCGGATTGGCGAGGAAGCTTCCCCGCATCACGCTGTTGATCATCTTCGAATCAGTGTCCTTCACTCCGCGCCACTGCATGCAGAAATGGTCGGCCTCCATCACGATCGCCAGCCCGTCGGGCTGCATGCGGTCCAGCAGCAGGTCGGCCAGGCGCGTGACCGCCTCCTCCTGGATCTGCGGCCGGCTCATCACCCAGTCCGCGAGCCGCACGTACTTCGACAGTCCGATCAGGTTCGAATGCTCGTTCGGCATCACGCCGATCCACAGCTTGCCGATGATCGGGCACAGATGGTGCGAGCAGGCACTGCGAATCATGATCGGGCCGACGATCATCAGCTCGTTCAGGTGTTCGACATTCGGAAACTCGGTCACCGACGGGGCCCGCATGTAGCGCCCGCGGAACACCTCGGTGATGTACATCTTCGCCACGCGGCGCGCCGTGTCCTGCGTGTTGTGATCGCTATCGATGTCGATGACGAGGCTTTCCAGCACGCCGCGCAACTTCCCCTCGACCTCGTCGAGCAGTCGGTCGAGTTCACCGGGTTCGATGAACTCGGCGATGTTGTCGTTGGCGTGGTACCGCTCGCGGGCGCGGTTGATGCGCTCGCGGATTTTCTGTGACACCGGAACCCCGAGGTCTTCGGCCGCGGGTCGGTTGGTGCGGACAGCGTCATCCATGGGTCAGCCAGCGTCGGATTCGAGTTTGCATGCTACCCGCAATGCCGTCGGTACCGATGTCCCGGAGAAGTGTGAAGCTTCACCCGCGGATGAAATGAAGCCGCTGATACCTCGCCCTGAGCGCAACAGCATCGGCGCGCACTCGTTCCGGCGCCTCGCCGCGCACGAGTACGCGGGCGACGAGCCGCGCGACCTCGCGCATCGCCTCCTCGCGCATGCCCCAGCGCGTGACTTCCTGTGTGCCGATGCGAATGCCATTTGCGTCATTTGCGGCGGCCGGCAACGGCAGGCCGATCGAAGTGAACAGGATGTTGGCGCGCTCGATGTGTTCCGAGGCGCGATTGCCACCCCCATACGGCCGCGCATCGAGAGCGACGTGCTGCGATACGGTGAACTGATCACGCGCGGCGGGCTTGAACACCGCCACACCCTGAGCGGCGAGTGCCTCGGCCAACGCCTGCGCATTCGCAATCATCTGCTGCGCGTAGGCGCGGCCGTGCTCGAGCAGGTCCATCGTCGCCAGCGCGAGCGCGGCCGTCTTGGCGGCATCGAAGTTCGCGGTCAGTCCCGGGTAGGCGATGTGGTCGAGCCTTTCCGCGAGCTGCGCCTCGGTTGTCAGCACCATCCCGCTCGGCGGACCGCCGAAGCTTTTGTACGTGCTGCCCGTCATCAGGTGCGCGCCTTCGGCGAGCGGCTGCTGGAACGCGCCGCCCGCGATCAGCCCGCCCGTGTGTGCCGCGTCGTACATGACCTGGGCGCCGATTTCATCGGCAATCGCGCGCACGGCGGCGACGTCGTACGGGAACAGGCACATCGAGCCGGCGACGATGATGAGTTTCGGTTTTGCATCACGCGCCAGCCGGCGCAGGCCGTCGACATCGACGTCCATGCGCGCGGCATCGAACGGCATCGCCAGCACCTTCAGGCCGTACAGGCCAGCGGCGCCGATCATGTGGTGAGTCGGATGCCCGGCGGCCGCGTCATCGAACGCGATGATCGTGTCGCCCGGCTTGCAGGTCGCCATGAACGCATACCGGTTCGCGATCGAGCCACTCGGCACCCGGTATTCCGCATATGGGGCGTTGAACAGGCGCTTCAGCAGTTCGATCGCCAGCACCTCGATGCGTTCGATCTCGTGCACGCCCTTGTTGTACTTCTCGCCGGGGTGGCCAAGGCTCGGCCGCACCCCGATCGACGACGCGAGCAGCGCCTTGGCGCGCGGGTTCATCGTGTTGGTCCCCGCGTACAGGTTGATGCAGTCGCGGTCGACCAGGCGCTCGGCTGAGTCGACCCAGTCGTGCAGCTGCGCGTCGAGCGCGGCGAGCGGCTGCGATTGCAGCCGCGCCGCGACTTCGGCATGAAAGCGGTTCGTGGCGTCGCTTGCGCCGGGGCGCGGGCAAACGTGAGGAATCCTGTCGGTGCTCATGAGCGACAGTTTATTGCGCCGCCGCTGGCAGAACTTGCCCGCGCCGCGTCAGCTTCGGTCCGATCAACCGTCGCCGCCCGGGTCAACCCCGAGCGGCGCCGGTTGTCGGCGCGCGGAAGAAGGCCGCGCGCCCTCGGTGGTTGTCAGAACGGCAGCAACTCGTTCCAAGCCATCTCACTGGTCACCTCGATGGCCCCGTCATCGTTGTGATCGAGTTCGAGCCGCACCGTCGTGCTATTCGTCGCGGTCAGCTGCAGATGCGACCGGTACCCGTCGACGACGACCTTGCCGCTGTTCGGGTAGTCCTGGACCCACGAATCGTGCATCGGCGAAATCGTGTTGAGGCTGATCTTCCCGCCGATTGACGCGAGCGTCACCTTGCCGTACAGGGCTGCCTCGTCGTATCCGGACTGGTTCGGCAACCAGACGTCGGTGAACAGGGCGCGGAAGCCCGGATCGTAGGTCACCGCCTCCTGGTAGGTCGGGGTGGACAAGTTGCCGGACAGACCCGCCGCGCCCACGGTCAGGGTGAGCCGTTCGGTCTTGACGCCCAATGCGTCGGTGCTCGCGGCGAAGTCGAAGCTCGCCACGCCGTTGGCCACCCCCGACCCCGTCTGATCGCCCACCGTCAGCTGATTGATGGTGAAATTGCCGGTTATCTGCGACGCCGAGTAACTGGCGATACTGACTCCCAGACCGCCGCGCGCGAACGACGTCGGAGTCTCCCGGCAATCGTTGAACGCCAGCGTCAACGAATCGCCGCTCGACGGTGTCCCGCTGTTGTCACGGTCATCGAATGTGACGCTGATGGAGCCGCCGGCCGGACATGGCTGGGTCTCGGAACTGACCGCCTGCGGCCGCACTAAAGCGCCGGTCGACCGCACCGCAACGATTCCTTTCCCGAGTGCATGCTTGGTCAGCCCGGCCGCCGCGCTTGTCTGCGTCCCTGATGGCACACTGGACGCGAGAATGTCGCGGAAGCTATCGAGGGTGCCAAACGACATCGCGGCCGCACGTGCGACGGCCGCCTGGTTCTGGGTGGTGATCTGCAGAAGTTCCGGGGGAGGGGGAGAAGCTTCACCCCCTCCACCGCCGCCGCAAGCGGCAGCAAGAACTGCCCCGGCCAAAGCGGCGAACCGGGGCGTCTTGAGATTGAGTGCGAGGTATGTTGACATCTTTCTCTCCCTATTGGTACGGCCTGGATCTGGATCCACGCCGGCGCAGCGTTCGTGTTGCCACCGCTGCTGGGGCAAGATGTCTCGCCGCGGCAAGCCCACGCTCCCGCTGCACACAACCAACATAGTCACTCACTGACAGGCCGTGTTGACCCGGGATAGTTCGCGACCGGTATGGAGCATTAGCTACAGAGCTCGCCAGCGGTAGCCGCGGCTCAGCGCAAGTGGGCACTACGCAACTCAGCGCTCGCGCGTCAATGGCACGAAGCGCACGGGCAGTGCGTTGCGCTTGAACGTACGCCCATCCGCGCTCTTTTCCACTACCAGCAGATCCTGTCCGCCAATCTGGTGGCCCACCGGAATGACCATCCGGCCGCCGGGCTTCAGCTGATCGAGCAGCGGCTGCGGGATGTGATCCGGCGCGGCGGTGACGATGATGGCATCGAACGGCGCGGCTTCCGGCCATCCTTTGTAGCCATCGCCAATGCGCGTTTCGACATTCGTGTAGCCAAGCTCTTTCAGCACCGTCGCCGCGCGTTCGCCAAGGGACCGCACGATCTCGATCGTGTAAACCTTCGCCACGCACTCGGCCAGCACCGCGGCCTGATAGCCGGAACCGGTGCCGACTTCCAGCACTCGATCGCCGCGCTTCGGCTCAAGCAGGTCGGTCATCAACGCGACGATGAAGGGCTGCGAAATGGTCTGCCCTTCGCCGATCGGCAGCGGGCGGTTGTCATACGCGCTCGCGACAAGCGCGGGAGGCACAAAACGATGGCGCTGAACCCTGCGTATCGCGGCGATCACGTCCACCGACAGCCGCTCCCGCTTCGTGAGCTGCGCGGTGGCGCGCGTATCGCTTTCGATCTCGCGCAACATCCGTTCGCGCGCGGATTCGAATGCATCCTGCGCGACCGCGACTCGGTGGGTCAGCAGCGCGGCGCCGGATGCGCAAAGTAACTGTCGCCGGCCGCACATGATCCACATCCTCCTTCGTTTGAATTCAGTGTAGGACGCGCTCCGCTTCGTACAATGTCCTGGCGCAATTTGCTGACCCCCGCTCGACCGATGCTCGACCCCGATGCCGACTGGCTCGCGCCGCAAGCGCTGGAAGTGGCGTGTGCACTCCCGGCGCGGTGCTATGTGGACCCGGCGTTCAGCGCGATCGACCGCGACGCGGTCTTTGCGCGCAGCTGGCAGCAAGTCGCGCGAGCGGAGCAAGTCGCGCACCAGGGCGATCACGCGCTGGCCCAGGTGGGGGTTGTGCCGTTGCTGATCATCCGCGGCGACGACGGCCAGGTGCGCGCGCTGCACAACGTGTGCCGCCACCGCGCCGGCCCGCTCGCCACCTGCGGTGGCCGGGGCGCACCCGCGCTGGTCTGCAGGTATCACGGCTGGACGTATGCGCTCGACGGACAGTTGCGTGGCGCCCCCGAGATGGGCCGCGCCACGGGATTCGATCCCGCCACGATCCGCCTGCCGACGGCTCGCGTCGCGCAGTGGCAGGGTCAGGTATTTGCCGCGCTCACAACCGGGACGCCCGAGTTCGAAGACGTTGTCGCCGGAATCGATGCGCGCCTGCGCGGCCAGCCACTTGGCCGCTACGCATTTGATCGCCGCGTGAGCTACGAAGTCGCGTGCAACTGGAAGGTGTACGTTGACAACTACCTCGAGGGGTATCACGTACGCCACGTGCATCCGCGACTGGCGACGCAGCTCGACACCGCGCAGTACGCGACGCAGACAACACGCTGGCACTCATTGCAGTCGAGCCCACTCGTCGGCGATGCACCATACGGCATCGGCGAGGCGCTCTACTACTTCATCTATCCGAGCACGATGCTGAACATCCTGCCGGGCCGGTTGCAGACCAACCGCGTGATTCCCCTTGGCGCCGATCGCTGTCACATCGACTTCGACTACTTCTATGCCGACGAAGTGCCCACCGACCGGCGCGCCGAAGACCTGCGCTTCAGCGACGAGGTGCAGCGCGAGGACATCGCGATCTGCGAATCGGTGCAGCGCGGGCTGGCGTCCGGCTCGTATACGTCGGGCCGACTGAATCCGGCCTCCGAGTCCGGCGTACATCACTTCCAGGAACTGGTGCGCGCTGCATATCGCGCGCACGCACGGCGCTGATTCAGTTGCGGGCCACCGTGGCGGAAGGTTCCGATCCGGAAGTCGCGTCTGACCAGAGGATCGGGCCGGCGGCCGCGCGGCCGCGCAGAGCCCGGCTGCTGTCGCCGCCGGCAGCGCGCAGTTGCCGAAACAAAGTGAAGCGCGTGCCGAATCCGCACTGCTCGGCGACTTCCGTGACCGCGAGATCGGTGCCGGCGAGCAGTCGGCGCGCGGCCGAAATCCGCTTGCGCAGCAAGAACGCATATGGCGTTACACCGTACACACGGCGGAATAGTCTGACCAGATGGAATTTCGACAGCTGCGCTGCCGCAGCGATGTCGTCGAGGGTGATGCGCCGGGTGTACGCGCTGAGGATGAAATCAGCGGCGCGGTCGATGCGCGCCAGCAGCTCCGCATGTGCCGAGCGGCTGGCGGACGCGAGCCGCTCGGCACGGCCGCGATACCCCGGCTCGGCGCGAATCATCTGGGCGCACAGCCGCTGCAGTTGCTCCTCGACCCAGTTTTCGTCGTCCTGCCCGGCCTCAATTTCGCGCCGGATCGACCGTAGCAGCGGTGTAATCAGCGCATCATGCGGTCGCAGGTTCTCCGCGAAGTAGAACCGGCGGCGTGATGGGTTGGGCCCGTCGGCCAGCAGCTGTTCAGCGGTTTGCGTCAATCCGGCCGCCGCCTCATGCGGCATGCCCGGCCGGAAGAAGATACTCAGGCTGCCAACCGGACGTGAACTGCGAATATGCGTGCTGTATCTCTGCCCTTCGTTCAGGATCAGGTAGCTGTCGTCGTCGACTCCGATCCGGCGGTTGCCGATGTCGTAGTGCTCCGTGCCATTCCAGGCGCTCTTGATCGTGAATACCGGCGAATACGGCATGTACTCGGTCTCGCGCGCGCTGCAACACAGCACGTAGTTCTCGTGTCCCCACCGAGAGAAGTACGCGCGCCGGTAGGCGGCGTTCGCCGGCGTCTCGGGCCGGGGCGGCAGGTCGGGAAAGAAGCGAATGATCATGAGGCTCGTCGTGTGCTCGCGCGGCGGCGACGTGACTGGAGCTTGATCCACGATGCACTCGCGCGCAATCACTCACGCGGCACGCGCACCACTGTTTGCGCCGAACCGTGCCCGCGCAGCGCGAATTTCGCAAGAATTGCAACATTCAACACCTGCGGCGCGGCCGAATGGCTATGGTCCGGGGCCTCTGATCAGGGAATTCGCCGGGCCATGAAGATGTCTTCACCGATGGTCAACGCCTGCGCCGCCGCAACGGGTGTGCTTCTCGTCGGCGCGGTGTACGCGCAGTCGCCGTCCCCACTGCCACCGTGCCAGGGCCCGGCACACGCGCAATTCGACTTCTGGGTGGGGCAGTGGGATCTGCGCTGGACCGATCAGTCTGGCCGGGAGGTTGCTGGATTCAATCGCATCTCCAGGATCCATGGCGGCTGCGTGATCCTCGAGGAGTTCGATGGCCGCGACGGCACGCCGCTGCGTGGCACGAGCGTTTCTTCCTACGACGCGACAGCCGGCAGGTGGAAGCAGGTATGGGTTGACAACCAGGGCAGCTGGCTCGACTTCGAGGGCGGCATCGTCGACGGCGATCCGACCTTTTCGCACCGCGTGCCGGCACGCGGTGCCGGCGGCTGGCAGCGGATGGTGTTTCGCGATATCAAGAACGATTCTCTGACCTGGGACTGGGAGCGCTCCGTCGACAACGGAAAGACGTGGTCGCGCCAGTGGCGCATCCAGTACACGCGCCGCCGATGACTTGACGCACGCGCTGCGCCGGCAGTCGCACATGGCGCCGTAGACTCCGATCTTTGCGGAGACGATCGTGCCACTCGCCATCTCGTACGCGGACGTCGAAGCTGCCGCAGCGCGGCTGCGTGGCGTTGCGCATCGCACGCCGGCGCTGACGTCGCGCACTGCCAACGAGCGCACCGGCGCTGAGCTGTTCTTCAAGTGCGAGAACCTGCAGCGGATGGGCGCGTTCAAGTTCCGCGGCGCGTACAACGCGCTGGCGCAGTTCATGCCGGCGCAGCGCGAGCTCGGCGTGCTGGCATTCTCGAGCGGCAACCACGCTCAGGCGATCGCACTGTCGGCCCGGTTGCTCGGCATGCCGGCCGTGATCGTGATGCCGAAGGATGCGCCGGCGCTGAAGATCGCCGCCACGAAGGGGTACGGCGCCGAAGTCGTGCTGTACGACCGCTACACCGAAGATCGCGAGGCGCTCAGCGCGCGTATCGCCGCCGAGCGCGGCATGACGCTGATCCCGCCATACGATCATCCGCACGTGATGGCGGGCCAGGGCACTGCGGCCAAAGAGCTGCTCGAGGACGTGGGCCCGCTGGATGTGCTGCTCGTCTGCGTCGGCGGTGGCGGCCTGATCTCGGGTTGCGCGGTCGCCGCGCATGAACTGGCGCCGCAGTGCGCCGTGATCGGCGTCGAGCCCGAGGCCGGCAACGACGTGCAACAATCGTTGCGCCGCGGCGAGATCGTGCACATCGAGGTGCCGCGCACGATCGCCGATGGCGCACAGACGCAGCACGCCGGCCAGTTGACGTTTCCCGTGATCCGCGCACTCGTGCGTGACATCGTCACCGTCAGCGATGCGGCGCTGGTGCGCGCGATGCGCTTCTTTGCCGAGCGGATGAAGCTGGTGGTCGAACCCACCGGCTGCCTTGCCGCCGCCGCAGCGCTCGAAGGTGTGGTGCCTGTCAAGGGGAAACGCATCGGCATCATCGTCAGCGGCGGCAACATCGATCTGCCGCGCTACGCGCGCTTCCTGACGCAGGATATCTCCTGATCGCTCCACTTCCGCAGCAGCGAGGAACAAGATGTTTCTGTCCACACCGACTTCGCCCGAGGCCGCGGCCTTCCTGGAAAAGGAACGCGCGTCAAGTGGCTTTGTGATGAATCTCGAACGCGCCTGGGCTTGGCGCCCCGACATCGCGGAGGGGTTCATAGCCTTGCGCAGGCAATTGATGGAAGCCACGACGCTGACGTCGCGTGAACTTGCGCTGCTCGTCTGCACCACCGCGCGCACGCTTGGCGATTCGTACTGCGCGCTTGCCTGGGGCGCGCGGCTCGCCGAGCAGGCCGACGCCGCGATGGCCGCATCGGTCCTGAGCGGCGCCGATGACAAGGCGCTGGCGCCGCGAGAAAGGGCGCTCGCCCGCTGGGGCGCCCAGGTGGCGCGCGATCCCAACAGCACGACCGCTGACGATGTCGAGGCGCTGCGCACGGCGGGGCTCAGCGAGCGCGAGATCTTCGAGGCAACCGCGTTCATCGGTTTCCGGCTGGCGTTTTCGACCGTCAACGACGCACTGGGTGCGCAACCCGACGCGCAACTGGTGGCCGCTGCGCCGCCCGGGGTACGGGCCGCCGTCACATATGGGCGCAAACCGGCGGCCTGAGCAATGCGGGTTGCCGTCCTCGGTTGCGGCGTGATCGGCACCACGATCGCGTATTACCTCGCGCGCTCCGGGCACGAGGTGACCGTGATCGACCGCCAGAACGGCCCGGCGCTGGAGACAAGCTACGCCAACGCCGGCGAGGTATCGCCAGGGTACTCGGCGCCATGGGCCGGGCCGGGCGTGCCGGTCAAGGCGATCAAGTGGATGCTGATGGCGCACAGCCCGCTCGTCATCTGGCCGCTGCTGGATGCCGCCATGTGGCGCTGGGGCTGGATGATGCTCGCGAACTGCACCGAGCGCGCCTACCGGCTGAACAAGAGCCGCATGGTGCCGATTGCCGAATACAGCCGTGACTGCCTGAAGCAACTGCGCGCCGATACCGGCATCGCTTATGACGAGCGCACGCAGGGCACGTTGCAGTTGTTCCGCACGCAGAAACAACTGGACGCCATCGGCAAGGATGTCGAGATCCTGAGGGAATACAACGTGCCGTTCCAGGTACTCGACCGCACGGGTTTTTGCCGCGTCGAGCCGGCGCTGACGCACACGCGGGAGAAATTCGTTGGCGCGCTGCGTTTGCCCAACGATGAGACGGGGGACTGTTTCAAGTTCACCAACCGCCTCGCCGAAATGGCGCAGGCGCGCGGTGTCGTGTTCCGATTCGGCGCGCGGATCGATTCGTTCGCGGTGGCCGGCAGCATGATCAGCGGCGCACGCACCGAAAGCGGCACGGTGACGGCCGATGCCTACGTATGCGCGCTTGGCAGCTACTCGCCGCTGCTGCTGAAGACGATCGGCATCGACCTGCCCGTGTATCCGGTCAAGGGCTACTCGATCACGGTGCCCATCACCAGCGCAGCGCACGCGCCCGAATCAACCATCATGGACGAAACGCACAAGGTGGCGGTCACGCGGCTGGGCGACCGCATCCGTGTTGGCGGCACGGCGGAACTCGCCGGCTACAGCCTCAAGCTGCGCGAGGCGCGCCGCGAGACGCTGGAGCATGTGGTGACCGATCTGTTCCCGCGCGGCGGCGACGTCAGGCGCGCCGAGTTCTGGTGCGGATTGCGGCCGATGACGCCCGATGGCACACCGGTCATCGGCGGCACGAAGTATTCGAATCTCTTCCTCGCCACGGGGCATGGCACGCTGGGCTGGACGATGGCCGCGGGGACCGGGCGCGTGTTGGCGGACCTGATCAGTGGGAGAAAACCCGAGATTGACCTGAATGGGCTGACGATCGGGCGCTACGGACAGCCGGCCTGACGGAGCGTCGGTCGCTCCGGCTCCGGCGCGCTAACCCATCCGGGTTTGCACTGCTTGTATTCGCGCGTCGACCGGCGCACCCTTGCACCCCCGCCCACCGGGTCAACCCTCAACCGTGAGCAGCGGCGAGAGAACGAGAGCAAACGCACAATCAATCTTCCATGCCCGACGAAATCATTGTTCAGGATCGCGAAGAGCTGATCTATCTGCTGTGCGAGGCAGCCGAATTCGAGCACACCGTCATGTGCTCATATCTGTACGCGCAGTGGTCGCTGAAGCGCGACCCGGGTGAAGACACGACACCGGCCGAGCTCGCTGCAATCGAGCGCTGGCGCCGCTCATTGGCACAGGTCGCACTCGAGGAGATGCTGCACCTTTCACTGGTGAACAACCTGCTCGCGGCGATCGGCGCGGCGCCGCACCTGTGGCGGCCCGCCTTCCCGGTGCGGCCCGGCCACTTTCCGGCCGATGTCGTGATGAACCTCGCGCCGTTCAGCGAGGCAACGCTGGATCACTTCATGTTCATCGAGCGCCCCGAGGGCATTGCGCTCGTCGACGGCGCCGGTTTCGGCCACCCGGCCCATTACCGGCGCCTGGCACGCCCCGACATGCTCGCACCGTCGCCGCAGGACTATGCGAGCCAGGGGCATCTGTATCACGGCGTGCTGCAGGGACTGGCGCAATTGACCGAGCAACTTGGCGAGGAGCGCGTGTTCGTCGGCCACGGCCAGGCCCAGGTCGGCGCCGAGGAGTTCGGCCTGCCAGGCCTGTTCAAGATCACCGATCTGGCCTCGGCGCGGCGAGCGGTCGAGGAGATCGTGCTGCAGGGAGAAGGCGCGCCGGCGCAGCGGGATGACTCGCACTTTGCCCGCTTCAGCACCATCAGGAAGGAACTCGGGCAGTTGCGTGCTGCGCGGCCCGCGTTCGAGCCGGCACGCCCGGTGATACGCAATCCGATCCTGGGCGACGCCGGCATCGCGCGCGGTGGCGTGCGCATCGTCGAGCCAGTCACGGCGCAGATCGTCGACCTCGGCAATTCGATCTATGCGCTGATGATCCGCACGCTGTCGCAGGTGTTCGCGCCCGCGCCGCTCCCACGTGATCTGCGCATTGAACTGGCCGCGTCGACCACCGCATTGATGTCGGTGATGGGCCGGGTCGCCGACGTCGCGACGCGGCTGCCCGCCGATCGAGCCCATCCCGGACTGACCGCGGCACCGAACTTCGAGCTGCCCGGCTCATCGGGCCAGCTGGTGCAGCAATGCGCGGCCCGAATTCTGGGTGAAAGAACGGCCGAGCTCGCCGCGGCCGCACGTCGCCTCGCGCGGACCGCGCCGCTCGCCGGTGTCGCCAACGATCTGGACGCGCTCGCACGACGGTTTGAAGAAGCGCACCTTCGTTTCGAAACGCATCTCGGCGATGCGGTCGACCGCGTCGCCCGACTGACCGCGCCGGCGGCGCCGGCCGTGGCCGCCGCCGCTACGAGGGAGTTGCCGCATACGCAGGCGGCCAGCCAGGTTCCCGATGTCGCTCGCACCAAGGACATCACGCTGCGGTTCGATGGTCGTCGTTGCATCCATTCGCGCCACTGCGTGCTGGAGGCGCCGACTGTTTTTCTCGCCAACACCCCGGGCACCTGGATTCACCCGGAATCGACCACAGTCGAGCACTGCGTGCGCGTCGCGCACTCCTGCCCGTCCGGGGCGATCACGTACGAGCGGCACGACGGCGGGCCGCAGGAAGCGGCGCCCAGCGTGAACGTCGTGCGCGTACGCGAAAACGGCCCGTACGCGGTGCACGCCGAGACCGATTTGCCCGCCGGCGTCGAGTTCCGCTCGACGCTGTGCCGTTGCGGCCAGTCGCAGCGCAAGCCCTACTGCGACGGCAGCCATGTGACGAATGGATTCACGGCCACGGGCGAACCCGTCACGCGTGCCTCGGAGCCGCTCGCCGAGCGCGGAGGACTCCTGAGCGTCAAACCGATTCCTGACGGTCCGTTGCAGTTGAGCGGCAACGTCGAGATCTGTGCCGGCACCGGGCGCACGATCTTGCGAACACAATCGGCGCGGCTGTGCCGGTGCGGCGGCTCCGAAAGCAAGCCGTTCTGCGACGGCTCGCATGCACGCGTCGGCTTTCGTTCCGATGACTGAGACGGCCGGTTGCGCGGATCGCGCCGGCGCGGTCGGCAGTTTCCCCGCACTGCCAACGGCGCGGCTCGATCGATCTATCCTTGCACGAATGACGGTTGCGCAGACACGAGTGAAGACCGCCGATCAAACTTGGGAGACCCACGATGAACCGCTCCGCCAGCCTGGCCGAACTGGACCGGCTTGAATCGATTCACCCGTATACCAACCTGCGCCGGCACGAGGAGCGCGGTCCGATCATCATGGCGCGCGGCCGCGGCATCCATGTGTACGACGTTGACGGCCGCGAATACATCGAAGGACTGTCGGGCCTGTGGTGCGCGGCGCTCGGTTTTTCCAACGAGCGGCTGATCGCGGCGGCGACCAGGCAACTGAATACGCTGCCTTATTACCATGGCTTCGCGCACAAGACGTCCGACGTCGCCATCCAGATCGCGCATGACCTGTTGCAGATGGCACCCGGCAGGATGGCGCGCGTGTTCTTCGGCACCAGCGGCTCGGATGCCAACGACACGGCGATCAAGTTCGTGCGCTACTACAACAACGCGCGCGGGCGGCCCAACAAGAAGAAGTTCATCGCGCGCACCAAGGGTTATCACGGCGTCAGCATCGCCGCAGCAAGCCTGACGGGACTGCCGCACCTGCATACCGGCTTCGATCTGCCGGGGCCGGGCGTGCTGCACACCGACTGCCCGCATCACTACCGGTTCGCGCAGGTGGGCGAAAGCGAGGAGTCCTTTGCCGCGCGGCTCGCGCGCAACCTCGAGCAGCTGATCGAGAAGGAGGGGCCGGACACGATCGCCGCGTTCATCGCCGAGCCGGTGATGGGTGCCGGCGGCGTGATTCCACCACCCGCCGGATACTTCGACCTGGTGCAGCCGATCCTCAAGCACCACGACATCCTGATGATCGCCGACGAAGTGATCTGCGGATTTGGCCGCACCGGCCAGATGTGGGGCAGCCTCACCTATGACATCGATCCCGACATCGTCACCTGCGCCAAGGCACTGACCGGGGCCTATGTGCCGTTCTCGGCGACGATGATTTCCGCGCGCCTTTACGAGCCGATCGCCGAGCAGTCGGCGAAGATCGGCACCTTCGGCCACGGCTACACCTACTCGGCGCATCCGCTCGGCGCGGCGGTCGCGATCGAGGCGTTGAAGATCTATCGTGAGGTCGACATTGCGGCGCGCGTGCGTTCGCTCGCGCCACAGTTCCAGGACGGGCTGCGCAAGCTCGCTGACAGCCCAATTGTGGGCGAGGTGCGCGGCGTCGGCCTGATCGCCGCGGTGGAGCTGGTGAAGAACAAGCAGACCAGGGAGTCGTTCCCGGCTTCCGCCGCCACCGCCGCGTATTTCGCCGAGCGTGCGCATGCGCATGGGCTGGTGCTGCGCCCGCTCGGAGAGGCGGTGGCACTGTGCCCGCCGCTGATCATCGAGCCGGCCGAAATCGACGAGATGCTCGCGCGCTTCACGCGTGCGCTGCGCGATACTGAGGCCCACGTCACGCAATGGATGTAGTGCGCCCGGGGCGTCCTATCGAAAGCATGCGATGAACTTCGTCGAGTTCGACGACGTCTGCAAGACGTACGATGGTGTCGCCAACGTCGTCGACCACCTGCACCTGGCGATCGCCGAAGGCGAGTTCCTGTCGCTGCTCGGACCGAGCGGATCGGGCAAGACCACCACGCTGATGATGCTGGCCGGGTTCGAGCGCCCGACCGCGGGGCATGTGCGGCTGAAGGGCAAGCCGATCGATGCGCTGCCGCCGTACAGGCGCAACTTTGGCATGGTGTTCCAGAACTATGCGTTGTTCCCGCACATGACGGTGGGCGAGAACCTGGCGTTTCCGCTGTCCGTGCGCGCGATCAGCAAGAGCGATGCAGCGGCCCGCGTGAAGCGCGCGCTCGACATGGTGCGACTGCCGGCCATGGAGCACCGGATGCCGGGGCAGCTCTCCGGCGGCCAGCAGCAGCGCGTTGCGGTCGCGCGCGCCCTGGTGTTCGAGCCGCAGCTGATCCTGATGGACGAGCCGCTGGGCGCGCTCGACAAGCAACTGCGCGAGGAAATGCAGCTCGAATTGCGCGGCCTGCATGAGCGGCTCGGTATCACGACGGTGTACGTCACGCACGACCAGTCCGAAGCGCTGACGATGTCCGACCGCATTGCGGTGTTTCATCAGGGCAAAATCCAGCAGATCGCTGATCCGCAGACGATTTACGAGCTGCCGGCCAATCTGTTCGTCGCCTCCTTCATCGGCGAGAACAATCGCCTCGCGGGCGAGGTGGTCGGAGCCGACGTCGGCGGAGGATGCATTGCCGAAGTGGCGGGCGGCGTGCGGCTGCGTGGTCGCGCGACCGTGGCCTGCGGCGTGCCGTCGCGCGCCACGGTGTCGGTGCGGCCGGAGCGCATCGGGGTCAGTCACCCGGACGGCGCGCCGGACGGCGCCAACTCGCTGCCGGGGCAGATCGAAGAGACGATCTTTCTGGGCGGCCATGTGCGCGTAAGGCTAAAGAGTGTCGCCGGCGAACTGGTGGCGAGCGTGCCGATTCAGGACGCCGGCGCCATTCCGCCGGCCGGGGCACCGGCAGTGGCGCACTGGCCGGCCGCGAGTACAGTCGTATTCCCCGGGTAGTTATTCCGCGGTTCATTCAAGAGGAGGAGATGCGATGTCGTTCAAGGCAAAAGCAGTGATGGTTGCGCTCGGCGCAGCGTTGGCAATCGGCACCAGCGCGGTCGGTGCGCAGGGGCGCGACCTGTCGGTCGTCTCGTGGGGCGGCGCATACCAGGATGCGCAGAAGGAGGTCTACTTCAAGCCGTTCATGGAGAAAGCCAAGATCAAGATGGTCGATGAAAGCTGGGACGGCGGCATCGGCGTGCTGCGCGCGAAGATGCAGGGCGGTGCCAACAACTGGGACGTGGTGCAGGTCGAGAGCGAGGAACTGCTGCTCGGCTGCGAGGAGGGTCTGTTCGAGAAACTCGACTACGCCAAGCTGGGCGGGCGCGACAAGTTCCTCAAGGATGCGGTCAACGACTGCGGCGTGGGTGCGATCGTCTACAACTTCGTGCTCGCCTATGACGGCGACAAGATCAAGGACGCGCCGAAGAGCTGGAAAGATTTCTGGGACGTGAAGAAATATCCCGGCAAGCGCGCGCTGCGCAAGGGACCGAAGACCAATCTGGAGATTGCGCTGATCGCCGACGGCGTCGCGCCGGCCGATGTGTACAAGACGCTTTCCACGCCAGCGGGTGTTGATCGTGCGTTCAACAAACTCAGCGCGCTGAAGTCCAACCTGATCTGGTGGGAAAAAGGCTCGCAGCCACCGCAGATGCTCGCCGCCGGTGAAGCCGCCATGGTTTCCGCCTACAACGGCCGCATCGCGGCTGCCAACAAGACCGACAAGAAGAACTTCAAGATGAGCTGGACGGGCAGCCTGTACACGATCGACTCGTGGGTGATCATGAAGGGTTCGCCCAACAAGGCCAAGGCCGAGCAGTTCCTTGCCTTTGTCAGTGATCCGCAGAACCAGAAGAACCTGCCGCCGAAGATTCCGTACGGCGTGACCAATGCGGCGGCGACGGCGCTGGTCGACAAGGCGGTGCTGCCCGACCTGCCGACCAATCCGGTGAACCTGAACGCGTCGCTGTACATCAACGACAAGTTCTGGCTTGAAAACTTGGACAAACTGAATCAGCGGTTCAACGCTTGGTTATCAAAGTAGCCGATAACGGTTCTTCCGGACGCGTGTGAAGCGCGCGCCGGAATAACTCTCGCGCACGAGTCCGACACCGGCGCTGCCGGTGCGGCTCAGCGCTCGGGCGGAGACGATGGATGCTTGAGGCATTTGCGTGGCTGCTGCAGCGGTAGTTCACGGCTCGCTGGCGGCGCAGCTTGCGCGTGCCGAACGCGCGAAGAAGTTGAAAGCGGCGCTGCTCACGGCGCCGCTTTTTCTTTTTCTGCTGCTCACGTTTCTCGGGCCGATCGGCGCGTTGTTGAGCAAGAGCTTTGTTGACATCGATCTGGCGGCGGCACTGCCCAACGTCACGCGCGAGATCAAGCGCTGGGACGGACGCGCGTTACCCGATGAGGCGACTTTCGCGGCATTGATTACCGACGTACGCGCCGCGCGCGTAGCCGGAACACTGGCGCCGGCCGCCACGCGCCTGAATTACGACGTCAGCGGCTTTCGCTCGCTGCTGTTTGCGACCGGGCGAGCGCTGCCCGATGCCCTTGAAAAGCCCGCGCGCGACACACTGCTGGCGATCGATCCCAAGTGGAACGAAACCGAAACCTGGGGCGCGATCGCGCGCGCTGCGGGACCGACGACTTCGCTCTTCCTGCTCGCGGCGGTGGACATGAAGCGCACCGCCGACGGTGACCTGGTTGGCGCGCCGCAGGACGAAGCGGTGTTCGTCCAGGTGCTGGGGCGAACCTTTGCCATCGCCACCGCGGTGACAATCCTGTGTCTGCTGCTTGGCTACCCACTTGCCTACGCGCTGGCCCAGGCGCCCGTGCGCGTGGCCAACGTGCTGCTGATCTTCGTGCTGTTGCCGTTCTGGACCTCGCTGCTGGTGCGCACCTCCGCGTGGATCGTGCTGCTGCAGCACGAGGGTGTGATCAATTCGGCCCTGCTGCAGTCGGGTCTGATCGCTGCACCCCTCGAACTGCTTTATCGCCGCGCGGCCGTCTATGCGGCGATGACGCATGTGCTGCTGCCGTTCATGGTGTTGCCGCTCTTTGCCGTGATGAAGAGCATCCCGCCCGTGCACGTGCGCGCCGCGCTGTCGCTCGGCGCCACGCCCGCGGCGGCATTCTGGCGCGTGTATGCGCCGCAGACACTGCCGGGCGTGGGCGCCGGCGTGCTGATGGTGTTCATTCAGGCGCTCGGCTACTACATCACGCCGGCGCTGGTCGGCGGTGCCGACGACCAGATGCTGTCGTACTTCGTCGCCTTTTACGCCAGCAAGACGATCAACTGGGGCATGGCCGCGGCGCTTTCACTGGTGCTGCTGGCCGCGACGATGGCGCTGTACTACGTGTACGACCGCATGGTCGGCATCGACAAGATCCGGATGGGATGACCGCCTCCGCATACGAAACCGCTGCGCAACGCATCGCCCGATACGCGCTGTGGTCATTCGCGATTTTCGTACTTGTGTTCCTGATGGCGCCGATCCTGGTGATCGTGCCGCTGTCGTTCTCGGCCGGCTCGTTCCTGCACTTCCCGCTGCCCGGGCTTTCGCTGCGCTGGTACGCGGACTTCTTCACCTCCGACCTGTGGCTGCCGGCGCTGAAGAACAGCCTGATCGTCGGCATCGGCGCGACGCTGATCGCCACCACGCTCGGCACGCTCGCGGCGTTCGGCTTCTGGCGCGCGCGGTTCCCGCTGCGGCGACTCCTGTTCGCAATCCTGCTGTCGCCGCTCGTGGTGCCGGTAGTGATCGTCGCGGTCGGGGTGTACTTCGCCTTTGCGAAGGCCGGACTCGTCGACGGTTATCTCGGCCTGATGCTGGCGCATGCCGCGCTCGGCGCGCCGTTCGTGCTGGTGACGGTGCTCTCCACGCTGTCGGGATTCGACCGCAATCTGCTGAACGCGGCGGCAAGTCTGGGCGCGCCGCCCTGGCTCGCGTTCCGCAAGGTCGCGCTGCCGATCCTGTTTCCCGGTGTGTTTTCCGGCGCGCTGTTCGCGTTCGCCACTTCGTTCGACGAAGTCGTGGTGGCGCTGCTGCTGACCGGCCCCGGCCAGCGCACCTTGCCGCGCCAGATGTTCGCCGGCATCAACGACAACATCAGTCTGACCATTACCGCCGCCGGCACGCTGCTGGTGCTCCTGGCGTGCCTGCTCCTGATCGTGGGTGAATGGCTGCGCCGGCGCTCGGAACGACTGCGTATGAGTAAGTGAACGCAGGAAACGGCTTGCGTCGCAACGTCGCGCCGATCGCTTGTGCGACCCGCGCTCCTTGCGCACAATGCGCACGCGCATTCCAGCTCGACAGCGGATCAGCGCCTCCTGCGACGCTCGGGGCGCCGCGCCGCATGAACTGGGCGGCGATCGCGCTGCCGTCAGTTCGTGTTCGTTTTCGGACTGGCGGGCAGATTGCCGCTTCTTCGCGCGGGCGCGGGTCGTTGCCCCATTTCAGAGGAGTCAGGACGATGTTCGAAAGCAGGAAGTTCATGGTCGGAGCGGCCCTGGTTGGCTGCATTGTCGTCGCGGGCTGCGCTCAGCCCGGCCCTGCACCGACAGCGGTCCCAGCTCCAAGCACGCCGACCAAGTTCGCGGTCATTCCACCCGACAAGGACACCGATCTGAAGTTCTACTTTGCCAACGGCCAGATCGTGCAGGGCGCCGACGCACTCGGCCGCATGCAACGCGAAGCTGGCGTGATCCTATGGCTGGCGGGCAACCAGTTCTTCGCGATGGACGATGTGGTGCGGGCATTTCAGAAGGCCAACCCCGGCATCCAGCTGGGCCTGATCACGCTGCCGCCAGGCCTGATTCTCGACGCGATCCTGGCGAGCGGCTGGACCTACAACGGGCGCGAGTACGCCGGACGCCCGGACGTCTATGCCTCGGTCAATCTCGGGCACCTGAAGAAGCTCAAAGATGCAGGCTTGATGGATCAGTACGCAATCTATATGCACAACGAACTGGAGATCATGGTCGCCAAGGGCAACCCGAAGCGCATCACTGGCATCAGGGACCTTGCGCGGCCGGACGTGCACACGTCCATGCCAAACCCGGTGAACGAAGGAATCATGCAGTTCTACGCCCGCAAGGTTCTTGAGCGCCACGGCATCTGGGAGAAGATCTCCGCCGGCCAGATGTGTTTCTCGTGCCAGACGACCCCCAATAATTGGTTCACTGCCGTCCATCACCGGGAAACGCCGGATCGCATCAAGGCCGGCACCTCGGACGCGGGCATTGTGTGGAAGACCGAGACACTCGAGGCCCTGCGCGCTGGTGCACAGATCGACGCAGTCCAGCTGCGCCCCGAAGACAGTTTGCGCGACGAGGTGTCGTACGCGATCGGCGCGCTGAAGGGGTCGCCGAAAGCAGAAGCAGCGGCGAAGTACCTGCGCTTCCTGGCGACCCCGGAGGCCACGGCCGCCTACACGAAATATGGCTTCGTCGCCGCCAGCCCGCAGGAACTGACGCTGCGGCCAATCTCGAAGTGACCAGAGCGATCCCGGCTACGCTCGCGGGCCTGCCGTAGATACACACGGGGAGTCCACCATGTTTGAAGCGACGATTGCCGGCAGCCTGCCGAAACCCGGCTGGCTCGCCGAGACCAACAAGCTGTGGCCGCAGTGGAAGGCCCAGGGTGAGGAACTCGCTGCGGCCAAGCGCGATGCGACGCTGCTGTGGATCAAGCAGCAGGAGGACGCGGGGCTCGACATCGTCACCGACGGTGAGCAGTCGCGCCAGCATTTCGTGCATGGCTTTCTCGAGGCAGTCGACGGCATCGACTTTGAGCACAAGGTCGAGATGGGCATCCGCAACGACCGCTACAAGGCGATGGTGCCGCAGGTGGTGGGCCCGTTGAAGTTGAAGGGTCGCGTGCATCAGGTCGAAGCGCAGCTCGCGCGCGCGCATACGAAGAAGAAACTGAAGATCACGCTGCCCGGACCGATGACGATCGTCGACACCGTCGCCGACCGTCATTACGGCGATCGCGTGAAGATGGCAATGGCGTTCGCCGACCTGCTGAGCGAGGAGGCGCGCGCGCTGGAGAAAGACGGCGTCGACGTGATCCAGTTCGACGAGCCGGCCTTCAATGTCTACATGAAGGACGCCGCCGACTGGGGCGTCCAGGCGCTGGAGCGCGCGGCGGCGGGGCTGACGTGCACGACGGCGGTCCATATCTGCTACGGCTACGGCATCCAGGCCAACATCGACTGGAAGAAGACACTCGGCGACGAGTGGCGCCAGTACGAGCGGATCTTTCCGGCGCTGGCGAAGAGCTCGATCAAGCAGGTGTCGCTCGAGTGCATCCATTCGCACGTGCCGCCGGACCTGATGCGGCTGCTCGAAGGCAAGGACGTGCTGGTCGGCGTGATCGACGTGGCCAGCGACAAAGTCGAGACACCCGAGGAGGTGGCCGACACGATCGGCCGCGCACTGCAGTTTGTTCCGAAGCGGCACCTCTTCGCGTGCACGAACTGCGGCATGGCGCCAATGGCGCGCGACATCGCGGTGAAGAAACTCGAGGCGCTGGCCAGGGGCGCCGCACTTGCCCGTCAGCGCTACGCGTAGATAGCCGCTGCGGGTAGTCCCTTGCGGGGCAGGTTCATGCAAAGCTCGCGCACCGGCAACGTGCCGACATCGCGACCTGCCAACCACGACCACCCAACAAGGAACCGCCATGCGCCGCCCCGCCACCACGTTCGCCCTGCACTTAGCACTGTTCGCCGCGCCCGCGCTGGCGCAGCAGCCCGTTTTGATGTCTCCCGAATGGGCCAAGGCGGCATGCGACGCCTGGAACCAGGAATCGATTCTGACCGACCAGCTGGTCGAAACCGGCTGGGTGAAGAACGACAAGGGGCGAGGCTTCAAGGTGATGCATGTGTACCGCTCGGACTGCGGCGAGCGCGCAACGGCCGAGATGCGGATCGCCCTGAAGGTCGACAAGGCGCAGTGCGTCTATGGCGGCGCGGTGCAGTCCACCGCGCTCGACGACGGCGCGGACTACGTGATGAGCGCCACTACCGCGCGCTGGCAGGAGATGGGCCGCGGCGAGTACGGACCGATGCGCGCGATGATGTTCGGCCGCCTCGGGTTCGTCGGCCCCAAGATGGAGGCAATGGGCAACATGGGCCCGTTCGCGAGCTTTCTCCTGCTGGTCGGCAAGGTGAACTCGAACACCGCGACCTGCCCGAGCTAACAGTCGCGCGGCACCGTCTCGATTGCGCGCGGGCGGCCTGATGACACTGCGCATTGGCATCGATCTGGGCGGCACCAAGATCGAGTGCGTCGCCCTCGACGAAAACGGACACGAGATCCTGCGCACGCGCGTGGACACGCCGCAGGGCGACTACGCGCGCACGATCGAATCCATTGCGCAGCTCGTGGCTGATGCGGAGCACGCGGCGGGTCGCAGCGGCACCGTTGGCGTGGCCACACCCGGCGCGCTGTCGTGCGTGACCGGACGGCTGAAGAATTCGAATTCCGTTTGTCTGAACGATCGCCCGCTGCTGCAGGACCTCGAACGCGCGCTGGCCCGGCCGCTTCGCATCGCCAACGACGCCAACTGCTTTGCGCTGTCCGAAGCGATCGACGGTGCGGCGGCGGGGGCGCACACCGTGTTCGGTGTGATCCTCGGCACGGGAGTTGGTGGCGGCATCGTGATCGATCGCCAGGTCCTTGACGGGCCGAACGGCATTGCGGGCGAATGGGGACACAACCCGCTGCCGCGCGTCGACGCGGATGATCTGCCGCAGCCGGCGTGCTACTGCGGTCGCGCCGGCTGCATCGAAACCTATCTGTCGGGGCCGGGCCTGGCGGCCGATCATCGGCGGCGCACCGGCGAGTCGTTGTCCGCCGCCCAGATCGCGCAGCGTGCGGCCGCCGGTGATCCCGCGTGTCATGCGACGCTCGATCGCTACTGCAATCGACTGGCGCGCGCACTCGCCGGGGTGATCAATATCCTTGACCCCGACGTGATCGTGCTGGGCGGCGGGGTGTCGAACATCGATGCGCTGTACGAGGACGTGCCGCGCCGCTGGGGCGCGCATGTGTTCTCGGACGAAGTTCGCACGAGACTGGTGCGACATCGCCACGGCGATTCCTCCGGCGTGCGCGGCGCGGCATGGCTGTGGGGCCCCGCAGAGGAAGACTCATGTCACGTCGCACCCTGACCCTCGACGACAGGCTGACCGACTACCTCCACGCCAATTCACTGCGCGAGCATCCGCAGCAGAGCGCGCTGCGCGAGGCAACGCGCGAACACAAGCAGGCCGGGATGCAGATCTCGCCCGAGCAGGGGCAGCTGATGGCATTGCTGGTCAAGCTGATCGGCGCGCGTCGCGCGATCGAGATCGGAGTCTTCACCGGCTACAGCGCGCTCGCGGTGGCGCTGGCGCTGCCCGCCGATGGCTACCTGCTCGCGTGCGACATCAGCGATGAGTACACGCGTGTCGGGCGTCCGTACTGGGAACGCGCCGGGGTCGCGCACAAGATCGACCTGGTGCTGGCGCCGGCGGTGCAGACGCTCGATGCGCGCCTGGCCGCGGGAGAGGCGGGCCGCTACGACTTCGCCTTCATCGATGCCGACAAGAGCGGCTATGACGCCTATTACGAATGCTGCCTGAAGCTCGTGCGCGCCGGCGGCCTGATCGCGATCGACAACGTGCTGTGGAGCGGCGCGGTGGCGCGCCCGGCACAAACCGACGACACGCGCGCGCTGCAGGCGCTGAACGCGAAGCTGCACAACGATGAGCGCATCGATCTGGCGCTGCTGCCGATCGGCGACGGATTGACGCTGGCGCGCAAGCGCTGACCGCGCCGGCGTTCTGCCGACGCAAGAGAAGCTTCGGAACCAGTCCGCGTCGTGTCGTCCAGCCCGCAGGGTCAGCGGCCCCGCGGGTGCGCCACATGTGCCAGCGCGGTGCGCAGACGATCAAGTGCGCGCGCGCGCGCAATGAAGTCGCGCTCCGTCTTCGCCCAGCGGGAACGGCAAAGCTCCGCAAGTGCACTTTTGTCCGTCGTCGACCACGACGTCAGGTCGGAGATCTGCGCCAGAATCGGCGCGAAGTGCGCGAAGCCTGCGCGCTCGCGCGGCCCCCAGCGGCCAAGATCGATGTTCAGTGTCGTCGCAACCCGGTGCACCATGACCGCCAGTGCCCTGACGCGGTTCACGGCTGGCCCGCTTGCGATCACTCCGGTGATGCCTTGCGCGATGGCGGCCAGCCAGGTCTCGTCGAACAAGGTATCGAGTTTGTCCGACAGATCGAGCCGCAGATCGCACGACGCCAACTTGCGCAACGTGGCGATTGGCACTCGATACGCACGCTCGGCGCGCAGGCGCTCAAACTCGCGCTGCGCCAGCCGCCCCACGTCGGCATCGACCGAGCGGAATCCCAGCCGGTAGTAGAACCAGTACGCGCCGCTGGCAAGTGCTTCGTCATTGCCGGCGCCGAACTGGTACGGATTGATGATCACGTGCGCGCAGCCGGTCAGCGAATGCATCGCGCGCAGCGCCTGCTCGAATGTGTACGCCGCCTCGCCGCCGCGGTATTCGGGAAACACGTTAATCCCGGTGTTGACCTGGTGAAACAGCGCGGTGAAGCCGCCGTAGCCGATCGGCATGCCGTTGGCGAGAAAGAGATACCCGTAATTGACCTCGAGCGCGGCACGCCGATCCGGCCGCACGCCGACCGCTGCCATCTGCACACCCAGCCCGAAGTCACACAGCCAGCACTCATCGAGGTTGGGTTGCTCCATCTGGTACACGGTGCGCGTACGTGCCCACAGCGCCGCACGACAGACGGCGAGCAGCCGCGTCGCATCGCGCCGCGACAGCAGCGCGATGGTCTTCAGCGGCCGCGTGATGGCGGCGCGCGAGTCGGCGGCCGGCCTGCGCATGCCATCGGCACGCAAGCTGATGGACTGCGCGAACGCGTTGTTTGTGATGGCCGCACGGGTGTTTCCGATGCGCCATACGATAGGGACTTCGGCGGCGTCGAAGGTGCGTTCAAACTCGACGGCGGCGGCCTGTTTCGAAGGTACCTGCCCAAACAGCCAGCCGAGGTCGGTGTCGTTTCGCCCGCCCTTGGCCCGCGCGATCCACGCGCGCACCCCTGCCGCATCGAATTCGGTGTGCTCGTCTTCGAGCGGATCGAGCAGCGGCTGCAGCAGCGGGGTCAGCGACGCGGGCGATTCGAATGCCTTCCAGTCGATTTCGGTCGTCGTCGGAAATCGCCGCGCGAGCCATCGGGCAGCGGCATACGAATACACGTTTCGGGTCGTCGTGCCGGCCATGCCAGAGTCGTCGAGCTTCGCTCGCTCATCCCTCGGCAAGAGCGCGATGCGCGCAGCGAAACCAGCCGCGAGCCGGCTTGCCGCGCGATGCATGGCCGCGTCGTCCGGAAACGCGCACAGGAAGCAGATGATTCGTTGCAGCGACAGCAGATCGCGGGCCCGATCGATACGGGCACTGCGCAGCGCGTTCAAGAGCGCGCGCTTGTCCGCCGCGGCACCGACACCGTGATCGGCGAGGCGTCTCTGCAACTCCTGCAGGATTGTGCGCGCCGCGCGCGGCGTTGCGCGTGTCTGCATGCGTGATCCTCCCCACCCGCGCACATCACTGCGCACGCGACGCCACGCCCAGTGACTATCAAACGTCGATGTTGGCGGCCGCCAGCGCGTTGTTCTCGATGAACTGCCGGCGCGGCTCGACCTCGTCGCCCATCAACGTGGTGAAGATCTGGTCGGCGCCGATCGCGTCTTCGATCTGCACCCGCAGAAGGCGACGCACCTTCGGGTCCATCGTCGTTTCCCACAGCTGCTCGGGATTCATCTCGCCCAGACCCTTGTAGCGCTGCTTGCTGATGCTCGCCTCCGCCTGCGCAAGCAGCCATTGCATCGCGGCGCGGAAGTCGGTGACGGGAGCTTCCCGGGCCTTTTCTCCTTCGCCACGCGCCACTCGTGCGCCCGCGCCAACCAGGCCCTTGAACGTCCGCGCAGCATCTGCGAGCGCGGTGTAATCGGCGCCGAGCGTGAATTCCGCATCAATATGGCTCGCCTTGACGTTGCCGTGGTGGTGTCGCGCGATCCGCAGCCGGTGCTTGTCGGTGATGCTGTCGTACTGCGCGAACACGCTGACGGTGTGATTGCCCATCGCCGACTCGAGCGCGTGCGCCGATGCTTCGGCCGCCGCGGCGTCGTGCAGGTCGAGCGCGACGCCGTTCGTCATCGCCTCCAGCGCGCCGCGATCGATCACATTGGCCAGTCGCTGCACAACCGCATCGGCGAGCAGGTACTGGCGCGCGAGCTCGCCCAGCGCCGAGCCCTCGATCGGCTGGCTCGCCTCCAGCGCCTGCGCGTTCGGGTACAGCCGCGCGCCGTCCAGCGCGAGCCGCAGCAGGTAGTGCGACAGTTCGTGATCGTCCTTGATGTACCGCTCTTCCTTGCCGTGCTTGACCTTGTACAAGGGCGGCTGCGCGATGTACACGTGGCCACGCTCGACGAGCTGCGGCATCTGCCGGTACAGCAGCGTCAGCAGCAGGGTGCGGATGTGCGCGCCATCGACGTCCGCATCGGTCATGACGATGATGCGGTGATAGCGCAGCTTGTCCGGGTTGAAATCGGGTCCAATGTTGGTGCCCAGCGCGGTGATCAGGGTGGCAATCTGCTCGGACGCGATCAGCTTGTCGAAGCGCGCCTTTTCCACATTCAGCACCTTGCCGCGCAACGGCAGCACGGCCTGAAACTTGCGATCACGGCCCTGCTTGGCGCTGCCGCCGGCTGAATCGCCCTCGACGATGTAAAGCTCGCACTTGGCCGGGTCACGTTCCTGGCAGTCGGCAAGTTTGCCGGGGAGCCCCGCGCCGTCGAGCAGGCCCTTGCGGCGTGTCATCTCGCGCGCCCGGCGCGCGGCCTCGCGCGCGCGCGCCGCATCGACGATCTTGCTGCATACGATCTTGGCGTCGGTGGGTTTCTCCAGCAGCCAGCTTTCGAGCGCACGCCCGACCACGTCTTCGACCGCCGGGCGCACTTCCGAAGACACCAGCTTGTCCTTGGTCTGCGAACTGAACTTCGGCTCCGGCACCTTGACCGACAGCACGCAGGTCAGCCCCTCGCGCATGTCGTCACCACTGGTCTCGACCTTGGCCTTTTTGTCGAACTCGTGCTCCGCGATGTACTTGTTGAGCACGCGCGTCATCGCGGCGCGCAGCCCGGTGATGTGGGTACCGCCGTCCTTCTGCGGGATGTTGTTGGTGAATGCGAGCAGGCTTTCCGTATATCCGTCGTTCCATTGCATCGCGACTTCGACGCTGACGCCGGCCGATTCACCGAGGTGATGAAAGATGGTGTTGTGCAGGACCGTCTTGGCCTTGTTGATGTACTCGACGAAACCCTTGACGCCGCCGGAGAAGGCAAAATCCTCCTCTTTACCGCTGCGCTGATCGATCAGGCGGATCCGCACGCCATTGTTGAGGAACGACAGTTCGCGCAGCCGCTTCGAAAGCACCTCGAAGTGGAAGTCGACCTTGCCGAAGATTTCCTCGTCCGGCAGGAAGTGCACTTCGGTGCCGCGCTTGTCGGTGGCGCCCAGCACGTGCATCGGCGACACGGTCATGTCGTCATCAATCTCGACGCGGCGGTTCTGCGTGGCTCCCTGGCGAAACTCGAGGAAGTGCACCTGGCCGTCACGGCGGACCGTCAGGCGCAGCCACTTCGACAGCGCGTTCACGCACGAGACGCCGACGCCGTGCAGCCCGCCCGACACCTTGTAGCTGTTCTGGTTGAACTTGCCGCCGGCGTGCAACTCCGTCAACGCGATTTCGGCCGCGCTGCGCTTGGGATCATGCTTGTCGTCGCGCTTGACACCGGTGGGAATGCCGCGGCCGTTGTCGATCACCGAGATCGAGTTGTCGGTATGGATCGTGACAACGATATCGTCGCAGTAGCCTGCCAGCGCCTCGTCGATCGAGTTGTCGACCACCTCGAACACCATGTGATGCAGGCCCGTGCCGTCGTGCGTGTCGCCGATGTACATGCCGGGCCGCTTGCGCACAGCCTCCAGCCCTTCCAGGATCTGGATGCTCGCCGCGCCGTAATCGTTGGCGGCGCCATCACCGCTGGACGGCGACCCCCCGTCAGGGCCCAGCGGCGGAGCATTCATCAGCGGTTGGTTCGGGACTGCAGACATCAATTTGCTTTCGGTTAGATGCGCATCGGCATGACGACATACTTGAACTTGTCCGAGTCGGGCATCGTGAGCAGCGCGCTGCCCAGTGCGTCGCCAAGCGCGAACTTCACTTGCTCGTTCTTCAGGTTCGAGAGTACATCGAGCAGATAGGTGACATTGAAGCCGATGTCGAGTCCGTCACCGTTGTAGTCGATTTCAAGTTCCTCCTGTGCGTCTTCCTGGTCGGCATTGGTCGACGTGATCTTCAGGCTGCCGGCCGCGAGCACGCAGCGCACGCCCTTGAACTTATCAGTAGTCAGGATCGCGGCGCGCTGCAGCGCAGCCATCAGCTCTTCGCGACTGACCTGGAAGATGCGCGTATTCCCCGTCGGAATCACTTTCACGTAATCCGGGAATTTTCCTTCGACCAGCTTGGAGATCAGTTCGATCGAACCGAACACGAACTTCACCTGGTTGCCCGCCATCTGAACGCGCACCGGCTCATCGGTGTCGGGCAGCAGGCGTGCCAGTTCGAGGATCGTTTTGCGCGGAACGATCGCTTCGATCTTGCTGGTCGCCGCACCATCCTTCTGCACTTCGCACAGCGCGAGGCGATGGCCGTCCGTCGCCACCGCCCGCACCAGGCTGCCGTCGACCACGAGCAGCATGCCATTCAGGTAGTAGCGGATATCCTGCGCGGCCATCGCAAAGTGCACCATCGACAGCAGGTATTTCAGCGTCGCTGCCGGCAGCACGAAGTCGGCCGTGAACTCCGCCTGCGTGACGGTCGGAAATTCTTCCGCCGGCAAGGTTTGCAGGTTGAACCGGCTGCGGCCTGATTGCACGGTGAGCTTCTTTGCCGCCAGCGACAGCTGTACATCGGCTTCGGGCAGTGCGCGCAGGATGTCTACCAGCTTGCGCGCCGACACGGTCGCAGCGGCGCTGTCCTTGCCGGCGCCGATTTCGGCGGCAGTCTGGATCTGGATTTCGAGATCGGTTGCCGTGAAGGTCACCCGGTCGCCGTCCTTGCGCACAAGGATGTTGGCAAGGATCGGCAGGGTCTGCCGCCGCTCGACGATGCCACTCACAACCTGCAGCGGTTTGAGCAACGCATCGCGCGAGGCTTTTACAAGTTGCATTTGTACTTCCTCTTGATAGAACCAGCTAATAGATCAATGACAATCACGTGGATAACGCTGCAAATCGATGCGGCAACAGTGGCTTGGACGACTTCAATCGCTGTGCGTAACCGTGCTCCAGGCGGCCGCACATGCTGTGGACGACAAGGAACAACTCGCTGGCTCAGCAAGATGCGGCAAAGCTGTCCACACCAATGCACAGCTCATACAGAAACTGTTCACAGGCAATCATCAACCCTTCAATGCCTGTTCGAGCACATGCAGCGCGTGATTCAGCTCGGTATCGGTGGAGCGCAACAACGCGATCTTGCGCACCCCATGCAGCACGGTGGTGTGATCGCGCCCACCGAAGAGTTCGCCGATCTCCGGCAGGCTCTTTTGCGTCATCTCCTTGGCCAGATACATCGCCACCTGACGCGGCCCCGCGATCGATGACGGGCGCCGCTTGCTGTACATGTCGGCGACCTTCATCTTGTAGTAGTCAGCGACAGTCTTCTGGATCAACTCGACGGTGACCTGACCGGTGGAGGCACCGAGCAGATCCTTGAGCGCCTCACGCGCAAGCTCAACCGAGATGGCGCGGTTGTGAAACGACGAAAACGCCAGGATCTTGCGGAGCGCCCCTTCCAGTTCGCGCACGTTGCTGCGCAGATTCTTGGCGATGAAGAAGGCAACGTCTTCCTGCAACGGATGGCCCTCGTTCTCGGCTTTCTTCAGCAGGATCGCCACGCGCATCTCGAGTTCGGGCGGCTCGATCGCCACGGTCAGGCCCGACGCGAAACGCGAGACGAGCCGGTCTTCGAATTCCTTCAGTTCCTTCGGGTAGGTATCCGACGTGATGATGATCTGCTTGCGCCCGGCCACCAGCGCCTCGAACGCGTAGAAGAACTCCTCCTGGGTTCGGCTCTTGCCGGCGAAGAACTGGATGTCG
>Ga0209683_10000035_pt1 | contig 45770 bp, 41 predicted proteins | sample DOMMetBare2Fresh_FD_187474 | JGI IMG/M metagenome (GOLD analysis project Ga0209683, IMG submission 187474) | Wetland sediment microbial communities from St. Louis River estuary, USA, under dissolved organic matter induced mercury methylation -... | ecosystem: Environmental > Aquatic >... | reverse complement strand
CAAAGGCGTCGTGCGCGTAATTTGCGAGAATCCTAAGCATAAACAACGGCAAGGTTAATTTCTAGGAGAATTTATGGCTCGTGTAGCAGGTGTTGATTTACCGCCCAATAAAAGGGCACAGATTGGGATGACCTACATTTATGGTGTGGGCAAATCGCGGGCGACCTCGATCCTTGATCAAGCCGGGATCAAAATAGATGCCCGGATCAAGGATCTGAGCGAAGACGAATTAAATAAGATTCGTGCGATCCTTGACACCGAGGGCGACATCGAAGGTGACCTCAGAAAGCGGGTTCAAATGGACATCAAACGCCTGATGGATATTGGATGCTATCGGGGCCTCAGGCACAGACGCAGTTTGCCTGTCCGCGGTCAGCGTACGCATACGAATGCACGAACACGAAAGGGTCCGCGGAAAGCGGCTGTGGCGAAGAAAAAGGCTCCAGGTAAGAAGTAGTTGCCACTAGCCGGTAGTCAGTTGTCAGAATTTTTCTGAATAACTGAGACCTGACAACTGACAACTGACAACTGATAACTGTTAAATATATGGCAAAAGCAGCAGCAACTAAAAAGAAGACTTTCAAAAAGAAAGAGAAAAAGAATATTCCTTACGGTATCGTGCATATCGCGGCCTCGTTTAATAACACGCTGATCTCGATCACGGACGCACAAGGAAATTTGGTCGCTCAATCTTCGTCGGGAGCAAGAGGTTTTCGCGGTTCGCGAAAGGGTACGCCATTCGCTGCCCAGCAGGCTGCGTCGGAGGTTGCCCGCAAGGCGTTGGACGCCGGTATGCGCGAAGTTGAAGTTCGCGTCAAGGGCCCGGGCGGTGGCCGCGAGTCAGCGATTCGTGCCATCAATCAGGCCGGAATTCGTGTGACATCAATCCGTGATACCACGCCGATCCCGCACAACGGATGTCGTCCGCCAAAGCGCAGACGCGTCTGAGATTTTTTTGTTTTAGTAATTATCGAAAGGAAGAAGGGCCATTGGCTCGTAAACTTTTCCGTAAACTAACGGAGGCAGTATAAATTAATGGCTAGATATAGAGATGCGGTGTGCCGGCTTTGCCGCCGCGAAGGTGCAAAGTTATTTTTGAAGGGCGATAGGTGCTTTAAGCCCTCTTGTGCGATCGAGAAGCGTGGGACCAACCCACCGGGACAACACGGTGCAGCCAGACGCAAGATGCTTGCCGGATACGGTGAACAGCTTCGCGAAAAGCAGAAGGTGAAACGGATATACTTCGTTCTCGAAAAGCAGTTTCGCAATTACTTTGAAAAAGCTCGTCGCCAGAAAGGTGTTACGGGCGAAAACCTGCTTTTTATGCTCGAACGTCGTCTCGACAATGTCGTGTACCGGTCGGGTTTTTCGACCTCTCGCCGTCAGGCACGTCAGCTTGTAAATCACGGACACGTGACCGTTAACGGACGAAAGGTAAACATCCCTTCGTTTCAGGTTAAGGCCGGTGACGTCGTCGCGGTAAAAGACACAAGCCACAAGAATACACACGTTGAGGGAGCGTGGCAGACCGCGGTTGGTCGCGGCCGCCCGCAGTGGCTGAGTGCGGACGGCAAAGACTTGTCGGTCGTCGTCTCTGGCCTGCCGAATCGTCAGGACATCGACGCAAATATCAACGAGCAGCTTATCGTCGAGCTTTATAGTAAGTAGTTGGTTGAGTTCTGGAGTTTCTTGAGTCGGACGGACGCAGGACCCAATAGACTCTATGGCTCTTTACACACATTGGACACAAATAATATGACACAGAGCAATAATTGGACAGACTTTCAAATGCCAAGCCGATTGAATGTCGATACCGAGACGTTGACCGAGCGGTATGGGAAATTTTACGCCCAACCGTTCGAACGCGGCTTTGGAACAACGGTTGGTAATTCGATCCGACGGGCTCTATTATCGTCGATCGAGGGGGCTGCTATCACGGCCGTAAAGATCGAAGGGGTCGAACACGAATTCTCGTCGATCAAAGGCGTTGTCGAAGATGCGACCGACGTTATCTTAAATTTGAAGCAGGTGCCTTTTTCGCTTCACGGAAGCGGCCCAAAAACCCTTTCGATCAGTAAAAAGGGAGCGGGTATCGTAACGAGTGCGGATATTGAGGCCGATGGTGAGGTCGAGATACTTGATTCAGAAGTTCATATCGCTACGATCAGTGCCGGAGGTTCGCTTAACGTTGAAATGCGGCTAAAACAGGGTCGAGGGTACGTTTCAGCGGAATTTAATAACGACGAAGATCTGTCGGTCGGCTACATACCGATCGATTCAGTTCACACGCCTATCAAGAAGGTCAATTACAATGTCGATAAGACACGGCAGGGGTCGAATACGGAATTCGATAGGTTGACGCTTGAGGTATGGACGGATGGATCGGTGAAGCCGGAAGATTCGATCGGGCTGGCCGCGAAGTTGGTGAAAGATCATATGTCGATCTTTGTCAATTTCGAGGAGGAAGAAGAGGAATACAAGTACGAAGACATTGCCCGTCCGCCGCTAATGCGGAATGATCTGCTCGATAAGTCGGTCGATGAACTCGAATTGTCAGTGCGTTCTTACAATTGTTTGAAGAATGCCGACATCCGTTCTATCCGCGACCTTATCCGTCGTAGCGAAAAAGACATGCTCGGCACAAAGAATTTTGGTAAGAAATCGCTTACTGAGATCAAGGATATGCTGCACGGCATGGGCCTCGATTTCGGTATGGATTTTGATGATCAAGGAAATCCGATCCCGGGCTCCGGCGGTCGCGATCTAGATTAACATGAGACACTTAAAAGCACATCGTAAATTGGGCCGCACTACTGAGCACAGGATTTCGCTGCTCCGCAATCTGGCCACGTCGCTGATCAATGCTGATAAAGAGCATATTGTTACGACCGTTCAGAAGGCGAAAGAATTGCGTCCGTTTATCGAAAAGGCAATTACCCTTGCGAGAAAGGCCGAGAATTTGACGGGTGATGATGCCGTGCTTCGCGGCGTTCATCTCCGTCGTCAGGCGGCGGGCTATTTTCACGCAGGCAACGGTTCTTTTAAGGCCGAACAAAGTAAATTTCGCGGGAAAAAGGGCGAACCTAAAGAGCCGATCGAGCGAACCGCGGGCGTAAAGGCTGTCCAGCGGCTTTTCAATGAGCTTGGCTTGCGCTATAAAGACCGTAACGGGGGTTATACTCGAATCATCAAGCTTGGTCGCCGTCAGGGCGACAATGCCGAGATGGCAGTGATCGAGTTGGTTGATAACCCACGCGAGTTGGCCGCTAAGGGCTAACGGAAACGGAGGCTAGCGAAAATGAGCGAAACATCGGCTTCGGCGAAAGCAAAGGACGAGATCGTGGTTGATAAAAAGAGCGGGAACGGTTCCAAAAAGCAAAAACAAGTGACTGATCCGTCGCTAAACATGGACGAACTGCGTGATCTCGCGAACCTTGTCATCGAGCACGGTTTCACCGATTTTGAGTTTGAAAACGAGAATATTCGCGTTCGCCTGAGCAAAACGACTGGTGCGCCCGTGACCGTCCCGGCATCCGTGTCGTCGGCTCCGGCTCCGATCACTGCCGCTGCGGCTCCCGCACCGCCTGTTGAAACCGCTGACCCTGACGCTGATCTCTACAAGATCACGTCGCCCATCGTCGGCACATTTTACCGTTCACCAGGTCCGGACAAAAACGCGTATGTTAGCGAGGGCAGTAATGTCTCGCCGGAAACGACCGTATGTATCGTCGAGGCGATGAAGCTGATGAATGAGATCCAAGCTGAAGTTTCGGGCGAAGTCGTAAAGATTTACGTTGAGAACGGCCAACCCGTCGAATACGGCCAGCCGCTTTTTGGAATTAAGAAATAGTTCAAGGTTCAAAGTTCAGGGTTCAAAGTCGGGTTGAGGTGACCTTGACCTTTGAACCTTGAGCAGTATTTGTAGGTATTATGCGAGACATACGCAAAATATTGATCGCAAATCGCGGCGAGATCGCGATTCGGATCATTTGGACGTGCAAGGAAATGGGCATAAAAACCGTCGCCGTGCATTCCGAAGCCGATCGTGAGGCGCTCCATGTCAGATATGCGGACGAAGCGCTCTGTATTGGCGGACCACCGTCGGCCGAAAGTTATCTCAACATTCCGTCGATCATTAGTGCCGCAGAGATCACTAATGTCGATGCTATTCATCCCGGCTACGGCTTTCTGGCGGAATCGGCGACTTTTGCTAAAGTCTGCGAAGACTGCAATATCAAGTTCATCGGTCCCAATCCGGATGTCATTGCGATGATGGGCGATAAAGTTGAAGCACGGCGGGCGATGAAGGCCGCAGGCGTTCCCATCCTGCCGGGCAGCCCGGATCCGATTGAGTCGGATCAAGAGGCAAAAAAACTCGCCCTTGAAATCGGTTTTCCGGTAATCATCAAGGCTGCGGCTGGCGGTGGCGGACGCGGGATGCGTATCGTTCGAACTGAGGAAGAGCTTGCGACAAATCTCGAATTGGCCCAAACCGAGGCACTTAACGCGTTTAAGAACGGTGCGGTTTACATCGAGCGCTATATCGAACGTCCGCGTCACATCGAGATACAGATCCTCGCGGACGAGCATGGAAATGTCATACATCTCGGTGAACGAGAATGTACCATTCAACGCCGTCATCAAAAGCTGCTTGAAGAGGCTCCGTCGCCGGTGATCTCGGCCGAACTCCGCAACAAAATGGGTGCGGTGGCCGTAAAGGCATGTCAGGAAATCGGGTATTCGAGTGCCGGTACGTTCGAGTTTTTGCTTGACGAGGACGGCAGCTTCTATTTCATGGAGATGAACACCCGGATACAGGTCGAGCATCCGGTGACAGAGATGGTTACGCTTGCCGACATTGTACGCAATCAGATTCGGATCGCAACAGGAGAGAACATTGGCTATACGCAGGACGAAGTGCAAATTGTCGGCCATTCTATCGAGTGTCGAATAAATGCCGAAGACCCAGTAAAGTTTACGCCGAGTCCCGGCAAGATCACGGCTTTCAATATCCCGGGCGGACCCGGCGTACGCGTCGATACGGCAGTTTATCCCGGGTATGTCGTTCCCCCGTATTACGATTCGATGATCGCAAAACTCATTGTCCACGCCCGTACGCGGGAACTTGCGATCGCCCGAATGCAGCGGGCCTTGGATATGTTAGTCGTCGAGGGTATCAAAACAACGATTCCGTTACATCAAAAGATAATGGCGGACGAAAAGTTTCAAAAGGGTGAATTCTCGACCAAGTTTATGGAAGAGTTCGAGTACTAAGTTGATAATTTATAGCGGATAACGGATAATTGCACTTGATAATTGTCCGTCGAAAATCTGCCAATTATTCGTAACATTTCGTGGTTACCGCACTCACGTGCGGAGTTACTGCGAGCAAAAGGAGAGACTATTTAAGCAAGACATATGTCGACAGTAAAAGAATTAAAGGAAAAGATAGTTGGTGATTATAAAACCCATAAATCAGACACGGGTTCGTCACAGGTGCAGATCGCGTTGCTGACGCAGCGAATTAACGAATTGACCGAGCATTTCAAGACCCACAAAAAGGACAACAATTCCCGCAGGGGCTTGCTCCAAATGGTCTCGCGTCGTAGGAAATTGCTTGATTATCTCAAGCGTCGTGATATTAATGAATATCATGAAATCATTAAGAAATTAGGATTGAGAAGGTAAAAAATTTAGAAGTGAATTGTTAAAAGTGAAAAGTTGGGGAATCGAACTGTTCTGAACTATTAACTTTTGGTTTTTAACTTTGAACTATAAAAGGTCGCTTCGGACCAGTGAGAAAAAGAGATCTTCGCGAAGAATTTGCCGGTGGTAGCTGAACGTGACAGCAATTGATACCACCGAACAAAGGAAGATCGACGTTACAATAAGTAGTTTTGCAGAGACGAAAGGGCTTCACGGCACAGCACCTTTCGTCTTTGTTTTTTGAGGATAAATAATGACAAAGAAATATTTGAATGAATCGATCAAACTTGGTACCAAGGATCTGATCGTAGAAACAGGAAAAGTTGCGAAACAGGCCGATGGTTCGGTCGTGATACGTTACGGTGACACTATGTTGCTCGTTGCAGCTGTCAGCGCCCATTCGGCGCGCGAGGGGCTTGACTTTTTTCCGCTTACGGTCGAATACCGTGAGAATACTTTTTCGGCCGGACGAATTCCGGGAAACTACTTTCGCCGCGAGGGTCGACCCAGCGAGAAGGAAGTTTTGACCTGCCGTATGATCGACCGTCCGGTTCGCCCACTTTTTGCGGACGGTTACCGTTTTGAAACGCAGATCGTGGCTTCGGTGATCTCAGCTGATTCTGACAACGACCCGGATGTGATCGCAATCACGGGTGCATCGTGTGCTTTGTATCTCTCGGATATTCCATTCTTGAGCCCGATCGCCGGTGTTCGTATCGGCCTGATCGACGGCAAATACATTATCAATCCGACATATGACGAGAGCCGCGAGTCGGAATTAAATCTTATCGTCGCCGGAACCGAAGAAGCGATCTGCATGGTCGAATGCGAAGCTCAGGAAGTTGCCGAGACTATAATGGTCGAGGCTCTGATGCTGGCTCACCGCGAAATTAAGCGACTTTGTCTGTGGCAAAAGGAGCTTGGTAAGGCTCTCGATATCAAGAAGCGTGTGTTCGAAGTCCCGGCTTTGGACGAGAAGATCGTCGCCGAGGTCGAGAAGAACTGGACGGACAAACTCCGAAAGGCCCTAGATTCGACCGGTCGTGACAAGATCGCGGTTTATGCAGGTCTCGACGCTCTCAAGAAAGAGGTCGTGGACAGCTTTCCTGAAGGTGATTCCGACGCTCGATCGACTGCGGGTAAGGCATTCGGCAAGTTAAAGGAAAAGATTTTCCGCGAGGATATGCTCGGCAATAAACGGCGTCCCGACGGCCGCAAGTTTTCGGAGATTCGTCCAATCAACTGTGAGGTTGGTTGGCTGCCCCGAGTTCACGGTTCGGCGCTCTTCACACGTGGTGAAACACAGGCGATGGTTACCACGACTTTAGGAACTAAGCAGGACGGGCAGTTCATGGACGACCTGGAGAAAGGTACGATCGACCGCCGGTTTATGCTTCATTACAATTTCCCGCCGTATTCGGTTGGTGAAACGGGACGGTTCGGAAGCACGTCGCGGCGCGAGGTCGGCCACGGTAATCTCGCACGTCGTGCTATCCAGTCTGTATTGCCGGACGAAGCTGATTTCCCTTACACAATCCGGATTGTTTCGGACATTACTGAATCGAATGGATCTTCGTCTATGGCCTCGGTTTGCGGCGGTATCCTTAGTCTGATGGACGCTGGTGTGCCTATCAAGAAGCCGGTTGCCGGAGTTGCGATGGGTCTTGTTATGGAAGGCAACCGCTACGCGATCCTCTCCGACATCGCAGGTGCCGAAGACCATTACGGCGACATGGATTTCAAAGTCACCGGAACAGCTGACGGCATCACGGCTCTCCAGATGGATATTAAGATCGGGGGCATCAACGCTATGATCCTCCAGGAAGCTTTGGAACAGGCCAAGAAAGGCCGACTGCACATTCTAGACGTGATGGCGAGTTCTCTTGCCGAGCCGCGTGAGGAACTGTCAGAATTTGCTCCTCGAATAATAACCCTGATGATCAACCCGGATAAGATCCGTGACGTTATCGGGCCGGGCGGTAAGATGATACGTTCGATCACTGAGGAGACGGGCGCTAAGATCGACATCTCCGACGATGGGACTGTTCTTATCGCGACCTCGGATGGCGAGGCCGCACAGGCCGCCGTTGCACGGATCAAATCGCTTACGGCTGAGGCCGAGATCGGTGAAACGTATATGGGTACGGTATCGCGGATCGTTGACTTCGGCGCGTTTGTCGAGATTCTGCCGGGCCTTGACGGCTTGCTGCACATCTCGGAGATCTCGGACCGTCGTGTTCGCGACGTTCGCGACGAGCTCAAAGAGGGTCAGCAAATCCTGGTCAAGTGTATCGGTAAGGAAGGCAACAAGGTAAAACTCTCGAGAAAGGCCATTATCGCCGAAGAGCAGGCAAAGGCTGCTCCCGAAGGAGAATAAAGAAAGCCGCATAGGCGGCAGAGACCCGTTCCGGGAATTCGTGAGCGGTTATCACTCTAATGTGGTAACCGTTTTTCTTTCTTTGAAGAAAAATAAATCAAAAAAACCCGAATTTTTTTGGAAAAGACCCGCCATTAACCATCTTTTCCCCTTGAATTAGCGAAATTAGTATTTTTTGGAAGCAAAAAAGCTAAAAAAATATACAGAAAAGACGTGCATTTGTAATTTCTTTCTGTTATATTTTTGAGACTGCCCCAAAAATCAATCCGACAGTGAGTGCCAACTAAACTGCGAGGACTATTTTGTTTTCGTTGTAGATACTATTTAGTTAGGTTACAAATATGAATAACTCCAACTTCAGAGTCTTACTCTCGGCCGTTTGCATCGTGTCGATCTTGGCAGCATTTACGAAGATCAATGCCGGCCCGGTTCGGTTTGATCAGGTTGTGCAGATCGTTAACGCGCGTCCAGGTAAAGCCTCGACCGGCAGTTTCTCACGGCTTCGGGTTGCCGGCGACCATAGTTTCGTTCTTGCCGACGACGACGACGACAATACAAAGAAACCGGCAGGTTCGACGCCATTAATTCCTCAGGACGATCGTATGATCACGGAAAGCAAAAGTGATATTTCCGAGGATCCCAACTGCGACTGCGTAATTCCAGACGACGACGCTCGCCATTCCCGTAAGTGGTTACTACTTGGCTTGCTTGCTATTCCGGCTATCTTTATCGTGAGACGCAATAACGACGATGACAAACGTTCGACGCCGACGCCGCCTAATATGACGCCGACGCCACCGGATATGACGCCGACGCCGACGCCGCCTCATATGACGCCAACGCCGCCGCCGGAGGCGGTGCCGGAGCCGATGACGATCCTGTTATTTGGAACGGGCCTCGCATCGGTCGGCCTAGCCGCCCGCCGCAGATTTGGTAAGAAAGGCGAACGCGGTGATGGAAAAGAAGAGGAATAGAACTGTTCACGTCCTAACGCTGCCGGTGGTAATTCGGCGGCTTGGGGACCGTGAGTTGGTCAAAAACATTTGGCGGAGTTCACGTCTCCGCAATACTTGAGAGGAAATGAAAATGCGAGTTAACAAATACAATTTTCTATTTGTAATCGGTCTTGTCTTGACGCTCGGCTTATCCGCTGTGATGGCTAATGGCGGCGACAAGAAGACAAAGAGGCCAAAAAATACCGGGATTTTGAGCGTAAAAACGAACGAAAATTCATATCCGGTCAGGGTTGATGGCCAGATCATCGGCCAGAGCGGCGTAGGAACAGGAGCCGAATTTTACTTAACCCCTGGTTTTCACAAGGTCGAGGTCATCGCCCCAGACGGTACCGTTTGGGAGAAAGATATTTTGATTCGCCGCGATGGTAAGGAGTGTATTTGTCTTAGAATTACTCCGAAGCCGCAAAAAGAAAGGGCAAAATGTCCATACAGATTCCGTATCGAGGGCCCGACAACTTTTACGGAAGGAGAATCGGTCACATTTACTGCTGTAAATACAGGAAGCGAGACGCTGCCGTCCGAATACGTATGGAAGGTCTCACCGGACATTACTTTTAGCGGACAGGGAACTCGCTCGATTACCTTTGAAACATCCGGAGTGGGCCGCAAGGCAATAACCGCTGAATTGGATCTAAATGAGAACCAATACGATTACGACGTCGGGTGTAAAGCGGATTACTCGACAACACCTTTGCCAGAACCGCCACCACCGACTCCGTATATTTGCGACGACCATACTGTGAGTCTGCCTGACGGCGAAAAGGCTACCGCTGACAACTGTATGATCCAAATACAGAACCGGCCTAATGATAAGCTCTATGTGTATGTTTACCCTGGAACGGATAGGCGGAGCACGAGTCGATACACATACGGTTGGACCTCAAGGCTCTACCGTGAATATTTGGTAAAACGTGGTTTAGTTCCGGGGGTTCAATTCGATATTGTAAAAGGCAGTCCACGTCTGAAGACACGGGTTGTGATTTGGGTGGTTCCCCCGGGAGCATCACCGCCGCCGGTTGATTGACCTGATAATCTATCAGTGGAAAAGGGGCGAGCCTTTGTGTTCGTCCCTTTTTTTCGTCAGCCAACCGTGAAACGTGAATCGTAAATTGATAGAATCATATTTTTGTCGATTTGGTTTTCACGATTTTCCATCCACAAACCACATGTCTGCACCAAACATTGAAACAATCGTCTCGCTCGCCAAACGCCGCGGATTCGTTTTTCCGGCATCGGACATTTACGGAGGTCTCGGCAGCAGCTGGGATTACGGCCAGCTCGGTGTCGAGCTTGCGAATAACATTAAGAAAAGCTGGTGGAATTGGCTCGTCTATGAACGCGACGACATCGAAGGCATCGATTCGTCGATAATCCAGAACCGCCTCGTTTGGAAATACTCGGGTCATGAGGACACTTTTAGTGACCCAATGGTTGATTGCAAGGAGTGCAAGAGCCGATTTCGATATGACAAGCTGCTCGAAGAGTATGGCAAGACACGAGAGAAATCCGGTCACCCGATTTTGATCGCTGAACCAGGTGCTTTCGGGGATGCGGTTGCCCCCGCTGTTAATCAGCTACAAGAGCAGGACATAAAGTGCACCAATTGTGGTGAAGTAAACTGGACCTACCCGCGACCGTTTAACCTTATGTTCAGAACAACCGTAGGTGCGGTCTCCGACGACGATGATCCGATGGCGCTCGCTTATTTGCGTCCTGAAACGGCGCAGGGAATATTCATAAATTTTAAGAATGTTTTGGACACCTCGAGGCGAAAATTGCCCTTTGGCATTGCGCAGATTGGCAAAGCGTTTCGCAACGAGGTGACGCCAGGCAATTTCATCTTTCGCACACGCGAATTCGAGCAGATGGAGATGGAGTATTTTTGTCGTGCCGAGGACGCGCCGCGGCTACATCAGGAATGGATCGAAGGCTTTCAGATGTGGCTTAGCTCGCTGGGTATTTCGGACGAAAACCTGTCGCTTTATGAACAGCAGCCGCACGAACTTGCCCATTACGCCGAGCGAACGGTCGATATAATGTACCGCTTTTTTCCGGAACGCGAAGACGAGGAAAAGCAGTGGGACGAGCTGATGGGAATCGCGAACCGCAAGGATTTCGACCTCAAGGCACATTCGAAAAAACCAGAGAACGAAGAGGGAAAGCGCATAAATCCCGATTCGACCGAAGACCTTTCATACTTCGACCCGGCAACGAACGAGCGTTTTTACCCGTACGTCATCGAGCCGGCCATCGGTGTAAATCGGACGCTCCTCGCCGTGATGATGGACGCGTATACCGAAAAAACGAACGACAAAGGCGAGGTTCGTGTCATTCTCAAACTCAAACCGGAACTCGCCCCGATAAAGGTCGCTGTCCTGCCGCTCGCAAAAAATAACGACGCGATTGTCACACTCGCCAAAAAACTCAAACACGACCTGCAGCCTTCGATGCGCAGTGTGTACGACGATACCGGCGGCATTGGCAAACTCTACGCCCGCCAGGATGAGATCGGCACGCCGTTCTGCGTCACCGTCGATCACGAATCGCTTGAAGACAACGCCGTCACCGTCCGCGACCGCGATACATGGGAGCAGGAGCGCGTCGGGGTCGAACAGCTTGGTGAATATTTAAGGAATCGATTAGGCTAAACAAACTGCGAACAGGTTAGCCAAGATGTGCAGGATGTAAAATTATCCTGTTGATTCTATCTGCCACGATAATATATTTCGTGAATATGGTTCCGGATAACGTGAAAAACCTGTCAATAGCAATTCGCGACGCCGGCGGGCGGGCGATGCTCAATGGTGGTTGTGTCCGCGATGAGTTGATGGGTATTGAGCCTACGGATTGGGACGTCGAGGTCTATGGAGTCGATCCGGCTAATTTATTAGAGATCATAGGCAAATTTGGCGAAGTCAACGCCGTTGGCGAGGCGTTCGCGGTTTACAAGATCGGCAGCGATCTAGATGTTTCGATACCTCGAAGAGATCGAAAGCAGGGAACCGGCCACCGCGGATTCGTGATCGAGGGCGACCCTGATCTGTCGTTCGACGAGGCTTGCTCGCGGCGTGATTTTACGATAAACGCAATTCTTAAAGACCCTTTGACCGGCGAGGTGGTCGATCCGTTTGACGGACAAGGCGACATCGAGCGAAAAATGCTGCGAATGGTGTCGCGTGAGACGTTTGCCGAGGACAGCCTGCGCGTTTTGCGCGCCTGCCAGTTCGCAGCGAGGTTTGAGTTTGATATTGAACCGGAAACGGTTGAGGTCTGTAAACAAGTCGATGTCACCGACCTGCCCAAGGAGCGTATTTGGGCCGAATGCGAGAAATTGTTACTCAAACCTCAGCGTCCGTCGATCGGGTTGAAATGGCTGTATGATCTGGGTGTTGTCGAGCAGCTTTTCCCCGAAATGCAGGCTCTCGTCGGTGTGCCGCAGGAACCTGATTGGCATCCGGAAGGTAATGTCGACGTTCATACGCTTATGGTTGTCGATGAAGCCAAAAAGCTCATCGACGATTTGGATCATCCGCGACAGGTCACCGTGATGCTCGGCGCTCTGGCACATGATTTTGGTAAACCGCCTACTACGGAATTCGTCGATGGAAAGATGCGTTCGCGAGGTCATGACGTGGCCGGCGTCGAGCCAACGCTGACGTTTCTGGACACGCTTGGTTTACATACGCTCGATGGCTACGATGTACGAAACCAGATCGTGCAACTCGTCCGTTATCATCTGAAACCGGGCGAGTATTACAAATCGAAATCACCCGTCGGCGACGGCGCGTTTCGCCGCTTGGCGCGCAAAGTCGAACCCGACTTGCTTTATCGCGTCGCTAAGGCTGACAGTCTGGGGCGAAATCCGGATTGGCTGCCACGGGATAAATGGTTCGATTCGGCCGCGCAAGAGTGGTTTATCGAACGCGTCAGAGAGTTACAGATTGAAAAGAAAGCGCCCGAACCTATCTTGTTGGGCCGACATCTGATCGAGCTCGGTCTCGAACCGTCGCCGCAATTCAAGAAAATCCTCGATGCTGTTTATGAGCTACAACTTGACGGCAAAGTTAACTCGCTTGATGAAGCGATAGCCGTCGCCAAAACTCCGATGGTGGAGCAATAAAAATGCGATTTGCGAAAGCCAGATGCAATCGCAAATCGCACGGTTTATGCACTCGCAGATTTATTTTTCGAGAATCTAAAACTGCAACTACTTTACGGTTTGCCTTCAAGAAAAGCCTTGAGCCGACGTGAACGCGAGGGATGACGCAGCTTGCGCAAAGCCTTTGCCTCGATCTGGCGGATACGTTCGCGTGTGACAGCAAAGTGCTGGCCGACCTCTTCGAGTGTGTGCTCAGAGCCCGTATTTCCAAGGCCGAAACGCATTTTAATGACTTTTTCCTCACGCGGCGTCAGCGTCGCGAGCACTTCGTCCGTGATCTCCCGCAAATTCGAAAAGGTCACGGATTCCGCCGGATTCAAGATCGAGCGATCCTCTATAAAGTCGCCGAGATGCGAATCTTCCTCTTCGCCGATCGGCGTCTCGAGCGAAATCGGCTCTTGCGCGATCTTCAGCACCTTTCGCACTTTCGAAACCGGAATGTCCATTCGCTTCGCGATTTCCTCACTAGTAGGTTCGCGGCCAAGCTCCTGCACAAGCAGACGCGAGGTGCGAATGAGTTTGTTGATCGTTTCGATCATGTGCACCGGGATACGGATCGTGCGAGCCTGATCGGCGATCGCACGTGTGATCGCCTGGCGAATCCACCACGTCGCGTACGTTGAGAACTTGTAACCGCGACGCCATTCGAATTTATCGACCGCCTTCATCAGGCCGATGTTGCCTTCCTGAATCAAATCGAGGAACTGCAAACCCCTATTCGTATACTTTTTAGCGATAGAGACGACCAACCTGAGGTTGGCTTCGACCAATTCACGTTTGGCTTTGTTCGTGTCGAATTCACCGACGCTGATTGTCTGGTACGACCGCTTGATCTCGACCGTCGGGAGATGGTATTTGTCCTCAATCGCGGCCAGCACTTCCTTCGCCTCGGCGATTTTAGCATTCAGGTCTTTCTTTTCAGCCGCGGGCGGTTTCTTTTCGAGCTTCTCTTTTGCTCGACTGATGGTCCGCTCGGCCTTTCTAATCTCATCTACGACCTTGCGGATAGCGGCGATCAGCTTCTGCCGAGTGCGCTCGGTGACGTTTAGATGCTTGATCTCCTGCGCGATATCGAGCCTGAGCCGGGCGGTCTTGCGCCGTAGCGTCAAGAGCTTTTTACTTTTTTTACCGTCAGATTTCTTCTGCTCGGCGACGAGCGCTGCCCAAGACTTGAGCACGGGCTGAAAATTCTGCCTTATGCTGTCGATGCCCTCCAGCGTCCAGCGCATATATTCCTCAGCCTTATCTTCCTCAATCGAGATCTCCGGCTGTTCAGAAAATATAACCGTCTCGCGAATGCTCGCTTTGCCGGCGATAAGATCGTCACCGATCTTCAAAAGGCGTTCGACCGCGATGGGCGAACGCGAGATCGCCTTTTGCGTCTTGATCTGCCCACGCTCGATCCGTTTTGCGATGACGACCTCGCCTTCGCGATTTAGAAGCGGCACGATCCCCATTTCGCGTAAATATAGGCGAACAGGGTCATTCGATTTGTCCAACACGCCGGCCGATAGATCGAGATCGAGATCGTCATCGTCAACAACCGCTTCTTCTTCCTCATCGTCCAGCGCCAGATTTGATGCACGTTCGAGCAGCTGCGCATCTGTTTCTGCAACAGAGATATTCGCCCCTTCGAGCCGCTCGAGCACATCCTCGATGTCGTCAGCCGACAACATGTTTTCCGGAAGTTCGCGGTGGAGACGGTCGAGACTAAGACCCTTTTTTCGTTTGCCAAGCGCCACCAGGCGATCCATCAGGTCTTCTTTTTCGTCGTAATCAGCCATAATTGATAAAAACTTTAGATTAAATAGCGGGTTAAATCGTTGTTCGTAATATATTTAACTACGCTCGAAGACCCCAGAATGTTCCGTTTCGGGCCATCGAGTGTAAACCAAAAAGTATATCACAATTCAACGATCCGCTGCTGCAGGTCGCGGCGTATTTTTTCGAGTTCGAGTTGTTCGAAGGTAAGTTGGTTAAAAAGTTCGGTATTGCCGTCCTGTTCAGCGATCGAAGCCTCGCGGCTGATCTCCATTGTCCGGTTAGCGATGGCCATGTTTCGTAAGCTAAAAACGCAGTTTTCGGCCTCGCGCAGCACCTTATCGATCGCATCGTCCTTTTCGCGACGAGGCTTTCCGGAAAGCAGTTCGGCGGCAAGATCGACCGAGGTTTCGTCCGTCTCAATATGTTCGAGCAGTGCCGCCGGTGTGATTTCGTCCCTAGATTTGTTCGTTTCGATCAGTGCCGCGAAGATCTCTGCCGTCGCGAGGTTTTCGTAATCAGTTGTCTCAAGCTGAGGCAATATGACGTTGCGTAGTTCGCGATCGAATACGAGAAGTTCGAGCAGATGTCGCTCGGCGACGGTCACTTTTGCGCGAGCCGCTCGCGACACCTTTTGGGTAATGTACTGCATGTCACCGTGCCCGCCGGTTTTGAGCGACACCCACAATTCGCGTCGTAAGCCGGCGTCCTCGACGTTGAAAAACGTCATCGCCTGGTCAAAGCTCTCGCGCCGCTGGATGTTGTTTCGAACTGCCGCAATAATAGGCAAAAAATCCTCGATAGCCTCGGCCTTCTGCTTTGCGTTGTGTAGATTACGTCCCGCAACGGACGCATCGAGGGCGAACCTTAGAAACGGCGCCGCCTTCCCGCGGCGTTCGTTATAGACATCAACGCCGTTCTCGCGAATAAAATCATCCGGGTCCTTGCCATCGGGCAATACGAGTACCTTGATGTCAAAATCCTGCGGCAGGAGATGTTCGATCGCACGTCGAGCGGCTTTGACACCGGCCGAATCGCCGTCGTAGTTGATAACCACGCGTTTCGTGAATCGGCTTAACAGCTTTGACTGCTCGGGCGTAAATGCCGTGCCGAGGCTCGCGGCGACGTTTGTAATCCCGTACTGATAAAGAGCGATGAGGTCGAGATAGCCCTCGACAAGGATGGCGAATTTCTTTTTACGGATATCATCTTTTGCCTGAAATAGGCCGTAAAGATGCTGGCCCTTCGTGTAAGCGGGCGTCTCAGGCGAATTCAGGTATTTCGGCTCGTCCGCACCCATCGCACGAGCGCCGAAAGCGACCGGCCTGCCGTTTACGTCCAAAACCGGGAACATTATCCGGCCGCGAAAACGGTCAAAAGTTCTTTCTTTCTCCTCATTGACGGAAACAAGGCCGGATTGTTCTATAAGTTTTTCGTCAATGTTGCGTTCTCTTAGGACATTGAGCAGCCCGTCCCATTTATCCGGTGAAAATCCGATGTGAAACGCTTTTTGGGTTTCGACCGAGATGCCGCGGGTTACAAGGTATTCGCGGGCAGCCTTGGCCTTTGCGTTTTTCTTTTGTAGCTCAGATTGCCAGAATTCAAGTGCGATCTGGTTCAGCTCGATGATCTGATCGGCGATCTTTTTAGTCTCTTCACGCTTTCTTTTGCCTCGCTCAAAACTGACGTCATCGATCGGTTCAGGCAGCATCACGCCGCTGATCTCCGCGACCCGCTTTATCGCCTCGGGGAAATTCAAGCCCTCCATTTCCATCAGGAAGTTGAACGCCGTCCCGCCCTTGCCGCAGCCGAAGCACTTGTAAAAACCCTTCGCCGGATTGACCGAAAACGAAGGCGTTTTTTCCTGATGAAACGGACAGCACGCCATCCAGTTCGCACCCTTCTTCTTTAGATCCTGCGCATACGGCTGTATTATCCGCACCAGATCGGCACGGTTTTTCAGATCGTCGATGAAGTATTGGTCGTAGAGCATTTAGTCGATCTTGGAGCTCATCCTTGCTTTGAGAACATCGGAAATACGAAAACCAGCTCGTTCAAGGCGTTCCACGATAGTCTCAGGGGCAGCGATGAAGCCACCGTCAATTCCGTTCATAATGACGCCGAAGGTGCCGGTGATTTCGATGCCCAACTCCTTGGCAGTTCGTCGGCCTTTCTTCTCATCAATAATAAGCAAACAATCCTCTAGCTCGAGCGCAAGGGCGATCGACGTGGCTTCGCCGATCTCAAGGCTGGAGGAAAGTTGATCTATCAGGGCGTGGTTTGAGCTTGATCTTTGCTCGACCCATTTCGGCAATGACGAGCCTACTTCATCTGCAACCTCGGGTGTGACAACGATCTGCTCGTACAACTTGGGAAGCAAGTCGGTTTCGTTAATGTTTTCGAGCGTGATCAGGCAGCTTGCATCGGCGATGACTATCTTCATTTTCCGAGACGTTCCAGATCTTCTTCCAACTCGTCGGCATCGTATTGGAAGATTGATACGCCGTACTTACCGACGGACTCCAGAAACTCGCGCCTTGAGATACCGACCATCTTGGATGCTTGTCCCGACGAAAGTTCACCCATCTCGAACAACTTGGCAGCCAAGATCATCTTGAGGTCCGAGTCGCTCAAATGGACACTGTCGGGAAGCTTGAGTTCTACTGTCGCGGTCATAGCTAAATTTTCCGCTTAATATGAGTTTGTGTCAACGATTCGTCCTTTACACACACAACGGTAAAATTATCCGCACCAGATCGGCACGGTTTTTCAGATCGTCGATGAAGTATTGCGGGTAGAGCATTATTTGGATTTGGGCGGGACAAACCAGAATTCCCCTCCGGCAATTCCTTGGGAACTTGCCTTGGTATAGAAAATCCTAAATCGATTTACCGGAATTTGAAAATCCTTGGTAAAAGTTTCCCGCCACGTTCTTACGAAATACCTGCGCTCATCACGCGTGCCACCTGAAACGACTAAATGTCCGCGAGATCCGGGATTCTTCCTTAGCAACTCGGCGTAAAGTCGTGGAACGAATGTGGGGCAGATTCCATTTTCATCTTCATAGCCAAATATGAAAGGTTTGGTTACGTCTATTTTATCATTTTCAATTTCTGAATATCGTGAAATGGGTTCGGTGGAACCAGGTGGCAAAAGCCAAAAAGAACCACCGACCGAATCTCCAGATTCATCCATAACCACTTTCAGACCTTCTAAGCTAATATTTCTTGCCTCGAATCTCGAAGTAAAAAGTTTTTTGAACCAGCGAACCTTGTTTAAAGGGTCCTTTCCACGCTTGAAAATAACAAAGCCGGTTTTGCCTGGATTATTAGACAATTGGATCTGGAAGACATCTATTCTTGCTGAAAGATCCTCGCAGGTAACTCTTTCAAATTCATCAACCATCTCTGCTTGGGGTTTGTCCTGTGAAAAGACAGATACTGCAAAGAATAGTACGACTATTGGAATGCGACATCTCATTGTTTCAACTCCGCGATAGTAGCTCCATTTCCACCCTGATCGGACGAGGCAAAGCCGTATTTTTCGACGTGCGGATGGCCTTTGAGGAAATGATGCACGAAGTTTTTTAACGCACCGGTACCAAAGCCGTGAATTATCCGTACACGCGGCAGCGACGACATATAGGCCTCGTCGAGAAAGCGGTCGATCTCGTATTCGGCGTCGGCGGTGGTTTTGCCGATCAAATTCAACTCCGCAGGGATGTCACGGCCGTCGACGTCGCGTGTAAGAGGCACACTCCCTACCGGTCGCGTTTCTGCCTTTGGCTGTTCGCCAGCTAGTTGAAGATCGGCGAGCTTTTCGCGGAGGCGCATGCCGCCGACTAGGACTTCGGCAACCTCTTTGTCCATTCGTTCGATCGTTCCGACGTTGCCAAAGGATGTAATGACCTTGCTGCCGACGGAGAGAACCACCCCGTCCGCCGAGGCGGCGTCCACCCCTCCTTCGTAAGGAGGGGAGTTTCGGAGCCCGGTTGCTATCGCTCCCGGTTCTGACCCGGTGTCTCTGCGTCTCTGCGTCTCTGCGGTAGAAACTTTCCGAATGACCGCTCGATTCAGTTCAGCCTTTCGAGCGAGGCGTTCTTTGTCGAGTTTGTTTTTTAGGGCCTTGTCCGTGAGCGTTTGCAAGAAAGCCTTTGACTGGCGGTCAAATTCGTCTATGGCGTTGGCCAGTTCGCCTTCGAACTCTTTTTGACGGGCCTTTTCTTTTTTGACTGCTTCGACTTCGAGGGAACCGTATTTCAGTGCTACGGCCTCGCGTTCTTCTTCGAGCGCAAGCCGCAAGTCGGTCGCGATCTTGGTTTCGGTTTGGAGCTTTTTGAGATAATTTTCGGCTTCTTGGGCAGAAATATCCAAATTGTCACGGGCATTGTCGATGACGTTTTGATCGATCCCAAAACGTCGGGCGATCTCGATGCCGCTTGATGCTCCGGCGAGGCCGATGAGCAGGCGATAGGTGGGCTGGAGCGTCTTTTCGTCAAATTCGACCGACGCGTTTATCACACCCTGGTCATTCGCGGCGTACATTTTCAGGCCGCGATAATGCGTCGAGGCGATGACCTGAGCGCCCTTTTTGCGAAAATGATCGACGATCGCGACACCAAGAGCCGAGCCTTCCTCGGGGTCAGTGCCGGTTCCGGCCTCATCGAGCAAGACAAGCGACGGCGGCACGCACGCGGCGATCATTCCCGCAATATTCGACATATGCGACGAGAAGGTCGATAGATTTGCCGAAAGTGACTGGTGGTCGCCAATATCGGCAAGAATGGATCGGAAAAAAGGAATTCGCGCCTCTTTTGCCGGGACGGGCAGGCCGGAGATCGCCATTAAACTCAGCAAACCGGCGGTTTTCAGCACGACAGTCTTGCCGCCGGCGTTGGCGCCGGAGATGATCATAACCGCCTTTTTCTTGGTGAGAGTGAAACTCGACGGGACGATGTCTCCGTTCGAGGAAGACACACTCCCTACCGGTCGTGTTTCCGCCTTTTTTGATTCGCGTTCATCTGCGTTCGTCCGCGGTCGATTCTGCTTCAGCGACTCTTCCAGCAAAGGGTGTCGCGCGTCCACAAGTTCGAGGGTTTCGTCGTCGGTGATCTCGGGTACGACGGCGCTGAACTTACGACCGAATTCGACCTTTGCTTTAATAAAATCTAGTTCAGCGACGGCGCCGACTGCCATTTCGACCGCAGGCAACTGCTCCCGAAGCGATTCGGTCAAAGCGAACAGTATCCGGGCGATTTCGCGTTCCTCTTTGCCTTTTAGGTTTTGCAGCTCGTTGTTGGCCTCGATCGCTTCGAGCGGCTCGACGAAGACGGTTGAACCGCTCGACGAGAAACCGTGAGCGACTCCCGAGACCTTTCCACGAAAATCTGTCTTAACAGGAATCACAAACCTATCGTTCCTGACGGTCACGATCTCGTCCTGGATCGCTGAACCGGCGGCACGCATTGCGGATTCGAGGGATTTCGTGAGCCTCGCTTTTTGTGCACTGATCTCGCGACGCAACTTGGCAAGTTCCGGCGATGCAGAATCGTCTATTTCGCCGCCCGGATGCAGCTTTTTGGTGATCTGATCAATAACGCCGAGCAACGTCGGCGGGATATTCTCGACCACATGCCAAAGCGTCGGGGCAAGTTCCTTTTCAGGCTTGATAGACGACCGTGCAAACAGAGACTGGCTGCAGACCGTCGATATTCCGAGCATTCGATTTGGTTCGAGAGCAGCGTTTTCGATCCTCAAGATGGCGACAGCGTCGGACGGATCCTCGAGACCGCTGAACGACCACGAGATTTGTTTCTCTTCATTGAGATAGATAGTCTCGGTGATCGCGGCGAGAGCGTTGTCGAGTTCACCACGACTCCCGATAGGCCTGAGAAGCGCAAATCGCTCCACGCCCATCGGTGTTTGGGCGTGACGTGAGACGAGCTCGAGGAGTTTCGCATACTCTAATGTTTCGAGCGAGTAACTCATTGGTCAAATGGCCAGTCGGCCCCAGCGCTTAAAATTAACTAGGCTGACACATTCACGCCCTTCCAAAACGCGACGTAGCCCTCGATATTCTTTGCATCGGCCTTTGCTTCCGGATAATACCAGGCAGCATCCTTATTTGTGTCACCATTTACGGTGATATCGTAATAGCTCGCGGTACCTTTCCATCCACAGACCGTGTGCGTCTCAGACGGTGAAAAGTGTTCTTTCTTGATCGAATCGGCAGGGAAATAGTGATTGCCCTCAACCACGACCGTTGCGTCGCTTTCCGCGATAATTGTGTTGTTCCAAGTAGCTTTCATAATATTTTTGAATGTCACGCCCATTTTTCCGTGCGGGCAATTGCATTAAGGTAAAAATCTCTCTCTAGTCTCGGGTGTTGGGATCATGCATTCGTCCTTTTTGCCAAAAAAAATATACCGATATTTTGCAAAGAGCTTATAAAACCAGTCTCGCATAAATACCGGGACGATTATAAACGCATATCCGAGGGACCAGATGCCGCCGAGGCCTTTTGCGATACGCAGGCCGGCGGTTGAATGGGTGTAGACTCCATCTTCTTCGACCAAAATTATCGAGTCCACATCTTCGCCAATGTTATATTTTGCCCTCAATTGCTGGCCGATCTCCGATTGCAGCGGCGTGAATTTGAACTTTCTGTCGGCGTCGCGCCGGATAATGAAGTTCACCGCGCCGTTGCAAAAATTGCAGACGCCGTCAAAAAGAACGATCGAACCCATTTAAAAATTCTACCGCAAGTATCGGATAGAATTCAGCCGACAAACCGAATAAACTCAGAAACATGGAAACGGAAGTCTACTGGCGGGCGGTTGAGGCGGGAGACGCGAGGTTTGACGGCGCGTTTGTCTTTGGCGTAAAAACGACGGGCATTTTTTGCAGGCCATCGTGCTCCGCGCGGTTGCCGAAGCGGGAAAACGTCGTGTTTTATTCCGGCTTCGAAGGAGCGGAACTGGACGGTTTTCGAGCTTGTCTTCGCTGCAAACCAAAGGTTGAAAACGTTCTGGACCCTCAGGTAGAGATGGTTTTGCAGGCTTGCGAGATGATCGAAACCGAGGGCCAACTTTCGCTGGAAGATCTGAGTTATGAGCTGGGGTTGAGCCCGTCCCATTTTCAAAGGACTTTTAAGGAAATAGTCGGCGTCTCGCCCAAAAAGTTCGGCGAAATGAAGCGTCTCGATCGGTTCAAGACCGAAATAAAGGACGGCAGCGATGTTGTAACCGCAATGTACGAGGCTGGGTACGGGTCGAGCAGCCGTCTCTATGAAAGGGCGTCGGAAAATCTGGGGATGACGCCCGCAATCTACAAAAAAGGTGGAAAAGGAATGAAGATAAACTACATAATTGCGGACTGTGAACTTGGAAAACTTATGGTTGCTCGTACTCCGCGTGGAATATGCTGCGTGACATTTGGGGACAGCGACAAAGAGCTTCGCGAGGGTTTGGACCAGGAGTTTCCAAACGCAGAGATCACGGAAGACGACGAAAATCTACGATCGGCGGTCGATGCGATCATTAAATATCTCAGTGGCAAGAATAAGCGGCTGGTCCTGCCGCTCGATCTCCAGGCGACGGCCTTTCAAATGCAGGTTTGGGATTTCTTACGAAAAATCCCGTACGGCGAAACGCGGTCTTACGGTGAGGTGGCAGCTGAGTTGGGCGATAAGAAAAAGGCGCGAGCTGTCGCCCGTGCCTGTGCCACGAATCGAGTCGCGGTAGTGATCCCCTGCCATCGTGTCGTTGCCGGTGACGGCCGGTTCAGCGGTTATCGATGGGGGCCGGAACGTAAGAAAAAATTGCTCGAAAAAGAGCGTTCTATCTAAAACATCCCCGTTTGCAGTAAAGTTTCAGATTTCGCAAAACCCAGCTTTGCGCGTCTGAAACTTTTCTTATATGCTCTCCGTAAAAGTAATTTCAAACGCAGTTCCAGTAATAAAAAAAGTTATGAGTTCAAAGCTATTCTTGCTTATCGTCGCGACAATTTGTTTGTTTTTCAACACCGCGGCAAGTGCGCAGAGCTATGCGATCACGAATGCCAAGATCGTGACGGTCTCGGGATCGACAATTGAAAAAGGAACGGTTGTTATACGCAACGGGCTGATCGAGGCTGTCGGTGCGAATGTTGCGGCTCCGCCAGACGCGCAGGTTTTCGATGCGTCAGGGCTGACCGTTTATCCCGGGTTTATCGACGCTCTGACAAATCTCGGTCTGGCCGCTCAGGCGCGTCCCTCGGGTCCTGGCGGTGGACCGGCAGCGGCGGCAGGCGCCCAACCGCCAACCTCGAACTCGAATTATCCGGCTGGCCTCCGCCCCGAAGAATTGGCTGACAGCGATCTACGATCGGGCGAAGCGCAGTTCGAGGCCACCCGGAACGCGGGAATTACCACTGTTCTCACGACGGGCCGAACGGGTATTTTCAACGGTCAGTCCGCGCTCATTAATCTTGCGGGCGACAGCGTGTCGGCGATGGTGATCAAATCGCCATTTGCCCACCAAATTTCGTTTGCGACGGTTAGTGGCGGGTATCCCGGCTCGCTGCTCGGGACGTTTTCGGCCCTCAGGCAGATGTTTTACGACGCCCAGCGACAGCAGCAAATTGAAAAAATGTATGCCGCTGACCCTCGGGGCATGAAACGGCCGGACTCAGACAAATCTCTAACCGCGCTATATCCGGCGATAAATCGCCAAATGCCGGTCGTATTTAATGCGAACCGCGAGATCGAGATCGTAAGGGCTCTGGATCTGATCAAGGAGCTCAACTTGAATGGGATTATTGCGGGCGGGCAGGAATCGTGGAAGGTCGCCGATCGGCTCAAGGCGCAGAATGTCTCGGTGATATTGTCGCTGAATTTTCCAAAACGGATCACGACTTCCTCGCCGGACGCTGATCCCGAGTCGCTCGAAACACTTCGTTTTAGGGCAGAAACGCCAAAATGTGCCGGCAGGCTGGCGGCCGCGGGTGTTAAATTCGCCTTTCAGTCGGGCGGTTCGACGTCGATCGGGGACTTTTTTATGAATGCGGGGAAAGCGGTCGAAGGCGGTTTGAACACGGATTTGGCGATTCGCGCAATGACGCTCGGTGCCGCCGAAATGCTGGGCGTTGACAACAGACTCGGGTCGATCGACACCGGCAAGATCGCAAATATTGTTGTCGTAAAAGGCGACCTGTTTGGTAAAGACAAGTTCGTAAGCCACGTCTTTGCCGATGGCAAATACTTCGAACAAAAAGAACCGCCAAAAACGCCTCCGGCGGTGCGCGGAAATGACGCGGGCACTGGTACCTCGCCAAACGTTCCAAATATTGGCGGCGCGTACAGCATCACCATTGATATTCCGGGCCAGCCCTTAGCTGCAGCCTTTAACTTCACCCAACAGGGCTCGGCATTTACGGGAACGATGGTCTCGCAGATCGGCACGACGCAGATCAGAGACGGCAAGGTTACGGCAGACGGATTTAGTTTTAGCGGCTCTGTCGAATTTGGCGGAACGGCTATGGACATCGCGGTTAGGGGTACAGTCAGCGGGAATCAGATCAGCGGTACGATCGATTCGCCTCAGGGAACGGTTCCGTTTTCCGGTACCAAGAATCCGTAATTATCGGTTGCCTATTCGCCCACGGGCTTCATTTGATTTAGCGAGTAAGAGTTTATGAAAAAGATCACTGCATATTTGGTTCTGTTCTTGCTACTGGCTGGTAACGCTCACGTTACGGTTTTGGGCCAAGGTAAAAATGACGTGTTAATAAAAAACGCGACTGTAATGACAGCGGTCAGAGGTACGCTTCAGAATACCGACATCTTGATCCAGAACGGCAAGATCACACGGATCGGTAAAAACCTTCCCGCCTCCACTGGCGCACGCGTTATCGACGCGACGGGTAAGTACGTGACGCCGGGCATCATAGATTGCCATTCGCACACGATGTTGAGCGCGATTAATGAGGGCACATTTTCGGTGACCTCGATGACCCGTATCAGGGATGTGCTTGATCCGACCGATATTGCAATTTATCGTGCTCTGGCTGGCGGCGTCACATCCGCAAATCTGTTACACGGATCGGCAAATTCGATCGGCGGACAGAATTCGACCGTGAAATTCAAATGGGGCCATCCAGTTGAGGATTATCCGGTCGCGGACGCGCCGCCGGGCATAAAGTTCGCGATGGGCGAGAACGTTAAACGTTCGACATCGTTTGCACCGCCGGGAACGCCGAGTCGCTATCCGCGAACCCGTATGGGCGTTGTTGAGACTATGCGCGACGCTCTGCTGCGTGCGCGAGATTACAAACAGGCTTGGGCCGATTTTAGAGCTGGTAAAACAAAGGTCCCGCCTCGCAAGGATTTGGAACTAGAGCCGCTCGTCGAGGTGCTCGAAGGCAAACGCCTCGTTCACGCCCACGGCTATCGCTCGGACGAGCATTTAAACCTGTTGCTGCTTGCGGATGAGTTCGGATTCCGCGTGGCGACGCTTCAGCACGGCCTCGAGGCGTACAAGATCGCCCCCGAGATCGCAAAACGCGGCACGGGCGTCTCGATCTTTATCGACAGTTGGAGTTATAAACTCGAAGCTTACGATGCGATACCTTACAACGCCTATATCTTGTGGAAGAATGGAGTCAACGTTTCGATCAACTCCGACTCCGACGAACGCATGCGACGTCTCAATCTCGACGCCGCCAAAGTGATGAAATACGGAGGTGTTCCAGAGGAAGACGCTTTGAAAATGATCACGATAAATCCGGCGAAACAACTCGGTATCGACAAACGCACAGGTTCGATCGAGGTTGGAAAAGATGGTGACATCGCGATCTGGACGGGCCACCCGTTCGACGTGTATTCGCGGGTCGAAATGACCTTTATCGAAGGCGAGATATTTTTTGACCGCGCGAAAGACGTGCAGATGCGTGCCGATATGGCCAAAGAACGCGAAATGCTGGAAAAGCTGGACGTAAACAAGGCTCCGGGTAGCGGCGGTACACCGCCTGCAGTTCCAAAAGAAAAACGCCGGGGCGACCGTGACGACGCCGAGTATGACGACGGAGGGAACGAATAATGAGTTCAAGGTTCAAGGTTCAAAGTTCGAAGTTGCTAAATCAGTTTCTTTATCTGTGTTTATCCGTGGTCATCTGTGGTTCCATTTCTTCGATTCAGGCGCAGAATGACGGCTCGGAGCAGAATCAGACCGGCCGGGCCGGTACATTTACAATTATCGGCGCGCGGATCGTTACGGTGTCAGGGCCGACGATCGAAAGCGGCACTATCATCATCCAAAACGGCAAGATCGCGGTTGTCGGAGCCAATGTTTCGATTCCGGGCGGTGTGGAACGCATCGACGGCAAAGGTTTGACGGTCTTTCCCGGCATGATCGACGCGGGCACCAATCTAGGCCTGGCGGAGATCACACAGGGCGTTAATGCGTCGGTTGACGTTTCCGAGATCGGTACGATGAACGCGAACGCAAAGGCGATCAAAGGAATCAATCCACATTCGTCCCACGTTTCGATTGCTCGCGTCAATGGCATCACGACCGTTCTCTCGTATCCAACGGGCGGAATAATCGCCGGTCAGGCGGCGGTCATCAATCTGAACGGCTCGACGCAGGACGAAATGGCGGTAATTCGTGAATTTGGACTAGTTATCAATTTTCCGCGAGTCGCGACCGGCGGAGGGTTTGGCGGAGGCTTTGGCCAAGGCGGCCCGCCCTTAGATTTTAACGAGGCCGTAAAGCGCCGGGACGCCCAGATCGACGAACTCAAAAAGATGTTTCGCGGTGCGGAAAACTACCTTCGGGCGAGAGATGCTTACGCAAAAGACAAGACGCTGCCTTACACCGCGACTGATCTGAAAAACGAGGCGATGGCGCCTTTTATTCGTGGCGAAAAGCCCGTGATATTTACCGCCGAACGCGAGCGTGACATTCGCGGTGTTGCGAAGTTTGTCGCTGAAATGAAGCTAAAGGCGATCATAATCGGCGGACAGGAAGCGTGGAAAGCGGCCGATGATCTTAAGAAAAATAACATTCCCGTCGTTTACACAAATATCTACAGCTTGCCGGTTCGCGACGGTGACCCCTATGATTTCCTGTTTGAGGCTCCGGCTAAAATGCTCGCGGCCGGTGTAAAATTTTGCATCTCGACCGGCGATAACGGGCAGGAGGTCCGCGATCTTCCGTATCAGGCGGGCATCGCCGGAGCATTTGGCTTGTCACGCGAGGACGCGCTCAAATCCGTTACGCTCTATGCGGCCCAAATCCTCGGCATTGACGCTCAGCTCGGCTCGATCGACGCCGGTAAGATCGCCAATATCGTAGTCACGGACGGCGACATCCTCGAGCCGCGAACAAACGTAAAATACGTTTTCATCAACGGCCGAATGATCCCGCTCACCAGCCGGCATACCCGTTTGTTTGATAGCTTTAAAGACCGGAAGTAAGAGTTTAATCTGGTAAAATCGTAATGAGGGCTGGTGCTTGGTTCAAACCAATTAGTGACTACTACGATTTTTGCGGGATCTCCTCGCCGTCTTCAAAAAACTCAAGCGACGCTGAATTAAGGCAATATCGCTGTCCGGTCGGTGGCGGGCCGTCGGGGAAGACGTGTCCCTGGTGGCCGCCGCAGCGGGCGCAGCGGATCTCGACGCGGCGCATGCCATAACTGTTGTCTTCGATATTAGTCAAATGGTCCTTGTCGAACGGCTTGTAGAACGAAGGCCAGCCGGTTCCCGAGTGGAATTTTGCACTCGAGCTAAACAGCGGCAATCCGCAAAGCCGACACGTATAGGTTCCTTCCAGCTTATTGTCGAGCAGCGTTCCGCAAAACGCGGGCTCAGTGCCGTGATTTAATAGAATACGATGTTCGTCTTCGCTCAAATCCTGAGCGAGCCGTTCAACTATTTCTTTGCTCAACGGTGTGATGTCGTAACCTGATTCTGATAATTGCTTTTCCATAATCCGCAATCCGAAATCTAAAATCTAAAATCCACTATCCCCACCAAAAAGATGCTGCGATTATGCAATAGAGGCCTATCAACGCCAGGCCCTCCAGCCAGATCGATTCGCCGTCGTAAACGATAAATGCACTAACGATCACCGCAAGCAGCAGCACGGCGACAAGCATAGGCGAGAGGACGAATGTCAATATCGCGCCGCCAAGAACATACGACAATAGCACGAGCACGGGGAACAGGCCGAGAGCGATCTGCAGCGAGCTGTTTTGAATCACGCTGATCGCGTAATCCGCCTGATTGCGCCACGCCAGCTGGATACCGATCAAGTTTTCGATCGCGTTACCTGCGACTGCTACCACTACAAGTCCCGCAAATGTCTCCGATATTCCCAAACTGGCCATCGCGGGCTGCAGCGCCTCAACGAACCAATCCGATACCAGCGCGGCTCCGACACCGGCACCGGCCAACACGATGATAGTTAATTTCATTGACCACTTGGCGTGACCGGATTCGCCGGAATTTATCGCCACCGCAGGGTCGCCTTTTACCGAGAAATAGATATTTGCCGCAAGCAAAACAAGCAGGATCACGGCAAGCACGATGTCGAGGCTCAAAATGTGCGCCTCTGCCGGCGTGTGCAATTGTTTGGCGAGTGTCGGAATGACGAGCACCGCAGAGGCCAAAAGCATCAACGTGACGATCATTTTTGGCGGTTCGGAATTGAAGCGTTGAGTGCCGTTTTTAAGGCCACCGAAAAACAGTGCAAGCCCAAGTACGAGCACTGAGTTTCCTAGTATAGACCCGACCAGAGCGGCCTGAACGACCGTATCGAGGCCGGCCCGCAGGGCGAATATACAGACGAACAGCTCGGGCAAATTTCCCAGACCCGACTGTAGGACTCCGGTCGCCCCCGGCCCGAGACGACTGCCGAGCTGTTCGGTCGCATCGCCGACGATCATTGCAAGCAGAGCCAACGCGGCCGCGGTCACGATGAAGGCAAGAACCGCATTCGCATGTGCGTAATGCAAAATGCCTGACGCAATTGTCACGATTACGCATAGCAAGATGATTACCTTTTCGTTCTTTTGCATACTATTTGTCGCCGAAAACGTGTTTCTCGAGCTTTCTTAGACGCAGGGCCATTTCCCCCAATTTGCGAAAGGCCGCCGTCGAACGCAGCCAGTCGCGATTCTCGAAAGCAGGAATGCCTGACATTATCTTGCCGGGCTCAACATCGTGCGAGATTCCGGATTTCGCGGTAAAAACCGCATCATCGCCGATCTTCAGGTGACCCGCGATTCCGACTTGGCCTGTAAGAATGACGCGTTTGCCGATGTGCGACGAACCGGCGAGACCGGTTTGCGAGCAGATCAGAGCGTCCTCGTCGACGGTGCACGAATGCCCGATCTGCACAAGATTGTCGATTTTCGCTCCCCGCTTTATCCTCGTTTCGCCGACGGATGCACTGTCGATCGCCGTGTTTGCACCAATCTCGACGTCGTCCTCGAGTACGACACGGCCCGTCTGCGGTATCTTGAGCCAACGCTTATCTTCGTCCCTGGCATAGCCAAAGCCGTCCGAGCCGATCGTGGAATTATTGTGAATAATACAGTTGCGGCCGATCTCGCAATTTTCACGAACCGATACATTTGAGTGAATTGTCGAGCCATCGCCGACCGTCACGCGATTGTATAGTGTGACGTTTGGCATAATTCTTACGCCGCTGGAAATTGTGCAGTTTGCTCCGATCACCGCACTTGCGTGTATCTCGACATCGTTCGCAACGGTCGCCGACGGATCGATAACCGCGGTCGGATGGACAAATGGTTTTATTGACGGATCAGGGAAAAACACGCGCATCGCCCGCGTATAGGCGACATACGCGTCAGCGGTTCGCAACACCGCTATATCCTGCCTATCGATCTTGACGCCATCATTCAAAAAGATCGCCGAGGCCCGCGTTTCGGCTATCTGCGGGAAGTACTTCGGGTTGGCGAGAAAGGTCACATCGCCCTCGCCCGCAATGTCTAGACCCGCCGCCGAAGTGATTTCGAGATCAGGCGAGCCGTGTTCGATGGTCGAGCGGGTCATTTCTGCCAATTGATCGAGGTTCATAAAAAATTTCTTGAATGTTTGCCGTCGCGTGTGTCACACTATTTTTAGCAAACAAATTAGCCCACGCAAAGTCTTCAGTCTTTGTAATCCTGATTAACGGCAGTTTTACCATCTTTTTACAGGAGTAGTTTCGCAGTATGAACCACAACACAATAGACCAATCGGGCAGTAAACAAATCAAGAATTATGCGTCAGCCGGACGACGTGATGTCGCGAAAAGCGAGTATTTTGACGGTCGCGTCCAGCCAAAACCGGCGGCAAACCGCTGGCATAATCTGATCTCGTCGAATTTTACGGTCGCCATCGGCAGCCGCATGCATCGCAGTACGTGTGAGATCTATGCAAACGATATGCAAGTCCAGATGGGAAAAGATTCGATCTGCTTCCCCGACGTCGTGGTAGTAAATGGCGAACCTGTGTTTGCCGATAACAAATTTGAGCTTCTTCAAAATCCCACCCTCGTCGTCGAGATAATCTCAAATTTGTCTAAGACGACTGGTCACACGCAAAAACTTCAGGAGTTTCTTGCCATACCGAAACTCAAAGAATGTATTTTGGTAAACGAGGACGAAATGCGGATCGAGCATTACGCCCGTCAGAATGCAAAACAGTGGATCTATCGCATCTACAACGAACGCGAAGACGTGATCTCGCTCGAGTCTATCAATTGTAAACTATCGATGGCCGAGGTGTACGCACAAGTAAAACTGAGGGAGCCTGAGCTTAGCTCGAAAGCGATCAACTAGTATTAGTAAACCCCAATAGACCGATTTATCGAGGACAATAGGGTAGATTTTCCACTGGCGTTTTTTGCCCGGCCCGCTCTCATCACATCAAATTTACCGGGTCGATCTCGACGTTCACTGTCCTAAAGTCGCAGCCTTTCGACTCCGCGTCGGAGAGTGCGATATCGAGCGTTTCACGAAGCGAGCGGCGGTTGATCGATTTAATGATTATCTGTAGGCGGTATTCGTTCTTGAGACGCGAGAGTGACGCGGGCGCCGGGCCGAGGAAACGAGCGTTTCTGGCCGTGTTGGCCGCATCAAGCGAACGCCGAAGTATATTCGCATTCTTCGACGCATAAGAGTGGTCGCGATGCTTGATCAAGATCGATGCAAGCACGAAGAACGGCGGATATCCAAGACGCTCGCGGAACTTGATCTCCTCGTTGTAAAACCCCTCATAGTCCTGCTCTTTCGCGTGCCGCAAAGCGTAATGTTCCGGATAATACGTCTGGATGAGTACCTTGCCAGGCTTCAGCCCACGTCCGGATCGTCCCGCGACCTGAGTGATCAATTGAAATGTCCTTTCCGCCGACCTGAGGTCGGGCAATCCGAGCCCGATATCGACGGAAATGACGCCGACAAGCGTCACTTTCGGAAAATCGTGACCCTTTGCGATCATCTGTGTGCCGACCAGCATATCGAGGCCGCCCGCAGCAAATTTGAGCAGCACGTCCTCGAGCTCGCCCTTATGGGCCATCGAGTCTCGGTCGACACGCGCGATGCGCATCGCCGGGAATTTTTTCGCGAGCTGGTCGGCGATGTTCTCTGTGCCTTCGCCGACGAAATAGAGATATTCGCTCTGGCAATGCGGGCAGACCTTAGGCGATTTTTCTCGATAATTGCAGTAATGGCATATCAGATTACCCGCGCCGCGGTGGAAAGTAAGCGTGATGTCGCAGTTCTTGCATTTGAGCGTCTCGCCGCAAGTGCGGCAAAGCACAAACTGCGAAAAGCCGCGGCGGTTCAGTAGAATTATGACCTGTTCGCCCTTTTGGTGAGTTTCTGCAATTGCGTCGAGCAACTCGGGCGATAGCGGTACTTCCTTGCCGAACCGCTTAAAAACCTCGCGCATATCGATCAGCTCGGCCGTTGCAAGCCCGCGTCCGCCGATGCGATCGGGCAGATGAAGGTATGTGTATTTGCCGGTCTGAGCGTTGTAAAACGATTCCATCGCCGGCGTTGCTGAGCCAAGCACGACCACCGCACCAGCTAAGTGCGCCCGCATCACACCGACATCGCGGGCATTATAGAACGGCGATTCGTGCTGTCGGTACGACGCGTCGTGTTCCTCATCAATGATCACGAGGCCGATGTTTTCGAGCGGTGCAAAAACTGCGGATCGAGTGCCGATCGCGATCCTCGCATCGCCGCGCCTTATGCGACGCCATTCATCAAATCGCTCACCCTGCGAAAGATTTGAATGCAGAATTGCGACATCCGATCCGAAAACGGTACGTAATCGCCTTGCGAACAAGGGTGTCAAAGAGATCTCCGGAACCAACATCATCGCCGAGCGTCCGGCGTCGAGTGCAAACTGCATTGCGCGAATATACACCTCGGTCTTACCGCTGCCCGTAACTCCGTGAAGAAGAAATGCCTTGAATTCGCCGTCCATTGTTAATGCCGACGTGATCTGATCGAACGCCGATTGTTGCTCGCCCGTGAGGGTAAAATCGTCAGGAACCGGGAAGTTTGCACCCGCAAGCGGGTCGCGCATTACGTCCTGAACATAAATTTCGACCATTCCGCGTTTCACGAGCGTATTGATCGGCGAAGCTCCTACGTCGGCTCGTTCTAAAACCTCGGTAAAAAGCATCTCACTGCCATTTGCTGACAGAAGATCCAGGATCCATTGCTGCGACGCGGTCAACGGTTTGTCGTCGATATCAGCTATCGGGGACAATAACCTAACTGCCTTTCGCCGCTTTGGACGCACTCGCTCGGTATTTATCCCGGCGGGCAGAGCGGCCTTAAGCATCTCGCCCCAAAACGAGGCGTAATAATCTGCGGTCCATTGCGTGAGCTTTAGTATTTCGGGCGTAATAAGCGGTTCGGCGTCAGTCACCTCGATAATGTCTTTGATCTTCGATTCGTCGATCTCGACATCGGGTGGAAGTTCGGCGTGCAATCCCACCGCGTATCCGGTCAGGTTACGCCGCCCAAAAGGCAGCATTAATCGAGCTCCCGGCTTTATATGACCGCGCATACGCTCCGGAATGCGATACGTAAATACGCGTCTCAGCGGAACCGGCAAAGCGGCCTCGACATAAACCGGCAGAGGTGAAACTTTTGCCTTTGAGGTGGACATTTTCGGGTCTTCGGACAAGATGATAACCTATTGGAACATATTGTAGAAATTCGCGTCTAATATCGTGGGAACGGTGAATCTATGGATTTATTTCTCGAAAATAAAGAAGGAAAAAAGGGCATTAATCGAGTTTTTGTGGCGGGCCTAGCGGTCGCGGCATTAGTGATCGCCGGTGCGATCTACCTTCTTTCGTTCAGGCCTCCGATCGAGGTTCAGACAGCGAAGATCCTCGAAGGGTCTTTTAGCGAGGGCTCGCCGGAATTTGCCGAACTCAACAAGGACATAATCATCTCGACCGATGACAAAACGGTCCAGTCGCCAATGGCAACGGGCAAGATCTCGATGTTCATTAGCGGCAAGATCCGAAATAAGGGAACAAGAACGATCAACGTCCTCGAAGTTAACGTCGCTGTCGTCACCCAATTCAACGATGTTATTCGCGAGCGCCGCATTCTCGTCGTTCCGGTTCAACAAGCCGTCCTTGGCCCTAACCAGATCATTCCGATAACGCTGACGCTCGATGGCTTCGATAAAAGCGACGACAGGGCGAATATCCGTTGGAAGGTGACGGCGATAAAAGCGGAGAAGTGATTTGAATCCGGCAGGCCCCACGATGTCAGGGCGCTCTGAGGAATGGACCGGTCGGGAGGAAACAAAACAGATCGAAAACGGACAACACTTCGACTCAAATTGAAGAGGATTCACGAGCGCCCTTACTTCGTGCGGGCTTCAGCATCCAATTCGGTTGTTTCCTTTACAAATAACTCTTCGAGCGATTGTTTAACGGGTTGGATCGAGGCGAGGCGGCCGCCGTTTTCGCGGGTGATCTTGAGGACAGCTTCGATATCGGATTCGTCAAGAACCTGAATTATCGCCCCGTTTGGCTTCACACGAAGGCTGGCACCGGCGATCAGATCGATTTGTTCGGCGATGGTCTCACCCGCCACTCCCTGAACGCTGATCTCTAGCACCCGGGATTCCCCTGAGTCGCTTAAGAGGTCATTTAGATTGCCGGACGCAGCAAGTTTGCCGTTGCGAAGTATCGCGACCTCGTCGCACAAAGCCTCAATATCTGAGAGGATATGCGTCGACATAAAGACGGTCGTGCCTTTTTCGCGCAGGTTCGCTATCAATTCGCGTATCTCGCGTCGGCCGACCGGGTCGAGGCCGGACATCGGTTCGTCCAGAAAAACGATCTCTGGATCGTTTATGAGCGATTGGGCAAGGCCGACGCGTTGAAGCATGCCCTTTGAGAATTTACGCAACTGTCTATTCCAGTTTTTCTCCTCTAATCCGACTGCGGCGAGCAACTCCTCAGATTTCCGCCGCCGTGTCGCTGCGTCGTAACCAAATAGCTCGCCGAAATACTCCATCAGCTCGCGAGCCGTCAGGTAATCGTAAAAATAAGGGTTCTCCGGGCAATATCCAATGCGACGATGCATTTCAACATCAGATATGTCAAAACCGAGAATCTTTGCGGAGCCATTGGTCGGAAAAATGAGGCTCATCAACAGCTTGATCGTTGTCGTCTTGCCGGCGCCATTGCCGCCGAGAAAGCCAAAGATCTGAGCCGGCCGTACATTCAGGGACAGATCGTCGAGTGCACGAACACGCTTTTTCTTCCAAAAGCCAGTTTCGTAATCTTTAGTCAGATTCCTGATCTCGATTGCATTTTCCATAAGAGAAATTCTCCATTTACGCGGTGATATTCCGATTTCGCGTGAGGTTAACGAGGTAGCTGGCAATGAATGCGGCGAACAAAAGCCAGATCGCTAAAGATACCAATTTTGCTGCAAAAAGAAATCTTGGTTCCTTAAAAAATAAATGTACAGTCGAGGTTTCAGCGGGAAGCGGAACAAGTATTACCCCGTTTTCATCTTTGCCGATCGCAACGACCTCATCATTTACAATAGCCCGCCAATATGGGTGATAGAACGTCGCGAACCTCAGGTCCGTGGCATCACCGGCGCCGACCGTAACGGCCCGTGATTCGTCCTGCCATTCGCTAACTACGACGGGCCGTCCGCCAGCAATAGTGCGCTCCGGCTGGCTAAATCCGCCTCTCTTTGCCCAGATCGGCCACCAGCACTCGCATCCTTCTTCATTGTCGATATTGCTGACTTTTTGGTCAAATGCGCTTCTGGACAGAGGCATCGACGGTAAGATGATCTGGGTAATGTCGAAGAATAGTACCAAAAGTATGAACAAAAGGATGGGGTATGCTCCCCTGCGGTTAAACTTATTTTGAGAAAATATCAGACGTGGCATCGCGACCGCAAAACCGACCGCGCCGAGTAGGGAAGTTATTTGCAGCCATCGCCATGGAAATTGAATCTTTTGTAGAACGGTGATGTATTTCCAAAAAAACTCGGTGGCAGAACTCAACAGAATGATCGAAAGTGAGGCCGTTGCCAAAAGGGCTAGATCAAACCGGCGTTCCACGGTATGTGCTTCGTGTGTCGGCCGTTTAATAAGCAGTTTAACAGTTGTCGGGACAAGGAAAAGAATTGAAATAATAATTAGGATGTCGAGTTGCCAAAGGAATTTCTGGAAATATTTAACCGGCGGGTAATAAAGGAAAAACGGGAAAAAATTCTGAGCGTAGTCATAAGCTCCGGTAGAAAAATATTCGGGCGAGTTATGCATTACCCAATTCATTTCTGTTACGGTCTTTAACCAATGAAAACAAGTCGCGGAAAGCGCTAGCGCGAATGCTGTAGTGAGTTTAATGACGATGGTCTTGATGTGCCGCCAATCGAGGATCAGCAGTCCGTAAACGGCCATAGCCACCGATGCAATGATGGTTGAAGGAATGTGTGTGAGAATCAAAAGTGAGTATGCAATCGCGAAAAAGACGACGTCGGCCCAATGCCGCCGAGTGCACATCCGAGTGAGAAACAAAAAGCAGAAAGGCAGGATTCCCGCGGCAGCGAACTCTGCGTAAAGGACAAAATAATAAATTTCGAAGGTATGGTAGGGAACGATCACGTAAATGACCCCGGCTAGGGTTGCGGGCCAGCCTCTATTCCATTCCCGCGCCCAGAAATAGGCCCCGACTCCTCCAATTAACATCCAGCCAAACGATGTGATCCAAAAACTATCAAACCAATTGCCCGTGATCGACCTCACCAAAACGAGCAGGTAATATGCAAGCGGCGGGTAATATCTGATGCCGACGCTTCCGAATCCGAAATTATCACTTGCGGCCCACGCGGGAGCGAAGTTTCCATTTAGGACAGCCTGATGATAGGTCGTAGCAAATCTCAGGTGCTGCAGTAAATCGTAACCGTCCGGAATGCCCATAAAAGCCATCGGGACCATTACCGCCGATACGACCAAAAATATAACGGTCAACCCAAACCATTTCGTATTCCAGAAACCGTTTGCCGGATCCATCGGAGAGTGATGGGTGATTTCTGTGTGTTCCATAACCTATTTGACCGGCAATTTGGTGCGCTCAACGTCAACTTTAACGGTGCAGGTTTCTCTATCGAGCAAATACGGGGCGTCGGTCGGATCGACGAGACGATTTGATTTATCGACACGAAATTCCTTGTTTTCAGGCAAATCTATTTTCAATAGGGCTGGTACAATTTCGATCAAACTATTAACGCACTGGCCGTTTCTCTTCAAAAATTCGCTGAGTGTGCGGTCGATTGCCTCACGCTCGTCAAGAGAGTCGAGCTCAAGCAGTCTTCGTTCGGCATTATATCTGATCGACGGATCACTAGATCCGTCAAGCATTTCGCGATAAATTTGTCGTGCGGTTGCACGGCTCCCGCCCTCGGTTTTCATCGACGCGACCATCGACTTCATAAAAGGCGCCGCATCGGGCACCTGCGAACCGCGTTCATATATCTCGGCTGCTTTGTCGTAAAGTTTTAGCTTCCAATATATGTAACCAAGATGCTGATATAGCCGCCATTCGCCGGGATTGTTGGCAATACCCTTCTCGGTAATCGCAATGGCTTTTTCGGGGTCAATTGCGGGCAGTACGATGGCTCCGTATGAGTAAGCCGCGATGAAATGTGGGTCGAGATCAGTCGCGTTCTCGAGAAACGGGTAAAGAAGTCGTGGATTCAGGTTGCTAAGGTCATCGATGTTAAGGTCCGACCGGTCGCTTCGCACAATTTTACCGCCAACGTACTGGAGCGAACGCATCCAATACCAATCGGCCATAAGGCCTTCGAACCCAAGCGCAAAACCTTTCAAACGAGAGCCATTCATCGAAAGGTCGCTGTCGTCGTAACCGGGGGGCAGTTCGGGGCGATTACGTCCTAAAACTGGGCCCAAAACGACCACTACAGTCAATCCAACGAACAAGATCGCTATCGGAAGTACTAAGTTTCTCACCGAGTGTGCACCCATCTATTTGAAGTTTCGGCGGCTAAATATCATTACCGTGACCGTAATTAGGACGACATTATAGGCCAAGGCATAGGCGGCCGCACCGCCGAGCATAGTGGCGGGCGTAACGTTACCGTTCGCGGTGTTAGCAATAAAACTGAAATTCGACAGATTTGGCATTATTGCGTAGACAGCTGTAAAAAAACTGATCGCAAATTTCGACCCGAGACCTTTTGCAAGATCGAGCAGGGATGAGCTGAAATGGCCGATGAGAAAAACAAAAAACGTTAGGAGAGCAGAAAGTGCCGGCGTGGAAAACGAGGAAAACATAATGGCGACGGCGGTTACTATCGTTAGTTCAAGGAAAATTAGCAATATAGCTCCCCAGATCGACCAGGCTAGCCCCCCACTGCAGACGTAGAGCAAGGCAAGTGATATGCCGCTGCCCATGATCAGGACATTAACCAATAGGGTGAGACATAGACCCAAATACTTGCCGACGATAAACGTACCCCGTGCGATCGGCTTTGAAAAAATTGAATAGACTGTTCGTTTTTCGATCTCTTTCCAGACCAGACTTACGCCGACGAAAATTGCGATGAACGTTCCGAAAAGCAGGATCGAGCTCAAACCCAGATTTACAATGACACGCGATTCCTGCCCGGCAGCCAGTTCACCGAGGAAGATCGCACTTGCCGTAATTAAAAGCACGAAGAGGATCAGGTTGTACAGGATGCGGTCTCGAACGGCCTCACGAAAGGTGTTTTTCGCAATGACAAATATATTTTGAAGCATTTCGACTTGGATACCTACACTGTAAAGATAGGTCGAAAGGACGTGGTGAATCCGAAATTAATTATACAACATCTCGACTAAATCACTTTACGAATGTTCATTCAGACGAATAAAAATACGGGCTCATTGTGGCGGAAATTGGAATTTTTCCTTCGGAAATCTTAAGGTACGTTCATCTATTACCGCATACAATCCGGTAGCTGGATAGAGGTCGTCTAATTTTGAGACTCCGATTCCCGCTCGTGTGGCGTCGGCCGCTTTTGATGTTCCTTGTGTGATCAAAATCCGCCAAGTTTCAGCCTGTTTCTCGTCGATCGACTTCGCAATGGCAAATTGTTTATCGGCCTCCACTGTTTGCCCAACATCTGCTAACAGCACGGCATAACGCGTGCGGAGAAACGTCGAGTAGGGAAAAATCCGCACGGCTTCGTAAGCTGCCGCAAGTGCCGATTCACGATCGCCTGCAAGGGTATACGCCGAGATCAAATACGAGTAGGACGCCGAGGTGTTAACTCCTTTTTCGATCGACTTGCGATATTCGACTGCGGCTTCGTTAAACTGATGGCGGTTTAGGAGAATCGATCCCAAGGAGAAATTAGAGGCGGGGTTTGCCGGATCGAGTTTTATCGCCATATCATAGTCGGCCACAGCAGTTGAATAGTCTTGAGTATGTTCTGCGTTCCACACCAAATATTGGCCCGCTGCCTTTAGCGTGCTATAGGTAGCCAGACCGAGGCAAAACAGCATAGAGACAATCAGGACGGCGGTCTTTGAACGGTTTGCCGGTAGGATTCTATATTTTTCAGATCGAGTCGCTTGCAGCACGCCATTTCGCATTAACAACGCGAGAAGGAAGAAGAAAACAATGCCATTCTGAACGAGACGGAACGAAAAGGAGCTAAACCCAGAACTGAGTAAAAATGCGACTATCCCTGCAACTGCGGCGTGGGTGAGGATATTATCGGGTGAGGTGATTTTGTTTTTAACCTCAGTTAGACTCAGCCGAAACAGAAAGATCAAAAAAACAAGAAATATCAGGCCACCGACGATACCCAATTCGGCAACGATCTGAAGATATTCGTTGTGAGCCCTTTCAGGTATAGCATCTTCGTTGCCTTTGACAAGAACCGCGTTTTCGGGCTGTGTGGAGATGATCTCGCGATATTTGTTGAATTCAAGGCCGTAATTATCTGCGCCAACGCCGACAATTGGATTCCTACGGAACATCTCGACGCCGACCTTTGCAAAAAGAAATCTAATGTTTTGGCCAAGGCTATTACTTGGATCGGATTGCGAACTCGTCACGACGCGGCTCACGATCGGCGATCTCTTAGCCTCACCAGTAACCAAAGCCGGAATTTGAGACACGATTCCCAACAAAATCAACCAGGCAACACCCAATACAAGTAGCTTGTTATCGCGTCGCTCCGTGTTCGCGAACACCCTCAACAAAGCGAAAACGATCAAACCTACAACGGCCGAAGCAAAAGATGCTCTGCTATTTGCAAACAGGAGCGCGAACCAAACTGCCGATGTCGTCGCTCCGGTCCAAACGAGGTGTTTCCCCTTCAGCCGCAAGCTGAATGAAAGGAAAAGCGGGAGCAGGGCGGCCCACGTTTCGGCAAATCGACCGTAGCGAAAACCAAAAGTCGGGCCCAAATTTTCTCTAAACAGGTATTCAACAATGCAGTTGATACAAAGGATCGCAGTTACCGCACCAAGCACAAAAAATGTTCGGCTTAAAAGCCTTGCGTCCGAGACGATAAAAAGAGCAAACTGGAAAAATATTAAATAAGCGGCCCAAACTAAGGTGTGATGTAAGACGGAATTAATGGATCCTGCCCACAATATCGAGAAACCACTCCACGCGACAAGAAGCAGAATCGGCACAATGATGCGCAAAAATGCAGGGATCCCGGTGACAGTCGAAATGTTTTTTCGGTTCTGCCTGAAAAGCAGACATCCCAATGACAAAATCAGGATTAAAGATAACGATAGCTCCGCTTTCCATGGGTGGCCAGTGAGAACGGTTGGAACAGGAAACGGGATAAGGGGTGTTAACAGAACAACGGGCCACGAGGCGAGCAAATAGTTAAAAAACTTGCTGTTCGAGGTTGATTTAGGGCTGCGCGTATTCATCACTTTCCATAGCAATACTACAAGATAAACAAAAAAAGGGATGAATTACTTCATCCCTTTTATCAAAGACGTTAGGTCGATGATTAGTTGTTCAATACAGTACTCGTACCACTCAGGGCTCCCGAAGTACTCGATAGAGCAGCAGGTGCACCCGTGTAAAGCACGCCTTCCGTAGCGATACCGAATCCACGTGTACCGGTTGCGGTAACGCCGCTTCCGCTCGTCGGATTACCTACCACCGCAAACACTGCAGGTGTCGTAGCCGAAGGTGCCACGAATGTAAGCGTGAAGAAGTAACCGCTCTTTGGCGAAGTGCTGGCAGTCGCGCTTCCTAAAACGGTGTCGATCAAGTTCGCAGCCTGCAGACTTGCCATTGAACCAAAGTTACCGTTACCTTGGGTTGAGTTATATGTAAATTCAGCACCGTGCACAGTGCGAAGTGCGGAAATAGCAGAACCTTCGTTAGCTGAACGACGTGCAGCAAGCAGGTTTGGTATAGCGATCGCGGCGATGATGCCGATGATCACGACAACGATTAAAAGTTCGATAAGTGAGAATCCTTTTTGATTTTTCATTTTCAGTTCACAGTCTCCTAAGTTTCTAAATAATGTACCTTTCCCAGGTCACGACTTTCATTACAAGCGCCGTGCCATACTGCGGGTAATGCCTCAATACGGGCCATAAGCCTCCTGCATACAATATTTAGCGAATTAGAGGGCGGAGTGGATGTGAGAATTATAGGCGAGTTTTCTTAGCGAAATAACAGTTTTTGGTAAGGAATTGCTGACAAAAAGTGTCATTATGAGCGATCGAAGACGCGGAAAATAAGTATTTGTAGTCCGAACCAGAAGGTAAACGCTAGTCTGAGCCGCGCATTTGGGCAGACAGACTGCGGATGCTGTGCTTGTCAAGTAGATGCCGGAGCGATCTTACCGGCATTTGAAGCAATTCGGCCGCTCGGGTTTGATTGCCGCCGGTTTTTCGCAACGCCTCTACAATATATGTCTTTTCGAGGTTTTCCAGATGGGTGGTGAGATTTATGCCAGAGTCGGGAAGGTCAAATTCCGCGCTAATTCGTTGCGGATTGTAATTGGTAATATGATCCGGCAGCTGTTCAGGCTGGATTTCGTTGGACCGCTCTAAGGCCACTGCACGTTCCACAGTATGCTCTAATTCACGAACATTGCCGTGCCACGCATACTTTTCGAGTATCTGGGCGGTCTTTGGCGAGACCGTGAGTTCCTTTCCGGCCTGACTACAAAATTTTCGAACAAAATGGTCGATAAGGTCCGGTATGTCCTCGTGTCGCTCGCGCAACGGCGGCAGATGGATCGGAATGACAGAAATCCGATAAAAGAGATCTTCGCGAAAGGTGCCATCATCGGTCATTTGTTTCAAATCACGATTTGTGGCCGCTATTACACGAGCATCAACAAGCAGTTCGTCGTGTGCACCAACCGGGCGGACTCGTCTTTCCTGCAGCACACGCAAGAGTTTGACCTGCATCGCGGGCGACATTTCGCCGATCTCGTCCAGAAAAATTGTTCCGTTATGTGCGGCTTCAAACAAGCCTTTGCGGTTGGTGTTTGCTCCGGTGAACGCTCCTTTTACATAACCGAATAGCTCGGATTCCAATAACGTCTCGGTAAAAGCGCCGCAGTTTATCGAAATAAAAGGCTTTTCGGCGCGAGGGCTGAGATCGTGGATCGCTCTTGCAACGAGTTCTTTTCCGGTTCCGCTCTCGCCAGTCACCAACACTGTCGATTGAACTTCTGCCACTGTCTCGATCATTTGAAAGATCGCATTCATCTTAGCGGACGTTCCGACAATGTTCTTGACGCTGCCGCGTTCACGCTGGGCGCGCTTGAACGCCCGATTCTCAACGATGAGCTCCTGTTTTTCGAGCGTTTTCTTGACGATCAGCTTAAGTTCTTCGACATCGAATGGCTTTTGTATAAAGTCGTCTGCGCCTAACTTGAACGCTTCGCGGGCGGTATCCACCGATGCAAAGGCGGTCATTAGTATCACGCCGAGATCAGGCAGCGTCTCACGAACCGCGCGCAGCATCTCGATGCCGTCCATGTCGGGCATCTTCACATCAGAAATGATCACGTCGGCGGGTTGGGCCTCAAGCATCTCCAACGCCTGGCGCCCATTCATCGCGGTGCGGATATCGTTACCTTGTTCCTCGAAAACGAGGCTCAGTAGCTGGCGGTAACTTTGCTCATCGTCGACGATTAGTATATTTGCCATGGAAAAATCGGTTCGTTTGGAACGGTGCAGGTAGCGGTCGTTGTCGCGCGGACAACTCCTATATAGTAATTGTCACAGAATTGAGACCAGCAATTCAAGAGGAAATTTCGGTTTCCTCGCGATCGACTTTCAAAAAATCCTTTAGTTTCGAGGGTTCGGCTGATTCGTCCGCCCTTTTGTTCGTCTCCGACGAGCTACGACGATTGTCCCTCGGTAAGTCAATTGTGATCGTCGTGCCTTTACCTTCGTGACTCCGAACGTTTATGACACCATTGTGATCTCGTACTATTTGATAGACGATCGAGAGCCCCAGACCGGTTCCGCCGGATGTCGAATTGGAAAAAGGCTCAAAAAGTTGTTCGACTTGCTGAGGCGACATTCCACAACCAGTGTCCTCGAATACTATTCGCACCCTGTTGTTCGGCACGGGTGCAAGTCTGACACGAAGTGCACCGCCATTTGGCATGGCCTGTATTGCATTTCGTGCGAGATTCCAAAATATTTGTTTTAGTTGTGCGGCATCGGCAGAGATCATCATCGGTTCGTCGCCGAGGTCGTCGGTCAATACGTGATGCTCCGTTACATCGGGGCTGTGTCGTAGTAATGTAAGCGTATCCCGTATCGCCTCACCGATATTCGTGTCGGTAAACTCGCTCGCGGGCGGCCGGGCGTATCCAAGAAAATTCGTGATAATGCTGTTTAGCCGGTCAGATTCACGCAGAATGATGTCCATCAAACTGCCTTGTCTCGATTCCGGCGGCGTATTTGATTCGAGAACCTGAATTGCTCCGCGCATCGCACCTAATGGATTGCGTATCTCGTGGGCGAGGCCGGCAGCAACTCGGCCCACCGCCGCGAGACGATCTTTCCGGCGGATGCTCTCCTCCATAGAGCGAATATCAGTGAGGTCCTGAAATGTAATGATCAGTCCCGTGGCCTCATGGCTCTCGGAAAAAAGTAGAGAGACGCTAAAACCAATTCGAACCGCAAATCCGTCAGGCGTGATCAAATCCACCTCAAACCGCGGAATCTGCTCTCCATCGCCAGCGGCTGCGAGCGAAAGGTCGACCTGTTCGGTAATGTCACCAAAAAGATCTGCGATCGATCTGCCCTTCATCTGATCTAACCTGAAACCAGTGATCTCGGTCGCAGCGGAATTAAAAGTGAAAATATTACCGTCAAGATCAGTCGTGATCAGACCTGTACGGATCGATTCAACAATTCTTTCGTGAAGAGCGCGCAAGCTGGCAAGAGTTTTAGCCGTCTCTTCGAGTTGTTCGCCCGAGAAACGGCGGTCTGAGAGCCTTGATGCTAGCAGTCCGACAACCAACAGAGCGACCACGTGAAAACTCACGATCTGGACAGCCTTGCCCATCGCCGGTGCCGTGCCGACTGTCTCGATCACCGAAAAAATAGACAGAAACGCGAGCGTAATGAACAAAACCGCACATGCAACCGCCATTAGTAGCGTCGAAAGCGGCTTCATAAAAAAACTAGTAACGCTGATCAGTACGATGTAGAGCGTAATGTATGGTGACGTGAGATCGCCGGTGCGCCAGACTAGCCACGTTATAAGGAGGGCATCAAGGAAAAACTGAACAGGAACCTGCCACAAGAAATTCTTGCTCAACCGCAGCAAAAAGAAATAGACGATCGTAAGCCCGACTGAAATCAGGAATACAAGGAACAGGCCTTGGGGGAAATTGTCAAAAGAAAGCCTCAATGTACCGCTATACCAAAACCAGCTCGTGACAAGCAGCAAAAAAATGACCATCAAACGCCCGATAATGAGCGTTTGGATTCTCTGCATCTGCGTTGAATTGGCTGTGTCGGCTTTTTCGTCTAAACTGAACATATGAGGGCAGATGGCGATATGGAAACTTCGGGGAACGAGATCGATTCACTGGCTTTCGAACAGAGGCCCTGGGGTAGTTTCACCGTCCTGGACGAAAGCGATAATTACAAAGTAAAGAGACTCGAAGTTTTACCAGGCAAGCGACTCAGTTATCAACAACATTCCCGCCGGGCCGAACATTGGTACATCGTGCGCGGCACTGCTAAAGTAACATTAAACGGCGTTGAAATACTAGTCAAAACGGGTGAAGCTATAGATATTCGCATAGCCGACCGGCATCGCGTTGAAAACCCTGACCCAACCGAATTGCTGGTCTTTATTGAGACACAAACCGGCGATTATTTTGGCGAGGACGATATTGTCAGATTAGAAGACGACTTTGAACGAATCTAGCGCGATTATCTCGGTCGCCGCGATACCTAAATTTTCCGCGATAGTCGTCGGCATATATTCAAGTGTTGCCTTATGTTGTTGGCCGTAACCTGTTAAGACTAAAGCACTTCTAATTCCGACAAATTGCGCTGTTTCAACATCCAGTTTTTTGTCACCGACTATCCAAGATCGCTGGATATCGATCTCAAAGTCTCCCAACGCAGAGTTGATCATCCCTGGTCCCGGCTTGCGACACTCGCATCCGTCGCACGGTAAATGTGGGCAAAAATAGAACCCATCAATAGCACCGTCCAGTTCTGCCTGGATTTGATCGTGAACAGCGTGCATCGCGGCTTCGGTGTAGATACCACGGCCGATACCCGACTGATTTGTGACGACGATAACGAGGAAACCATTATCTTTAAATAATTTGAGGGCGTCGGCCGTGAAAGGGAACAGCCGCAAATCTTCAACCCGCGCGAGATAATTTACCTCCTCGATCAGGGTGCCATCCCGATCAAGAAATATCGCCGGCTGTTTCGTCGTATTCTTCTTCATTGATAGTCAGTTTCTGTGTCGCCGCGTCAAATACCTCTTCGATGGATATCCTCGTCATACAGCGATGATCGATCGGGCAATCACGCAGCATACATGGGGAACATTCTACATCTTTTCGGATGACGTCGGCATGTTCTGAAAAGGGATGTGTGGTTTTGGCGTTAGTCGGGCCAAAAATAACGAGGGTTTTCGTTCCTACTGCAGGTGCAATGTGGGCAAGGCCCATATCGTTTGAGATCAGTAGATCTATTTCACTCA
>Ga0209683_10000034_pt1 | contig 47520 bp, 40 predicted proteins | sample DOMMetBare2Fresh_FD_187474 | JGI IMG/M metagenome (GOLD analysis project Ga0209683, IMG submission 187474) | Wetland sediment microbial communities from St. Louis River estuary, USA, under dissolved organic matter induced mercury methylation -... | ecosystem: Environmental > Aquatic >... | reverse complement strand
AAAGCGCAGGCAAACGCAACGCATGCCGTATAAATGGGAATAGGTGTGGCAAAGCAATTCGCCTGCGGCTTTAGTCGCGGCGTAGGGTGATATCGGGTGGGAAACAGGGTCACCTTCGCTGAATGGCAGTTTGGCGTTCTCACCATAAACCGATGACGAAGAGCCGAAAACGAATTGGGTTATCCCATGCTCGCGCGCCAGCTCGAGCAGGTTCAGCGTCCCGTTGATGTTGCTTTCAGCATAGAGTAACGGTTGCGTTAATGAAGGCCGTACTCCGGCTCTGGCCGCCAGATGCACCACACAGTCAAATGCACCACAAACCACAATTTCCCTGAGAGCCGGTAAATCGCGAATGTCCGCTTTTGCCAGTACATAGTTGGGACTACTTAACTGTGATCGGATGTTGGCGTTTTTGATCGCGGGGTCGTAAAAGTCGTTGAAGTCATCGACCACGGTCACGCGCCAATTGCCTTCCGCCAGCAACCGGTCGACCAGGTGCGAGCCGATAAAACCCGCTCCTCCCGTGACAAGAATGCGCTTCATTTTGGTTGTGTTCCCGATCTGTTGTGCTTCGTGCTTTGTACTTTGATCTCTCAGGACAACACTCAGAGCTTCCCGCTTTCACAGCTCAGAGTACAAAAGTCAAAGACTATTTAGTCGCATAAATCCAAAGATGCCAACCCCAACGAGCGGCGAGCCGGCTCTCGATCGAGCGCGGCAACAGGTTTCCAATGATTGGAATAAATCGCTTGTTGAGAAAGAATGCGCGAAACTCAACCGCTGCGAAATCCCTGAACAGTTCGCGCGCCTCAGTGATTGAATAGACACGCGCCAGAGGATTACCGGCGCCATCGGTATTCTGGCTCAGGAATTCTTCCGCGCTCAGCTCGCCTGTGCTTGCCCGACGCAGTTTTTGCGCGTGCTGCTGCAGCGACTCAAGCGGCTCCCCGGTCAGCGCGTGAACCAAACTAACGCCCGCATCCCACCTAAGCAGGTGCATGCCGGCGCGCCGCAAGAGGCGAATGTTCACCCGATAGTTATATGAATTGCGATGATAGAGCATGATCAGCGCGCGTCCTTTTCTCCTCAGTACCCGATGGACTTCGCGCACGGCCCGTGCCGTATCAGGCGTGTGGTGCAGTACACCATGCGAATAGACCAGATCGAACGATTCATCTGGAAAATCGAGCTGTTCGGCATCCGCGGTCCGAAAAGTACCCGGCAGAGCAAACAATTCAAAACGCCTGCGCGCCAAATCAACCGCTGCTTCAGTCAGGTCTACACCTGTGTAGTCCGCACCCGCCCTGGCAAACTCGGCTCCATCAGTTCCCAGGCCGCATCCGATCTCCAGCATCCGCAGGCCGCGAGCGCCTGCAAAATCTGCCGCTGCGGGAATGTGCCACTCAGTAGCATACCGATGCTGCTCCACTAGTTCATAGAAGCGACGCGTGCCCGGCTCAGCTTCGGCAAACTTTGTCCCGCAAGGGTTGGCTTGCCAGAAAGCGCGCACACGTTCTTTGAGTTTGGTGTTGGGCTCGGACATTAGAGTCAGGCGAAGAATAGCAGAGCGGAGTGAAGTCAGAAAGTGAGGCGGAATATTGGGGTTAAGCATCGCTTCCAACTGCCAATAATGCCCTGGAAGCTTTCCGAGGTGACCGGCAAAGCTGGATCGAACCAGTGTCGCTCAAATCAGTCCTAATCCGAATTCTGTAAATGAAACGGCTATTTCGACGCTGACAGAATACGGTCGATCAGCCTGGCATCGTCAGGCAGCAAACCAACCTTGGCAAGCCGCGGAGTTAGCATCACCCAGTTCGGATCCATGGCAAAGACCCTGCGAAACAAAGGCAGCGACTCGCCAACGCGCCCCATGTTGACGAGCGCGACTGCATGCCAGTAGATCATTTCAGCGCTGTCAGGAACCAGCTTTTCGGCTGCGCTGTATTCGCGCAGTGCGCCTTCATTGTCTTTCTTCTCGACCGCCAGATCTCCGGCATTCATGTGATTGTAGGCACGCTGCAAGGTGACCAGACGGCGTAGCTCTATCAAGGGCTCGGCACTGTCATCAACACGTAAATCGAAAGTACGGTCTTTCCATGACTGGCCGGTGGGTTTGCCCGTCACAACGATAATGGCCGCCGACTGCCGGCCACGTATGTCACCGCCTGCCGCCTGGGCAGCGTCGAGCGCGGCCAGCATGCGGTCGGCCAGATCGCCTTTAGTCTTTTCAAAAGCCTGGGACATTGCCGGCCATACCTTCTCGTTCAGCATCAAGTTAGCCTGCACGGAATAATTTCTGCCCACTATCTGGCCGGCAGCGGGAATGTCGTTCTTTCCAGTCCAGGCGTCGACATTTCCGCGAGCATCGATCATGGCCACCTGGCGCACATCGCGACCGGCATCTCCGGCGAGCAGGGCTTTCAATGCCTCTGGCCCGGTCTTCCCGGCGCGCATTAATTCCAAACCGAGTTTGCCGTACGAAGGATCGACGAATGATTGGGTGGCAATGGCGCCCACCCCGGCCTCGGCCCAGGGGACAATCGAACCTACCGAGAACCAGTGCGACTGCACGGCCACACCCAATTCGCCGGTAACCGGATCGCGCGCGACAATGGAAAAGGTGTGAACCGGGCGTTGCGGAATTTCAGGAATTTGGTTGCTGCGGGATTGTTGCCCCGAGGCGGCAGCAAAGGGCAAGAGCACCAGTAACAAGAGCAATCGCATCTTAGGCCTCCAGAAATGTAACGCCAGCTTGTTAGCCTGCTGGGCGCGCTGAATGGAATCGACGCAACCCTAACGGGCCAGCGTTAGAGATTACGCCACTGACGGTTAATCTTCTTACCAGCTAAACGGGAAATGGGTAAGCCCTGGTATTGCGAAGGACCCAGAACCCGAACACTAACAAGTAAATAGCCCAAGCATATTCTCGCTTGAGAGTGAGGTGCGGCATTGGTCGCCCTTCAATTGCGCATTTCGTAAACAGAACCAGCAGCCAGCCGAGGACAGGGATTGCCAGCATCAACAACGGGTTTAGCTCAAAGGCAGCGATGAGGTTTCCATGCAGTAATTGATGCAGCGCCCGTGTGGCCCCGCAGCCCGGACAAGTAAACCCCGTCAGGGCCCGAAAAGGACATAAAGGAAAGAAGCCGGCACTGCCCGGTGTAAAGACAAAGAGATAGGCGGCCCCGCTTGCGAGTAAGCCCCACATCGTCGCCGCCATCAGTCGTTGCCGGACTATCCCATCAACAAACATGAGACAGTTGAACATTCCGATTCAATTGCCCAGAATTAGAACCAGGCGCGCTTATTCTGGATATAGGTGCGCACAAATTCCTCGTCACTTTTCGTTAGGTAGATGATTCCTTCGATTAGGCCAATGATGCTGCCGGCCCCGCAGGTCACCAGAGTGATCACAATCTGAATGATGCCCTCGGTTGAATAGCCAAGAATAAACTTGTGGACACCAAAGCCTCCCAGCAAGATGCCGCAAATACCGGCGACCATTTTCTTGTCAGCGCCCTGGGTTTTCCAGTCAGTCATCGGACCCTGATTAACGGACTGCATCGGTTGATAGCCAATGCCGCCGCTGGTAGGCCCAAGGGGGGTCTGACAGGTAGCACAGACTTGCGCCAGATCGTCATTCTGTCCACCACATTTTGTGCAAAATCTCATTGTTGTTTCCCGCCTAATTTTTTCGTGGATTACCCACCGAGATAAGTAGAACGAAACCAGCTGGCCCAAAAAGTTCCAGCCATCAGAGTAGCCAGAAATCAGGATCGCAGCTTTACCGGTTAAGCGCCGATATAATTCCCGCGAAGACACCGAAGATAAAGCCAAGGATCATTGTTAGAGCGCCAACAATGATCGAAATCCAGGCCCACATCTTCGCTTGCTTCGCAGAGTTTTTGGCGCCCTCGAGGTCACCAGCCGCCTCCTTCTTGCCAACCTGCATCGCGAACATCAGCGAAACCAATCCATGAGGCAGGCAACAACCAATGACGGAGACAACTGTCGCAATGATCGCCATGACCATATTGTTCGGAACGGTTCCGGCCGCGGTCACAGACGAACTTGGGGGAGTGTACTGTTGAGCCATTAGTTACTTTCTCCTGAATCAGGAACACCTAAAGATAAAGAGTGTCCTGCAGTCACGTGCTCAGGCAGCCGGAGTGTAACCTGTTGGTGGCGTCCCTGCACCAAATCCCTGCGGGGGCGGTGGCAAATCGGGACCGCCTTTTCGTTTTTCAAAAATTGGTACGGCAACCAGGCCACCCAGGGTTGAAAAAACTACGAGCAATAGTGCGGTGAAAAGCCCTCTCAAAATAGCGCCCAGAACGGTTTGGCTGGCCGACCACTGCTGTCTCATCATTTCTGCCTGCCGCGGATCCACACTGGCAAACAGCTTGCTGAGAACCTGCATCATTGTTGCTCCCACGAGAATAGCGAGAGGGATGCCGACAACAATGTAGATTGCAGCCCCGATTACGCCGGAAAGAACCCCAAGTACCGCACCCTCTCCGGCATTGACCGGTGTTGGGGACGCCTTGATGTAAAGGTAAGCGGCGACCATCCCACCCAGAATGGCCCACAGACAACAACATATATTCAGAAAGTTGATAAACGGTATTGCTGACAACAGTCCCACGATGACCCCGCCGATGATTGCTGGCTTTATTTTGCTATTCATTGAACAACTCGCTTCCTTTAGAAGAGATGGTGCAACAGAACTTATTGTGGAACTTGGCTGGCTGATTTATTGCGGTGAATAACTAACAAAGAGGGACACGATTGTCAACAAAATTGCGGCCTGACATTCTGTTGCTGGAACTATCGCATGACCTTAAGTGCAGGAGCCCGATCATTGTCATCCGACTGCTGATTGGGGGAGATCCAGGAAACTCCCGCCTGCAAGGCTCGCGACAGTTCATTGGAACTTAATGGCGAGGGTGAAATGCTTTTGAACTCCGCGCGCTGATTGCTGGTGATTCTAGCGGATAACTTCGATGCGATCCCCTGCCTGCAGGCGCGGATCGCGTGTCCTGCCTGACTTGATCTCCCTCAAGACAAATCTGGTGGTGGCCAGATTGCCATCAGTTCCTTCACGGGATACCTCGATAATGCCTTCGGCAGGGTTGCGCAATCCGCCTGCAGCCAGGATGGATTGCATAAGTGTCATGCCAGGTTGAAAAACCTTTTGCCCTGGATAGCCAATGCGTCCGCCGATGTAATAGAACTCCTCGGGGCGAGCTTTGATGTTAATTACGTCTCCCGGCAGAATGAGAATGTTCGAGGATGCAGGATCATTGAGGTCAACCACCAAAGCCGGGCGGCCGACGCGCATGATAGAGGCACGGGCGGCATCAAGTCGCGCTTGTGTTTCCGCCAGTATCACGTAGAGTGGGACTGCTTCGCGCCTCAGAATTTTTGTGCCTCCGCTGACAACCAGTCCCGTCACTGCGATGGAGTGACTGGCGTATTGCCTCACGCCTACCGTAATTTCCGGGGCGTCCTGAAGAGCGCGTCTTTTAAACTCAGCAACCAGTCGAGCTTGAATCTCGTTAGTCGTCAATCCGGCTACGGACACAGAACCGCCAACTACGGGAAAATCAATAAAACCACCTTCCATGACTGTGAACAGGGTTGACCCCTTTGCAGCCAGATCTTTGATGCGGATGTCGATAACGTCACCGGCCCCAACCCGGTAGATTTCGGTTAGGGACAGCTCTTCCGAACCGGGTTTTTCTGCTGAGGGGATGGTTGGGGTTGACGGGCGGCCTTTCCCGTTTATGTCGGAACTCGTTGCCGAGGCAAGTACTTTTGAGGGTTTTTGTGTTGTCGTCCCGTTATCCACCTCGCTGCGTGCAGGCACTTGCGCAGCACCCGCAGCCCCGGAATTAGCCGCCGATGTTTGGCCCTTGTCTGCCAAAGGTTTCATGGGCTCCTGCGCGGACGCAATGACCACAAACAGGCTTCCCACCGTACAGAAAGCAGCCAATAATGCCCTATTCATAATCGACACCCATCCTGTCCTCAAGCTAAGAGAAGAAAAGGAACCCCATCGTTCACACAGTGACGAGAGAGAGATAAGGCTAATAACCTCGTTTTTCCCGACTCTAACGAAGGGGCGGCTCAACAAATCCCGAAGGGCTTGTTATACTTTCGGTTTTCTCGAATTCACGAATATCTGTGGATTTGAGTAATAGAGTCATCAAGAAGTATCCAGCACCGCTCAGTTCCCGGACGTATTGCTCTTATGTACGAGTTTGCCGTCGCACCAGCTGTTACCAGTATTCGCCGCCGCGGCGTAGTCATTACCGCGGTTACACCTGCGAGTTTGGGTGGAGAGCTGGAGCTTGAGCCGGGGGACCGGGTAATCAAAGTGAACGGTCGCGCGGTGCGAGACTACCTTGATTTCCGGTTCCAGACCGGCGGTGAGACTGAGCTGACGCTCGAGGTCCGTAAGAAGAGCGGGGAAGACTGGGAGCTGGAAATCGAACGCGACGAGGGTGAGGACTTTGGCCTCTCCTTTGAGCAGATTGTTCCCCGACAATGTGCCAACGAATGTATCTTCTGCTTCTGCAAGGGCAACCCGGAAGATGCTCGTCCATCTCTGTTTATTCGCGACGAAGACATTCGCCTTTCCTTTCTTTACGGCAACTACACCACGTTGACGTCGATCACCGAGGACGAGATGCAGCGCATTGTCGAACAACGACTTTCACCGCAGTACGTCTCTGTTCACGCGATGGATCTCGATGTGCGAGCCTATCTTTTGGGGATCGAGAAAAGCCGGGCGGCAATAGCCGATAAGTTGGAGCGCCTGATGTCGGCCGGCATTGAAATTCACGCGCAGGTGGTTCTTTGTCCGACGATCAACGATGGCGAGGTATTGCGGCAAACGATTTTTGAGCTGGCTGCCTTTTATCCGCGTGTCAGCAGCGTGGCGATTGTGCCACTTGGTTTGACGCGCTATAACACCGATGAGCGCCTGACTGCGGTGACTCCGGAATTCTGCCGCCAGACGATCAAACAGGTGGCGCCGATGCAGGAAGAGTTACGAATGAAGGTGGGAACGACCTTCGCGTTTCTGGGAGACGAGATCTATTTGCGCGCCGGCGGCAAAGTGCCGGGACGCAGGCACTATGGCGACTATCCTCAAATAGAGGATGGAATCGGCATGGTTCGATCGTTTTTCAACCAATTTGCTTCGCTGATGAAACGACTCGAACGGCGCCCGCCTGCACACCCCGGCAGCATCAAGGGCACGATTATGACCGGGACCCTCTTTGCTCCTGTCCTGAAGCAAGAAATTGAGAAGTTAAACCAGCGTTTCGGGACAAAGCTCGAGGTGCGCGGTATCGCGAACCATTATTTTGGCGGCGATGTGTCTGTTGCCGGTCTGTTAACGGGCTCCGATTTCGTTGAGGCGGCGGAGCAGCTGCATGGTGACTTCCTGATCGTCCCGCGATCTACGCTCAAAAGCGATGAAGACATCATGCTTGATGGCATGACGCTCGGGGAGTTGCAGCAGAAGGTGGGCGTTCCCGTTTACCCGCTCGATTTGCGAGCGTTCAGCGAATGGATCGCCTGACCACGCCTTCCTTGAAAAATTATGGAGCCTGTTCGGCAAAACTCTGCGTCTGGCAAGAAGGTGCTCGATGTCGGGTGCGGACAAAACAAACATCCTGGCGCCATTGGCATTGATGCTAACCCGCGCAGCCATGCGGACGTCATTCATGATCTGGGAGTCTTACCGTATCCCTTCGCGGCCGACGAATTTGACGAGGTTATTTGCAATCATGTAATCGAACATGTCCCCGACGTGATGGCTTTCGTCTCTGAGATTCATCGCATCACGAGGTCAGGCGGTCGAATAAAGATTCTTACGCCACACTACACCAATCCCGACTGGGCCACCGACCCGACCCATCGTAACCACTTTAATAGCTACTCGTTTAACTGCTTCATGCCGGACCGCACACCATTTCCGTTCTATACCGACATAGTGCTGAAGCCGGTTCACTGTCATGTGAGCCTGGCGAATTTGTGGCGCGCCCTCGGGTTTGAGTTCCTCACTAACCTCGACCAGCGCTGGCCCGGCTTTCGTTTTGCCCGCAAATTTTGGGAGTTTTATTTGTCGACAATTTGCCGTGGCAAGGAACTTCGTTTCGAGTTCGAAGTGGTCAAGAAATAGGATCACGCGCTTCCTGTCTCAACAGAAACTCGTATTGAAATCCAAAATTTCGGTGACTGGAGACGCCTGGGTGACCGGGACCTGCAGAAATAGGGCAACATGTTTTGCATCGGCGAAGGCATAAGCCTTGCTAGTTTTCACCACTTCAATGCCCAATATTCTTCAGCAACTTAGTCGCGCCCAAGCGCCAGCTGCCCTGATGGCGCTCTGTTTCGCAACCGCGTTAGCGCAAGGAGGGATTATTCGTGGCCGCCTCTTGCTTCCGGGCGGCAATATTCTCAATGAAGCGACGAGGATATCGCTGGAGACCTCGCGAGGAGTAAAAGCGACCGTATTCACTGATAATCAAGGGCAGTTTAGTTTTCCCGGACTTACGCCGGGAACCTATCAGGTCATCATCGAAGGCGACCGCAGCCGCTACGAAACCACCACCGTAAATGTTGAAGTATTCCCCAACTCGCCGGCGTTACTAAACATCGTGCTGCGAGAGAAAAAGGATGCCAAGACAAAACCCGGAGAGAATTCAGTTTCGGTAGCGGAACTTGATGCAGCAGTTCCAGCGAAAGCCAGAAAAGAATTCGAGCGGGCCAATACCGCTGCGGCTGAGGGTAAAACTGACTTGGCCATCCAGCATCTGCGACAGGCGATTGCGATTTATCCGCGCTATCTGATGGCCCGAAACGATCTCGGTGTGCAACTGCTCGGTCAGGGAAAACTGGACGAAGCCGAAGAAGAACTGCGGCGAGCGCTGGAGATTGATCCGAAAGCTTTTAATCCTCACCTGAACCTGGGGATAGTCCTGGTGCAACAGCATAACTTTTCCGAAGCTGCGGCGGTTCTAACTGCGGCCGTGTCCTTAAATGCAGCATCACCAGCGGCTCGCCTGTACAATGGCCTTGCTTTGGAAGGCCTCGGGGACGCGACCGGGGCTGAACGGGAATTGAAAACGGCCTTTGATCTCGGCGGTACTCCTTACGCCGTGGCCCTTTTCCACCTTGGTCAGTTGTATCTGGGGAGTGGTAATCGGAAGCAGGCCGTGGCCGCGCTCAAGAGCTACCTGCATGAAGCTCCGGAAGGGCCACATGCGCGGGAAGCACGGCGCTTGCTGGCTACGCTGAATTAATTTTGCAACTCCACAGGACGATTGGGCCTGACCCTTCAAGGCGGGCACCAAAGTCCAGGCCAAAACCTAAACGAATTGGCTGGCGTTAGCCGAACCCCATCCAAAGATTCGGACAATAATCCAAATTCTGCAAGTTTATTAGGAGGTTCGTCCCGCCAGGATTTGTGAAAGCTGCATCGTTAATCGAATTTAGCCTTTTGGCCTAATGCTGGCATGTTTCTTGCCAGTTTCCTTTAGGATATTGGAACTTGCCTTCGCAAAACAGAAACACAGCAGGTCAGAACATTCACGCTTTCATCAGTGAAAGAACGAGACATATAACCCAAGATCGTCTCGACAAGAGATAATTTCGGTGGTTTCGGAGCCCAACTTCAGTGAAAGAGCAGGAGAAATTTTATGAAGAACTTCCCTAGAACAGGAAAGCTACTGGCCGGCAGCCTCTTTGTGCTGGCGATCGCGACATTGGTACTGGCTTCAAGCCTGCCGGCATTTGCCCAGGCCACGACCGGAACCCTGCGCGGCATAGTAACTGATCCCAATGGCGGCGTGGTCGCCGGAGCGACGGTTACGGCCAGGAATCAGAGTACAGGAGTTACGAGTCCTTCGACCACGAATGGCGAAGGGCAATATGTAATCAGTAATCTACCTCCAGGCATGTATACAATTACGGTGGAGCCAACGGCTGGCTTTAGTAAGAAGGCCGTCACCGATGTAAATGTCCCCATTGGCCAAACCACCGACCTTTCCATCACCCTGGCGCTCGGGTCACCGTCGGAGACTGTGACGGTAACGAGTACCGGTGAAGAAATAATCACGAGAGATCAGGCGCAGATTTCCACAACCTTTGAAACACGCAAGATCGAAGACTTGCCCTCAAACGGTGCAGGTGGCGGTCTTGATACCCTGGCCTTGCTGGCTCCGGGTGTCGTTGCTTCCAGAAATAGTGGCGTGAACACCGATGGTGTCGGACTTTCGGTCAACGGAAATCGTGGCCGCTCAAACAACTTTCAAATTGACGGTTCGGACAATAATGACCTGAGTATCGGCGGCCCGTCACTCTTTGTTGATAATCAGAGCCAGGTAGCTGAGTACCAGGTCATTACCAATAACTTCTCAGCCCAGTATGGTCGTAATTCAGGCGCGGTCGTCAACATCGTTACCAAATCAGGCGGCAACGAGTTTCATGGCGATCTCACTGAGTACCACCAGGACAACTACAAGCTAAACAGCAGAACCAATCTCGAACGGCGCAACGCTCAGGAACATCCCAGCCGTAGTCTTTACAATGCCTTCGGCGGAACCGCAGGCGGCCCAATTTGGCTGCCCAAGTTCGGCGAAGGCGGCAAGTCGATTTGGAAGGGCAAAGATCGCGCGTTCTTCTTCTTTTCTTACCAGGGAATTAGAAACCCCTCTACCTTCATCGCCCGCGGTTCCGGCCTCGCTATTCTGTCGTCGGAATTTGCTCGCTTGGGTGCGAATTTCCCAGGCAATACGGCAATCGGCGCCATCACAACTTTGAGCCCGTTCGCTGCCAAACATGGCAACGTCCGAGTCCGTACCGATTCCGCCCAGGTCGCTGCCGGCGGCGGGGCTGTACCATCGGCCTTTAACTTCGGCACATTGCCATCGGGCTGCACCACGAGAGTTATCCGAGCAGGCAGCACCGGAGCGGGGGCGTGTGCTCCGGTCGTTTACACGACTTTTCTTAATCCTGCGACTGGAGCTCCATTTCTTACGGGTGGGCCTTATGACGTAATCAATCTCGGCACTGCCGCGGCCCCCAACCTTTACCAGGCTGGATTTGCAGAACGTGATTACTCGTCACCGTTCAACGAGAACTCCTGGAGCTATAGAGTAACGGTCAAGGCTACAGACAAAGACAATATTGATTTTCGTCACCTGTACCAGAAACAGCTGTTCGTCAACAACGGCGGCTCTTCCAATGGCTTCAGCTACGACGTTCCGGCGACGAGCAAAAACCTCGGCGGCACCTGGACTCGTCAAATCTCGAATTCCATGGTCAATGAATTCAAGGCGACAACCCAGGACTTGAGAGTAGAGTTTGGTGGGGCTGATGCCTCGTTTGGTGTGTTTGCGATTCCTAAACCAGCCGATATCGGCAGCACGATCGCCAACATCACCTTCGGCGGAAATCTGGTAGGCGTCAAGAATACGTCCACCGCGCTGGCTACCATCGGGGGTGCCACCAACATTCCGCAGGGTCGACTGGTCAAGGTCTATCAATTTGCCGACCAGTTGAGCGTAAACAAGGGAAAGCATAGCTTCGTGATGGGGGCCGAATATAAGCACCTCATTAACAAGGTTCCCTTCCTACCGCTTTACCAGGGTCAGTTCACCTTCAGCACGACTTCGGCAGTTACCCGCCTGGTCAACAATGCCCCCTCGGCGATCTCGCTGACCGCCGGTGAACCCGTCACTACCTACAAGGAAGACGATCAGTATTATTTCTTGCAGGACGATTTCAAGATCAGGTCGAATCTGACGCTGAACCTTGGTGTGCGGTATGAATATACCGGACAGCCGATAAATCAGCTGCACGACATTACCCTGGCGCGCGAAAGCGGTTCCTCGAAAGCGATCTTTGATCCGACCTTGCCCATCAGTGTTCGAACCGTTCCGTTTATTCCCCCAGACAAGAATAACTGGGCACCGCGTGTCGGCTTTGCCTACACCCCGCACTGGGGCAAAAAACTGTTTGGTGAAGATGCCACCGTTATCCGTGGCGGTTTCGCGATCGCCTACGATCCGGCTTTCTACAACATTCTGCTGAACCTGCAGAATGTGGCTCCGTACTCGGCAGCTCTGGCTCTTTCCAGCGCCAACGCCCTGTCATCAACAACGACATCGCCGCTGCCCTTGCCTGCCAATCCAACCGGTAACAATAATCAGGCAATTGCTTCCGCCTCGGGTGTCTTGCCGCTCGGCAAACTGAACCCGCTCTATCTGTCTCAGACCAAGGTAGCACCTGATTTCCACTCGCCGTATTCTGAACAGTTCTCGTTCGGTATCCAGCGACAGATTAACCGCAGCAATGTCTTTGAGGTTCGCTATGTCGGCACCCAGGGTGTTGGACTGTTCCAGAATGTCAATGACAACTTCTTCATCAGGCCGCTGGTTAACGGAGTGGATCTGACAGCCGCCCTCGGGGCAGGTTACACATTCCCTTCATTTGCGAACCTGTTACCCGCGGGTACCGTTTCTCAGGTCTGCGCGAATGATCCGGCTACTCCTTTCGTGGACGAGTCCACCTGCAATGGACGTCAAAAGCGTCAGGCTGGCATTACGGTCAGAGACAACGGCGCACATTCGACTTACCATTCAATGCAGTCGCGTTACTCGGGACGCTTCCTGAAGAATGCGCTTTCAATAAACGCCTCTTACACCTGGAGCAAGACAATTGATAATGCGAGCGAGATCTTCGCGTTTGCTGACATCAGTTCTCCCAACTCGCAGAATCCCTTCGATCGAGGCAACGCTGAACGGTCGCTTTCCAACCTGCACCGTCCGCATGCTTTCTCGGCCAACTTCATCTATGACGTCCCGCTCTTTAAGGAACAGCGTGGATTCGTAGGTCACGTGCTGGGTGGTTGGCAGATCAATGGCGTGCAGGTATCGACCAGTGGCAACCCGTTCACACCGAATCAGAGTAGTAACCTGTCGTACGGGCTAGGCACTGCCTACCTAACGTCAGGTGATCGGCCGTTTATCAGCAATCCAAGCGCGCCGGCCAATACGGTGGCCATAGCCGCGACAGATGCCTGGGCGCTGTTCGCAGACAGCCCATTTGTTAATGGCAACTCCACCGTGTTCTATAGCGTCAACACGCACAATCAGGGTGGAGGTTGGGTACCGGTCAATCTTAGTGACGTTCGCTTCGTGATCAATTCACTGGGTTCGGCTAAGATTTTCCGCACGCCATTCGGCACCATGCCCCGTAACTATCTCAAGGGACCTGGAATCAACCAGCTAAACATGAGTGTCTTCAAGACAACCAAGATTGGCGAACGTTTGAAAGTTCAATTCCAGGCTTCAGCGTTCAACGTCTTAAATCACCCAAATCCGGGCTACGGCGTCAACGCCAATGGCTACCTGCCGAACGCTACATTGGAAAATGCGGGCTCTAAGAACGGTAACGCCTTTAACGATTTTGGCGATATCAATCTTGCGCGTCGCGTTATTCAGTTCGGTTTGCGCATCATCTACTGAGACTCAAATTCTTCAGTGGACTTTGAAAGGGAGAGCCGTAGTGGCTCTCCCTTAATTTTGCGCGCCCGGCAAGTCGCACTTACTTGGGAGTGACAGTCTCCTACGAACCCAAGGAGGATCGTTAGTCGAAACGTCAACCCGGATTCGTCTGGAGATGCCGACGAAATGGCGACAAGAGGGTTTTAGGTGCGTCAGGTCACGCTTGAGAGACTACGGTCGGTCTACTCCAAACGCAGGAAGGACGGGACCGCACGCCATGTCCTCTAGTTCCCTACATTAAAATCGATACTGCGAGCCACTGTCTGCGTCTTCTTGTCGGCAAGCGTATCGGTTATCACCAGGGTCAGGACGTAGCGGCCGGGAGCAACTCTGGCGAGAACTAACTGGCCCAACTTTGTGACCGGGGCGGTACCGTCACTGCTAACGTCTTGTTCCGGTTCGCGAAATAAAACCTTGTTTCCCTGGCTAATGATCATTTGTGATCGCAACTGAGGCTTACCGTCTTTTAGTTTCGGGTTGTAGATCATTGACACATAGCGCAAGTCTTGTTTGGGAGTGAGGTGACGCTGAGCACCCAACGGCGTCAAAGTTTTTGCCGGCGGGGGATCGACCGCAATGAGGAAGATACTGCTCATGGCGAACTTTCCCTTGCTGATATCAGGTATTTCCAAATATTTTGAGAAGGTACCGATACCGCCTGTGTTGGCGTCGCGAACTACGGAGCGAACCTGATAATAGCCGGCCGGCAATTCGCTCGAGGCGGAGTAAGCTACGCCCTCGGTCTGGGCCAGCTTGTATTTTTCTGTCGACAAATTCAGGTTGACGGTTTCACTCAATCCGGCGTAACGCCTTCCCATTTGATCAAAGATAAAAGAGACCACGTCGAATGAGACCTTATGCGTCCCTTCCGGAGTTTCGGTAAATTGCAGTTTGTTGGCGCCGATTAGCAACTGCACATCGATTGCTGCCTTTCCCGGTAACAGTTTCACCGCCACGTTAGGTGTCACGTCGATGTCGGCTTTTGCCAGTGGAGAGAGGGCTGCGGCCGCAACTTCATCTGCCTTTGTGCGGGGACCCGACGGCCTGTCTTCGCGTGCCCAATAGCTCTTATGAGCATAAAGCTTCACTCCGCTGCGCCTAACCTTGATTTCCAGTTTGTGGTTCTTGTTATCCAGTTCTGTGGGCCGGAAGGCGAGAGTGTAGTAGCCGTTACTTCGTGCGAGTATCTTGTCCAGCCCCGCTTCAAAATTGTTTGTGTTGATGACCGAGACACCGCCGGTATATCCGGCCACCGTGCTTAATGCCATATGCTCAGTGCCTCCTGCAAGAAGCCCACCAAGCGCCGAATTCTCACCAGCGTCGCCTTTGCCGAAGGTAGCATCTTCCTGCGCGCTCGCCGCGGTCATGCCGCCACCCATGGCACTTTTGGCCGGGGTTGCCTGAAAGCCCTTTACCCCCGGCGTGGCTCTCAAGCCGCGTGGATCCAGGGAATTGATCACGACTCCGGCCCGAAACGCATTGTCAGTTAACTGCGTGAGAATTGAAGCCGTGTTGGAGTAGCTCGATCCAGAACTCAGTGTCTCGAGGAAAGGAATACCCTCAGTTACCAGGACCAGGTTCTTGCGGCCGGGCAGTTGTTTCAGTCCGTCGATCACCAGGCTGGCGGTCATGATTGCTGAAAGGCTCCGGTTATAACGAATATTCTCGTCATTCGAGCTGTATACCTCTGGAGTACTTAGCTGCCCATTGGTGTCCACGTCTACTCCGGCTCTCGCATCGTATACTTTCTGTCCAAAACTGGCTTTCTCGTCTTCCGGAACATTGGACGCGCTATAGGGATGCACTACGAGGGTTATTCCACTGATCGCGCGTCGCAGGAGTTGGCGGTCAGTTGTAAACTGCTGCAGTAAACCCTTGCCGCCGATCACACGCACGATCGCCACCAGGTCACCTTCGCGCATCTTGTTGTCGACGAAGTTCAGCAACATCTTTCGCACATCGGGAAGGTCCTGAATTGTCATCGTCAGGTCGTCGATTACGAAGGCGACCACTCGCTTCAAATCCTTCGCTGTTACACCGATATTGCCTGTTCTCTCAACGACGTTGGGCAGCGTGGAAGCATCAGTTTCCGTGGTCGCGCGACTCCCCTCGGCACGTCGCGGACCGTCTACGCCAACAAACTCCATGAACTTGAGGTCCTGCTTCTTCCCCTGATCATAAACCTCAAAGTCCTCCAACTTCAGATCGGTCAGAATTTGATCATTTTTGTCCGTGACTACCACATCGGTCTGCACCAGTCGGGTTGTGACGCGGATAACATCATCAGGCGTGGCTTCCTGCGGTCGTTGTGCTACCGGGTTCTGCGGCGTTTGAGTCAGGGCGGCCTGGCTCCAGAGGATCAGAGCTAACGAGCAAGCAATTGTTCTTTTCACAGCAATCTCCTTAGTAAGGCGTTACTGGCGGCAGTAGTTTTCGAATTATAGGTGATAGTCCTGAGATTGCGTAGAGCGTCAACCTTATCGACCTCGCGACTCTCGATGTGGGTGTGAATCTAAGGCGATCATTTGCCGGGAACGCTCAACGTTACTCAGGTCCGGTCATGCAGGAGATGGTTTACAACGGCGAACTGGAATACTGAATCCTTTGCCACTCGACAACGGTTCCGGAAGAGGTGCTCGTTGTGGCAATACCTCGTCACTCTTTGCCGAACCCGCCTCTTTCTGATGTGGTAGAATCCGCATCGTTCCGCTACCAACTGGATCCTTATCACTATCACTATACATGTCGGCGCCAGCTGTTCATCACCTCGCGATTGCCCCACTTGGCGCAGGTGATCTGATCGACCGCGCAGTGCGACTCTACCGCAGGCATTTCTTCACTCTGATTCGCATTGCATCGCCTCCGATCCTGGTGGCCGCAGCCGGCTCGGTGCTGCAGGCAGTCGGTTGGAGTAGACTCGTTTCAACCTCGAGCACCAGTTCGCTGGCGCTCTATCTTTTTCTCGCAGGTGCGGGATTTCTGCTGGCAATGGCGGGAACCGTGTTTAGCTTGATAGTCATGGGTGGCGCCACTCGGAATCTCGTTACTCATCTGCTCTGGAATGAACCGGTTTCAGTGCGTGCAACCTATACCGCCGTCAAGTCAAGGTTTTGGAGCCTCCTGGTTGCGGCGATGTTCATGTTGATCTGGCTGGGCGTTTCCTTTCTCATCACTTTCATTGTCTGGTATGCGGTTTTTGCGATGATCCTGTTTGGAGCAATTCTGTTGGGCCAGATTGCCCCGGTGTGGTTGGCCGCGTTGATCGGAATAGTCGGTGCCCTCGCCATCACTGTACCCAGTCTCTGGGTGTTATTCTTTCTGGCTGGACGCATTGCCTACGTACCACAGGCGATGCTCGTAGAGGGCAAAGGGGTATTTGAGGCCCTGGGACGCAGCTTCACTCTGGCCAGCGGCAACGTGCGCCGGCTAATGGCCATGACTCTGTTTGCTTTTTTTGTGTCCTATTCAGCCCTCATGATTCTGATAGTGCCGCTCGGTTGGTTTGGGTACATAAGTGGAGTGGATCTGTCACCCTTTAATCAGACTGATTGGCCAGCGTGGTATACGATTGGCTATAACGTTATCCTGCAAATCAGCCACCTCCTGTTAGCGCCCGTCTGGATGCTCGGGCTATCCCTGCTCTATGTAGATGAGCGGGTTCGCCACGAAGGTTATGACATTGAGCTGATGGCCGCCCGGCAATTACCCGTCATGCCGGAGTTAGCGGTAGTTTCCCCACTTGCCCCCGCACTATCGTCCGGTCCGGCCAGAAGGCCAACTCCGCCGGCAGCGACGGGCAGTGTGCTCGGTCTTAGATGAGTCAAATGATGTTGCAGAACCCTAAGCCAGCAAGCGGGCACCCTTCAACGCCGGCGCGCCGTCGTTGTTTTTACGACCCCAAGAGCTCGATTTCACGCCTAACCGCTTTGCTCGTGCTTGTGTTGGTGTCAGCCGGTGCCGTTGTTGCCATCCCGCTGGCACAGTATCGCGAGCGGGTCAATAAAGGCATTGCCGCTCTGGAACTGATAAGGGTTACTGATGCGGATCCGCCGGGAAGTCGCGATGCCCCGTTTGACCTCCGTGTGGCACGCACACTATTGCCCCGCGCGGAAACCGTCGAGTGGAACGGAACCAGCTATAAGATTGATAATTCCTGGCTGGAGGAACAGTTCAGAAAAATTCAAAACCCAACGATCTCAAGGGACCAGCGCAACACGCTCTTGGACGAGACGCTGGAAGGTCTGCAGGGGTTGCAGGCTCGACTCGAAGAAATTGACAAAGCCCGGGTTTCCAACCTGCCTGATAAAGGGGAGATGAGAGAGCGCCTGGCAAACATCCTGCAACGGTCGGAATACGCGAAAACAGTCAGGGAAGAATCGGCCCTCAAGCGCGTGCTGCGGCAGTTGATCGAGTGGATCGGGAAGCTGTTTCCCAAAGGACGATCGTTAAGTCCGGGCGCAGCCACGATGGCTTCACGCCTGGCGCAGGTTTTTGTGATCGGGTTAGCGTTGGCTGCAATAGCCTATGCAGTCTGGATGTTCGTGCCGCGCTTTCTTAGCCGGCGCAAGGGCAAAAGGACTCGTCAACCGGAAGCTCGGATTGTTCTCGGCGAGCGGCTGGAGCCGGAGCAGTCAGCGGCCGACTTACTGGCAGAAGCCGAAGCGTTAGCGCTGGCCGGCGATCTGCGAGGCGCCATTCGCCGCGGTTATATTGCTTTGCTGATTGAACTCTCCGACCGTAAGCTGCTCAGTCTCGCGCAACATAAGACCAATCGCGACTATCTTAGCGCAGTGAGCGAGCTGCAGGGCCTTCATGAGAACATGAAATGCTTGACCAATAATTTCGAGCAGCACTGGTATGGCCTGGTGCCGCCAAACGAGAACGACTGGCTTGCCTTTCGAGCCGGCTACAAAGCGGCGTTGACCGCCTTTTAAATTCATGCGCCAGCGACTCGCCATCATCATCACTATGATCATCGTGGTCGGTCTCTTGATCGCGTTGAATGCGATTAATTATGTGCAGACGGCTGAACCGCAAGAAACTGAGACGCTGCCAAATCGGTCAACGTACAATTCCGGCCCTACCGGCACTCGGGCGTTTTACGACTTGCTTAATGAAGCCGGCTATAAAGTCGTGCGCTGGCGCGAGTCGCCGGACAACCTGCTTAGCCAGGGGCGCGCACGGGTTACTACTTTCGTAGTCATTGGCCGCACGCAGTTGCCCTTTGAAGAGGCTGAGGCCAGGAACCTGCTGCTGTGGGTGCGCCAGGGCGGTCGTCTCGTCTTGATCGATCGGCGGCCGGATGCTGCAGTCCTGCCGCGATCCGGGAGTTGGTCTACGTCCGTGGAACCGTCTGAGTTTCCGCCAACCATTGTCGATCCGGGGAATGCTGCGCAAATGACAGAGGGGAGTGCTTCACTCTATCCGGTGCAGCCAACGCTGCTGACACAGAATGTGGAAGCTGTTAAGCCCTCGCGCTTTGCATCGCTCATCAAACTTTCCTACAAAGCAACAAACCTCCCTGTGCGCCCGAGCGATCCGTCCATGGCGCCAACGCCGTTAGACGAAGGAGAAATGGCGCCGCAGTCCCCAACTGAAAAGGTCGCAGTTGCACCTGCGCCGGTTGCCCATCTGGCTGATGCCAGGGGAGCCTTGCTGGTGGATTACCCGCATGGAGCCGGACGGATCATTGTGTTGAGCGATCCGTATATAGTCGCAAATGGCGGCCTCTCGCTCGCAGACAATTTGCAGTTGGCGATAAATTCCGTTGCCGGCGGCCAGGGATTGATCGCGTTCGACGAATTCCATCAGGGACGCGGTATCACTCAAAACGCGTTGATTGCTTATTTTGCCGGTACGCCAATTCTCGCGATTTGTGGACAGTTGGCACTGCTGGTAATTGTTATCCTCTGGACCCGCGGGCGGCGTTTTGGTCGCCCCTTGCCACTGGTACAAGTTGACCGGCGCTCCAGTCTCGAGTTTGTGGCTTCCATGGCAGAGCTGCAACAGCGTGCGCGGGCGCTGGATCTGGCGGTGGAAAATATTTATGCGCGCACTCGGCGGGCGTTGACGAGGTATGCAGGAGTCGATTTCCACTGCTCGCGCACTGAGATCGCCGCCCGCGTTGCCTTGCGTTCCTCTTTAGACCGCGAACAGCTGGAAGAGGTAATGCGCGAATGTGAAGAAACCATCAACGGTGCCACCATCAGCCCGCGCCGGTCGCTGGAGTTGGTCAAACAATTGCGCGCCATTGAAGGCGCCCTTGGTCTGCGCATGCGTTCGCGTGAAGTTAAGCAGGCCGCGGAAAGGACGTAAGAGCAAAGAGCAGGGAGCAAAGCGCAGGGAGCAAGGGCGGTAAGAGCTCACCGGGCAAAGACCAAGTACAGACGCAGGCCGAGGACCAAAGACCAAAGACCAAAGACCCAAAACCCAAGCCCAAAACCATGATTGAATACGTTTCCACAACCATCGCTCACATCAGGCGCGAGCTCAGCAAGATCATTGTTGGCCAGGACGAACCAATCGAGCAGATCCTGGTCGCGCTGCTGGCTGAAGGCCATGCGCTCGTCGAAGGGGTTCCCGGGACCGCCAAGACACTGACAGTCAAGACCCTATCGCGCATCATCCATGCTGACTTTGGCAGGATTCAGTTCACCCCGGATCTGATGCCGTCCGATATTACCGGCACAAATGTTTTCAATATCGCAACTTCGGCTTTCAACCTAAGGCGTGGCCCTGTCTTCACCGACATCCTGCTGGCTGACGAGATAAATCGCACTCCGCCCAAAACCCAGGCCGCCTTGCTCGAGGCAATGGAGGAACGGCAGGTGACGATTGACGGCGATAGCTACCCGCTCTCGCCGCTCTTCACGGTCCTGGCCACTGAAAACCCGATCGAATATGAGGGTACTTACCCTCTGCCTGAGGCGCAGCTCGATCGCTTTCTATTGAAGATCCTGCTGGACTACCCGGGAGCCGAACACGAACGGCAGATCGTCGCCAATTGGGATGCGGGGTTTAACTCCCGCCGTTTGGACCAGGTTGAGATAGAGCCACTCCCCGAAGCCGACGCTATTTCGCGCTGCCGCTTTGATGTGCGCAGCACCCATATGGAGCCCGGCGTCCAGGCCTACGTTGTCGACATTGTCAGGCGCACACGTACTCATCCACTGGTGCATTACGGTGGCAGTCCGCGCGCTTCGGTGGCCCTGCTGTTGTGCGCGAAAGCGCTGGCGGCGATTCGTGGTCGCGACTTTGCTACGCCAGACGATGTGCGCGACATTTCGCGGCCGGTGCTGCGACATCGGCTGGTGTTGCGCGCGGAAGCGGAACTTGATGGCGCCACTCCGGACGCGGTTGTTACTGATATTTTGACGAGCGCTGAAGTACCCAGATAGCGGACTTTGGGCTCAGCTTACTGATCCCTGGTTTTAGTCAGGCGAAATTGCCCCGACTGTCCAGAAGGAAGCAGGCAGAGAGTATTGAGCGAAAGTGACTAAGGACACTCGTTTGAAATTTGTCTTCTCCAGGTTCTTCTATCTGCTGCTGGCACTCGGTCTGGTTCCGCTCTCCTTCTCCTGGACACATTCATGGCTGCGCTGGTTCGCCCTCGCCTATGACCTCTCCTTAGTACTGCTGGCAATGATCGATGCGCGTCTCAGTCGCCTGCCTCCTTCGGTGCATATTGCACGGGAGTTCAGCGGTAGATTTGCGGTGGGCGGCGAGACTGAAGTCAGGATTCAAGTACATAACCGCAGGCCGCGGCCGCTGTCGCTGTTTGTCAAAGACGAATATCCGCCACAGATGAAATTAACGGGATTGCGACAGGCGCGGCTGGTCGTCGATGGTCAGCACTCAGCTGCGCTCGTCTATGGCCTGACCCCGTCTCGCCGCGGCCGGTTTGAGTTTGGCCAAATCGTAGTCCGCTTTCTTTCGCGGTTCCGCCTCGTCTGGCGGGAAACCAGAATCGGTGAGCCTCAGCTGGTAAAGGTCTATCCCAATCTGCGCCGCGCCCGCGAGGTCGAGTTGAAGGCACTGGGGACCCGTTCGCTGGTAGCCTCGCATCGCAAGTCGTCCTGGCGCGGCGAAGGTCGCGAGTTCGAATCTTTGCGCGACTACGTGCGCGGGGACGAGATGCGTCACATCGCCTGGAGCGCCACGGCCCGCCGCGGTCGCATAACCACGCGCCAGTATCAAATCGAACGCGACCAGAATATTTTGCTGGCCATCGATGCGGGTCGGTTGATGACCGCCCGCATTGAGACGGAAACAAAACTCGACTCCGCCGTGCATGCGGCGCTGGCCCTGATGTCCGCGGCAGCCCGGGCCGGCGACAATGCGGGTCTGGTCGTTTTTGGGCGGCGCATCAGAGCCTATCTGCCACCTGGCCGGGGCCGCGAGCAAATGGATGCGGTGCTGGAAGCGCTTTACCCGATTGAGCCGGAAATGATCGAACCATCGTATGCGCGCGCTTTTGAATTCATCGCGGTCAATACCAAGCGGCGTTCATTGATAGTGGTGCTGACGGATTTGGTTGATGAGGAAGGATCGCGCGAGTTGCTCAGTTCGCTGCGTCTGCTGCGACCAAGGCACCTGCCCCTGGTCGTGACCATTGCCGACCGCGATCTGAAGGCCGTCGTCCGAGATGCGCCAGCAACCGTCAGCGATCTCTTTACTCAGTCGGTGGCTGAAGAAATTATTCATCAACGCGAAGCAGCCCTGCGTCTGGTTGAATCACAGGGCGGACTGGCGCTCGATGTCACCGCCGCCGCGCTCGCACCGGCGTTGCTTGAAAAATATCTGCAGGTCAAAGAGCGTGGCCTCCTTTAGAAGAAAGCGACATGATCGACAAACACCCGGACTTCAAACTGCAACGGTACAAAAAAGGGGTCCCGCCGGAATTTTTACCCTTGCCTGTTCCGCTTTACCGGCTTTGTTCGTCTCTGCCCACCAGTAACAAATAGGAATATAGGGCGATGCCCGTTAGTCCGGCGATGCTGAACTTAATTGCCGGGTTGATGGGCGCCGGGGAGATGAAGCCTTCGATGATTCCGGCCAATACCAGCAGTGGCGCAATGCCGAGCATCAGGCGAACTCCCTGCATGCCGCGGACTTTGAGTGCGTCTGCGCGCGACAAGTCGCCGGGCATAATCATCGCGCTGCCGATCAATAGACCTGCTCCGCCGGCAATAAAGATGCATGACAGTTCAATCACGCCATGGGCCGCCATGAAAGTAAGCAAATCCGTGCCGAAGCCGGCACGATAGGTAAGGGCGAGAACGGAACTGATCATCGCACCGTTGTAAGCCATGTAGAACAAGGTACCCACACCGAGCAAAGCGCCAAAAGCGAAGGTATAGAAAGTGACCTGAATGTTATGCGTGAAGATCGAACTGGCTCCGAGTTGATTGGCATTGTTGAGTCTTTCCCACCAGTGAGTACGCGTCGCAATTATCTCGCGGAAGATCGGGGACACTCCCATTAACTCTGAGAAGTCCTGATCCCGCCAGGTACCGGCAAAGCCGATGACCGCGGAAAGAATGAACACCGCAAACGCAGTTCCCGTAAAACGCCAGGTGCTGCGGAACGTCTGCGGGAAGTCATGAGTGAAGAACCTGGCGATGCGATGACCCCCTTGCGCGTCAGCGCGATAGATGCGCCCGTGCGCTCGAATCACCAAACTATTCAGATAGTTGACCAACCTTGGATCGCGGGACTCGGCCCGGGCGATGGCCAAATCCGAAGCCGCGCGACGATAGCTGCGCCCCAACTCGCGCACCTGTTCGCGGTGCAGGCTTCGCAGGGACGAACGATCCAGCAAAGCCAGCAGCTCTTCCAGCCGCTGCCAGTGGCTCTTGCGCTCATTTATGAAACGGTCAGTAGGCATTGGAATAGCGCTCGGGTCAAACGGGGAAAATCCGGCAAAGGATAGCCTAAACCTTGTAATTTGGTCACTTCATCTTGACTTTTGCACCCAAATCCCCTGGGAATACAGGCCCCTAGCCCAGGCCAGTCGGTCCCTTTTTGTCTCCAAATTCCTTGTCGGACGGGGACTGCCTGTGATAAGTTCGCTAACCTCCAAGCGGTGCGCATGCTTTCTGGCTGTTCGCGGCAAGCCAGTCAGCCCAAAATTATTAGTCCCACATTCAAATAAGTCCGGCAGAAACGACAACATATTAGTGTGGAGATTAGAGCATGCTCCAAGTCAACCCAAAGATCCAAACGGACTCTGACAGCCGAGTTGAGCCTCAGCCTACGATGCGTTCTCTGGCGACTAATGAACAGCCGGCTGGCGCCAGCACAAGCCAGGCGCTGCCTAAGGTGCGCCTCGCCCCGGCGCGTAAGTCTCATCATCCGCAATTTCCGGCGACCCGGATGGCCGGGATTGCAGACAACCAAACCAGGGTTCCAGTTGTCCTTGGTGAGGCTACTTATCGCGGTGTTATTCCTGTCGAAGGCTTAATCAGTGGCCAACCGGGAGTTAACGGTTTCCTGAGTATTCGCCAAAAGGGGCGCCCCTTCTTTGGCAACGATCCGGAATTGGACGGCGAGATCGATTTCGTCGATATGCTTCGTGTCAACGGGCATATTGCGGGCAGCGTGTATTCCAAAAAAGGAACCTTAATCGTTGACACTGCTGCCCGGCTGGATGCCGATGTTGAAGTCTCTGTCGCAGTAATTGGCGGAACTGTCAATGGAGATATCATTGCTCACCAGAAGGTTGAGCTTGGGCCAACCGCAAGAATCTATGGCAACATCTGGACTCGTTCGCTGGAAATCAGAAACGGTGCTATTTTCGAAGGTGTCTGCCAGATGATCGAAGATAAGAAGTAGTTCCCTCATAGGGGCGGGGCGAACAGATGGTTAAAGAAGCCAACGGCCAGGTGATGCGGGAGGCACCGGCTAAGCAGCCCGACGCCAGCCCTGTGCCCGCTGATACCAAAGCCGATTTTGAAGCCTGGCTCGAAACCCTGAAACCGCAGCAGACTATCGGGCATCCCCGGAAGGAATCGCCCCCGGTTGAAGAACCGGACTTCTTTATTAGTTGTACAGAAGGGACCGATTGTCGTATCTCCTTCGATGGAGTTTTGCAGATTGAAGGGTTTCTTTCGGCAAATATCCATTCGGATGGCGGAACCCTGGTTACCGGGCACGGTCTCGTGGATGGCAACATTGAGGTAGGGGCGGCATATATCGACAGTTCCGTTATTGGCAACATCACGGCAACCGAGCATGTTGTGCTCTACTCGGAGGCCAGGGTGGCCGGTAACATCACTGCGCCAGCCCTATCGACCAGTCCCGGAGCCTTATTCGAAGGAGATTGTGTTCTCGAGGATAGCCCAACCCCGCGCGTGGTTCCGATGAGTAACGAAATCGCAGGCGATTTCTTCGATCATTTCCAAATTTAATTCGTGGGGGCAGGCGGGAGGGTCCGGTTTGATATCCGGCCGGGCGCCGCTTTCACTTCTTGCGGTGTTTTGGACGAAGTGTCCGTGTGATCTTGTATTTACATTGCAACTATGGACAGGAGCTCTCAGGTTTGTCTATTATTTGTTTCCCGCACCGGGCGGTTGGCCACCGAGCGACAGTTCCATTTAACAGCGCGTCTTTTCGTTGGTTCTTCCGACCCGATAGGCCATCGGTAAGTCAACTTGTCGCGCCATCACCCTAAATACGGAGGTAGTTATGCTTAGGATTGGAAAGAACCCCAACGAGTCAGAACAAGCGGAGAAACAGCAGGAAACTGCGGGCTATAGCGCCCCTCGCAGTTACGCACAGACACCAGTGGCTGATGTGCAAACAAAACCCGCCGCCGAAGGCGCGTCGTCGCGTGCGTTGACCGAGAGCGAAAGCCTGGCGCGCGATATTAAGGAAGGAACCCTGAGCGGCTTCGTCGGCAGCGGCACGGTGGTCACCGGGGAAGCGAGCTTTAAGGCGATGATGCGAGTCGATGGCCAGCTGTCCGGGCGCATCAGTTCGACAGGCGGAACTCTGGTGATTGGGACCAACGGTCGGGTCGATGCAAACATTGAAGTTGCCGTAGCCACCGTGCACGGTACAGTCAACGGCGACATTATCGCGACGCAGAGATTGGAACTGGGTCGCTCGGCAAAAGTCAGCGGCAACATTCAGACCCCGTCGCTGATGATCGAACAGGGCGCGGTCTTTGAAGGCAGTTGTAAGATGACACAGCTGAGTGTCGCCGCCGATAAGAGTAAGAAAGCCTTTGCTCAGGATGATCAGGTGCTTGACACCACAAGGATGAAAGTCGCAAGCACCGATAGACCTGGAAAAGGTTCAGAGATTACAAGTATTTCCGACGTCGCAAGCTAAAAACTCACTAACGACCGGCCAAGAGGCGCTTCGAATGTTCGAGGCGCCTTTTTCTTTTGTGCGCCCGGCAGGGCGCTCTTACTAGGGAGTGAAAGTCTCCTACGAACCCGACAGGGGGAATCGTTAGCCGGACGGCAAGGGTGTCCATCGCGAGGTGGAATCTGAAGGAAGCCGCAGGCAAAGCGCTGGTCTGACGAACAGAAATCGCATACGAGGCGTGCAAGCTGGATGAGAAGGCAAATCTTTTCAAAGTCCAATACCTGTACGGAAAGCTTGTGCGTATATGCGGCGGACATAAGCGTGAAGGTGAGAGCGCATTACCCGGGGAGGTCTGTCAGCTTGTCACGAACTACCGGCATCGAGAGGTGACGGGAAGAGTTGGCAGAAGTCAGCCGACAGCTCCTTCGACCGGAGCGAAGGCCCAAACGTGAAGTAACGGACGGAGACTCGAATTTCGATGACTAAAGGAGACGCAGAAAGAAGAGCTGAGAAGCTCGAATCCCACCCGGAGGGTAGCCGACGGAAGCGGCGAGAGGAAGGCTTGGGTGCGTCAAGAGGCACGGCAAGGAGAGAGGACTCTGGACCGGAAGCAGAGCAGTTGTTAGGGCAGTGGTCGAACGAGAGAACATGTGGTTGGCGCTCAAACAAGTGGAGCGAAACAGGGGCGCGGCGGGAATGGATAACATGACCGTTGAGCAACTGCGAGCCTACTTGCGAGAGCACTGGCTGCGAATCAAAGAGGAACTGTTGGCCGGCGACTATCAACCGCTGCCGGTGCGGAAGGTGGAAATACCGAAGCCCGGCCGCAAAGGGATGAGAATGTTGGGCATCCCGACGGTGATAGACCGCTTGATTCAACAGGCGCTGCATCAGGTACTAAGCCCACTCTTTGAAGCAAACTTTTCTGAGTCGAGCTATGGCTTTCGTCCAAGCCGCAGCGCGCAGCAAGCGGTGGTCAAAGCCCGCGAGTATGTGCGTGCGGGGCGGCGCTGGGTCGTGGACATCGACTTGGAGAAGTTCTTCGACCGGGTGAACCACGACGTCATGATGTCGCGGTTGGCTCGACGAATCAAAGATAAGCGAGTACTGCGATTGATACGCAGATACCTGCAAGCCGGAATCATGTCGAATGGGCTGGCGACAGTGCGACGAGAAGGAACACCGCAAGGTGGGCCACTCTCACCGCTACTTTCAAACATCCTGCTCGACGAGTTGGATAAGGAGTTGGAGCGACGTGCTCACAAGTTTTGCCGTTACGCCGATGACTGTAACATCTATGTGCAGTCGCGGAGTGCGGGGGAGCGAGTGATGAAGTCGCTAACCAGGTTCCTTGAACGACGATTGCGGCTGCGGGTGAACGCGGAGAAGAGCGCAGTAGCGCGACCGTGGGAGCGAAAGTTTCTGGGTTACCGATGACGTGGCACCGGGAGGCGCGACTTAAAGTGGCGGCCAGCTCGGTGCAACGGCTGAAAGAGAAGCTGCGGGAAATCTTTCGCCGCGGGCGGGGGCGCAACCTGGGCAAGTTAATCGAAGCAGAACTGACACCGTTGCTGCGTGGCTGGATGAACTACTTCCGGCTGGCAGAGGTGAAGGGAGTCTTCGACGAACTGGATAGCTGGATACGACGCAAACTGCGTTGTCTCATCTGGCGCCAATGGAAGCGACCTTATGCTCGCGCGAAATACTTAATGCGGCGTGGGCTGGCCAAAGCGCAAGCCCTGAAGTCAGCCATGAATGGACTTGGCCCCTGGTGGAATGCCGGGGCCTCGCACATGCATGCTGCCTTTCCTAAATCCTATTTTGATCGTTGTGGACTCTTATCGCTGCTGGAACAACGGCTACGGTTCCAGCTTGCTTCATGAACCGCCGTATACGGAACCGTACGTACGGTGGTGTGGGAGGACGGCGGAGGTGACTCCGCCTCCTACCCGATGTCATCATGGTTTCCGTATAATCACCTCGCCCAATAGTCAACGGAGGGTTTATGAGAGTCAATTCTGCAATTTTGGTTTTGACAATATTTCTTGCTGCATTTTTCGTTCCGGCCGTCCCGGGACAGCGCAACCTCGGTCCCGCGGCGGGCGGCAAAAGTGTTCTTTACGGCGACCTTCAGGTAAAAGAAGACGCCGCCAGCGGGCTGAAACCGGTCAGCTACGAAATCAATCTATTCGCTCTGGGCGGCGGAGGTATGCCCGTGGCCCGCCAGACGGTTTCTGCCAATGGCCGCTATCGATTTACAAACCTCGCTGACGGTGACTATGACATTGTGGTGGTGGTTGAGAATAACGAAATCACTCGCCTGCGCGTACAGGTGCGTGCTCCTATTTATCCCACCGATATCAGGCAGGACATTGCGCTTGAATGGAAGGCTAATCACAACCAACCAAACAGGCCGCCATCCATCAGCGCCGAAGATTCTTACCAGCGCACTCCCGCTAATCAAAAAATCTTTGACAAGGCGCAGGCGGCTACCGACAACAAAAAGTACGACGAATCGATCACTTTTCTGAAGCAACTGGTGGCTGCCGATCCGCAGGACTTTCAAGCCTGGACGGAACTGGGCACCGTTTTCCTGCTGGAGAAAAATCTTGCTGAAGCAGCCACGGCCTATGAACAGTCGACTGCGGTGCGGCCGAAATTTTTTCTGGCGCTCATGAACCTGGGCCGCGTCCTGCTGATGCAAAAAAAGTTTGACGAGGCCATACCTATTCTGACCCGCGCCGTCGAAGTCAGACCAGCTTCTGCCGATGCGAATTATTACCTTGGCGAGGCCTATCTTCAGATCAAGAAGGGTTCAAAGGCGGTGAGCTATCTATATGAAGCGCTGAAACTAGATCCGGTCGGCAAGGCCGAGGCCCATCTGCGGCTGGCTGTTCTTTATAACGGCGCCGGTTTGAAGTCGAAAGCGGCCAATGAATACGTCGAGTTTCTCAAGAAGAAGCCAGACTACCCTGACCGGAAAAAACTGGAAGAGTACATTGCGCAGAACAAGTAGTAACTTTGCCGCCGCACCTCTGGTTCTAATGCTCGTTGCGGGCTGTTTCTTGGCAGCCCCGGCGCAGGGCGGTAATGTCCTGTATGGCGACCTGATTGTCGAAGATGACAACTCCGGCGGACTAAAGCCAATCAATTACCTGGTCATTCTTTACAGCGCTAACGGCTATGTTCAGTCGCGCCAGACGGTAGCGCCCAACGGGCGCTATCGCTTTATTAACCTGGTTGATGGCGACTACGATGTTGTAGTTGAGGTCGAAAATGTCGAAGTGGCGCGGCTGCGAATCCAATTGCGTTCTCCGATTTACAATAACGACTTTAAGCACGACATAACCCTCGCCTGGAAAGGCATTCATAATCAACCTGCCAGACCCGCATCTGTCAGCCTCGAAGACTTTTATAAGCGAGCCCCTGAAAATCAGAGGGTTTTTACCAGGGCCCGCGAGGCCATTGATAAAAAGAAGTATGGCGAAGGCGTGCATTTGTTGAAGCAACTAGTGGCCAGTGATGCGAACGACTTTCAAGCCTGGACGGAACTGGGCACAGCCTTCCTCATGGACAAGAACTTCGCCGAGGCCGAAAGCGCCTACGAACATTCAATCCAGGTGCGCCCGAAGTTCTATCTGGCACTGATGAATCTGGGTCGGCTCCGGATGATGCAGCGAAGGTTCGAGGAAGCGATACCGCCATTCAGCCGGGCCCTCGAAGTAAAGGCCACTTCCGCCGATGCCAATTATTTCTTGGGTGAGGCCTACCTCCAGATCAAGAAAGGATCGAAAGCCGTCGGGTATTTCTACCAGGCGCTGAAGCTCGATCCAATCGGCAAGGCCGAAGCGCATTTGCGCCTGGCAAGGCTCTACAACGGCGCCGGCCTGAAACAAAAGGCCGCCGTGGAATATGCCGAGTTCCTGAAGAAAAAACCGGACTATCCAGACAGGAAAAAACTGGCAGAGTACATTGCCCAGAACAAAAAATAGTCCGCATGGCTGGAGACTTTTTGTCTAATGAAGAGACCAATCAATTGCCTGCTGGCCCTCACCTTAATTTTGACGTTTTGCCCCCGCAATGCTGCTCCACTTGCCTCCAGTTCCGTTCACGCTGCAGTCGTTACGGCCATCCGCGGAGCAACTCTTATCGACGGCACGGGCGGCCCGCCGCTTTTGAACGCCACCATAGTAATCAGAGGTGAGACGATTGAGACGGCAGGATCGGCCGCCTCAGTCACAATACCTGTCGGCGCCCGCGTGATTGACGGCTCGGGCCTGGTGGTTGCGCCGGGATTCATCGATACACACAACCACTCGGATAGAGGATTCAGCGAAGATCCGGCGGCGACCAGCCAGGTCTCACAGGGCATCACCACGCTCGCAGTCGGCCAGGATGGCGGTTCGGATTTTCCTGTAGGCGCTTTTCTGGGCGGACTGGATCGCGATCCGATCGCCGTCAATGTGGTTACCTTCGTGGGGCACGCCACGGTGCGAGCGCGCGCAATGCACGGCGAGACGAAGCGGCAGGCCACCTCGGGCGAGATACGGGCCATGGAGCAGATGGTCGAACAGGCCATGCGCGAAGGCGCCTTTGGTCTCTCGTCAGGTTTGGAATATGAAGCGGGCAAGCCGGCAACTACGGAAGAATTGATCGCCCTGGCCACAGTCGCCGGCCGCTTCGGGGGTATTTACATCAGTCACATTCGCGATGAAGCAGACCAGACTTTCGCAGCGCTGGCCGAGGCGATTCGTATTGGTAAAGAAGGACGGTTGCCAGCGCAGATTTCCCACATCAAGCTGGGTAGCGTGGCAGTCTGGGGCCGCGCGCGGGCCGCCGTCGCTCTGATCAATCGCGCGCGTCGTCGTGGCCAGGATGTCACCGCCGATTGCTATCCCTACGAAGCCTGGAACTCAACTATTCGCGTCTTGATTCCCAGCGGCCGACACGATGATCCGGTTGCTGTGGCTCGGGGCCTGGCCGATGTCGGCGGCGCCCAAAACATTTTGATAGTGAGTTGCCGCGCCCACCCTGACTATGAGTTCAAGACTCTGGCCCAGGTCGCGCAGGAGCAAAAAATGGCGCCGGTTGAACTCTACATGCGCATAGTTCAAGAGGGCGGGGCCAGCATTGTTTGCCACTCGATGAAGGAAGCTGATATTCGAGTTTTCTACCAGCAGCCATGGGTGATGGTTAGCAGCGACGGCGGCATTGGCTCGCGACATCCGCGCGGCGCCGGAACATTCCCGCTTGTCCTCGGCCGTTTCGTGCGCGAGCGACATTGGTTATCGCTGGCCGAAGCGGTGCGAAAGATGACTTCGCTGCCCGCCTGGCGGCTTGGTCTTGAGAATCGGGGACTGATACGTCCTGGGTTCAAGGCGGATCTTGTTCTCTTTGATCCGGCAAAGGTGATCGACCGCGCGACTTTTCAGCAGCCGCAACTGGTTTCTGAAGGAATCAACCGTGTCTTTGTAAATGGTGTCGAAGTTTGGCAGGACGCTAAGGTCACAGGCTTGCGACCGGGCCAGGCCCTGCGACACGGTCAGGGAGCGAAGGGCAAAGAGCTAAGAGCAAAGAGCTAAGAGCGAAGAGCAAGGGGCAAAGGGCGAAGAGCAAAGGGGCAGAGGGCGAAGAGCAAAGGGGCAAAGGGCGAAGGGCAAAGGGCAAAGAGCTAAGGGCAGAGTGCGAAGCGTGAAGCGCAAAGGTAAAGGCTAAGCTCAGGCTTCGGGCAGTGGTGCTAGCCTGGGTAGCTCTTGGCTCTTGGCGCTTTGCTCTTCGCTCTTCGCCCTTTGCCGTTCGCCCTTTGCCCCTTGCTCTTAGCTCTTCGCCCTCATTAACAAGTACTGGCCGACTTTCCCATGTTCGCCGACGATAAACCGAAAATCAGTCACCAGTGCACCTGACCCCAGCAGAGTTGTGAAGGCATCGCGAGTCGCAGCACGCCAGCGCAGCGAAAGCTCGGCGTCTTCCGCCAGCAAGCGATTGATGTCGCCTGGTATTTCAAGCGCCAACTGAGTTGCGGCCGAAACGTTTGCATCGGAGATGAGCGGCTCAAACTCGGGTCCCACGCGCAGCACTGTCGGCGAAACGGGCTCAGCGGGCGTTGCGGACGCGGCGTTAATGATGCGATTCTTCACTCGCTCACTGTTCAGCAACCACGTTACCCACAAGCGGTCTGTGCCGGTTTGATGTAAGAAGCTAGTCGTGGCGCCGTAGTAGTCCGGCCGATAACTGTCTGCGATAACACCGAGTTTGCCGAAATTGAGACGGGCGTTTCGCGCCTGCAACGGATCGAAGGTCCAGGTGATCTTTTCGAGACCCATGGCCAGCGTACGCTCTCGCTGCGCCAGCTTCAGTCTATAGCCGAGCCCAGCGGACCGATACTCCTGGCGAACCGCCAGCATATCCGAATGCAAAATCATCTCCTGATTTTCGCGACCGGGAAAACCAAACACAAAGCCCACCATCTCCTGTCCGTCAAACGCGCCGAGCAGTACGCCACCGACTTCGATTATCGGCACCAGGGCCAGGGCCGGAAAGACTTCGCGGTCGGCTACGCCCCAGACTTCTTTTTGCAGGTCTTCGACGAGGCGCATTTCCGGGAGCTGCGTGATTTCTCTGATTACCAGTTGGTCCGGCGCGGCCATGGAGGGAGTTGTCCTGTGAATATTTGGAGCGCTGGTCGCGGAAATTGCCGGCGCACTTCGTCTATTGGCTAAGATCTCAAGCCCTTAATCAATTCCAGCAGCCAGTCCATATCGATTGGCTTGGTGACGTAAGCGTCAAAGCCCGATACGCGGGCGCTCTGACGGAAGTCGCTTTCCTGGTGAGCCGTCACCGCGATGATGGTGACGTTCTGCATGGTCTCATCAGCGCGAATCTGTCTGGTTGCTTCAATTCCATCCACCAAGGGAAGCGAGAGATCCATCAAGATGATTTCGGGGTGTTCCTGCAGCGCAAGCTCAACCGCAGTTTTGCCGTCCGCTGCCTCGATTACGCGATAGCCGCGACTCTCCAGGTCCAGTCGCATGGCAAACCGAGCGTCCTCGTAATCCTCAACCAGAAGTACGGTCAAGTCCGTAATGGCAGTTTTGTCAGTCATTTTTCCCCATCGTCGCCATTACTTGTTCGGCAACCCTGTCCGCCATAGGCGTGCAGTTTACTCAGACCCATGTTCCGCCTCAATCCCAGTCACGGTCGAAATTTCTGCCAATTGAACCGGCCCCTGAGAAAGAATTGGCCAGAAATCAGAGCGAACCAGAAAGCAGCCTTTATCGTTAGAGTTCAGGTACCAGAGATTATACCAAAAGAGAAGAGGGTGACTATGAAACGCGTACTGCTCGTCATCGTGCTGGTGGTTATTGCCGGAGTCGCCGGTATTGTCAGGTCCCATACACGTGGCACTGGCCTGCACCTCAGACTTGCCTCTGCGCACCAGGAAAGCGGCGAGTTGCGCGAGGTGATTAGGAAAAGCTTCGCATTATCGCCGGGGGCCGTAGTAAAGGTCAGCGGCATCAATGGTTCGCTGACGGTCGAAACTGCGGATACGAAGACGGCGGAAGTTTACGTTGAGCGGACGGGTAAAGAGGCAGGCGCCCTTGAACGGCGCAAAGTCGTGATTGAGAGCTCGGCTACCAGCCTCACCGTGCGGGGTGAAAAAGGCGACCTCGGATTTTTTGACCGCTTATTTGGGTCGAATCCTAACGAGCGAGTGCTCCTCACGCTACCCCGCCAGGTCGCGTTCTCGACTAACGGCGTGAATGGCCCTGTGACCATAGGCGATATTGCGGGAGCCGTCAAAGTAAGTGGGGTCAACGGGCGAGTTGACGTGGGCGAGACCGCGGGTCCGGCAGAGTTTCATGGTATTAACGGCAATCTTTCATTGGCGCTGCGCACCGTCGACAAAGAGGGGGTGCAGGCAAGCGGTATCAATGGCAACATAGAATTGCGTCTGGCGGCTGGTGTTAACGCCGACTTCGAAGCGCACGGCATGAACGGCAGCGTACGATCAGACATCCCGGAAGTCAGAGTGGAGCAGAGCGAGCGAGGCCACAAGTATTTTGCCCACATCGGTACAGGCGAAAACCGCATTTCAGTTTCGGGCAGCAACGGAAATATTCGGTTTACACGACCTGTAAGCGCTCAAAACCCCGCAGCTCAGGCCGTAAGAGTCAAGAACGAGGAAGAAAGAGAGTGCCTGGTGCAAGAATGGATCAATGAGAATTGACGAATAAGACCGGAAGTGTTTACGCAGGCGGATGACGGTTACTTGCCAATGTCCGCAAACTTGACGTTTCCGATTGCGTACTCTTTCCAGTCCTTATAATCATAGTGCCACCATTCGGGTTCGTAGACTGTAAAGCCTTCCGCTTCCATCGCCTCGCGCAGTTTATCTCGCAGGACTTTTGCTTCGGGCCGCGCGCAGGCATAGTTGATGTGCGCGCGCTCGGTCATCTCGTCGTACTCGCTGGGCATCGTTACTTCCAGGCCCGTTTTCAAATCAAACAATGATAAATCGACCGCGCACCCGCGATTGTGGCGCGAGCCTTTCGCCGGATCGGCGACAAAGATCTTCTTATCTTCTGGAGTAGCCTCCCAAAAGATCCTGGTCACGTACCAGGGGCGATAACCGTCATGAATGATTAAGCCATAGCCCTGCGCGCGCAGGGCCTGATTTACCCGCACCAGCGCTTCCGCCGCCGGTCGCTGCAAAAATGCCCGCGCCTGTTTGTAAACCGGCCGTCCGAGAAAATTGTTTTTTGTGGCATAGCGAATATCGAGCTTGATGGTCGGATCCAGCTTAATGAGCTCAACCAAATCAGACTTGCGAAAGGGACCGGGTTCCAACGGGGGCTGCTGTGCATAGGCAGCCATTGAGAAGAGGAAAGCGAGAAACACAACAGCGCAGCGAGTTGATCTATTCATAGCTTTTACTCTCCCTTTCGTTCATATCCGGAGCAACCGCTGATCCGGCGCAACAGACAGGGTTCTGAAACTGCTCTGAACCTTAACGTCCGCGAAAACAAGACACTTTGGAAACGTCGGAAATTAAAGGCCATGCCGCCACAATCTAAAACTCCAGCGGCTTGCGTGTAATGAGCGTCGGAGCATTCCACGAACGCAGCTTCTCGTTCCATTGCGGTATGGTGTCGCTGATGAATCTGTTGGTTTCCGCCATACGGGCACGGAACTCGGACTCCAATTCCCTGAGGTATTCGCTCTGCGCTGCGTTCGGCGGTCCGTTGAAGCCGTCCACGGCGCCAAACAAAGCGCCAAGTCTTTCCGTGACCCGTGCGCCGCCGGGCAGTCCGAGGCTTTGCTCGGCGGCTCGGCCGAAGCGACGAGTTAGTTCATCAATCTGCTTCTGGTAATCAGCGACCGCCTTTAACAGCTCTTTGTCCGGCTCCTTGTTTAAGCCTTTGACAGTGGTCTCGCTATGCTTCAACTGCTCCCTGACGCTATCGAGATAGCGCAGCGCGCCATTCGCGGCATTCTGAAAGCTCTGGATCTTCATTAGAAAATCGAGTTGCGACCGTAGGTCGGCAAGCGGCAGCGTGATGGTGGGATCGAGTCTTACTTCAACGGGCTGTTCGTAGGTCTTATCGCCTACGGTTAAGCGCACCTTATAGGTGCCGGGCAGGACCTGCGGCCCACGCGGTCCGCCACCAAACGCTGTTTCTTCCTCGCTGGGGGGACGTCGTTGCTCCGGGCCGTTATTACGCAGGTCCCAGGCTACTCGATTGAGGCCCTTTTCATTGGCCGGCTTTTGCAGGTCCTGAATTACTTTGCCGTCGGCGCCGAGAATTTGGATCTTCACGGGCGATTTTTCGTCCTGCTTCTCTTTCAGGTAGTAAGTTATCAGGGCTCCGTAGGGAGGGTTCGGAGCAGTGAATTGTTTGTCGCCATTGCCGTAACGCGTGAAGCGCTGCGTATAGCGCAGCGCCGGGCGGATGGGAAACAGGTGCGCATCGCTAGTGAGAATGGCGGGCGTCATCTGCTGGACCGGAGTCGCATCGTCAAAGATCCAGAAACTGCGCGCGTGCGTAGCGAGAATCAGGTCGTTCTCGCGCGGATGCACAAGAATATCGTGGACAGAAAGGTTGGGCAGGTTCTTCAGATTGAGCGGCAGCCACTCTTTGCCGTCAGTGTAGGAAACGAACAGCCCGTTCTCAGTGCCGCAGTACAGCAGGCCCCGGTTCTTTGGATCCTCGCGAACGACCTGGACGTAAGTCCTCCCGGGCAGGTTACCGGCGATGCTGGTCCATGTCCTGCCGCCGTCCGTTGTTTTAAAAAGGTAAGGCTTGAAATCGTCAAACATGTGACGATCAAAGGAAACGTAGGCGGTCTGCGCGTCGCCACGCGACAGTTCAATATGTGAAACCGGTGAGTTGGCCGCCAGGCGGGGGACATTACGCACGATGTTAGACCAGTTCCTGCCCCCGTCCGTACTTATTTGGAGATTGCCGTCATCGGTGCCTACCCAGATTGTGTCCTTGTTGAGCGGCGACTCTGCCAGAGTGATGATGGTCGAGTAATACTCAGCAGTCGAGTTTTCAAACGCTATCGGTCCGCCTGCATCCTTTTGTTTTTCGGGATCGTTGGTAGTCAGATCCGGACTGATCTTCTCCCAGGTCTTACCAAAATCTGTCGATTTGAAGACCACGTTGCCGGCAAAGTAAAGCGTGTTGTGGTCGTGCGAGGAAAGCACTATGGGTGTGTTCCAATTGAAGCGATACTTCTCGCCGGCCGGTGGCCCCCCGCCGCTGCCACGGCCCCAGGGGTTGATTTCCTGCTGTTCGCGAGTGCGCATGTCCGTGCGCACCAGACTGCCACCCTGTGATTCAGAGATGTAGATTTCCGGATCATCCGGATGATTGAGAATGTAAAAACCGTCGCCGAAATTAACCATACGCCAGTCATCGTTCATGATTCCGGCAGGTTCGCGTGTACGGCTGGGTCCGGTCCAGGCGCCGTTGTCCTGGTACCCGCCCATCACATAGTAGAAGGGCTGACGGTTGTCTGCATGAATCTGGTAAGGCTGCCCGATCGGAATGTTGAAAACCGGTTCCCAGGTTTCGCCTTCATCCAGGGAGACGGCAAAGCCGCCATCCTCCGCAACCCAGAGGCGCTTCGGATCTTTTGGATCGATCCACAATGCGTGATAGTCGATATGCACTTTGCCCGTGATCGAACGAAACGTTTTGCCGCCATCGATTGAGGAGAATAAGGTGGAGGCGACAGCATAGACATGGTTCTCGTTGGTGGGATCAACGCGGACGCGTGTGTAGTAGAAGCCGCGAGATACGATTTGTGGCTGTTTGGAAACCATCTTCCAGGTTTCACCGCGATCCTCCGAGCGGTAAAGCAGTCCTTCTTTTGCTTCGAGCATCGCATAGACAACGTTGCTATTGCTGGGCGCCACGCGGATGCCGATGCGTCCGATCAACTTTGGCAGGCCACTGGTCAACTTGTTCCAGGTGCGGCCGCCGTCGATTGACTTGTAGACCCCGCCCTTTTCGCTGCCACTGCGAAAAGTCCAGGGTTTGCGCTCAAAATTCCACATGCCGGCATAAATTATGTTTGGATTTGAAGGATCGATATCCAGATCTGAACAGCCATGTTCCCTGTCGATGTAAAGTGTTTTGGTCCACGTCTTCCCGCCATCGGTGGTCATGAATACGCCGCGCTCATCGTTGGGCCCGAAGGCGTGACCGATCGCGGCAACGTAAACAATGTCCGGGATTTGTGGATTGATGGCGATTGCAGCAACGTGCTCGGTATCCTTCAGGCCCATGTGCTTCCATGTCTTGCCGCCATCCAGTGTTTTGTAGACGCCATCGCCGAACGAGACGGTGTTGCGCGTGTTCGACTCCCCCGTGCCCACCCAAACCACGTCCGGATTACCCGGCTGTACGGCAATGTCTCCGATGGAAATCGTGTTTTCACGTTCAAAGAGCGGCTTCCAGGTGACGCCGCCGTTGCTTGTCTTAAAAAGCCCTCCGGCAGCCGAAGCCGCATATACAATATTCGGTTTGCCCGGTACGCCCTCGACATCGGTTGCTCGACCGCCCATGTTCGCCGGTCCAATACTGCGCCACTCAAGACGTTCGAAGGCTTTCTCGAAAGGTGATTTTGCCTCGTCGTTTTTGGCCGTAGTTGGTGCCTGGCCCTGTTCACTGGATTGCGAATTCGACTGCGCTACGATCTGCTCGAAGCGCAGCGCGAAAACCAGCGAGAGCAGCCACAAAGCAATAAGCAATTTGCGCGAAGGCATGAGAAGTCTCCTGAGAACAAGGTTCGTAAAGCTTGATGATCAAAGGTTAGAGCGCAAAGTTTACCATTGAGGGCGGAAAATACGAGAACCCGGTACCCGGAACCTGGGACCAATAACCTGGGACCGCACGCTTCCAGCGTGCCTGCGTCGCGGAAGAAACTTTGAAATATGGGAAAAGGCTATTGGGGTAACCCGGGCACGCTGGAAGCGTGCGGTCCCAGGGAAGAAACTTTGAAATATGGGAAAGGCTATTGGGGTAACCCGGGCACGCTGGAAGCGTGCGGTCCCAGGGAAGAAACTTTGAAATATGGGAAAGGCTATTGAGGCAACCCGGGCACGCTGGAAGCGTGCGGTCCCAGGGAAGGACTTTTGAAACATGCGGGAGGCTATTACCTTCTGACCTTTGCAGAAAATCAATTCTTGATTACTCTCGACACACCATGAAAAAATTTGCGCAAACCAAACGAACAACCCTGAAACGACTGCCGAAGCGCGGCGTTTATGATCGCGAACTCATTAATGCCATCCTCGACGAAGGCTTTATCTGCCATGTGGGGTTTGTTGTGGAGTCGCAACCCTTTGTCATTCCGACCGGCTACGCGCGGGTAGATGAGCAGCTATTGATCCATGGTTCGCAGGCCAGTCGGATGCTGAGGTCCCTGGCGCAGGGAATTGACGTGTGTGTGACAGTGACGCTGCTGGACGCACTGGTGCTGGCCCGGTCCGCCTTTCACCACTCGATCAATTATCGCTCGGTAGTGATCTTCGGGCAGGCTACGGTTGTAACTGAACGCGAAGCGAAGCTTGCCGCACTCCGGGCGCTGTCCGAACACATGATTCCGGGGCGCTGGGACGAAGTCCGCCGGCCAAGCGAGCAGGAACTAAAGGCAACCTCCGTGTTAGCGCTGCCCTTGCTGGAGGCTTCGGCCAAAGTACGCACCGGTCCACCCATAGATGACGAAGAGGATTATCAGTTGTCTGTTTGGGCCGGGTTGGTTCCCTTACGACTGCAGGCTGGCGACCCGATAGCCGATCCGCGTCTGCCACAGGGGATTGCGGTCCCTAACTATGCACGTGATTATCAGCGGTCTCGGCCCAGGGATTAGGCAGAAGGCGAGGAGGGGAAATGACCTCAACTAAAGCCTTCCGCTCCTGGCCAGCTGGGCACAGTGATTCATGGACTCCCTGACTTACATGCAACTGCTCGGCCGCAATCGGTTTTTCCGGCGATTGTGGTTGGGCCAGGTAGTTTCCGAACTGGGCAACTGGTTTTATTTCATTGCCGCCCTCGGATTGGTGCGCGTTGTTTCAAACAACTCGGCGGGCGCCACCACGATCATACTGGTGGCAAGGCTGGTTCCGTTTACCCTGATTGCTCCCCTCGCCGGCGCGGTGGTCGATCGCTGGTCCAGGCGAACAGTGATGTTGGTCACGGACCTAACACGCGCCCTGGTGGCACTGCTTCTGCTCCTGGTCCATGGTCCCAATGATTTGTGGATTGCCTATGCCTGCACAGCTTTGCTCTCGCTGTTTGGAGCGTTTTTTGAGGCGGCAAAAAATGCTGCCGTACCCAACATCACTGGCGATCGGGATTTGCTTGCCGGGACCGCTCTGATGTTCTCTTCACGATTTTTGTTGATGTCGTTCGGCGCGGCGTTGGGAGGCTGGACGGCGGCCAGCTTTGGCTACAAGGCAGCGTTTATAGTCAACTCCATCTCGTTCCTGGTTTCTGCCTGGTCGGTTTGGTTGATACCGGATCGAGCCACCAGACAGCAGGACGAGCCGTCAAGGTCCGATTTGCAGATCAAACAGCGGAGAAAACTTTCTACGTACTGGTTTGATATTCGCGAGGGCTGGGCCTACATCATCAGCCATCCACCGGTGGCGGCAATTCTCGGCATCAATATTTTGTGGGCCACGGGTGGCGGTGCTATCAACCTGATCTCGGACCGGCTTGGTGGCCTCGTATTCGCAGGACACAATGGCATCAGTGGGGATGGGGCTGTGGCCGTGCTCTATTTTGCTGCCGGCATGGGTTTGTTCATCGGCATGATGAACGCGCGTCGTGTCGGTACTTACGTGGAGATGCGAGGCAGAACAGCGGGCTTTATCGGTTGGACACTGGTAGCGCAGGGGGTTTTGTTTGCCGCCATCGGCTTGATGCCGACACTGATACTGGCCAGCGCAATGCTATTCGTCTCACGCGTAATGCTGGGAGTTGAATTTGCGATTCAGGAAGCGCTGTTGATGCGGTTGGTGCCGGACAATCTGCGCGGGCGTGTTTCGACTACCGATCGGGCAGGGGAATTGCTGATCTGGAGTTTCTCGACAGCAATTGCGGGCTGGTCCCTGAAAGCAATTACACCGCGAGCGCTGACAGTCGTTGCGGGATTGTTATCTGCTATTGCCGGAGTTGTGTGGCTGGCGTTATTTGCGTTAAAACGCGTGAGCTTGCCCGAAAGAGAGGTCGATAAAAATTCACCGGCGGAGCCGGAGAGCGTGCCCATATAGAAATCCGACAAACTCCAGTTCGTCGCTAGCAGGTACGCCCAGGTCGCTTGCCGGGCACTGTGACGACAAACTGAAGTTTGTTGCGTTCAATCGCAGTTATGGTTGCGGACGTGCATGCACAAGTCGCCGCATGCGATCTGCAAACAAGACGTCAATCTTCTGCGGTTCGACGATTGCCGTTACCTCTCCCAAACCAAAGTTTGGATGCAGAATGGTTTGACCAGTGCGATAAGTGCGAGTTTGCTCGTAGGGCGCTCCAGGTGTGGCATTTGAGCGACCGCCAGTGAGCTTGGTGCCACTTTTAAACGAACTTAGCTTGCCACACTTCGGGCAATTGACCCGAGAAATTAAGCCGCGCTTGGTCACGGAGGCGACCACGTGCCCGCGTTCTTCGCCGCAGGTTACGCATAATTTCTCTACCCTATCGCCGACTTTGTAAGTTGGCTTTTCTGGTTTTTCCATGAAGGCCCCCTTTCTGAAAAGATAGTTAAGAGTTGATTTCCTGATGGGGAAGCCGGGATCCCGAGGGATCCCGGTCTTCTCATTCGTCAGGCCAGCAGACGTTAGTAACGTCCACCACCGCCGCCGCCGAAGCCGCGTCCACCGCCGCCGCCGCCACCCCGGTTGCCACGATCCTCGCGAGGCTTGGCTTCGTTGACGTTCAGATTGCGGCCGTTCATTTCCTTGCCATTGAATTGTTCGATGGCCTTTTGCGCCTCTTCTTTCGAAGACATTTCAACAAAGCCGAAGCCGCGTGAGCGTCCGGTTTCGCGATCTTCGACCACCGCAGCGGATTCCACGGTACCAGCCTGCGCAAATAATTGATTCAAGTCGTCGCTCGAAGTTTGAAACGAGAGATTCCCAACGTAAAGTTTCATGGACATAAGTGTGTTTTCCTCTCCTCTATAGGAGCGTTAAGAGAAGCTGTCGAATCAAAGCTGACTTCGGAGAAACGGTAGCAGCGAAGACTTGCGTTCGGGCTCTAAAGAGCGGCTTCTTCAAGTTTGTCATTGCCTGCTCTCGAACTTCCAAACGCCGTTGCCTGGTTGGCTCGGGGCGCATCCGTTGATGCAGAGAGAAGGTGTATCGGACAATATAATGCCTTATTTACCGCTCAGTTGGCAAGGCGAAGGCCCTCGGCGGGTGCGCCACCCGTTGCCCGCGTGAGTCCTTTCATAGGCCCTCCACAGCCTATTCCCGCCACCGGCCTGCCCTTACATAAGTATTACACCTGCTCGGCATTCGAGCTGCTATGTTGTAAGGGAAGGGCGGCATCAAAAGGTGCGGCCGGATTATTAATAAAGAGGGGTTCTGCATGGCTGAATTGGCATTAATCAATAACGATAATCGGAAAATGAACTGGAATACGACGATCTTCATGATCATCTTCCACGCGGGCGCGCTGGCCGCGCTTTTTATGTTTAGTTGGCCGGCTTTGATAACGACACTGGTCCTCTGGTGGGTGGCAGGCAGCCTCGGGGTGGGCATGGGCTTCCACCGGTTGTTGACGCATCGGGGCTACAAGACGCCTAAGAGCGTCGAGTATTTCCTGACGATCTGTGGGCTCCTGGCACTCGAAGGCGGGGCGATCAACTGGGTTGTGACGCATCGCATTCACCACGCTCATACTGATGCGCCGGGTGACCCGCACACTCCTCGTGAAGGCAAGTGGTGGGCTCATATGGGATGGATCTTGCGGGGCACTGCCCAACAGCATCCGCAAGACGTGATGGAGCGATATGCTCCCGATCTGATGAAGGACCCGGTCCACATTTGGTTGAACAGGCTTTATTTCGTGCCCCTGATCATCTGCGGACTGCTGTTGCTGTGGCTCGGCGGTTGGCCGGCCCTGATGTGGGGAACGTTCCTGCGCGTGACCGTAGCTTTGCATTTTACCTGGCTGGTAAATTCAGCCACGCACTTGTGGGGCCGTCGACGTTTTGAAACCAATGATGACTCAACCAACAACTGGTGGGTGGCGCTGTTGTCATGGGGTGAAGGCTGGCACAACAATCACCACGCGCATCCGCGAGCTGCACGCCATGGTTTGACCTGGTATGAGATCGATGTCAACTGGTGGGGCATTAGGACCCTGCAGTTTCTGGGCCTGGCACGGGGTATTAAGCAAGTAAGCAAACAACATCTTGCCGATGCGACCGCGGCCGCCGAGGTATTGAAGCAGGCAGCGTAGGAGAAAGGATGAAGGATGAAGGATGAAGTTTAGCGCTAGAGCGGTGGAGCGGTTCAGCGAGAGCGGTTAGCGCGGTGGAGCGGTACAGCGGTAGAGCGAGCTGTTGAAACAAAATTTTCGATCCGGACGTTTCTCCTTCATCCTTCATCCTTCATCCTTCATCCTTCATCCTTCATCCTTCATCCTTCATCCTTCACCTGCCTTCGGCTTTCTGGCTGCTGGGGATTAGAATCTGACCATGCGTGTGCGTGGCCGTCGTCGTAAATCAGTAGCTTTTTTCATCGCGCTTGGGGCCTGTCTCGTGGCCCTGGCTGTGGCACTGAACGTTGGTTGGGTATTGCTTAACTGGCGCGAAGTAGCGTTGCTCGTTCTTGGCATCGTCTTTTTCGTGCTAATCATCACTGGCGTTGTTCTCAATACCATATTTCTGATTCGGGAAATTCGCCGCAACGAGCAGCATGACGCATTTATCAATGCCGTTACTCACGAACTCAAGACTCCCATTGCCTCCATTCGTCTCTATCTCGAAACATTAAAGACCCGGCCGGTTGACGAACGACAGCGTTTGGAATTTTACAATGTCATGTTGGCCGACAGTGACCGGCTGCTGCACACGGTCGAACAGGTCTTACAAGCAGGTCGCGCTGCCGCGTACCGGCGCCAGCGACCGGTGACAACCCTGATTGATATCGACGAACTGGTGCGCGAAAGCGTTGAGTTGACGCGGGTTCGTTATAACCTCGGTCCAGACGCTCTGCACTATGTCGATGGTCTCCACGGTGAGCGAGTAACGGTCGCGGGGGACGCAGACGAGATAAGGGCAGTGGTGTCGAATCTTCTGGATAATGCCGTCAAGTACTCTGACAAGGAAGTAGATGTTGCCATAACCGTGACCGCTCCCGATCAGAAGAACGTAGTAGTGCGCATTGGGGACAAGGGCATAGGGATTCCGGCCGGACAGCTGAAACGTATCTTCCATAGATTTCATCGTGCTCCTGGCCGGTTCATGGCGCGCGTAAAGGGAACGGGCCTGGGACTCTTTATTGTCCAGTCGATTGTCAAGAAACATGGTGGCCGAGTCTTCGCGGAAAGCGAGGGCCCCGGGCTGGGAAGTACTTTTACAATTCAACTTCCGAGGGCCTGACGAATGAGCGCGGTATTGATTGTCGAAGACGAAAGACACTTGGCTGACGGGCTACGCTTCAACCTCGAGGCTGAAGGCTACGACGTCGATACCACCGGTGACGGTGAATCCGCACTCTCCCTTTTGCTTGAAGACCCTCGTCGCTTCGACGCAGTTGTGCTTGACGTGATGCTGCCGGGAAAAAATGGTTTTGAAGTGGCAGCCGAACTACGCGCCGCAGGTCAATTCGTGCCGGTATTGATGCTGACTGCCCGAGGGCGTCCAGAGGACGTCTTGCGTGGCTTTGAATCAGGCGCCGACGACTATCTTCCCAAACCTTTCGACCTCGCGGTCTTGATCGCTCGTATCAACGGTTTGCTGCGACGGCGGGAATGGTTTGATCGGGACTTACAAAGCTCAGCCGGTTTGCCCGCCGCCCTTCAGAAAACTCAAACACCCATCCGCGAAAATGAGCCGTTTACGTTTGGAGATAAGATAATTGATTTTGGAAGACTGGAACTGCGCGCCAGGGGACAGGTTGTCCGACTAACGCTGATGGAAGCGCAGCTCTTGCGTTATTTGATCCAGAACGAAGGCGAAATAGTTTCCCGCAAGGCCATGCTTGAGGATGTTTGGGGCTTGCGCGAGGACACTGACACCAGGGCCATAGACAATTTCATTGTGCGTCTGAGAAAGTACATGGAAGAAGAGCCGGCCAAACCGAAGCACTTGCTGACCGTGAGGGGAGTAGGTTATCGCTTTGTGTCGCACCCCGAGGAAGAATAAGAACTTTGCCCTGGCCCTCGTTGGGGGTCTACCAACGGCAACAATCCCTAAGTACAAAAGGCAGTGTTAGTTTACGCTGTGATAATCGTCGCGCGTACTCCCAGCAGGTCTGAGAAGTCTTTTGCATAAACGACGTCGATCTTGCGGACGCGGCCGATGGTTTCGACCAGTTCCTCGCTGGAGATGAATCCGTTTTCGGTATGGGTCACTGCCCAGTTGGGAATATGAGCAGCGCGTTGCAACAAGTCTTCGACAAATCCCAGATACTGTTGCTTGCTTTGCACCGGTGCGCCCAGCAGCCCGGCTGACAATTGGTGAAAACTGTCCCAAAAATGATCGCCGCCCTCCAGCCACTCCTCGCGCCAGCCAGCCAGAGTGTCCCGCTGTGCTCCAGCCTTGAAGGTAGGAATCGGTAAGCGGAGAAACAACAGATCGGTATGCTGTCGTTCAGCCACGAAAGCGCGCACGTCCAAATTCGAGCACTGATTGCGCAGAGAATTATCGAACGGCAAGGGCAGGGTGGCGGCTAATTGGCGAAAAACCTTGGACAGAGAAAGCGGCTCGCGCAGGTGACGCGTCTCGGCGCCAAATGAGAGAACATAGTCGCCGACCATCATCCCCAGCGTTAGTGTGAGGGCCCGCTTGTATGTCGAGTCCAGGCGTTCGGCGTTGAAGCGTATGTTATCGAACCACCAGGCATCCGTCTCGTTGAACCATCTGGTGATTGATTGATTGTCCCGCCCCTCGCGCGGAACATACGCGTCATCAAGCACCTTGTCCAGATCTTCATCGGAAAGCTGTTCGGAGCGGTTTTCCACGAGGGCCACGAGTTTGGTGTAGGACCAGAGCATTGGATCATTGGCAGCCACGCGAATTTTCCATCGCTTGAGACGTACGCACAGATCGGGTTCGCCACAGAATGGAAGGGCGATCGAACTGAAGTCCAGGTGCCGGAGCACCCCAAGCTCGAATGCGAGCCAGCCATGTGGAAGAACGGTGGAGTTATTAAGAGACACTTTGCTGATCACCCTGCCGCTTGCAGATTACAAATCTCAGATTCGAGAACTCGAACGACGCCGAGGCCAAAGACCAAAGTTTCCAAGCCAACTTCAGCTCATTTCATGAATGAAGAAAACAGATTGAATTCGCGCGCTGCTGGCAACTCTGCGCGTGGCTCATCACCCTCAACCAGGGAAAATGAGTCGAGTTCGACGAGGGGTCCCAGCATAAGCAAAGCATCGACCACCTTTGGATCGAACTCAATACCGGCCCATTCAACGAGGTGTTCGCGCGCCTTCTCCTTGCTCAACGCAGCTCGGAAGGGCCGCGCATCGGTCAGCGCAGCATATGAATCCGCAACTCGCAGGATGCGCGCGGCCAGTGGGATCTCTTCGCGGCGCAAGGCATCCGGGTAGCCCTGCCCATTCCACCATTCGTGATGCCAGCGAATTATCAGTTGGGTGGCCCGATCGCCGCCGCTCCTGGCAGATTCCTGTTCGCCAATCAGCGCATGCCGCTGCAGATCCAAACGCTCGTTCGCACTCAGTGGACCAGACCGCTTAAGATAATCGCGGTCCATTACTAATTCACCGAGATCGTGCAACAACGCTGCAGCCCGCAAGGACTGCAGATCTTTAGGGCCCAGCACGAAGGCTTTGGCGATCTCAGCGGCGAGTGTGGCAATCCGTTCTGCGTGTGCATGCGGATAGAGTTCGACCTCATCAATCTGAGGCGCGATTTTGCGAAACATTTTGCCTTCGAGATTACTGTTGCTGCTCTTGGTCGATGAAGTCATCTTTTCCCTGATTTCAGATTCTCAAGCAGGCTGCGTGCCTGTGAATTCTTTCCGTCGAGTGAGAGAGCGCGCTCCACTTCAGCAATAGCCCGGCGCGGAAATCCCAGGTCACGGTAGAGCTCGGCCAGCATCACCCGATAAGTGGCGTTGTTCGGATCCAATCTCACTGCCGCCTGCAATTCTGTTTCAGCCAGGCGCCGGCTTTCTGGCTGAGAACCAAGTGCTCGCCCGTAGTATGCACGATTTTGCGCTTGATCCGGAGCGAGGCGCGCGGCGGCGGCAAAACAGGCAATTGCGGCGTTGATCTGACCCAACTGCAAAGCAGCCGCTCCCTCCCGGAAGCGTTGTTCGGCCAACGCGTTGTCACTGATCGACCCACCATTGCCCGTTCCCGTCGGCTGCATCGCGCTTTCACTGCCTGGAAACAGTTTACCAGCCTGGGTCAGAGCTGCCAGTTTCACGTCATAGGCGGCCCTTGAATCAGCGTTCGCCAAAATTTCGTATGCTTGTGTAATGCGCGCAAACGCCGCTTCCAGGTGTCGATGCAGTGGAGTGCGGGCCAGCTCATGAAATCGGTCCGGATGGAAGCGTCGGGCCAGCGAGTAGTAGGCTAGCTTTAGATCCCCTGCGGCGGCGGTCGTCGGCACGTTGAGAACTTCGTAGTGACTCTTCGCGCGCGCCAGTTGCTCCAGAAATTCTGTTACTTCCTCCTCGGCGTCGCGCTCAGGCAGTTGGCCGGCGTCAGGCGCCAGACCCTCGGCTGCAGGCTCAGGCGCCTTTTGAGGCGCAGCGGATTTCTCTGCACGCCAGCCGCGGAAAGCTTGAAACCAATTCTCGCGCTCCAACACGCCTGCCAAGGTCAAGCCATAGATAATCCTTCGGGCCGCAGATTCCGGAAAGGCACTGACGCTTAATAATTCCGCAAGTGCGATCGGATCTTCAACT